>Ga0207428_10004417_pt1 | contig 13387 bp, 8 predicted proteins | sample RhiMethybrSRZTD1_FD_187600 | JGI IMG/M metagenome (GOLD analysis project Ga0207428, IMG submission 187600) | Populus rhizosphere microbial communities from Tennessee, USA - Rhizosphere MetaG P. TD hybrid SRZTD1 (SPAdes) (version 3) | ecosystem: Host-associated > Plants > Roots > Rhizosphere >... | reverse complement strand
CTCTTCTGGCTCGAGGCGCTCGGGTGGCCGATGGCGAAGGGGCGCGACACCTGGGACTATCTCGTCTACTACCTCCAGCTCTTCGACTCCGACCCGCCGCTCTCGGAGGTGCAGCTCTTCCGGACCCCGGTGACGCCGCTCGTGCTCGGGATCCCGCTCGACCTCGGAGGCAGCCTGCTCCTCGAGGCCGTCTTCGGCTTCCTCTTCGCGACCGCGATCCTCGCGTGGAGCGCCTTCGCCCTCACCTTCGGGCGCATCCCCGCGCTGTTCAGCGCGCTCCTTCTCCTCGCGTACCCCGCGTACGCCACCCTCTACCACCAGGCGTCGAGCGACGCGATCTTCGCCACCGGCCTCGCCTGCTGGGCGCTCCTGCTCGCGCGGACGCTCGAGCGTCCGAGCGGATGGAGGTTCGTCGCGCTCGGTGCGGGAATCGCCGGTCTCGTCCTCATCCGGGCGGCCAACGAGATCCTCCTCCCGCTCGCCCTCGTCCCGCTCGTCGCGGCCGTCCCGTGGCGCAGGCGTGTCGCGTGGTCGGCGGCGTGCCTGGCTGCCGCCGTGCTCCCGCTCGTCGCGTGGGCCGTGCTCAACGGCGTGCGCTACGACTCGACGACGGTGCAGCGAGGCGGGCGGGCGTGGGTGCCGTTCCTGCGCGTCTTCACCGACGACCGCACGGTCGCGGCGGAGAACGGCGACGCCTCGCGGCGCCTGGGAGAGCTCGTGCAGCGCGAGGTGCTCGCGAAGGAGCCGTACGCCGGCCTTGACGTCACGCTCGACGACTATCTCGCGAACGGCTCGAATTACGAGACCGTGCGCCTGATCGCGCTTTCGGACCGCGTCCTCGGCCGCGACGAGAACTACGGCGTCCTCTTCGAGTCCGCGCTCGAGGCGATCCGGGAGCATCCGCGGACGTACACCCGCGGGGTCGCCGACACGTACTGGGACTTCCTCATGCAGGCGCCGTTGCGGGAGGATGTGGCCCCGCGCGAGCAGACGGAGCCGGAGCCACCGCCGCCGACGTTCGAGAGCGACGGCGTCGTGCTTCCGAACCCGCAGGCGCACGTGCTCCTCGAGGCCGTTCCCTACGGCTTCGTCTGGTGTGCCTCCGACTACATCGATTCCTGCACCGTCGAGGACTTGTCGCTCGTGTGGTCGCACGCCGCGAGCCAGCGGCGGTACCGGGAGATCGTCTCGCAGGTGCGGTCCTGGGACGCCGAGCTACCCTCGCGCGAGGGAGTGTCCGTCGTGCCGGAGCTCCTGAACCGGATCACGCCACGCTTCCCGCGTCCGCCGCTCTGGCTCCTCCTCGGCGCCGTCGCCCTCGTCGTCCGGCGGCCGCGCGGCACGCGGACGGTGCTCGCCCTCTGGCTCGCGGCCGGCCTCGTGCTCCTCGTGCATGCGGTCTCGCAGGGCGTCGCGCCGGAGTTCGCGCTCCCGCTGTACCCGGTCTTCATCGTGACCGCGCTCGTCGCCGTGGCCGGAGATCGGCAGCGCGAGCTCGAGCCGAACGGCTGAGCGGTGCGCTCGACGTGGTTGCCAGTGGTCGCGCTCACGGTGCTCGGCGCGGCACTCCGCTTCGCGACGCTCGACGCCCAGAGCTTCTGGCTCGACGAGCTCGCGACCGTCTCGCTCCTGGACCGGGGCTTCGGCGACACGCTGGACGGCATCCGGGAGACCGAGGCCACGCCGTACCTGTACTACGTGCTCGCCTGGCCCTGGGCGCGCGTGTTCGGGCTCGGCGAGGTCGGGCTACGGTCGCTCTCCGCGGTCGTCGGGACTCTCGCGGTACCGGTCTCGTACGCAGCGGGCGCCGCGCTCTGCTCGCGGCGGGTCGGCGTCGTCGTGGCGGCTCTCGTCGCCGTCCACCCATTCCTCGTCTGGTATTCGCAGGAAGCTCGCTCGTACAGCCTCCTCGTCCTCGTCGGAGCCTGCACCGTCCTCTTCCTCGGCCGCGCGCTCCGCGGGCCTCGTCGTAGGAATCTCGCGCTCTGGGCCGTCGCATCGTCACTCGCGATCGCCACCCACTACTTCGCCCTGTTCCTCGTCGTCGCCGAGGTTGTCTGGCTCCTCGCGCGCTACCGTGTTCGCCGGCACGCGGCCGCGGCCGTGCTCGTACCGGCCGCGGTCCTCGCTGCGCACCTGCCGCTCCTCGATGCGCAGCGCGGCAACGGCGAGACCGTCGCCGACACCTCGCTCCTCTCCCGGGCCGTCGGCACGCCGAAGGCGCTCGTCGTCGGCTACAGCTTCCCGGGCGAGCTCGCCGGCAGCGTCCTCGCGGCCGTTCTCGTCGTCGTCGGTCTCGCGCTCCTCGCGACGCGCACGCGGGCGGACGAGCGCCGTGGGGCGCTCGTCGCCGGCTCACTCGCGCTCGTCGTCGTCGCCGTGGCGATCGGACTGGCGCTCGTCGGGAGCGACTACCTGACCGCACGCAACGTCGTCCTTGCGGTCGTGCCGGCCGCGATCTGCATCGCTGGCGGGTACGTCGCGACCCGCCTCGGGCTCGCCGCGGCCGTCGCGCTCTGCGTGCTGCTGCTGGCCGTCACGCTGACCGTCTCCCTGGACGAGCGCTACGGCCGCACCGACTGGAGAGGCGCCGCCGCGGAGCTCCGAGCGCCCACGGTCGAGCGGGCGATCGTCGTGACGCCATACATGAGCCGCTCGCTCTGGCGGCCCTACCTCCCGGGCCTGGACGAGCCTGCCTCGGGCACGGTCCGTGTCGGCGAGATCGCCGCCGTCGGTCTCGCGACGGAGGGCGGCTTCTCGGGCGGGCGCGTGCGGCCACCGGACGTCTTAGCGCCGCCCGCACCGCCGGGCTTCGCGCTCGCCGGGTCCGAGCGCACGCCCACGTTCACGCTGTATCGCTATCGGGCTGCGGCTCCGACCGACGTCTCCACGGAAGCGCTCGCGGGCCTGCGGCTCGTCGACCAGCAGCCGGGTGTCCTCCTGCAACGACCGGCGGGGTGACGGCGCCGGGACGCACAATCCTCGAGGCTGGCTAGCATCGCCCTGGTGAGCCAGAGCAAGCTCGAGATCGGGACGCCCTCACCTCCTCCGGCCCGGGATGTCTCGGAGGCCCAGGAGCGCTACGACCGCCTCGTGGTGATCCGCCCCGCGCGGCGCTGGCCGCACCTCGACGTCTCCGAGCTGTGGCACTTTCGCGAGCTGCTGTGGACCCTCGTGTGGCGGGACGTCGCGGTGCGGTACAAGCAGACGTTCCTCGGTATCGCGTGGGCGATCCTCGTGCCGGTCTTCACCGCGGTGGTGTACGTCGTCATCTTCGGCAAGTTCGCGCAGTTCCCGGCGGGCGAGAAGAACACGGCCTATCCGAGCCTCGTCCTGGCCGGCGTCCTGCCGATGCAGTACTTCGCCTCGGCGCTCACCGTCTCGAGCATGAGCCTCGCCTCCAACCTGCAGCTCGTCACCAAGGTCTACTTCCCGCGGACGCTGTTGCCGCTCGGCGGCGTGATCGTGCCTCTGGTCGACTTCCTCGTCGGGCTGCCGGTGCTGATCGCGCTGATGTGGTACTACGGCACCTGGCCGAACGGCGCGCAGGTGCTCTTCGCCCCACTCTTCATCCTGCTGGCGCTCGTCACCGTGCTCGGCCTCGGCTTCCTGTTCTCCGCGACCAATGTCCGATTCCGCGACGTCCGCTACATGATCCCCGTGTTCCTGCAGGTTCTCCCGCTGCTGTCCGGCGTGATGTACGCCGTCGAGGCCATCCCGACCAAGTGGCAGTGGGTCCTCGCGTTCAACCCGATGACGGCGGTGATCGCCGGCTGGCGCTGGGCGATGCTCGACGCGGCGACCCCCAACCTCGGTCAGACCGCGATCGGAGTCGCCGTGGCCGGCATTCTCTTCGTGGTCGGGCTCGCAGTGTTCCGTTCCTCCGAGCCGCGCTTCGCGGACACGATCTGATGCCGACCGCGATCGAGGCGCGCGGGCTCTCGAAGAAGTACCGGCTCGGCGAGATGCAGGCCGCCTACGGGACGCTGCGCGAGTCGCTCTCGCACGCGGCGAAGCGCATGACCGGACGGGAGCACCACTCGGCGAAACAGGAGATCTGGGCGCTCAGGGACGTTTCCTTCGATGTCCCCGAGGGCCAGGTCCTGGGGGTCGTCGGGCGAAACGGCGCGGGGAAGTCGACGCTGCTCAAGGTGCTGACCCGCATCACGACCCCGACCGCCGGGCACGTCGAGATCCGCGGTCGCGTCGGCAGCCTGCTCGAGGTCGGGACGGGCTTCCACCCGGAGCTCACGGGACGCGAGAACATCTATCTCAACGGCTCGATCCTGGGCATGAAGCGCCGTGAGATCGAGCGGCGGTTCGACGCGATGGTGGAGTTCTCGGGCGTCGAGAAGTTCATCGACACTCCCGTCAAGCGCTACTCGAGCGGCATGTACGTGCGGCTTGCCTTCTCGGTCGCCGCGCACCTGGAGCCCGAGATCATGCTCGTCGACGAGGTGCTCTCGGTCGGGGACGCCGAGTTCCAGCGCCGCTGCCTGGGGCGCATGGAGGAGCTCGGCAGCGCCGGGCGCACCGTGCTCTTCGTCTCTCACGCCCTCTCGGCGATCGCACAGCTGTGCGATCGCGCGATCCAGATCGACAGCGGCATCGTGGTCCAGGACGGCCCCCCGGCCGAGGTGATCGCGAACTACCTCCACCAGACGCACAGTGCGGGAGTAGAGCGCGTCTGGTCATCGGAGGACGCCGCGCCCGGCGACGATCTCGCGAGGATCATGTCCGTCCGCGTCCTCCCGCACGAGGGCATGCCGCCCGGGATCATGGACGTTCGACTGCCGATCGGGATCGAGATCGTCTTTCGCGTCCTCGGGTGGGGTAAGCCCGTCTTCCCGAAGATCAAGGTGCTCGACCGCGAATCGACGATCGCCTTCAATGCGATGGACACCGACGAGCGCTGGCACGAGCCGACGCCCCCCGGCGAGTACGCGGCGACCGCCTGGATCCCGGGCAACCTCCTGAACGAGGGGGCTGTGAGCGCCGAGGTCGCGATCTGCTCGATCGACTTCCCCAAGCTGGAGCACCACGCGGCGGTCTACGAGGCGGTCTCCTTCGAAATCCTCGATCCGGGCGAGGGCGACTCGGCGCGAGGGGCGTTCGGCGGTCAGTGGAAGGGCGTCGTGCGGCCGCTGCTCGAGTGGACCTGCGAGCGCACGTGAGCATGCCGGACGTGCTCGCCCGACCGCTCACCGTCGCGACCGATCCTCAACCGGGCGTCAACCTCGCCGGCTTTCTTGACGGCGAGCTGGGGTTGGGCGAGGTCGCGCGCAAACTCGGTCGGGGTCTCGAGCGCTCCGGCATTCCGTTCGCGGCGATCCCGTATCGGCGTGTCGCGAGCCGCAAAGAACATCCACTGGAGTTCCCGATCTCGGGGGACGCTCCCTATGACACGAACCTCATCTGCCTGAACGCCGACTACCTGCACGAGTTCGCGGCCGACGTAGGGATCGACTTCTTCGCCGGACGCTACTCGATCGGAGTCTGGTTCTGGGAGACGAATGTCTTCCGACCCGAGAACGCGACCGGACTTCGCTTTCTCGACGAGATCTGGGTTGCGAGCGAGTACGTCCGCCGGAGCGTTGCGGCCGAGGCGAACATTCCCGTCTATGTCGCGCCGCTGCCGATCGAGGAGCCACCTCCTCCGACGCTGACGCGGTTCGACCTGGCGTTACCCGACGCGTACACCTTCCTCTTCACGTTCGACTTCGTCAGCGCGGAACGAAAGAATCCACTGGCGGTCGTCAACGCCTTCACGCGGGCCTTCGAGCCGGGCGAGGGGCCGGTTCTCGTCCTGAAGAGCATCAACGGTCGCGAGCGGAAGCCGAGGCTCCTCGACGAGCTCGAGGACGCCGTCGGGGACAGGCCCGACATCCGTGTGCGCGACGCCTACGTTAGCCCCGAGACGAAGAACGCGATCACCGCCGCGTGCGACTGCTACGTCTCGCTGCACCGGAGCGAGGGATTCGGGCTGACGATCGCCGAGGCGATGGCGTACGGGAAGCCGGTGATCGCGACCGGCTACTCCGGGAACATGGACTTCATGGACGAGACCTCGAGCTATCTCGTCCCATTCCGACTAGTCCCCGTATCTCCCGAGTGGTGGGCATACGCGCCGGGCGCGGAGTGGGCCGAGCCGGATGTCGACGCAGCATCGGCGCTCATGCGACACGTGTACGAACACCAAGGCGAGGCGAATGCTCGCGGCACCCGCGCGCGTGACGAGATCCTCGACCGCTTCTCTCTCGAGCGTGCGTCGGAGACGATCGCGCATCGGCTCGGCGAGGCACGCACACGAGGCGCGGTCACGGCACGGACGTCCCCGCACGATGCGCGGCCGTCGATCCTCGAAGCATCCCAAGAGGTCTCGAGAGGAGCCGGCGAGGGCCTCTTGGACCGAGGCGGATCCCCGCCTACCTCCCTCGTCCGCCGTCTCCTCCATCGCGCCTTGTGGCCGTACCTCCAGGATCAGCAGCGTTTCGAGCGGTCGGTGCTCGACGCTCTGACGGGCCTGCAGCGCTCTGTCGACGCTCTCGAGCGGCGCGTCGTCCGACTCGAGACGAACCGAGGGGAACCCGACATCGACGATGCTCCTGCACCCGGCGCCTTCGTTGATCGCGGCGACCGCTGACGCGTCCGGAGCGCACGGGCTTGACGGTCAGCGCAATGCAGTAGCAAACGCGGCAACGCCCGATCGCCATGCTCCGAGCTCGTCCCCACCGCTCGGCGAACGCACGACCGCGAGGGTGTCGACGAGATCCGGGGCACGGCCGTGAGTCAGCCCCAGGAACTCGTCGAGCGCCTCCGTGACACCGAAGGAGTGCCATGCATCGCCAACCCAGACGCCGCCTCGACCGTAGTCGTGAAGTGCGAGAGCGCCACCGGCCCGCAGGCAGCGAGCCGCCAGGACGACGTCGACATCCACCTCGGGGCGCTGGTGCATGGCGTCGATGAACACGAGATCGAACGAGTCTTCCCTGAAGAGCCGGACGACGTCTGTCGACGCACCCACGTGGACCACGACCTTCTCGCGCATGCCATAGCGCTCGAGGTTGTCGAGGAACGGAACGAGGGTCCGAGGAGCATCCGAGGGTCCGCCTTCGTGAGGATCGACTGAGTGCACGGTCGCCGCCGTCGATGCGAGCGGGACGGTTGATCGTCCGTAGTAGGAACCGAGCTCGAGCACGCGGCCTTCATGAGCGAGCTCGGCAAGACGCTCGCACTCGGCGAACGTCACGGCACTGAGGACGTCCTCGGCGAAGACCCACTCGGGATTCGCGGGAGTTCTGCGACGAAACAAGCGCACTCGGTTCGTGATCGGGCCAGGTCCGGGGTCGGTGCAGGAGGGAACCACTGCTACGCTCGGCGCCGGGAGAGAGCCTATCCTCTCAGCGTCGTCGCAGTCATGGCACCTCACCTCGTGGAGCAAAGTGCCTGCGGGTATGCAATGCCGTGCGTCGCACGTTCAAACGGGAGCGGGAGTGGTAGACCGAAGCGAGCGCGAGCAGCACTTCGACTGGCTCGAGAAGGCGATCCGTCGACGCGAGCACAGGCTTGTTGCGCTGGGGCGCGAGTTGGAGAAGTCCCGCCATGAGCTCGACTCGACGTACGCCTCGACATCGTGGCGCGTCACGGCGCCACTGCGCATGCTCTCCGAGCGGAGCCCGCGCCTCGCCGCTTCTCTGAGGCGCATCGCACGCATCGTGTACTGGGCATTGACGCTCCGGTTATTGACACGAGTTCGCTCGGAGCGCGCTCGACATAGGGCTTCGAGCACGGCGGACCGGGAACGTCGTGAGCGTGCGTACGAGAAGTGGATCGAGCTGTACGACACGCTGACGGCGGCGGACCACGAGGCGATGCGATCCATGGCGCGGTCGCTCGCGGACGGCCCGGTCGTTTCCATCGTCATGCCCGTGTTCGATCCACCCGAGCAGTTCTTGCGCGAGGCGATCGAGTCCGTGCGCGCGCAGGCATACGAGAAGTGGGAGCTCTGCATCGCGGATGACGCGTCAGCTGCGCCGCACGTCAACGCGCTGCTCGATCTCTACTCCCGCGTGGATCACCGGATCCATGTCGTGCATCGTTCGGTCACTGGGGGCATCTCGGCTGCGTCGAACTCGGCGCTGGAGATTGCGAACGGCGAGCTCGTGGCATTCGTCGACCACGACGATCTTCTACGTCCGCACGCGCTTCTACTCGCGGTCAGTGCGTTCATGGGCCGCAAGCAGATCGGATATGTCTACTCGGACGAGGACCAGATCGACCTGGCAGGGCGGCGATACGGGCACAACTTCAAGCCCGACTGGGACTCGACGCTCCTGTTGTCACAGAACTACCTCTGCCACTTCGCAGTCATGCGAGCCGACCTCATCCGCGAGGTCGGGGGGCTTCGCAGCGAATACGACGGCAGCCAGGACTGGGACCTCGCGCTGCGCGTAACCGCGCTGCTTCCACCCGACGGAGTAGCACACATCCCGCACGTGCTGTATCACTGGCGTGCGATTCCCGGGTCAGCCGCGTTGGATGTCGGCGAGAAGCCGTATGCGATCGATGCGGGGCGCCGTGCCGTGCGCGATCACGTCCACCGCTTCGGCGAGGAGTGCTACGTCCTACCGGTCGGCACGCACCAGAGCGTCCGGTTTGCGGTACGCGATCCCGCACCTCACGTGACGGTGCTGATCCCGTCGACAGGGGACCCGGACAAGCTCGAACCGTGCCTCGTGGGACTTCGCGAGACTGACTACCCGTCGTTCGACGTTGTTGTCGCCGTCAATGAGACGCGCCACCGGGAGGACGCATGGCGGACCGTGGCGGCGATCCGCGACATGCCTCGCGTGCGTGTTCTGACCTACGACAGGCACGAGTTCAACTTCTCCTGGGCCGTGAACTGGGCGGCGTCGTGCGCAGACGGTGAGCTGCTGCTGTCGCTGAACGACGATGTCGAGCCTGTCCGTGACGACTGGCTCGAGGCAATGGTTGGGCATGTGCTTCGGGAAGGAGTCGGGGGCGTAGGAGCGATGCTTCTGTATCCCGACGACACGATCCAGCATGCCGGAATGATGCTCGGTGGGGGTGACACGCAGCACCTCTACAGGGGAAGGCCCGCGTCCGTCGCGGGGTACATCAATCGGGCATGGTTGCCGCGCGAGTGCTGCGCCGTCACGGGCGCCTGCATGCTTGTCCGGCGCGAAGTGTTTCAGGCGCTCAACGGATTCGATGAGGAGCTCAAAGGCGCCTACAATGACGTGGATTTCTGTCTACGTGTCCGACGTCACGGCTGGCGGGTCGTACTCGTGCCAGATGCTGTCCTTTACCACCGGGAGTCTGCGTCTTTCGGCTCGCTCCAACATGGACGTGAGCTTGAGTTCGACGCCGAGCATTCGGAGATGGAACGACGATGGGGCCGAGAGCTCCGAGCAGACCCATTCCACAACCCGAACCTCGCGCTAGATGGCTCCTATCCCTCTCGACTCGCGTTTCCGCCCCGCGTCAGATATCCCTGGCGCGACGGCGTCGACACGGATGTTGATCAGACCAGTTCCAGCGCTCGCAGCTACGCGGCTTGAGCCCGTCGCGGACAGCGTCGCGACTTGCGCGGGAACACTTCGGTCGCTCCAAGACGTAGCGCTAGCGGGCCCGTTGCCGGACGTGATACGCCTCGAGGCAAATCGACCCTTCATGGTTCTCGAGGCGTCATCGAAGTCGAGGCAGTGGCAAGCAGCGGTCAGGCGAGCGCGTAGCGCGTGGCCGCGTCCAGCTCCTCGAGCGAGCCCGTGTAGCGGAAGCTCCGCTCCGTCAGCGAGGCGAGCGACGCGGGCGACGAGTACGTGACCGTGGCGAGCACCCGCGGTGCCGAGGTCGAGAAGCCGCCGCGGTGGAAGCCGGCGGTGTTGCAGAAGAGGAGGGAGGCCTTCGGCCCGGTGAACGTGCGCACGTCGGACGCAGGGATCCGCTCCTCGAGCTCCTCCTCGGAGGGGTAGTTCTGGCCGAGCGGGCTCCACCGCCACGCGTTCGCGTGGCGGCCGCCGGGCTGGCTTCCCGAGACGTACTGGAACGGGCCCATGTCCTCGTCGACGTCGACGAGGTGGAGGAACGCCTTCAGCAGGTGCTTGTCGTTGTAGTCGCGGTGCCAGAGCTGGGAGGAGATCCGCTCGCCGGTCGCCGGCTGGGGCACCGAGTACCACACGTCCAGGTACTCGAGCTTCGACCACATGCGAAGATACGAGTTGGCGAGGTCGAGCATGCGGTGGGAGACGCAGGCGCGGAACCAGGGGTCGTCCAGGCCGACCTCGACGCCGTAGCTGTGGAGACGGACGACAAACTCCTTGCCCGCGCGCACACGCACGTGGTCGCCGCCGGCGGCGAGATCTGCCTCCGTCTCGGCGATGAAGCGGTCACGCATCGCCTCGAGCTCCTGCCAGTGCTCCGGATCGGGGAAGAGCTCGCCGAAGGTGAGCAGCGAGTAGCCCTGCTCGTCGAGCTCGCCGAGGACGCGCTGCTGCACCTCGTCCAGCTGCACGTGGTCGCCCGCCCACAGCCTCCGGCTCGACCGATTCGAGAGGATCCGGTCGTGGAGCTCGTAGGTCGTCCGGATGCCGCTCCGCTCGAGCGCCTTCGAGAAGCGATCGGCGCGATGCGTGAGCACCCGGTTCATGCGACGCGCGAGCTTCGTCCTCCGTCGGTGCATCGTGGGCGGCTCTACGTTACAGCCCCGTGACCTCCGTCTTCTTCCTCTACCGCGACTCGCCGGAACGGCGTCGCGCGCTCGCCGCGGCAACAGGGTCCGCGGAGCGGTACGCGCTCGCGGGGCTCGACGAGCTGCGCGCACGCGGCCTGGACGCGTCCCACAACCTCGAGCGCGAGCATCCGCCCGCGTGGGCGCGAGTGGTCGGGGCGTCATTGAAGTGGACACTCGAGCGCACCGGCGGCTACGGGGGCGACTTCGCGACGGTGCTCGCGTCGCTCCGGCGGGCGAACCGTGCGGACGTCGTCTTCTCCACCGTCGACACCGTCGGGATCCCGGCGCTGCTGCTGAAGCGTGCCGGCCGGCTTCGTCGTCCGCTCGTCTACGTCGCGATCGGCCTCCCCGAGCGGCTCGCGCGCCTCCGCTCGGAGCGGATGCGACGGCTGTACGCATCGGCGCTCGCACGCTGCGAAGCCGTGATCGCCTACAGCGAGTCCGAGACGGAGGTGCTCCGCGAGTGGGTGGCGCGGCACGGCGCGCGGGCGCGGGTCGAGTTCGTGCCCTTCGGGGTCGACACCGAGATCTTCCAGCCCGGCGCCGAGGAGCCGCGTGACGACGTCGTCTCCATCGGCGCCGACCCGCACCGCGACTTCGCACTCCTCGTCCGGGCGGCGAGGCGGATGCCCGAGGCCTCGTTTCGTATCGTCACGACCCAGGAGCACGCGCGAGCGCTCCCGCCGCTGCCGGCGAACGTCGCGATCGAGACCGACCTTCCGTTCGAGGAGATGCGGTCGCGCCTCGCGGCAGCCCGCATCGTCGCGCTGCCCGTTCGCGAGAACAGCTACTCGGGCGCGACGACGGTGCTCCTGCAGGCGCTGGCGCTCGCGAAGCCGGTCGTCGTGACCCGGACGCAGGCGATCGCCACCGGCTACGGCCTCGTCGACGCCGAGAACTGCATGCTCGTCGCGCCGGGAGACGGGGAAGCCTTCGGGCGCGCGCTGGCCGACCTCCTCGACGACGACGAGCGAGCGAGCAGCCTCGGCGCTGCCGCTCGCGCGACGGTCGAGCGCGAGCTCAGCCGGGAGCGCTGGCTGGATCGGATCGAGGCGCTCCTGCTCTCAGCAACCGTAGGACCAGCAGGTGCGCGCTCTCCGCACGGCTGAGCCCCGCCGCGGTCAGGTGGGTCGCCAGCTCCTCCGCCTCGCAGTCCGCCCAGGGGTGGGTCTCGACGAAGACCTCGCTGACGCCTTGCCACGCTCCGGCAGGCGTACCGAGCACCGTCGCGCACTCCTCGCCCTCGATGTTGATCTTCACCACCACGCGCGCGCCATCTGCGCTTCTACCCGCCGCGGCCAGGACGTCGGCGAGGGCGACGACCGGGACGCTCTGGGTCCCGACTTCGTGCTCGGCGAAGTCCGCCGGGGGGTGGAGGGCGTGGCCCCACGAGGCACTCATCACGTGCAGCTCGGCCTCCCCCTCGACGGCCCCGACCGCGACCGCTCGGACCCGCCAGTCCGCCCCTGCAGCGCGAGCGGCGGCGGCGCTCGCCTCCAGCAGAGCGAGGTTCGCGCTCTCGGGCTCGAACGACACGACGCTTCGTGCTCGGCACCTGAGCGCGTACGCGCCGAAATAGCCCTTGTGCGCGCCGATGTCGAGGACCACCGCCCCGCGGTAGTCGGTCGCGTACGCCTCCGCGGCGACCACGAAATCGAGCGAGGCGCGATCGACCGCGAAGTCGTCGTGGGAGAGGTGAACCACGCACCGGCCGAAGCGCACGGGGTAGGCGGCCCTCGGGCGGAGCCTGCGCTCGACTCCGGCGGCCACCAGAGCCAGCCTCGTTCGGATCGGCACGCGCCGGTTCGCGAGCTGGCGGACGAGGCGGCGCGGCGAGGGCATCGGTCCTCGGGCGAGGTTACTTTGTCGCGCGTGGACCTCCGCACGGTTCCGCGGGCGGCGCGCCGGGGCGGGCGTGCGCTCGCACGCCGCGTGCACACGGAGGCGGACCGGATCGCGTCGAGGAACGACTGCGCGGACCTCGCGCTCTTCCACGAGCTCGAGCCGCCTCCCGCGGGTGGCGGCCACCAGTTCCTGCGTGCGCTCCTCGGCGAGCTCCGCGCCCGCGGGCTCGAGGTCGAGGCGAACCGGATCTCGGGCGGTACGGGCGCGTGCCTGATCAACTCCTTCAACTTCGACTTCGCCCGCCTTCGCCGCTTCGTCCGCGAGGACTGCCGGCTCGTCCACCGCGTCGACGGCCCGATCGGCGCCTACCGCGGCTTCGATGACGGGACCGATCTCCGGATCGCACGAATCAACCACGAGGTCGCCGACGCGACGATCTTCCAGTCGCGCTTCAGTCTGGACAAGCACGGCGAGCTCGGGTACGAGCTCCGCGATCCGGTCGTGATCCCGAATGCCGTCGACCCGGCGATCTTCCACCGCCCGGAGGAGCGCGAGCCGCTCGAGGGACGCAGGGTGCGCGTCGTCGCTTCGAGCTGGTCGGTGAACCCGCGCAAGGGCGCCGAGACGTTCGCCTGGCTCGATCGGCACCTGGACCGAGAGCGATACGAGGTCACGTACCTCGGCGTGCCGCCGGTCGCGTTCGAATGGATCCGCGCTGTCGGGCCGCTCCCCTCGGACGCGGTCGCCGCCGAGCTCCGCCGGAGCGACGTGTACGTCGCCGCGAGCCGC
>Ga0207428_10004415_pt1 | contig 13390 bp, 11 predicted proteins | sample RhiMethybrSRZTD1_FD_187600 | JGI IMG/M metagenome (GOLD analysis project Ga0207428, IMG submission 187600) | Populus rhizosphere microbial communities from Tennessee, USA - Rhizosphere MetaG P. TD hybrid SRZTD1 (SPAdes) (version 3) | ecosystem: Host-associated > Plants > Roots > Rhizosphere >... | reverse complement strand
TGCGGCCACGCGACAAGCCGCTCGTGCTCGTGGACGTCGCCGTGCCGCGCGACCTCGACCCGGCGATCGGCGAGCTCGACGGGTGCACGCTCTTCGACATCGACGCGCTCGGCGAGGGTCTCGTGGGTCGTGAGGAGGACGTGCGCGAGGCCGAGATGATCGTCGCCGAAGAGGCAGCTCGCTTCGCCGAGTGGCGGCGCGCCCGCGACGCGGCCGGGGCGATTCGCGACCTTCGGCAACGGGCCGAGGAGATCCGCTCGGAGGAGCTGGCGCGCGCCGGCTCCCGGCTCGCCGACCTCTCGCCGCGAGAGCGCGAGACGGTCGAGACGCTGACCACGCAGATCGTGAACAAGCTGCTGCACGCGCCCACGGTTCGCGCCAAGGAGGCGGGCTCGAAGCCGTTGCGCGATCTCTTCGCACTGCGCGACGAGCGGGAGTGAGCTCCGGAGAGCTCTACGCCCGGGCGCTGAAGGTCATCCCGGGCGGCGTCAACTCGCCCGTGCGCGCGATGAAGGCCGTCGGTCTCGAGGAACCGCTGTTCGCCGCACGGGGTGAGGGCGCCTACCTCACGGACGTCGACGGGCGCCGGTACGTCGATTGGGTCCTCTCCTGGGGGCCGCTGATCTTCGGCCACGCCGACCCGCAGACGGTCGAGGCCGTGATCGCGGCCGCACGCGACGGCACCACCTTCGGCACGGCGACCGAGCGGGAGGTCGAGCTGGCGGAGGAGATCGTCGAGGCGGTGCCGTCGGTCGAGCTGGTGCGGCTCGTCTCGTCGGGGACCGAGGCGGCGATGACCGCGCTGCGGCTGGCGCGGGCCGTGACCGTCCGCGAGCCGTTCGTGCGCTTCCGCGGCGGCTACCACGGGCATGCCGACCCGTTTCTCTCGGAGGCAGGCTCAGGCGTGCGGACGCTGGGGATCGACGCGCAGGGCAAGGGGCGCGTGGTGGATTACAACGACCTCGAGGCGGTCGAGGTCGCGATCGACGGCGCGGCCTGCGTCTTCGTCGAGCCGGTCGCGGGGAACATGGGCGTCGTCCCGCCCGCGGACGGGTTCCTCCAGGGACTGCGGCGGCTCTGCGACCAGAGCGGCGCGCTGCTCGTCTTCGACGAGGTGATCACGGGGTTTCGCGTCGCGCGCGGCGGCGCGCAGGAGCGGTTCGGCGTGCTTCCCGACCTGACCGTGCTCGGGAAGATCGTCGGCGGGGGCCTCCCGCTCGCGGCCTTCGGGGGCCGCGCTGAGTTGATGGAGCGCCTCGCGCCGGCCGGCGACGTCTACCAGGCGGGGACGCTGTCGGGGAACCCGCTCGCGACGGCGGCCGGCCTCTCGGTCCTGCGGCGGCTCACGCCCGAGGTGTACGAGCAGCTCGAGCAGAAGGGGCAGCGGCTCGATGCTCTGGGCGAGTTCGGGCGCTTCGAGCGCGTTGGCGCGATGGCGACGCTGTTCGTCGACGACTACCCGGCGCTGTTCCGGCACCTGCTGGAGCACGGCATCTACGTCGCGCCGTCGCAGAACGAGGCGATTTTCCTCTCGACCGCACACCAGGACGAGGAGATCCAACTCACTATCAACGCCGTGGCGGAGCTCCTCTTGACGTAACCCGAGCGCGCCGCTCCGAGGCCGCAATTTGCGTGCTAGCCTCGGTTAGGTCGTAGTCCATTCCGGGGGGAGAGGTGCGACTGAGTCAGCCGCCAGGGCTCAGGGTGTCGTCCCGTCGCGCGACGCGTATCCGAATTGCGACGTGGGCGATTGCGGTCGCGTTGGCCGCCTTCGCGCTGGGCATTCCTTCCGCAGCGGCGGTGGTCAATACCCCGACGATCACGGGAAGCACGCCGACCTCACCGGCGGACAACAACAACCCGGTCTTGAGAGGGACCGCTGACGCCGGGGCCACTGTCGACGTCGTCAGCGGCAGCTGTCTGGGCGGCACACCCGTGGGAACGACGACCGCCGATGCTTCCGGCACCTTCCAGTTGCAGGCATCGGTCGCGGACGACACCACGACCACCTTCTTCGCGACCGCGACGATCCCGCCGGAAACGTCCCCGTGCTCGGCTCCGTTCCCGTACCTGGAAGACTCGACGGCACCGACGACGTCGCTGGCTCCCGCGCCGCCGGTGACGGGGCCGGACACGTCGTTCTCGTTCAGCGGGTCGGACGCAGGGTCGGGCGTCGCCGGCTTCGAGTGCCAGCTCGACGCAGGTGGGTTTACCGCGTGCTCCAACCCGAAGAACTACACCGGCCTCTCGGCCGGCGGCCACACGTTCTCCGTGCGCGCGATGGACAATGTCGGGCACGTCGATCCGGCCCCGGCAAACTCGACCTGGACGGTTGACACCGTGTCGCCCAACGTCACCTTCACCGCGAAGCCCCCAGTGCTGACGAACCAGACAAGGGCGACCTTCGCCTTCTCCGCGGATAAGGTCGGGAGCAGCTTCGAGTGCTCGCTCGACGGAGCGGCCTTCACGGCGTGTTTGAGCCCCAAGGTCTACACGGGACTCGGCAACGGCCCGCACGGATTGGCGGTGCACGCGATCTGGCTCGGCCTCGTCGGTCCTCCCTCTCAGTACTCCTGGACGGTCGACGTCATCGCACCGCAGACGACGATCGGCTCGGCGCCGCCGGCCGCGAGCACGAGCGCGACCGCCACATTCACGTTCACGGCGAGCGAGCCGTCGGCATTCACCTGCCGTCTCGACGGCGGCGGGCCGTCGCCTTGCACGTCGCCGAAGACGTACACGGGTCTCGGCGACGGGAGGCAAACCTTCAGCGTCCAAGCGGTCGACCGGGCCGGGAACGGCGACCGAACGCCCGCGCGCTACTCCTGGCGCCTCAGCGGCGTCGGCCCGCCTGCGGGAGACCTCAGGCCCCCCGCCAACGTCGCCCGCCTCAGGCGCAGCGTCGGGTACGGCGTGATGAAGCTGCGCTGGAGGCGCCCGGCCGACTCCGACTTCGATCACGTTGCCGTCTTCGTCACGACGAAGCCGGGCGTATCGCCGCGATCGCTGGTCTACAGAGGGCGGAGGCAGTCGTACGTCAACCGCCGCTTCCAGAACGGCCTCGACTACCGCTACCTCGTCGTCAGCTACGACAAGTTGGACAACGCTTCACGAGGCATCACGGCGCGCGTGCCGCCGAGCGCGCTCCTACGGACGCCGCACGAGGGGCAGATCGTGCGCTCGGCGCCGCGGCTCCGCTGGACGCCTGTCCGCAAGGCGACCTATTACAACGTCCAGCTGTACTACCGCGGTCACAAGGTTCTCAGCGCCTGGCCGGCGCGCGCCCGGCAGGCGCTCAAGCACCGCTGGAGCTACTCGGGGCGTCAGTTCGTCCTGCGCAGGGGCCCGTATTCGTGGTTCGTGTGGCCCGGGTTCGGGTCGCGCACGGAGGCCCGCTACGGTCCGCTGCTCGGACTCGGTACGTTCAAGGTCCGCTAGCCCGGCCACGTCTCGGCGAGGCGGCTGCGGGTCTCGGCCAGGTGTTCCGGGAGGACCTTCACGTCCGCGAGGACTGGCATGAAGTTCGTGTCGCCGGCCCAGCGGGGGACGATGTGGAGGTGGACGTGGTCGACGACTCCAGCGCCTGCGATCCGGCCCAGGTTCCAGCCGAGGTTGTAGCCCTGCGGCCCGTAGACCTGCGCGAGCGCGCCGATTCCGCTCTGCGCGAGCCGGTGGATTTCCAGGGCCTCGTCGTCCGTCAGCTCGCCGAACTCGCCCACGTGCCGGTAGGGGGCCGCCATCAGGTGTCCCGAGGCGTACGGAAACCTGTTCAGCAGGACGAATGCGAGCTCGCCACGGTGCACGACGAGCTTCTCTTCGTCGTCGCCGGCCGCCGCTTCGCAGAACACGCACCCGAGCTGCTCGTCCGTCTCCTTGATGTATTCGAGCCGCCACGGCGCCCAGAGCTGCTTGGTCACGCGGGCGAGCCTATCGCTCGGCGCTCCGGGTCCTTAAAATCCTGCACGTGAAGCGGTTCGTGCTGTTCGTCGCATTGGCTGCGATCGCTTCCGGAGCCGCCGCCCCTAGCGCCCAGCGAACGGCGGTGGTACCGGCAGGGGTCGGGGTCGGCGGCATCCGCCTGGGCGGGCTGACCTCCGAGGAGGCCAGGAATGCGGTCACGTGGTGGTACAACCGTCCGCTCCGCTTCTCCTTCCTCAAGAAGCACTGGACCGTCAGGCCCGCGGCGCTCGGTGCATCCGTCGACGCCGACGAGGCCGTTGCCCAGGTGCTCAAGGCGCGGCCGACCGACCACCCGTCGCTGCGGGTGAGCGTCGACCCGGCGAAGGTTCAACGCTACGTGCGCGCGCTCAACGGGCAGCTGGCGATCGAGCCGCGGGACGCCACCGTGGCGCTCAGCGGCCTGCGGCCGGTGGTGCAGCCCGGGAAGACGGGGCTCGAGCTGAATCAGCAGAAGACCGTGGCTCTGATCCAGGCTGCACTGGCGGTTGCCCGGCGGCCGCTGCTGAAGCCGGCCTCGCGCACGGTCGCCCCGTCCGTGACCTCGAGCAACTTCGGCTCGGTCATCGTCATCTACCGCGGCTCGAACGAGCTCCATCTCTACAACGGTTCGCGGCCGTGGCGCACGATCCAGGTCGCGACCGGCCAGGCGATCTACCCGACGCCACTCGGGTCCTGGCACGTCGTGGACATGCAGCGCAACCCGTGGTGGCGGCCGCCGGACTCGCCATGGGCGCAGGGGCTCAAGCCCATCCCGCCGGGACCGGGGAACCCGCTCGGCACGCGCTGGATGGGCCTGGACGCCGCTGGCGTCGGCATGCACGGCACACCGGACGCGGCCTCGATCGGGTACTCGGCCTCACACGGCTGCATCCGCATGCGGATCCCGGACGCGGAGTGGCTCTTCGGCCACGTCCACATCGGGACGCCGGTCTTCATCGTCAGCGCGTAGGCGCCGGAGCGCTACTCGACCTTGCCGATCAGGTGGTGGGCGAACGTCCACCAGCCGATCAGGCGCACGTGGTCGCTGCCGCCTTCCCGCGCGATGCCGAGGATGTCGCGGTGGTTCGGCTGACCGAGGCGCTCATGCGTCCAGACGATGACGGCGTCGTCTCCGTCGAAGTAGCAAAGAAGCCGTCCACCCGGCTTGCCGGGCCCGTGCGACCAGGCGGCCTCGCCGCCCCAGCTGATCGAGTTGCACTTACCGCTGTTGCGCCCGAGCTTGTGGCCCGTTCGCAAGGACTCGAAGGCCGCCCGTACCGCGGCGCCGCTCGGGTAGACCGAAACCTGCCAACGGTCGGGTCGGAACCCCTGGGCGCCCTCCGGCGGGAGGCATACCGCCGTCGCGACTGCGCCGACGTCGGCGACCGTCTGTCGGACACACCCCTTGCCCAGGCTGGAGGGGATCAGCGCGATCACGTCCGACGCCGGCGCCACGTGCGTCGTGGTCGAGGCGGTCGGCCCGGTCCCGGTCGGCTCCCTCGCCGCGCCGGCGCTCGTGCCGCCGTCGCTCCCGGTGGTCAGGTACACGACCGCGGCGGCGGTTGCGGCGGCGATCAGGACGACGCCGACCCCCACGCGCCAGCCGATACGGCCGGGCTTGCCGAAGATCATCAGGATCCAGGGCTGGGATTGCTGCTGCTCGCCCTCGGGAACGACGCGGATCAGGCGGACGGTGTCGGCGATCCCCTTCAGGTGCGCCCGGCCGCGATCGAGGTAGCGCAGCCCCGGCACACGGCCGGCGAGGTGGCTCGTACCTTCGCTGACGATGATCTCGCCGCTCTGGGCGAGCCCGCAGAGCCGCGCGGCGATATTGAGCGCGGCACCGCGGAACGACCCGTCCTCGAGTTTGATCGCCTCGCCCGAGTCGATTCCGATGCCGACTCGGATCGGGCAGTTCGAGACCATGTCGGTCTCCTCTTCGAACTGACTCTGGAGGTCGACCGCGGCTCGGATGGCCTGGCGCGCAGAATCGAAGACCGCGAGTGCCTCGTCCCCGCGGATCTCGATCAGCTCGCCGCCGCGGAGCTGGACGCCGTCGCGAACGATCTCGCTGAACCTCGCGGCGAGCTTCGCGGACGCCTCGTCGCCGTGCTGCTCCGTGAAACGCGTGTAGCCGCGGATGTCCGCGATCAGGAAGGTGCGAACCAGTGCGTTGCTCTCGTCTTCCACGCCGCCCCCGAGTGTGACGCCTCCTGTTTGCCGGCTCAAGCCCCCGGAACCCCGAACGCCTATGAGACGGGGCTCGGGGGCGTCTTCTTCCGCCGGCTCAGAGCCAGCGCTTGAGGCGGAAGAAGGCCGTCAGACCGAGAGCGAGGCCGAGCATGAACGCGACGATCACCCAGAACGCAGTCGCCCCCTCGAACCCCGGGAAGTGGACGTTCATGCCGAAGATGCCGGTGATCAGGGTGAGCGGCAGGAGGATCACGGTCACGACCGTCAGCACGCGCAGGACGTCGTTCTGGCGGTGTGAGATGACCGACTCGTTCGTGTCCTCGAGCGCCTCGACGACCTCCTTGTAGTTGTCGAGCAGGTCCCAGATCCGCTCGGAGGCATCGACGATGTCGTCGAAGTACAGCTCGAGGTCCTCGGGCAGGAAGCGCTCGATCTGCCGTTCGAGCAGCCGCAGCGTCGAGCGCTCCGGCTTGATGATCTTGCGGTAGGAGATGATCTCCTGCTTGACGTTGGAGAGATCGCGCACGACGTCCTCGGCGCGCTCCTCGAACATGTCGTCCTCGACGGCGTCCAGCTTGTGGCCGATCTTGTCCAGGATCGGGAAGCAGTAGTCGAAGAGGTCGTCGAGGATGTGGTAGAGCAGGTAGCCCGACCCCTTGCCGAACAGCTGCTCGCGCAACTCCTCGTCTTCCTCGCAGCGGTGGAAGAGCCGCGTCACCGGCAGCAGCTCGACGGCCGGCAGCGTGACGAGCCACCCGTTCCCGAGGAACACGTCGAGCTCGGCTGCGTTCAGGCGCTGGATCGCCTTGTCGTAGACCGGGAAGTGGAGGACGCCAAAGAGGTAGTCCGGGTACTCGTCGACCTTCGGACGCTGCCGGCGCGAGAGGACGTCCTCGAGGTCGAGCGGGTGCCAGCCGTACCGATCGGCGAGCTGCGACGCCTCTTCGAGCGTCGGCGCGTCGAGGTGGACCCAGGTCAGGCCGTGTGCTTGGAGCTCTGCGACGCGCGGCTCAGGCCGTGTGTCGACGTCCCTCGCCTGCGTGCGAGGCCTCAGGGGGCGCTTGATGCGGGGCAGGCTCGGCACCGGGACTGAGAGGGTCGTCGACTGGCATGGTGGTTCGCCATCGTACCCGGAAAGCCTTGCGGCGAACCCGCTCCGGGCCTGGCGCGACCGCCAGCTCCGGGGTGACGTTGCGTTCGAGGATCAGAAAGCCCAGCGCGGCCAGCGCGCACATCGCGGCGGCCCCGTACCACAGCGCTGTGGACGACCGGGCGAGCACGATGCTGCCCAGTGCCGGGCCCGCGAGGAACCCGACCTGCCAGGCTGACGTGCGCAGCGCCATGTAGCGGCCGATCAGCTGCGGTGGGGCGAGGTCGGCGATCAGCGGGTTGTTGACGGCGCCGTGCAGGCACTCGCCGATGCTGAAGGCGATGATCACGGCACAGAGGAAGACCACGGCGGTCGTCCCGTTGAGCCACGTCCCGGCCACGAGCACGCCCAGGCACGTCCCGCTGAAGATCGCCGCCGCGGCCGCGAGCGCGCGCAGGCGGTTGTGGCCTCTGAGCGCTTTCGCGAACGGCAGCTGCGCCAGCACGAGCACGAGCGTGTTGACGAAAAAGATCGCGCCGATCCCGGCCTCGCTGACCGCGGCGTTGTCCTTCACGTACGGAGGCAGCATCGTGGCGATCTGCGCGTACGAGGCCGTGACGAGGATCGCGGTGAGCACGAGCAGTGCGACGAACGGGCGGTCGCGCGCGACCTGCCGGTAGCCGGTGCCGGAACCCACGACCACGGTGCGCGGCGGCTGGGGTACGAAGAACAGGAGCGCCATGAAGGCGACGAAGGTGCCGGCGTCGACGGCGAAGAGCAGGTCGTAGCTCTCGGGCACCTGCGTGGTCGCGATCAGGCCGCCGATCAGGCCGCCGATGCCGAAGCCGAGGTTGTCGGTCACGCGGGTCAGTGCGTACGCGGTCGTGCGCTGCTCGCCCGAGGTCAGGGCGGCGAGGAGGCTCGAGTGGCTCGGCGCGAAGCCGGCGTTCCCGGCTCCGGCGACCGCGGCCAGCGCGAACGCGAGCCACGGGCCGCGCACGAACGGGAAGCCGCCGTAGCCGGCCGCGAGGAGGGCCAGCGAGAGGAACAGCGTCGTCCGGGCGCCGACGTGGTCGACCACGCGCCCGGCGAGCGGGCTGCCGACGACGCCGATCCCCAGCAGAACCGCGACCACCGCACCCGCGGTCTCGATCCCCATCCCCCGCACGTCGTGCAGATAGATCACGAGGAACGGGATCACGATCCCGTTGCCGAGCGAGTTTGCGACGCCGCCGGTCTCCAGCAACCAGACCGGTCGCGGAAGCTGCGGCTTCAGGCTTTCAAGATAGGCGGCGACGGCTTTCAGCGCGGCAAGAGGGTACTCCCGAATCGGGAGACTTGCCCGGAGCGCTCCAGCCGCTCGCCCGCTCCCGCTCTTGCTGCCGCCTTGCTCCTGGTCTGCAACCGCCGCTTCGTCCGGTTGGCATGAGTCGCAAACGGCACGCCAGAGAGGAGCACGTCATGAAGAAGCTCGCCATTATCGGGATGGTCCTCGCGGGCCTGATGCTGTCGTCCGCCAGCGCGTGGGCGGCGCCCACCGGACCGACAAAGGCCGAGTATCGGGCCTTGATGCTGCGGAGCGACGGCCTGAACCAGAAGTACCAGCTGGGCCAATACGCGACCGGCATGACGAAGGCCGAGTACCGGGCGCTGATGCTGCGGAGCGAGGGCATGAACCAGAAGTACGGCGCATACAGGTACTCGAAGCCGTCGCTCGTTTCCGACCAGCTCGGTGAGATCGGAGCCTGGGCGGTTCCCTCCACTCAACAGAACACGACGCCGCTCGTGAGCGAGAAGCTTGCGGGGCTCGATCTTCAGCCCGCCGCGACCTCCACGTCGGGCGGAGGGTTCGACTGGAACGACGCCGGCATCGGGGCTGCGCTGGCCTTCGGCTTTGTCGTTCTCGGCGTCGGCAGCCTGCTGACCGTCCGGTCGCAGCAGCACAAGCCGATCCCGCACTGACAACTCACTCCGGGGGGGCGAAGGGGCCGCCACCGGCGGCCTCTTCGGCGTCTTGCCGCAGCCGATCCGCCTTTTGACCTGGCCCGGGGTTTAGGGTTAAGCCGCCATCCTTGACCGTCGCTCAGTGACGCGGGAGCATGCAATCTGCGCGCACCGACACCACCCCTCGGAAAGGGGAGAGCTGGGGGGTCAGACTGTTTTCAGGTCTGCGACTCCATTGCCTGCGGCAGTCGGTGCGCGCCCAGAGCTCAATCCGCCCTCTTTGGCGGTTTGATGACATGCCCTAACCGGCCACTGGCCTTTCGGTCGTTGTCAGGCCGGCGGAGCACCTCGTACACTCGGCCCATGCCTCTCGAGCGGGTCGCGCTGATCCCGACATGCGCCGAGTGCGAGGCAGTCTGGCTGCCGGCCGACGAGGCTCGCTGGCAAGCGTGGCTGACCGAGGACGAGCCGCCCGACCTCGTGTTCTACTGCCTGGAGTGCGCGGAACGGGAATTCGGCGGCGAGAAGGCGGTGTAGCCAGGCGGTCGCGGCCTGCAGAGATGTTCGAGCCGCAAGCGCAGGCGCGCTTTCAATGGGGCGAGTGTCGGGTTGGAGGCCTGGTTCGCGAGCTCGCCGGCGTCGCGCTGTAGGTCGTAGAACTCCTCCTCGCCCGTCTGGTAGAGGACGTACTTGTACCGCTTGCCGCGCACGGCGCAGTAGGTCGGCACGTCGGGCTGCGGCCGGCCGACGAGGTGCTCGATCAGGAAATCGTGTCGCCAGGGCGGGTCATGGCCCGCCAGCAGCGGCAGCACACTCCGCCCTTCGGCGCCCGGCATCGTCCGGCCCGTGAGCGCCGCGAAGGTCGGGGCGAGGTCGATGTTCACGGCGAGCCGGCCCTCCTCGCGCGGGCGCGCACGCGTCAACGGGTCGTACCGGATCACGAGCGGGACGCGGATCGACTCCTCGTAGGGGACGAGCTTGCGCGCGGCGATCAGGTGGTGCTCGCCCAACGTGACGCCGTTGTCGGAAGCGAAGACGATCATCGTCGACCTGAGCATGTGCCTGGACTTGAGCGTCTTCACGAGCGCGCGGACGGCATCGTCGACGGCGAGGGCCGCCGCGAGCTGGTGGCGGCGGAAACGCTCCGCCTGTTCGAGCCGCTTCTGGTTCAGGGGCGCGAGCCTGCGGATGTAGGCCGGCTTGTCCGACAGGTCGCGCTCGTCGAAGCTCGGCGGCTTCTTCCAGGAGGACTGCTCGAAGGCCTTCTCATAACGCGGGGGTGGGGTCGCCGGCTCGTGCGGGCCGAACGGCGTGAACTCGAGGAAGAACGGCCGTCGGGCATGCGCCACGAAGGAGACGGCCTTGCGCGCGAGCACATCAGTCGAGTAGTCCGAGGGGGCGTGCCCGTAGTTCCGCACGCGTCCCTGGTCGACGAGGCGGTAGTCGTAGTACGCCGTCTTGCCGAGGAATGCCGTCCAATGATCCCAGCCGGGCGGGACGTAATGTGCGTCGGCTGCCCCGACGCCGTACCGGTTCAGGTACTTGCCGAAGAGGGCGGTCGTGTAGCCGGCTCCATGCAACACCGTCGCGATCGTGCGGGAGTCACGGAACGACGGGAAGCCGCCGTGGGGCGGTAGGTTCCGATACACGCCCGTGGAGTGGGAGTACTTACCGGTCAGCAGGCTGGTACGGCTGGGGCAGCAGAGCGAGTTGGCCACGAAGCTGTTCCTGAACGTGACCCCGTGCGCGACGAGCTCCTTCTCGACCGTCGGCATCGCCGAGAGCGTGTCCCAGCGCTGGTCGTCGGTCAGCACGACGATGATGTTCGGGCGCTCGCTGCTTCGGGCAAAGGCGGCGGGAGTGCCGAGGCCTGCGCCCGCGCACGCGGCGACGAGCACGAGCGCGAGCGTCGTGACTCCGGCCCAGTACGCGTGCCGTCTCTCCATCTCCCCCTCCTCGGCGTGTCGGCTCTCTTTCTGATTGAGACGAGCGCCGAGCGCACCCTGATCTGGCCCACCTGGGTTAATCGGATGGAGAGGTGAGCGGCCTACGGCGTGAACGGCCGCGCGCCCGAAAGGTGAGTCGTTCGCGCCGGCGCCGCTCGAGTCCGCTCAGCCAGGCGGGAGATGCGCCTGGCAGGAATCGAACCTGCGACCTCGCGCTCCGGAGGCGCGCGCTCTATCCCCTGAGCTACAGGCGCTCGGCCGCCAAGTCTAGCGGCGGTATGAGCGGCGTCACGGGGACGGGCTCCGGCTTCGGGGTGCGGCGCACGCCGGTCGGCAGCCTCCGCTCGAGCGCCAGGCACCCCAGCGCCGAGCCCACGCAGACGGCGGCCGCGAGCGGCCACACCGCGAGTGGGTGCCAGCCGAGCAGCGGCCCGCCGACCGCGGGACCGAGGATCGAGCCCGCGCTCCACGACATCGAGCCGAGGGCGAAGTACCGGCCACGCAGATGATCGGGGGCGAGGTCGGCGACGAGCGGCGCCTGCGTCGGTCCCTGCAGCGTCTCGCCGAGGGCGAAGACCATCGTCGCGGTCATGAAGACCAGTGCGGCCGAGGTGCCGTTCAGGAGCTCGCCGCCTGCAAGCACGAGTAGCGCGGCGGTCGCCCAGAGGAGGTTCATCAGCGCGAGCGCCGCCATCCGCCGCCGTCCCTCGAGCGCCTTCGACACCGGCAGCTGGATCAGGACGATGAGCAGCGTGTTGGCGAGCCAGATGAAGCCGACCCAGCGCTCGCTCACCCCGGCGTAGTTCTTCGCGAACGGTGGTAGTAGCGCGAACACCTCGTACCCGACCGCCACGAAGAGGACGTTGAGGCCGGTGAGCGCGAGGAAGTTGTGATCGCGCAGGACAGCGCGATAGCCGCCCTGCTCCTCATCAGCCGCCTCAGGCTCGTCCGGATACGGCTCCCGCACGGCCGCCAGCACCGCTGCGAAGACGAGGAACGTCGCGGCGTCCAGCATGAACATCCGCGTGAAGCTCCCGGGGTCCGAGGTGGTCGCGATCAGGCCGCCGACCACGCCGCCGATCCCGATCCCGAGGTTCATGCTCACGCGCTGCAGCGCGAAGGCCGCGTGCCGGTCCTCCGCGGGAGTGAGTCGCGAGAGCAGTGTCGACTGGCCTGGCCAGAAGCAGGCGGTCCCGATCCCGTCCACAGCGAACAGCGCGTAGGCATGCCACGGCTCGCGAATGAGCGGAAACAGCGTGAACGCGACTGCCTGAACCAGGAGGCCGAGCACGAGCGTGTTCCGCCCGCCGACCCGGTCGACCAATGTGCCCGCCACCAGCCCGGTGGCCAGGGCGGCGGCGCCGCCGATCGCGAGGGCAAAACCCGCGTCCGCGAACGAGATCCCGCGCACGTTGTGCAGGTAGATGACCGCGAATGGGAAGACAACGCCGTTTCCGAGCGCGTTCGCGACGCCGCCCGCCTGGACGACCCAGACGGTGCGTGGAAGGTGCGGGTCGAGGCCGCGGAGGTAGGACGCCAGCGATCGCACGGCGTTCTAAGGTATCCGCCGTGCAGCTCGAGGCCCGGATCGCGACAGTGCGGATGGCCGAGACCTTCGTCATCTCACGCGGCGCGTCCGACGAGGCCGAGGTCGTCTACGTCGAGCTCCGGCACGACGGCGTCAGCGGCTTCGGCGAGGCGGCGCCGATCGAGCGCTACGACGAGTCCGCGGAGTCGGCGCGCGCGTTCGCGGTGGAGGCGGGGGAGCTGCTCTCCGCAATGGACCCGTTCGCATTCGAGGAAATCGAGGTGCGGCTGCGCGAGAGGCCCGGCGAGCAGGCGGCCAAGGCGGCGATCGACGCGGCCCTCCACGACCTCTGCGGGAAGCTCGTCGGCCTGCCCGTGTGGCGGTTGCTCGGGCTGCGGCGGCAAGGGCCGCCGACGTCGTGGACGATCTGGCTGGGCGATCCCGACGATATGGCGAGACGTGCGGAGAAGGTGCGCGGGCGGTTCAAGCGGCTCAAGCTGAAGCTCGGCGCGGGGGACGGGCGGGATGTGGAGCGCGTCCGCGCGGTGCGCGAGGTCTCGGACGTGCCGCTGCAGGTCGACGTGAACGAGGCGTGGTCGCTGGACGAGGCGCTCGAGGCGCTACCGCAGCTCGCGGAGCTCGGCGTCCAGTACTGCGAGCAGCCGCTGCGCGCCGGCGACCCCGACGGGCCGGAGCTGAAGCGCCGTTCGCCGCTTCCGATCTACGTCGACGAGGACTGCCACACGCTGG
>Ga0207428_10004407_pt1 | contig 13412 bp, 10 predicted proteins | sample RhiMethybrSRZTD1_FD_187600 | JGI IMG/M metagenome (GOLD analysis project Ga0207428, IMG submission 187600) | Populus rhizosphere microbial communities from Tennessee, USA - Rhizosphere MetaG P. TD hybrid SRZTD1 (SPAdes) (version 3) | ecosystem: Host-associated > Plants > Roots > Rhizosphere >... | reverse complement strand
TGGCCGCGCTGGGCGGCGTGTTTCACGGCGGGAAGCAGACCAAAGAGGACGCTGGAAACAATCGAGATGACGACAGCAAAGACCACCACCCGGGGATCGAGCGAGATGTCCTCGACGCGCGGCAATGTCGTCGGCGCCGTGCTGACAATCATCGTGAGCCCGCCATAGGCGAGGGCCATTCCCAAAACGCCGCCGGTGAGCGAGAGCACCAGACTCTCGACCAGCACTTCCCTCGCGATGTGCCATCGTCCGGCGCCCAGCGCCGTCCGCACCGCAAATTCGTGAGCCCGGCTTTCGGATCTCACCAGCATGAGATTGGCGACGTTGGCACACGCGATCAGCAGCACCATGCCGATTGTCGCCATCAGGATCCACAGGATGTCCCCGATGCCGCCTACGACCTCATCTTTCAACGGTTGCAACGTCGGCGCGATGTGCCAGCTCTCGATCACCTCTTTTCCTGCGAGGTTGAGCGGTGCCGGCCATGCGTTGAGCCAGATCGGCAGCATCCGTGCGATATCCGCGTTGGCGTCCGCAACGGTGATGCCGGGCTTGAGTCGCGCGAGACTCGAGAAGTTGAAGCCATCGAGAGTCAGGCGCCCGCGATCGATCGTGATCAGGGAGATCACCTCGGCAGCTGGCTTCATGTCGAGGAATCGGAATCCGTCGGGCATGACGCCAATCACCTCGGCCGGGTTGGAGTCCACGAGCAGCCGTCGTCCGATCACTGAGCGGTCGCCGCCGAAGCGCCGCTGCCAGTAGGCATGCGTCAGGATCAACGGGCGCGCGACGCCGATGGCCGCCGGGCCGCTGGGTTTCGCATCAGCCTCGGTGAAGAGCCGGCCGAGCTGCGGCTGAACGCCCAACGCCAGCAACGCGTCGTAGGTCATTACCAGCGCGCGCGCCTGCTCGGGCTCTCCAAGGCCGGTAATTGTTTGTCCGCCATCACCGTACAGGCCGAGGTGCTGAAAGACGCGGCCCTCTTCGCGATACGTGAAGTACTGCGATGCCGACATTCGCAGGACGGGAACACCGAAGCCGGGCGCCGTATGCTTGATACTCACGAGTTCGCTGGCATTCGGATACGGCAGCGGTTTGAGCAGCACACCGTTGACGACGCCGAAGATCGCGGTGTTGGCACCAATGCCTAGCGCGAGCGTGAGAACAACGGCCAGCGTGAACCCGGGGCGCCGACGAATACCGCGCAGCGCCAGTCGCAGATCGCGTCCCAGCGCATCGAGGGGACTGATGGTGTTCATGCGGTAGATCTCTTCGCGAATCCGCACGGTGTTTCCGAGCTTGATGTGTGCCGCGCGGTGGGCAGCTTGGGGCGACATGCCGCGTGCGATGTTCTCGTCAGTCTCGATCTCGATGTACGAGCGCAGCTCCTCCGCGCGATCGCGATCCCACTGAGCTCTGCGGAAGAACCGGCGCCAGCTCACGGCTTCTCCTCCGAAGGCTTGAGAATCCTGCCGATGGCGCGAACGATCTCTTCCCATCGCGTCGTCTGCGCCGCGAGTTGTTTACGGCCGGTCGGTGTCAGCCGGTAGTACTTCGCCTTGCGGTTGTTGTCGGAGGTGCCCCAGAAGGACGCGATCCAGCCGCGATTTTCCAGGCGGTGCAGGGCGGGGTAGAGCGAGCCGTGCTCGATTTGAAGCACGTCCTCCGACCCGCGCTCGATGGCGTGCGCGATGGTGTGGCCGTGCGCCGGGCCCATGACGAGTACTCGAAGCACCAGCATGTCGAGGGTGCCCTGGGGCGTCTCGCTCTGCAGCGGCGATTCACGCCGCGGCATAGTCAGCCCGTGTTCCACAAGGTGATCGATGCATCAAAATGCCTTCAAAATAGCCCATACGAGAGATCTATACAGTTTGTTCAGAAGATTATCTAGTGGAATCGTGACGGCTTGGGAGGTCCGTATCGAGGCGATGAGGCGAACGGATTCAGTGCGACGAGCTCAAGTCCAGGAGCGTCTCATTCTGTCGTGCGGCACGTTCTCCACGCACCGATGCCAGGGGAATTTATTTCACCGCAGTCTCGAGTAGTAGATCGCTGAGCGTCTCAGGCATCTCCGCTTGAGCATCATGGCCTGTCGGCAGCTCATAGTACGACCATCCCTCCTGTCGGGCTCGTGCGGCGAACGGCTCGAAGACGGCCTTCGCCGGATAGCCAGGCTTGACGCTTGCGATGTACGAGCAGCGAAGCGTTCGAGTAGCGCGACTGGGCGCCTGCAATGGTTGAGAAAAACATCGAATGGTGAACTCGGCGAGCCGACTACGGACAAAGGTCCGAGCCGCACCTTCCTCCAGACCCCACAGGTCGAGAAGGGCCTCGGTGGGACGCATTCGCCACCCGCCCCCGTCCTCCGCCAATTGCAAGAACGCCTGTCGCGTTGACTCGGGGAGTATGTCCATTGCGGACTGTCCATGCTCAGGAATGAGGGCGTCAACGTAGACCAGATCGGCGATCTGTTCCCGCACGTGCTCGGCCACTCCGGTGATAATCATCCCGGCATAGCTGTGGCCGACGAGCGTAATGCCGGACAGCTGCTCGCGCCTCACAAGCGAGACGACATCCTGAATGTGTGTGTCCAGTCCCACTGTTTCGGTGAGGTCGCTGCCGTCGTTCTCCAGGCCGGTCAGCGGTGCAACAATCACCTGTCGTCCTGCCGCCTTCAATCGCGGTGCGACAAGGTCCCAGGTCGCAGCAGTTTGAAATGCGCCGTGAATCAATACGATTGGCGATGCCATCGCTACACCTGGGCCGCAGCGAGCTGCGAGGTAATGAAATCGCGCACGGCCGTCATCTGGAATGGGAACAGTTGGCTGCTCGTTGTCGTGTCAATCGGATCGCCGGCAGCGTATTGCAACATCAAACCGGCAAACGACTGCTCAAGCGGATCGGTCGCTGTCTCGAGCTGATTCTCGAGAGCTGCCGTGGGGATGCTTTCGGTCGTGATCTCTCCTGCGCCGGCCGCCTCGAACATCCGTACGACCTCGCGCGGGGTGAGTGCCTGGGGTCCTCCGAGCTCGACGACCATATTGCGGCCGGTTCCCTCGATCACCGCGGCCGCCGCTGCCCGCGCCACGTCGCGATAGGAGATCCAGCTTATTGGCTGGTTCCCATCACCATACAAGCGAGCCTTGCCATGAGCGGCGTCGAAACCGAGCGCCGGCGTGAGCCATACCTCCATGAAGTAGGAGGCTTGAAGGACTGTGTACGCCATTCCGGATGACGCCAAGGCCCGTTCGACCGCTCGCTTGGCAGCGGTCAACGGGAACTGGATGTCACGGTTCTCGCGGAACGACACGAAGACGAATCGTTCGACTTCCGCGCGCCTCGCGGCTTCGACGAGCGCCAGCTGACCGCGGTGATCGACGGTCTCAATCGAATCACCTGCTTGACGCGATAACGTGGACGATGCGGTAGAGATTACAGCTTGTACTCCGGTACACGCGCGGGCGAGCGACGCCGCATCCTTGAGGTCGCCGTCGACCAGCTCCACGCCAAGTTCTTGCAGCACTTTTCGTTTACTCTCGTCAGCCGTCGATCGAACAAGCGCTCGCACCTGCTGCCCCGCCGCGGTGAGCCGTTGACAGATCTCGGGTCCCAACAGTCCCGTCGCGCCGACCACCAGTGTCTTCATGAGTTCCCCCCTGCGGCTTTTCGCCGCGCATGCAAAGAGTCTGTTCGAGGTACGCTCGACGCGGCAGTAACGGTTACCGTAACAGGAGCTCAGTCCAAGCCGATCTGGGCCAGGAGTGCCCGGAATCGTGGCAGTTGCCGGAGGGGCGCGAAAGTGTTCCAGCTCTTCAGGAAGATTGCGTAGGTGTCGCGGTGGACAACGGCGTGCTCGAGGCACGCCACCGCCCCGGCGTAGTTGCCGAGCCCGGTCTCGATTTGCGCGAGTTCGAAGGACGGTACGTACGCGGTCTCGCGCATCTTCTCGAGCTCGCGCTTGACATCATCAGCCAGTGCCTTTCTTCCCCATCGGCCGTAGGCGAATCCGAGGGCGCCGAGCAGCCGCGAACGAAACGCCGCACCAGGGCATAGGTCGAGCCCTCTTTTCAACGCGTCCTCGGCCGCCTCGAAGTTGCCGTTCCAGGCACTCGCCAGGCCTAGAAACCAGTATGGGCGATGGAACGTAGGGTCGACCGAGAGCGCGCGCCGGAAGTACATGGCGGCGGCATCGAAACTCTCACCAAACGCATGCGCCAATCCGAGGTCGGCAATGATGGGTGGCGATAGCGGGTCGAGTTCCACCGCCTGTTCAAGCGAGCCAACCGCCTCAGCGCTCCTGCCCCGGACAGCGTGAAGCCACAGCCCAAGCCAATGAAACGCCGTCGCATAGCTGGGATCGAGTTCAATCGCACGGCGATAGCCTTGTTCCGCGGCCGCGAAATCCCACTCGAAGCAGTTACGCACGGCGGCGAGAGAAGCATGCGTCTCTGCCGACAGCTCGTCGAGCTGCAGTGCCTGCCTCGCAGCTTCCGCCGCCCTCGGCATGCAGGTATCGGGGGGTTCGGCGGCGGACATGCCTAGCATCAAATAGCAGTCTGCAACCCCGGAGACCGCGCGGGCGAACGTCGGATCCATTTGCGCGGCTCGCGTGAAGTGATCGAGCGCGGTTCTCAGTCCCGCTTCGGTTCTCTTCTTCCACTGGAAGCGCCCCTGCAGATACTCGCTGTATGCGTCGATGCCCAGTGGCCGCTTCGTGGCGACCGATCCCGGAGGGTCGCCCAGGATGTCTCTTTGCAGCGAGCGTTGCACGGCGCGTGAAATGTTTTCGTGAATCGCGAAGATGTCGCTCAGATCGCTCTCATAGCGCTCGGACCAGAGATGGCAACCATCCGCAACGTTAATCAGCTGCACCGTCGCTCTGATTCGGTTGCCTGATTTGCGCACGCTGCCTTCGAGCACTTTGCTCACGTCGAGCAGCCGGCCGACTTCACGGATATCGCGAGCGGCGCCTCTGAACTGAAAACTGGATGTTCTGGCGACGACCCGCAAGTGGCGGATCTGAGCCAGGTGATTGATAAGCTCCTCAGTCAGTCCATCGCAGAAGTACTGGTTCTCCTCGTCCGCGCTCATGTTGACGATTGGGAGAACAGCGATACGCTGACTCTCCACCGCCGGCTGCGTCACTGCGGCCGCGACGCCAGCGTATGCTACCGAACCGGCATTGGTGAATGCCGGCACATAGGCACCGAGGGGCACCTCTATCCGAAGACGATCCATTGCGCCAGGGCCACTGTAGTAGGCACGAAGCTTCGAGCGCAGACGGCCCATCTGCACCCTGACGATGGGATCGAATGCCGGGTCGTCGAATCTCTGTCACCACTGGCTTTGAAGCCGGTTCTGCCAGTCGTCCTGCAGCCAGCTGCCGAGAGCGTCGCCGAAGTCGTGGCTCACTTCGCTGTCCGCGCTATCCAGGAATCCTTTCACCGAGTTCGTAATCAAGGCGTTCAACTGGCTGGTATCGATTCCCGGTGGCGCCTGAACGGCTGGCGCCAGGTTGGGGATATGGCCGACCATCCACTGCGGCGACAGCGTCAATGGCATCGACGGAAAGAAGACCATTTGCTGCAGCCCGCAGAAGCCGCAGACAAACCGGGGGAGCATCGGCCCGCAATGCGGACACTGCGCCCCCATGGGACCCTGAACCGCCAGCACTGGTCCGTGCAGAAGCACTCCGCTCGAGCAGTACAACGGACTAGGATTTCGACAGCCTCCACACGCAACAAACAGCATGACGTCTCCTTTTTCAGGGCTGCGTCCCGCCGTTTGTGGCTGCCGATTACTGCCGGCCACTGGCGATTACATGCGCCTGATGTTGGTTCGGCGTCTGTGCAAATTGCGTTCTCGCTTCAACCGGCTCGTAATGGGCGGTAGAACGACGAGCGAGCGACTCACGCGCTATCCGATCGGAGAGCGGACTATCTTTTCGGATAGCGCTGGAGATCAGGGCATCACGGCGAACGTCCACACAGAACCGCCGGTCGGCACCTTGTCCTGCGCGTAGCGATTGGCGAGCCCACCACCCAGTCCGGACGCGATCGTCACGTACTGGCGTCCCTTGTAGGTGTAGGTGATGGCCGTCGAGTTGACCGACGACCCGGTCTTGAATTGCCAGAGCGTCTTGCCCGTGTCGCCGTCGAGCGCGACGAACTCACCCGAGAGTTTTCCCGTGAACACGAGACCGCCGGCTGTGGCAAGCATCCCGGCCGAGCTTGGCATGTCGGTGAGCGGAATCTCCCACTTCTTTTGACCGGTGAGCGGATTGATGGCGACGAAATGCCCGTAGGCTTCGCCGGGCTTGACCTCAGGGAGTCGAGCGGTCACACCCGTGGTGTTGCCCCCAAGCACCTGCGCAGGCGGCTGAGCCGCGAGCTTCTGGATGCGCGGCAGGTTCCAGGTACTCGCATAGATCAACCCGGTCGCCGGATTGAACGCGATCGGCACTGCGTTGGTGCCGCGCGACGGCCAGATCTCGACTTCTTCGCCTGCCAGGAAGCGCTTGTAAACGTCAGTGAGCACCGGCCGGCCGGTCGTTTGATCGATCTGCGAGGCCCAGTTCACTTTGACCAGCGCATGCGCGGCGACCAGCTTGCAGTTGGTGCGATCGACCACATACAGGAAGCCATTCTTGTTGGCCTGGATCATCACCTTACGAGGCTGACCATTGACCTGGATGTCGGCGAGCACGTTTTCGTCGGTGCCGTCGACGTCGTAGACATCGTTCGGTGTGTACTGGAAGTAACAGACGATCTCCCCGGTCTTCGGCCGGATCGCCAGCACGCTCGATGTATAGAGACTGTCCAGTGCGCCGCGCGGTCGCGGATCGTACGGTTCGGCATTGCCGACGCCCCAGTAGACCAGGTCGAGCGCGGGATCATAGGAGCCTGAGCGCCACGTCGGTCCGCCGCCGAACTTCCAGGCGTCGGAGTCCTTCGGCCACGTGTCAGAGCCGGGCTCGCCGGGCGCGGGAATGGTGTAGCGGCGCCACAGCTTCTTTCCGGTATCTGGATCCCAGCCGTCGAGGAACCCGCGAGTCGTCGACTCGCCACCGGCCATGCCGGAGATCACGACGCCATTGGCGACAATCGGCGCACTGGTGGCGTAGTACCCCTCTTTGAGATCGGCGAACTTCTGATTCCAGATCTGCTTGCCCGTCTTCATATCGAGGGCGACGATGTGATTGTCGATCGTCACGCGAAACAACTTGCCGTTGTAGATCGTCGCGGCGCCTCGCGTGATCGCGGCGCGCTGAACACCCGGTTCCAGTTCGACCGGTGTGCGCCAGATCTGGCGCCCGGTTTCGATGTCGATCGCAAATGTCCACTTGCCGTTGATGACGTACATCACGCCGTTGTAGACCGTCGGCGCCGCAAGCTCGCCCATGTCGTTCATGAGGCTCGCGTTCCATATCGGCACGAGGCGCTGGACGTTCGATTTGGTGATCTGTTTCAGCGGGCTGTAGCTCTGACGGTAGTACCCCATGCTCTGGGTCGTGACGTTCGCGGGGTTCTTGCCGTCGTTCACCAGTTCGTCAGTCGTCTGCGCCAATCCTGCCAGCGGCGACAGCGCCAGTACGAGAACGATCAGCAACAACTTCTTCATGACAGCCTCCATCCCGACGCATCGAATGTTGGAACGGGCGTAAGTATACGGATTTTTGCAAGTAAAGAAGTTCAAAGTTCGAAGTGGGCAAGTAAGTTGAAAGTGCGCAGATGTACTTCGAACTTACTTCTAAACTTTAAACTTCAAACTTCTGAACTTCGGTCAGGCGTAGCGTTGCCGCGCTCTCTCCTGCGCCTTCTGTGCTTCGATCTCGCGATTGCGTGGAGGCGCGTTCGTCGTCAACGAGCGAATGAGTCGCTGCGCCGCGTCGGTGACCTCCTCGACCGCCTGGTTGAACACGTCCTCGTTGGCCTTCGACGGCCGGCTGGAGCCGCTCAGCTTCCGCACGAATTGCAGCGCCGATGCGCGGATTTCATCGTCGGTGGCGGGAGGCTCGAAGTTGGCTAATGTCCTGATATTTCGGCACATGGCCTGGATTGTACCCACTCGACGAGCGAGGCGTTGCTTCAGACCGCCTCGCTCGTCACAGCGTCTTCTGGCCCCGCTTCGCGGGGCTAGCCGTCTTGACCGGGGAACACTTGACTCGTATGTTCGCGATCGAGCCGATCAAGCCGACTAGGTCGGCGAGCGTCGCGGCGAAATGGTCCGGCTCGGCGGCGCGAAGTTCTGCATCCTCGCCGTAGCCCCATCCGGCGGCAACGGCCAGAACGCTGTGCGCGCGAGCCGCGCGGATATCGTCGGCTCGGTCTCCGATCATCAGGGCATCGCGCGCGTCCGCTCCGGCCAGGTCCAACGCGGCCCGAACAAGGTCAGCCTTGTCGCAGGCGCGCTCTGTCCGCTCGGGGCCGTGAACCGCGTCGAAGTAGCGATCGATGTCGAGATGGCGCACGACGAGCCTCGCGGACTCAATCGATCTCACAGTGACGACCTGCAGCGAGTGGCCGGCGGCGCGGAACGTCGACAACGCCTCGGGGACTCCCGCGAATACACGGCTCTCGAGGATGCCGACCTCGTCGAACAATGGCCGATAGATGTCGCATGCGCGATCGATCAACACGTCGTCGTTCGAATCGAGCAATGTGCCGAAGATCGCCGCGAGCCGCGCGCCAACGAACTGGCGCAACTGCGCTTCTGGCATTGGCTGCCGCCCGAGCGTTGTCAGCGTCTGATTGATCGAGCGGCTGATTCCCGGAAACGAGTCGGCAAGCGTTCCGTCGAGATCGAAGAGCAGATGCATTTGGCGGAACGTCGAAAGCGGATCAACTCTCAACTCCCAACGTCCAACTCCCAACGAGGCAGGACTTGGGAGTTGGGAATTGGAAATTGGGAGTTGACACAGTTGTTCAGTCGATCAGTTTTCGATACGAATCAACTCGATGTCGAAAACCAGCATCCCGCGCGGGCCATCGCCCTTGCCACCGTAGGCGAGGTTCTCGGGCACCCAGAAGCGCGTGCGCTCGCCCTCGACCATCAGCGGAACACCCTCCGTCCATCCCTTGATCACATCGTCGAGGCGGAAGGTAGCCGGCTGGCCTTTCGCGACCGAGCTGTCGAACATGCGCCCGTCGACCGTCCAACCCGTGTAGTGCACGGTGACTCGCCCGAAGCGACTGGGATTCCTCACTCCTTTCCCGGGTCGCAGCACTTTGTAGGCGAGCCCGTCAGGCGTTCGCTTGGCGTCGGCGGGAGGAGCCTTGACGTCCGGGGGAGGAACGAGCGGATTGCCTCGAGTATCGAGCAACTCGATCTCGAACAGCACCGTGCCTTTGGGTCGTCCCGCCTGACCTTTGTACGCGAGATTCTCCGGCACCCAGCAGCGCCGCGTTTCGCCAATGGTCATCAGCTGCACGCACTCGCGCCAGCCCGCCATCACCTTATCGAGCGGAAACGTCGACGCCGGTCCACGGACGACCGAGCTATCGAACAGCCGACCGTCACTGGACCATCCCGTGTAGTGGACAGTCACGATGTCCGTCGGGCCAGGCTTCTCCGAGCTGTTGCCACGCCGAACCAGCTTCGATACGAGACCGGTCGAGCTCTTGTCGCCATCGGTGGGCACTGCCAGTTCACTGGCTGGCAGGATGTCCGGCGGGGGTGTCGCAGGCGCTTGAGCTCGCACGCCGGCGGCCATCATCAGAAGAGGCAACGACAAGAGAAGACTGCGCATGTTTTGGGCCGATCATCCTTCCAACAAAAGCCGCCCCGGGTCTTCGACGAAGTCTTTGATCTTGGCGAGGAACTGCACCGCTTCGCGGCCGTCGACGATCCGGTGATCGTAGGATAGCGCCACGTACATCATCGGGCGAATCACGACCTGGCCGTTGAGCGGAACCACGCGATCCTGAATCTTGTGAAGGCCGAGGATGCCAACCTGCGGAGGATTCAGGATGGGCGTACTCAGAAGCGACCCGAACACCCCGCCGTTCGTGATGGTGAACGTGCCACCGCGCAGATCCTCGAGCGTGAGCGTTCCATCGGTCGCACGCGTTGCGAAGTCCCGGATTGCCAGCTCGACCTGCGCGAACGACAGCCGATCGGCATCGCGGATGACGGGCACAACCAGCCCGCCTTCGGCGCCCACCGCGACACCCATGTCGTAATAGCGCTTGTAGACGATCTCATCGCCCTGAATCTCGGCGTTGAGCGCGGGGAAGGCGCGCAGCGCCGCGATCGCCGACTTGACGAAGAACGAGGCGATGCCGAGACCGACGCCGAACTCCTTCTTGAACGATTCCTTTCGACGCTCGCGGAGTGCCATCACCGCTGACATGTCGACCTCGTTGAAGGTCGTCAGCATCGCCGCCGTCTGCTGCGCCTCGACGAGCCGTCGAGCGATCGTCTGCCGGCGTTTCGTCATCCGAACGCGATCTTCTGTTCGCGCACCCGGTGCGATCGTCCCACTCGTCGGTGCGATCTTCGACGGGCCGGTCGGTGCAAGTTTGTCGCTTGGCGGTGCGACTGCGCTGCTCGCCGGTGCGGGAGGCGCGATTGCCTTCTGGACGTCCTGCTTCGTCACGCGCCCAGCGGCGCCCGAGCCCTGAACTGTTCCGAGGTCGACGTCATTGTCTTTCGCCATCCGCCGCGCTGTTGGGGTGGCGCGACTATCCGTGGCCGCTCCGGCCGATCCATTTCCACCTGGCGCGGGCGCCGATGCTTGTGTCGCAGGTGCAGCTGCGGCCGCCGGCGGCGGTGCCGGTGCAGACGATGGTGCGGACGACGCGGCGGTGCCGCTCTCATCCACGACCGCGAGGAGCTCGCCGATCTTGACGTCCTCGCCTTCCTTGCGCGCGATGCTCGCGATGACTCCGCTCTTTTCAGCGCTGACCTCGAGATCGATCTTCTCGGTTTCGAGCTCGACGATCGGTTCACCGACTTCGACGCGATCGCCCTGCTTTTTCAACCAGCGTGCGACGCGCGCTTCGACGACCGACTCACCAAGTTGTGGAACAACGATGTTGGACATAGATCAACGTTTAAACGCGGCCAGGCTTTGCACTGCCTTGGAGAGGACGGTGGGCTCATTGATGTCGCCGCTGTCGAGTGTGAACGCCTCATCAACCAGTCGCCGCTGGTTGATCTGATGCCAGGCAGACGACCCTTCCGACGGGCTGGCGCTGCGCACACGGCCGATGTAGCGAAGAGAAAATTGGTCCTGGATGGTTTCCACGAGTTGCCCCCGAACCCAGTCCCACGCGCCCATGTTCTCGGGCTCTTCCTGCAGCCACACCACCTCTTCCAGCGAGGGGTATCCGTCCAGCACTTCGCGCAACGCCACGCGCGGAAACGGCGCCAGCTGCTCGACGCGGCAGATCGCGACGTTGCTGGAGACCTGACGCCGTTCGCTCGACACGAGGTCGACGTAGACCTTGCCACTGCACAACACCAGGCGCCGGACACTCGATACGCGTTGACGCGCGTCGCTATCGTCGATGACCGAACGGAACCGGCCTTCCGCCAGTTCTTTCGGCGTTGACGCGACCAGCGGATGACGCAACAGGCTTTTCGGTGTCAGGACGACCAGCGGCAGCGGATCGCGGCGCAGCAGCGCGGCTTGTCGACGCAGCAGGTGGAAGTACTGGGCGGCGGTGGTGCAGTTCATGACCCGCATATTGATGTCGGCCGCTGACTGCAGGAACCGTTCGGGGCGCGCGCTCGAATGCTCCGGTCCCTGCCCTTCGTGACCGTGCGGCAGCAGGAACACGAGCGAGGGCTGCAGTCCCCACTTCGAGCGGCCCGATGTGACGAACTGATCGATGATCACCTGCGCGCCGTTGATGAAGTCGCCGTACTGCGCTTCCCAGATCACGAGGCGATCGGGTTCCTGAATGTTGTAGCCGAACTCGAATCCGACCACGCCGGCTTCACTGAGCGGGCTGTTATGGATCTCGAACGCGGCTGACGCCTGCGGGAAGGTTTGCAGCGGCACGAACCGGGCGCCGGTCTCGGCGTCGTGGAACACGGCGTGACGCTGACTGAACGTCCCACGCTCGACGTCTTCGCCCGTGAGCCGGACGGCAACGCCGTCGGCGAGGATGCTCGCCAACGCGAGCTCTTCAGCCGTCGACCAGTCGATCGTGCGCTCGTCGGGATTGTTCAGCACCGACTTGCGGCGCTCCCGCGCGCGCTCCAGTTTCTTGTGGAAGGTGAACGCTGGCGGCGCCTGCTGCAGTCCTTCATTGATCTGCCGCAGACGCTCGAGCGGAACCGCGGTCTCGGCCCGAGAGGCGGCGCCGGGCGGTGCCGGTTCCGCCACCGGAGGCTCGAGATCCTCTTCCGGTTTCAGTGATGCGAGCGCCAGCTCGAGCACCGTGTAATGCGTCTTGACGATCGTCTCGACTGACTGCGGCGTCTGTGCGCCTTGCGCGATCAATGTGCGGGCGAATTGCTCGCGTACCGTCGGGTGCGTCGCAATCTTCTTGTACATCAGCGGTTGCGTGAACGCGGGCTCGTCGCCTTCGTTGTGCCCGTGTCGTCGATAGCCGACGAGATCGATCAGGAAATCACGTTGGAATCGGCCGCGGTACTCCCAGGCCAGGCGCGCCGCCTCGAGGCACGCCGCCGGATCATCGGCGTTGACGTGCACGATTGGGATCTTGAATCCGCGCGCCAGGCCGCTCGCGTAACTCGTGCTGTAGGACTCGTCCGGGGTCGCTGTGAACCCGAGCTGATTGTTCGCAATGATGTGAATCGTGCCGCCGGTGTCATAGCCGTCGAGCCGCGACAGGTTCAGCGTCTCGGCCACGATTCCCTGACCGGGAAACGCGGCATCACCGTGGATCAGCACCGGCAGCGTGGCGGCACTCCTGAACCGTCCCGCACCGCCCTCGTCGACATACGTGCCAGCTGCGCGTGCCATCCCGACGACGACTGGATTCACTGCCTCCAGGTGGCTCGGGTTGGGCGGCATCGTGACGAACGTGTGACCGCGCGGAGTCGACGTTCGCGCTCCGGCGTGATACTTCACGTCGCCCATCCATCCGAGGTCGACGCGCAGCCGCTCGGCAACCACGGGATCCTTGAACTCGGCGAGGATCTGCTCGTAGGGCTTCTCGAGAATGTGCGCGAGCACGTTCAAGCGGCCGCGATGCGCCATGCCGATGACGGCATGACGCGCCCCCGTGTCGGCTGCACCTGAAATGATCTCGTCAAGGATGGGCACGAGCATGTCGAGCCCTTCGAGCGAGAAGCGTGTCTTGCCCGGAAAGGTTCGCTGCAGGAACCGCTCGAAAACTTCGACCTGCGTCATGCGAGCCAGCAGCGCATCGCTGCTTTCGGGATCGAGCGGCGGAAGAAACCGGCCTGACTCGGCGGCGTGCCGCAGCCAGTCGCGC
>Ga0207428_10004406_pt1 | contig 13413 bp, 9 predicted proteins | sample RhiMethybrSRZTD1_FD_187600 | JGI IMG/M metagenome (GOLD analysis project Ga0207428, IMG submission 187600) | Populus rhizosphere microbial communities from Tennessee, USA - Rhizosphere MetaG P. TD hybrid SRZTD1 (SPAdes) (version 3) | ecosystem: Host-associated > Plants > Roots > Rhizosphere >... | reverse complement strand
CGATTAAAGGAGATGTTGCACTGTACCCAGGTAGGGTGCAGGTCGTGCGCTGCAGCCTCCTGCTGGCACCACGTGCGTGCAAAAAAACCGCGTGCATCTCCCAGCCGTTCCGGCTCAATGACAAAGGTATCTGGGAGGATGGTGGAGAGGAATTTCATGTGTGTACCATCACATCAGGAATAAGGGTAACAAACTGCCCGCCCCACTCGCGGATGTGCGCCATTTGTTGCCGAATTTCTGCCTGTAAATTCCACGGAAGTATGACGAGGTAATCCGGTTTAGTAGTAGTGATCATGTCCGGGTGCAGGATGGGGATATGCGTGCCAGGGAGAAAATGTCCCTGTTTGTGAGGGCTGCGATCTACCGTATAATCGAGAAAATCGGTTCGTACCCCTAGGTAATTAAGCAGAGTGTTGCCCTTGGCCGGAGCCCCGTAACCGACGAGGCTTTTATCTTGCTGTTTCGCCTCGAGGAAAAATGTCAGGCACCGGCGTTTAGTCGCTTTGACTTCCTCAGCAAAGGCCAGATACGCCTCCGCACATTGCAGCCCTGCCTCCTCTTCACGAGCCAGGAGATCGGTTATCCGCGGCTCAACAGGGTGCGACGTATCCTCCCTATGCCGCGCGTAGATGCGCAAGGAACCACCGTGGGTAGGCAACTCTTCGACATCGAAGAGCGTCAGACCATGAGCAGCAAAGACGGCGCACACCGTGCGCAAGGAAAAGTACGAAAAATGCTCATGATAAATCGTATCGAACTGCTTCTCTGCCATGAGCCGTAACAGATGTGGGAACTCTAACGTCATAACACCGTGCGGTTTCAGCAGCAGCTTCAGGCCGCTTACAAAATCGTTGAGGTTGGGTACATGTGCCAGCACATTATTGCCGACTATCAGATCAGCTTGCGTGCCCTGGGCTACAAGTTGCTTGGCTAAGCCCTCCCCAAAAAACTGGACGAGGGTCGAGATGCCGCGCTGCTGCGCCGCCGCTGCAACGTTTGCTGCCGGTTCAATACCGAGCACAGGGATACCCTGGGCGACGAAGTACTGCAACAGATACCCATCATTGCTGGCGATCTCGACAACTTGACTGGTGACGTGAAGACCGAAACGTTTTACTGCTAGCTCTATATATGCCTCAGCATGTTGCAGCCACGAGTCGGAGTACGATGAGAAATAGGCATAGTCCGTGAAAATTGACTCCGGTGCCGTAAAGGCTTCCAATTGTACCAGCCAGCAGTGCTCACACACATAGACACGGAGCGGGTAAAACGGCTCCATCTGGTGCAACTGCTCCGCCGTAAGATATGCATTGGCGAGTGGCGACATGCCCAGATCGACCATCGTGGTGTGCAATGATGCACCGCAAAAGCGACAGCAACATGCATGCATAGGTAATCCTACGAGAGGTGCCGCTGGGCCACTCTCTACGAGATGACAGCCCCCACGACCGCCAGGCCACACTTAGATGAGGCGAATGCCTGCAGGCCGCTATTGCCAGAAGAAGTATTCATCTATCTGACTGGTATCACGCAAGTATTGGACTTGTTTGAGGCGGGTATATGCACGTGAGTCGAAGATGTCGCGTGACAACCCAACGCGTTCAAAGACAGCGTGCAGTTCGCGCGCGCCGATGACGACATCGTGTCGACACTGAAATCTGGGCAAATGCGTAGCGATCTTATCAAATGACACCCGGTAACTACGATTATCACCATCGTTAGTGCCGAAGATAAGGTCACAGCCGGGAAACACCTCAGCTACAATCTCAGCAATCTCACGTACCTGGTAGTTTTCGCTGGTTTTGCCCACGTTAAAGATCTCGTTATGGACCATCTCGCGAGGGGCCTCCAAAGTACAGGCGATGGCCTCACAAATATCCAACACGTGTACCAGTGGGCGCCATGGTGTGCCGTCACTAGTCATGTGGATCTTTTTCGTCGTCCACGCTAATCCGGCCAGGTTATTCAACACCAGATCAAAGCGCATACGAGGCGAGGGACCATAAGCCGTCGCATTGCGCAGGAAGGTGGGGGAGAAGGTCTCATCTGCCATGGCCGCAACGTCGCGTTCCACCAATATCTTGCACTCAGCATAGGCCGTTTGGGGCTGTAGGATGGAGGTTTCGGTTTTGTACTCGTCTCCCCCCCCTATGCCATAGACGCTACATGATGAGGTGTAGACAAAACGCGGTACGCCCGCCTCTTTGCACAGATGCGCCAGCGCTACGCTGCCCTGATGATTGATGGCGTACGTAATATGCGGACTGAGCTGCCCCAAGGGATCGTTGGAGAGTTCAGCAAGATGCACCACAGCGTCCATCCCAACCACATCGTCCACGGTCATGCGCCGGAGATCCTTGTTCTTCACAGATGGCAGGGTAGCGCCCCCATTGTTGTAGAGCCAGGCATCACGATAAAACCCTGTATCCAAGCCGACAATGTCGTAGCCACGGGCTAGCAAGAAAGGCGCCAGCACGACACCGATGTAGCCATCTGTTCCGGTCACCAGTACACGCATACGGTTACCCCTCCCACCTCCCGCAGCTTGGCTACCAGATCTTCCAGGGCGCTTTGCCACTGTTCCAGAGTTCTTCCAGCATGTTTTTCTCTTTCAGCGTGTCCATACAGGACCAGAAGCCATAGTGCTGATAGCCCATCAACTCCCCATCCTGGGCGAGTTGCTCGACCGGATCGCGCTCCCAAACGGTATCATCGCCATCGATGTAGTCGAGGACACGGCGGTTGAGGAGAAAATACCCGCCGTTGATCCAGCCTTCACTGGCCTGCGGTTTTTCGTAGAAGGTAGCAACGCGTTTACCATCAAAGGTGATGCGGCCAAAACGCGCCGGCGAACGGACGGTCGTGACCGTTGCAAGCTTGCCGTGAGCTTGATGAAACGTCTGCAGGGCTGCGATATCGAGGTCTGCAACGCCGTCGCCATATGTGAACATGAATGTCTCATCGTCCTCAAGCCACTTTTCCACGCGCTTCAAACGCCCACCTGTTTGGGTGTGCAGCCCGGTGTCGACCAGGTGCACTTTCCAGGGGAGGTGGTTAGTCCCGTGGATGATCGTCTCCCCTCGTGCCAGATCGACAGTGAGATCATTATTAATGGCATAAAAGTGCAGAAAGTATTCTTTAATGATTTCTGCCTTATACCCAAGCGCAATGATGAGTTCATGAATGCCGTGCACGGCACAGAGGTTCATGATGTGCCACAGAATTGGCTTGCCACCGATTTCCACCATCGGCTTGGGACGGAAGACGGTTTCTTCTGACAAACGTGTCCCAAATCCTCCCGCCAAGATGACGGCTTTCATATGCTCACTTCTCCCTGGCCACGGTAGCCGTAACGCCGTGATATGACCGATTGCGGCTACACTTTCGTAAGTATAGTTGGTAAACACACCCTCGACTTAGACAAGATATAACCATATTCTCTTCCCCCATCGCAGTGCTGCCATATATAAGTCGTATATATGGGGGATTAAAGAGAATGCCAACAAATTAAGTCCAATCGAATAGGCAATAGCAGCTTTCCAGAGTTTGCTCTCTGCGTTCTGTATTCCCAGCGCAACTAACACCATAAGAACTGGAAGAAAGTCTAAGGCGTATCTTATACCATTTTCCTGCACCCATCCGTTGCCGTAATAAAAGAGTACATGGAGCAAACATAACGTGATGGACGACCAGGCCCCCCATAGCAAGAGACGTCTCGGGCGCGCTAGAAAAGCAAAAAAGATAAATGGACTGGCAAAGGTTAAAGAGGTGCCGAATGGATCTATGTGTGGTTTATCTAAATACATAGGTAAACTGAACTCAAGGTGAAATCCTTGAATAAACATATAAACAAAATTATGAAAAAAATACGCAGGGTGAAAATGGCCGTAATGTTTCTGGCGTTCAGCCATGAAGAAATCAGTTTCGAGCCACTTCGAATACCCAGTGTCGAACGGATGATCGAAACGCAGCCAATTAAAAATGAGATAAATCGCAACAGCGATACTAAAAGAGCCAAAGAAGAGCAGTAAGCTACCAAATCTCTTTTTATTGGTAATGAAGCGGGGGTGTTGCCATAGGATCGCGCTCAAAACAATTGCAGTGTATAGGGACAATTGTCTCGAGAGGAATGCCATACCGAGAAAAACGCCAACCAGGCTACCTCTTGCCGTTCCAAAGGCCTCATTGAGTGCCAAGAGGATGCCGGTAACCGCGACAACGTGAGAAAAGTAGGCGCCTATCTCCGATCCTCGCACGACACCCCAGTATGGTGAGCCAAGAAAAAAAGCAGCAAGTATCCAAGGTATGAAACGCGAGGCGACATTGAGCTTCCGCAGGAGACGTGTAAGCACGAAAACGTTTAACGCTGTCAATACGAGACTAATGGGCACTACGTGCGTTGATGTACCAAAGATCGCCACAAATGGCACTAGTACTGCTGCAGGAAATGGAGGGAAGGGACACTGATAGTGACCATTAGTCAGAGCAATGTCGAAATTAAGGCCTTTCTGTGAGAAGGGGAGGTAGACATGCCCCTGAAGGAAGGCAAGAGCTTGAAACACGTGAATATTAGGGACTCCACCTGGACCGAAGCCAATGAAGGAAAAGGTCTCGATAATTAAAAGACCTAAAAGAACTAAAAACCAGGTCTGCTGGTAGGGGGCGAGTCGTCGCCAGCCTTGGACCTTACTGCCTGTTATGCTCAGCATCCAGCTTCTCCGGACAGCGCCGATTTGGTCGAGCAGAGATTTCATATGGGACTGTCCGTTTAAATCTATATGCTGTAATAAGCCAAATCATGTGAAGACCGGTCGTTAGTGTTCCTTTCAGAGAACCGGTAATTTTTGACATCCCTTTCCGACCGCGGTAATTGACAGGAATCTCGATAATCCTTAGGCCACACTTACGAGCTAGTATGACCATCTCCGGAAGAAAATGAGATCCTTTCACCGTCAGAAATGGGAGAAACTGCTGAAGCGCTTCGCGGTCGATCAACCGCAGCGTGCAGCCACAGTCAGAGAGCGAACAGGTATTGTGGAGCATCTCCAGCCACTTCGCGACAAGTAGATTGCCCAGTCTTAGGAACCATCCCATGTTGGCTTCGGCCCAGATAAGCTCCCTCGTAGTCCGAGTACCACACACCATGTCAAAGTCATCGGCGTATGACAGGAGTTTTATAATGTCGGTACTGGAAAAAGTGCCATCAGGCTCAGCCAAAATGATGTAGTCGCCGGTGGCTTCCGTCAGGCCGCGTGTGAGGGCAGCACCATAGCCCTGCTTGCTCTCATGGATGAGAGTAGCATGCGCCTTCAACGCTTCCTCAACAGTATGATCGGTAGAGTTATTATTTACGACGATGACATCGTCCACAATGCCGGTTGCATAAAACGTCACAACCGCCTCGTAGATGCTCTCCTCTTCATTAAAAGCTGGAAAGACGACTGCCACCCTTTTACCATTCCACATATTATTATTCTCTTTTTTCTATATCTTCTAGTAATGTTAGGCATGTTGGTTGTGCCAGGAGGTCACTGCCTCCACGACAGCGTCAATTTGCTGTGGGGTAATGTGCGGATAGAGCGGCAATGTCACCAGACGTCGCCCCAATTGCTCTGTCACCGGCAACATCCCTGGTGTGGTGCAGGAACGATAATATATAAATTGATGTATAGGCGGATAATGGATGCTCGTCTGAATACCGCGGTCCTTCAGGAACTGCATAAATCCCGGCCGCTGCTCATCTGCTGGCAACACGATGGGCAACAGATGATAGGCCGAGGTGCCTTCGTAATGCGCAAATGGCAGGATGAGGCCTTCCAGGGCCGCGAGCTTCTCGTGATACCGATTCACCACCTCCGCCCGTCGCTCCTTGTTGGCCTCGAGCTTGTGCAGTTGCACGAGGCCCAGAGCAGAGCGCATCTCATCAATACGATAGTTAAACCCGGAGGCTGTGACGTCATAACTAAAACTGTGACCACGATCGCGGTCCCAGGTCAGACTCGTCATGCCATGCGAGCGCAGCAGTTTAATGCGGTCAGCCAGCGTGTCATTATCTGTGGTCAACATACCACCCTCACCGGTGGTGAGATTTTTGTTGGAGAAGAAGCTAAAGCAACCAATATCACCAATGTTGCCGCACTGTTTGAAGACGCGCTCGCCACTCCCATCCTGCCCATGGCCAGGCAACGTCACCCAGCAGCCGGCCCCTGGCGCATGTGCCACATCCTCCACCACGTATAGCCCATGCTGTCGTGCTAGCGCCATGATGCTCTCCATGTCACAGGGATAGCCACCGTAGTGCACCACGCAGATGCCCTTGGTGGTCGCGTCAAGACGGGCAGCGATGCTCTCCGAGGAGATGTTACAGTTCTCGACACCCGTGACATCGGCAAAAACCGGTGTGGCACCGGTATAGCGAATGGCGTTAGCCGTAGCCACGAAGGTCAACGACGGACAGATAACCGTATCGCCTGGTCCAGCACCAAGCGCCAGGTGCGCCAGGTGTAGTGCCGCCGTGCAGTTGGTCACGGCAAAAGCGTGTTTGACACCTACCATGGCGGCAAATTGCCGCTCGAACTCTGCCGTTACCGGCCCCATGGAGAGCCATTTCGAGCGCAGCACATCCGTTACGGCACGGATCTCGTCGTCGCCCAGATCGATATCTGCCAATGGCACATTCCAGAGACTCACGATAGCATGTCCTCTTGTACGGCCAAGCAGCCTCAGGCTGCCCCTTGCCTCTAGTCTAGATGCAACTTTCCCTTGATGTGCTCGTACTCTTCGAGGGCTTTTTCATAGTCACTATGATTGCCGATATCGAGCCAATAGCCATTAAAGGGATAACTCACGACAGACCGACTATTGGCCAGGAGACGTTTCACCAGGTCAGGGAAATCCAAGTGTTTGTGCGGCTCGATATACTGCAGTACCTCATGTTCGAACACGTAGACGCCCATGCTGACCTTGAATGTATGTACAGGTTTTTCGATATAATCAGTAATACAACTATTAGCCGTATTATTGATGATTCCGAGATCGATCTTAAAATGCTTTTTATACGTTCCAACCGTCACAAGCCCCTTGCGTTGCTTGTGAAACTGGAAGAGATCACTATAGTTAAGATTGGTGATGACATCACCATTCATGACCAAAAAGCTCTCGTCAAGGTGATGCATCTGAGCCAAAGGGCCCACCGTCCCAAGGGGCTCGTCCTCAAAGCTATACGTAATATCTAGACCATACCGCTCGCCATGGTTGACATACGTCTGAATCATCTCTGCCATGTATCCCACCGCGAGGGTGACATGCGTGAAACCAAAGTGCTTCAGTTGACGCAGAATCGTATCGAGGATAGGCTTTTCCCCAAGTGGCACTAGGGGTTTCGGGAAGACATTGGTAAATGGGAGTAGTCGAGTTCCCTTGCCTCCGGCGAGAATGACCGCTTGCACGGTAGACCTCCTCTCTGGCCACGATCACAGCGTAAATATGTGAGTTTTGTACAAATGCAAATAATCTTGGATATAAGCAAAAGTCGCTTGTAACCCTTGCAGCAACGTGTACTGCGGCTCCCAGCCCAGTAACGCTTTGGCTTTGGTGTTATTGCACAGGAGTTCCAGGACCTCGCTCTTCTCAGGGCGGAAGCGTTCCTGGTCGGCTATCACATATTTCTGCCCGCTGCACATGCTGAGCACCATATTTGCTAGGCCGCCGATAGTGACACCTTGTCCAGTCCCAATGTTGACTACCTGTCCAACCGTGTCGGGCGACTCGGCCACTTTCATAAAGGCCGCCACTGTGTCTGCGACGAAGGTAAAATCGCGTACCGGTGTCAAGGCTCCCAGACGGATCGTGTCCCCAGTCAGGGCTTGGCTGATGATGGTGGGAATGACCGCACGTGCCGATTGGCGGGGCCCGAAGGCATTAAATGGACGAATGGTGGCGACGGGAAGGTCGAAGGAACAATAAAAACTTTCTGCTAGCTTGTCAGCAGCAATTTTGCTCGCCGCGTACGGTGATTGTCCCTGCAGGGGATGATTTTCATCCATAGGAGTATAGCGGGCCGATCCATATGTTTCGCTGGTGGACGTATGCACCACCTTCAGGACGTGCTCCTCCAGGCAGGCTTGTAGCACGTTCAGCGTACCAATGACATTGGTATCAATAAAGTGGCGCGGCGCCTGATACGAGTAGGGAATGGCAATGAGCGCCCCTAGATGAAAGACCACGTGGCAATCGGCAACAGCGCGACGCACCATAGTGGCATCGGTCAAATCCCCGAGCACGACTTCAAGGGCAGCCTGCACGTCATCGTCCACGTATTCCAGCAGTCCCCGGTCATTCCGTGAGTTATAATGCACAAACGCGCGCACGCGGGCACCCGCATGCACCAGCCGTTCCGCGAGATGGCTGCCAATAAATCCCCCTGCGCCTGTCAGCAAAACCTGCAGAGCAGGCCACGGTGGTAGAGCAACAAGGGATGATGACCCAGCCGACGAAGCAGGCAACGTTGTCACAATACTAGGCAACTCCCTGGCGCCATGGCGCACCTTGGCGCAGTATGTAGGCACCTTCACGCGGCATAGGATGCTTGTGCGGCACACTCCAGCAGGGTACGAGTGGGACGTTCCCAGCTATCATACGCCAGATCACTCTCCTGAATCTTCAGGAGTTCTTGCACCGCTGTGGTGATAGCCTGTGAGGACGTAAAAGGCGATTCTTGCAGCAGGCTAATGCTCGGATTGGACGTGGGCACACACCTTGTGTAGGCGCCTGAAGCAAGAGCTTCCTCCGAGGGCGATGCTGCGGAGGGCTCCTCAAGGAAGTACAGCGGAATATCGGTGCCAAGCCGATAGCCATGGAGCATGGCAAGCCGATGGGCGACTTCAAGCAAAGACACCGTAGAGGCTTGCGGACAGACAAAGATGCCTTCCCTAGGGGCAAGCGACTCCATCAGGCCAAGCGCATCGAGGGTAAAGTGTGCGGCAGCGCGCTTGGAGAGCAGCGCGTGCCGCGCATTGCGATGGGGCAAAATGACTGGTTCGCAGTTTACAATCTGCTCTTCCAGCCGCGCCACAATACCACTACGATTTTCCAGCACATCACACAACCGCACGATGACCAAACGCGTTGGCGTAGGAGCAAAGAATTGCCGCAAGCCGATTTCTACAGCACGCAGCGAATCGGCAATCAAGTTACCCAGCTTATGCGCTTCCTCAGACGACACCAGGACAAAGTGTGTACAGCCACTGCGCGCTGCCTGTTGGGCCAGCGCAAACGTGGTCAGATAATTGGCACGCAGGATACTCGCTATCTGAAAGTTAAAAAACGGCAGGTACTTCCGCATGGCATTCTGAAACACCACATGCGGGCTATACTGCGCCAACACCTCCTCGAGGTCGGCATTCCCTGCTGGTGGGCACAGAATCGGCGTAATACAGGCAGTTGGAAACGTCTGCTGGAGTTGCGAGACGAGCGCCGTAAGCGACGGCTCATAGCGTTCGAGCACCAGCAAGCGCTCCGGAGCAAAGCGCAGAATCTGCCGGCAGAGTTCCAGCCCCAGCGCCCCACTAGTACCTGCTATCAGCACCCGTTTCCCCGTCAGTATGGTTGGCAGCAAGGTCGTGGTGGTAAGCGGCACGTCAGGGGTCTCAAACAACAGTTCTGCCCGTTGTGCCTCTCGTCCGTCAGAGAGTGTCGGAAAAAATCGATATGGCACTCCCGCTTTTTGACAAGCCTGGAGAATCGCTCCGATCTCACGTGCAGGAGCACTCGGCACAGCTAGCAGCACCTCATGCACCTGATAGAGCTTCACCAGTGCCTCCAGGTTGAAGCGGTTGCCCAGCACCTTGCAGCCATATAAAGTTTTATACCGCTTGGCCGGATCGTCATCGAGAAAGCCGATCACCTCGTACGGCTCTTGAGAGGCCTGCAAACACCGGAAGACAAGAGCTCCGGCATCCCCTGCCCCAAAGATAAACACCCGCCGCTTCTTCTCCTCGGCAGTATGCGACCGGTTCTGCCTCCCGCGGAAGAGCCGCAACCCCAGACGCACCGCTGTCATGCAGACAAAGAGACAGAGCCCATCAATGAACAAAACCGAGCGCGGCAACGTGCGAAAATCCAAGAGAAATGTCAGGCCTATAAAGAGTACACTGCTGGTCGAGATGGCCTTCAAGACATTCCATATATCCGTATACGATATATAGCGGATGAGGGTGCGATAGAGACCAAAGTACACAAAACAGGGCAAACGCATCAGCAGCATCAATAAGGACAGATACAGAAGAGAGCTGGATGCCTGCGCTGCCACCATTCCATCAAAGCGCAGGAGATGCGCAAGCCCAAATGAGATCAGACTCAGCAGGACATCGGCGCCTAATAAGTAGAGCTGGGAGGTATTCTGCAGCACAAGCTTCCAGCTAATCGCTTTGCAGATGGTCTCTCTAAAGCCCAGCATAAGGTAGTGCAGATCTTTCGAGAGCGATGGATGCTGGACATATTCCAGATCAAGTGGCAGTCTCTTGGGAAGCATTTCCTTAACGTAATACTGCTGCGGATCAACGTCCGGCGGGTACCACTCTTCCTCATTACGTCCCAGGATTTGGTTCGGTCCAACCAGTCCAGGGGTCACCGTAAAAATGGCTTTGGCGTAAGCAGGGTATAAGGCCGCCAGATCAGGTGCTTCTGGACGTGGCCCAACAAACGTCATCTCACCCTTGAGGATATTCAGCAGTTGCGGCAGCTCATTAATTTTCGTGCGACGGAGAATGTGTCCAAAAGGGGTCACCCGCGGGTCGTCTTTTGGACAGACACTGGCTCCAACAGACAGGGGGGTCTCGAGCATAGTGCGAAACTTATACATTTTAAAGGGCTTGCCATCTTTGCCTATGCGATCACAGCGATACAAGACCGGACCCCACGAATCGAGCTTGATCAACAGGCCAATCAGGGGAAAGAACGGGAGCACGAGAATCAAACCGATACAGGCAAGGACGAGATCGATACAACGTTTCATGATATACGCTGTGTCCCCATTTACTAGGCATGCAAGGTGAAAGGTATCGCCAGAGCAATAGGCGGATTATCATACACGAACATATACGATCCGATCGCCTCCGGTACGTGATAGACGAGGCTCCCGCGCCTTGTTTGATCAGCAGCAATTTCTACTACTGTAGCAAAGCCGTCGACCTGCGCTGTCAGCGCCGCTTCGTAATGCCTCAACGCCTCTGTGGCCTGGAGCATATCGGTGTCATCATTCGCACTGTGGATCGGAATAAATGACGCCAAGGCGCGCCCATAGTTAGTCCCTTCACGTGCTGTGAGGGCAGTCTGGGCAGGGTCAAACAGGTGCCCAAAAGCACCATGATTGGTTATTTCCATATCAACAATCAGGAAGATCGTGCCTGCGGTCGCCGACTGCGCACCAATAGAGCGGCGGAGTGCCACCGTATGCAGGGTGATGTGCACCCCTTCACTCTGCTCCTCTCGGCGTACGATCACGGGCACAGGCTCAGAGGCAGAGGGCGCTACCGCGGTTGGACGTATCTCTATAGCCGGCACCGCGTCGCGGTCTTTAGTGCCCTGCTGGAGACTCTCGGAGATGAGAGCAGGGCTATACTTACTTCCATAGTAATCTGAAGCGTAATAATGCACCTCTTGCGGACGAACATTATTGAAAATCATCCCCAGCAACTTAGCTCCGGCTCTTTCCAAGAGCCGTTTCGTCTGCACAGCCATGGTACGCGTACTGCGTTCCTGCGAATGTACCAGGAGCACGCTGTCCATCATTGGCGCCAGAATCATCACGTCAGGAATTGATAGAACAACCGGAGAATCGAAAATCACCAGATCAAAACATGTCTTCCAGTGTTCTAGAAGGCGCTGCAGCCGTGCCATGCTTAGCAGTTCTGTGGGATTTAAAGGGCAGGCACCGGCAAAAAGAATTTTGAGATTGTCCATCGACGCCTCGTGCACGACACTGTGCCACTCCGCCCCGTGTACTAGCACGTCTGTCAACCCCTGACCTTGAATGGCCCCAAAGATCCGATGTAATGACGGATGCCGCAAGTCAGCATCGACCAGCAGGACATGTCTCCCAAGTTGAGCAAACGATACTGCGAGATTCGCCGCGGTCGTGGATTTGCCTTCGCGCGCCACAGCACTGGTCACAAGCAAACTTCGGACCGGAGGCTGGGCCAGCTGGATCCAGGTGCGCACCGTATGATAGGACTCTGCCGCCGCTGACCAAGGCTTCTGCAAGGTAATGAGCCTTGGAGGTTGATGTTTCGGCAACGCGTGACGCGGGATAAAACCCAGGAACGGGAGCGCCAGATCCTTTTCAACCTCTGCTACATTTTTGAAGCCCTTATCGAGTCCCTCGACCAACAACGCGAGGCCTCCCCCGCATCCCAGGCTGAGTACCAAGCCGAACAACAAATGTTTCACTGCTCCCGATGGCACCGGGATGGCCGCCAAGGCTGTCTCCACAAGGGTGACATTGTTATTCTCCAGCGCAGTGGTAATACTCGTTTCAGTGAGACGCTTGGAGATTTCTTGATACATCGCTTTCTGAATATCCAGATCGCGGCGTAATACCTCATACGACGTTACATCCTTCTCCGACTGAATCACAGTACTTTTCTGGGTGTTAAAAAGCTGCTTTAGATCATTTTCCTGGGCTGTAAGGGCATTGTATTGATTCTCAAGACTGGCGATGACACGTTGCACTTCGCCTATGACCGCCTTGCGCACTTCCGCCATCTGTTCCGACAGGGCCACCATCTTGGGATGCTTATCCATAAACTTCTTACCCAGTTCGGTCGCTTGAATTTGCAATTCGGTATAGCGCATGCGTAAGCTACTGATCGCGCCATTATTGAGGGTAGGATATTTGGCACTTTGCGTCAGATCGGGGCTCCCCAAGAATTTCCGCAGTTCATCGAGCTCCGCGCGTAGAGCCAGACGGTCTCGGCGTTTCTCCAGATATGACAAGTTTAAAGCGCCCAAGTTCTGCAGGTTTGTGGCCTGAGCATTGCTATCGTTCCCAACAAGGCGTTTGTCCTCTCTCAAGGCCTGGATCCGGCGTTCCCCTTCGGCGATTTCATCGCGGAGGCTACCTGCTTCTTTACGTAACCAGATAGTCGCCTTGCGGGAGGCTTCGAGGCGTTTGTCCAAGTTGTGCTGCACATAGGCAGCAGCTACAGCGTTAACTTCACGCACCGCCTGTTTTGGATCCTCACCCTGCACGGTAATATCAACCAGTTTTGTCTCAGCCGTCTTGTCTGCGCTCTTACGCGGTTGTACCGTCAACACACCCTGCAAGCGCTTTGCTGCTTGCTGACGCTTCCAGTCGCCCAATGCCGACTCTGCAATAGACCCCTCTGGACCGGCAGAGGAGGAGGGAGGCTCACT
>Ga0207428_10004405_pt1 | contig 13415 bp, 12 predicted proteins | sample RhiMethybrSRZTD1_FD_187600 | JGI IMG/M metagenome (GOLD analysis project Ga0207428, IMG submission 187600) | Populus rhizosphere microbial communities from Tennessee, USA - Rhizosphere MetaG P. TD hybrid SRZTD1 (SPAdes) (version 3) | ecosystem: Host-associated > Plants > Roots > Rhizosphere >... | reverse complement strand
GCGAGGGGTGGTCGCGGCAAATCGGGCCGGGCTTCGTTGGGCCGGTGCGGTCGATGCTCAGCGGCCTGAACGAGGCCGCCTCCGAGTCGGACGACCCGTCTGGGTCGTCCTTGGTCGGGGCCCCTGTTCGACACGCACCGCCCCGCCTCGCGCGGCCTCGATTTGACGCGACCGGAGCACCGTCACTGCGGGCGTGCGGCCGCGGTGAATCGGCCCGGGCGTCGTCGGGCCGACGGCCTTCCGATTCCGCGTCAGGGCGCGGACGATGCTCGCCGCGGGTTCAGCAGCCAGGCCACCGCGTCGGCCAGCGTGTCGGCCACGTGGTCGGCGCCGCGCGTGTCGGCCAGCGGGTGGCCGCTGCGCAGCAGGATGCGCGGGCCGGCGCCGGCGACGTCGAGGTAGAGGTCGCGCGGGCTGTCGCCGATGAAGGCGCTGGCGCCGAGGTCGATGGGGTGCTCGGCGAGGGCGAGGTCGAGCAGCCCGCGCCCCGGCTTGCGGCACGCGCAGGCGTGGGCGTAGCCGCGCGCGACGCCGTCGGGCAGGTGCGGGCAGTAGTACAGGGCGTCGATCGCGCCGCCCTGCCGCGCGAGCTTGGCGGCCAGGTCCTCGTGCAGCCGGCCGAGCTCCTCCTCGCTGAGCAGGCCGCGCGCGATCGCGGACTGGTTGGTCAGCACGATGCGCAGCCAGCCGTCGCGGCCGAGCTCGGCGAGCGCGCGGCTCACGCCCGGCAGGGGCACGATGTCGTCGCGGCGGACCGGGAAGCCGCGCTCCTCGATGAGCGTGCCGTCGCGGTCGAGGAAGACGGCCCGCCGCGGCGGCCCCTCAGGCACGGGCGACTCCGGCGGGCGGCCGGAAGAGCGCGCGCTCGATGAGGTCGCACAGCGTGTGCGCGGCCAGGATGTGCAGCTCCTGCACGCGCGGCGTGTGCTGGCTGGGCACGGCGATCGTGACCTCGGCCACCTCGGCGCAGCGCCCGCCGCCCGCGCCCGTCAGCGCGATGCGCGGCAGGTGCAGCTCGCCCGCGCGGCGCAGCGCGCGCACGACGTTCTCCGAGTTGCCGCTGGTCGAGAAACCCACGGCCACGTCGCCGGGCTTGGCCTGCGCGGCGAGCATGCGCGCGAAGGCGTCCTCGTAGCCGTAGTCGTTCGCGATCGCGGTCAGCGCCGAGAGCCCGCCCAGCGCCACGGCCGGCACGCCGGGCCGGTCGAAGCCGAAGCGCCCGAGCAGCTCGCCCTCGACGTGCAGCGCGTCGGTCATGCTGCCGCCGTTGCCGAAGAGGATCGCCTTGCCGCCGCGCCGGTAGGCCTCGACGAGCAGCCGCGCGGCGGCCTCCATCGGCCCGGCCATGGCCTGCGCGGCGGCCTTCAGCACCTCGGCGTGCTCGGCGAAGGCGGCGCCGATCACCGCGGCCGGCTCGTCGGCGGACGTCGGTCCCTCGCTCACGGCGGGAGTCTACTTGATGGCCGACGGGCGCCCCAATCAAGATGCGGCGATGCACGCGCCGTCCGCGGACCGGGAGCGAGGCACGCGGGCGGCCCGCCCGGTGCGCCGCGCCGCCTTCGTCTCCGACCTGCACCTGCGGGGCGACGAGCCCGACGGCGTGGCGCGGGCGATCGACTTCGTCGCGCACGCCCGGCGCCTGGACGTCGACGCGCTGTTCCTGCTCGGCGACGTCTACCTCGCGTGGATGGGGCGCCGCTCGCTGCACGACGAGGGCCTGCGGCCCTTCGCGGAGGCGCTGGCGGCCGCCGCCGCCGACGGCGTGCGCGTCGTGCTCGTGCACGGCAACCACGACTTCATGCTCGGGCGCGACGTCGAGCTCGCGCTCGGCGCCGAGGTGGCCCCCTCGGGCGTCGAGGTCGACCTGGGCGGCCAGCGCGCGCGCCTCGTGCACGGCGACGTCTACTGCACGGCCGACGTGTCGTATCACCGGCTGCACGCCGTGCTGCGCGCGCCGGCCTTCAAGCGCACGATCGAGGCGCTGCCGGACTTCGCGAGCGCGGCGCTGCGCGACGCGCTGCTGGCCGCCGCCGCGCGCAGCACCGCGGTCAAGACCGACGAGGTCATGGGCCTGGTCGACGCGGCGATCGTGGCCGCGCTCGCGGAGGGGCCGGACCTCGTCGTGTGCGGGCACGTGCACCGTCCCTGCGACCGGCGGCTCGAGCTGGACGGCCGCACGGCTCGCCTCGTCGTCCTGGCCGACTTCGAGCGCACGGGCAGCCACGCCGTGTGGGCCGACGGACGGCTGCAGCTGCTGCCGCGCGACGCGCGCTTCGCGCCGCGCGCCGGGCCCGTGCTCGCCATCGACGGCCCGGCCGGCACGGGCAAGTCGGCCGTCAGCCAGGCCGTCGCCGCGCGCCTGGGCTGGGGGCACCTCGACTCGGGGGCGCTGTACCGCGCCGTCACGGCGCGCGCGCTCGGGCTCGGGCCGGCGCCGCCGCCCGGCGCGCTCGGCCGGCTGGCGCGCGCGCTGTGCCTCGACGTCGACGAGGACGGCCGCGTGCTCGCCGAGGGCCGCGTCGTGCCCGAGACCACGCTGCGCAGCCCCGCGGTCTCGGCGCAGGTCAGCCGCGTCTCGGCCGACCCCGAGGTGCGCGCGACCCTGCTCGACGTGCAGCGCGGCGCCGCGCGCCGCCAGCACGGCCTCGTCGCCGAGGGCCGCGACATGACGACCGTGGTGTTCCCCGACGCGGTGGGGCGCGTCTACCTCGATGCCCGCCCCGAGGTGCGCTCGGGCCGCCGCGCGCGCCAGGACGAGGCGGCCGGCGTGGCCAGCTCGGAGGGCCAGGCCGGCCTGCACGAGCGCGACAAGGCCGACAGCAGCCGCAGCGTCGCTCCGCTCGTGCTGGGCGCCGGCGTGCGTCGCATCGACACCTCCGACCTGACGCTCGAGCAGGTCGTGGCGCAGGTCCTGGCCCTGGTCGAGGCGGGCCCTTCCTGACGCCGGGCGGGGTTCGCTAGACTCGGGCGTTTCGCGTCCGCCCGAGAAAGGGGGGCGCCCGACCGCGGGCCGGAGACCCGCACCCCGACAACCCCTCGAGCCGCGCGCCGCCGGTCCATCCCGGCCCGCCCGCCGTCGAGGCGAACTGGATCGCATGGCCCTGGGCAACAAGGAACTCCTCAAGCGCTTCTCCCTCCCCGAGGAGGCGCTCGATCGCGCCGTGGCCGAGGCCATGGGGAACCTCGCCACCGAGCGCGTCACCGAGCTCTACAACGAGTCGGTCCGGGACTTCGCGCCGAACGCGCTGATCCAGGGCACGATCCTGCGCATCGTCGCCGACGACGTCATGGTCGACATCGGCTACAAGAGCGAGGGCGTCGTCCCGCGCTTCGAGTTCGAGGAGGGCGAGGAGCCCGCGCCGGGCACCCAGATCGAGGTGCTCATGGAGGGCATCGACGAGGCCACCGGCCTGCTGCTGCTCTCCAAGCGGCGCGCCGAGCGCATGCGCGGCTGGGAGCGCATCGTCAAGCACCACGCCGAGGGCGACCTGATCAAGGGCAAGGTCACGCGCAAGATCAAGGGCGGCCTGCTCATCGACGTGGGCGGCGTGCCGGTGTTCCTGCCGGCCAGCCAGATCGACATCCGCCGCGTGCCGGACGTGGGCGTCTATCTCGAGCGCGACCTCGAGTGCAAGATCATCAAGATCGACCGCGAGCGCATGAACATCGTGGTCAGCCGGCGCAAGCTCATGGAGGAGCGCCGCAACGCGATGCGCGACGACCTGCTCGCCACGCTGCAGGAGGGCCAGATCCGCAAGGGTGTGGTCAAGAACATCGCCGACTTCGGCGCCTTCCTCGACATCGGCGGCGTCGACGGCCTGCTGCACATCACCGACATGAGCTGGGGCCGCGTGAACCACCCCAGCGAGATCGTGCAGCTCGAGCAGGAGCTCGAGGTCAAGGTCCTGCGCTTCGACCGCGAGCGCAACCGCATCGCGCTGGGCCTCAAGCAGCTCGAGGCCTCGCCCTGGGCCGAGGTCGAGAAGAAGTACCCCATCGGCAGCAAGATCAAGGGCGAGGTGGTCAACATCATGCCCTACGGCGCCTTCGTGAAGCTCGAGGACGGCATCGAGGGACTCGTGCACATCTCGGAGATGAGCTGGACGCGGCGCATCAGCCACCCGTCCGACCTCGTGCAGATCGGCGACGCGGTCGACGTCGTCGTGCTCGACATCAACCAGGAGAAGCAGGAGATCTCGCTGGGCATGAAGCAGACCGAGACCAACCCCTGGACCGAGGTCGAGGACCGCTACCCGGTGGGCACGATCATCGAGGGCGTGGTGCGCAACCTGACCAGCTACGGCGCCTTCATCGAGATCGAGGAGGGCATCGACGGGCTGCTCCACGTCTCCGACATGAGCTGGACCAAGAAGGTCACGCACCCCTCCGAGTTCCTCAAGAAGGGCGACCTCGTGCGCGCGGTCGTGCTCTCGGTCGACACCGAGAAGCGCCGCGTCGCGCTGGGCATGAAGCAGCTCGAGCAGGACCCCTGGCAGGACGAGATCCCGCGGCGCTACGGCCCGGGCGACATCGTCACGGGCAGGGTCGGCAAGATCACCAACTTCGGCGTCTTCGTCACGCTCGAGGACGGGCTGGAAGGCCTGCTCCACATCAGCGAGCTGGCCGACCGCAAGGTCGAGAGCCCGGAGGAAGTCGTCAAGGTCGGCCAGGTCGTCGACGTGCGCGTGCTCAAGGTCGACACCGAGGAGCGCAAGATCGGCCTCTCGATGATCGGCGTGCCGCAGCACAGCCACCTCACGCAGCCGGCCGAGCCGGAGCCCGAGGCTCCGGCCGCGAGCGGCAGCGCCGAGGAGGCCGGCGGCGAGGCCGGTGGCGAGAGCGGCGGCGACGGGACCGAAGCCTCCGAGCGATGAGCCCGGCGGCCCCGCGGCCGGCCCGGCGCGCGCGGCCGGCCCGGCTCGGCCTGGCGATCGGCGGCGGTCTGTGGCTCGCGGGCTGCGCGGCGCCGGCGCCACCGCCGCCCGAGCTGCCGCTGGCCGTCATCGAGCCCCTCGTCCGGGTCGAGCTCGTCGAGCAGCCGCCGGGACCCGCGGCGCGGATCTGGGTGCGCGTGCTCGTCGAGCCGCTCGACGAGCGGCCGATGACGCTCGTCCCCGCCGGCCCGGGCCCCAGCCACGCGGTTCTCGAGCTGCGCGTGCACTGGCAGGACTTCCGCGGCGACGGGCCGACCGCGAGCGGCCACGCCGGCCAGTCGGCGCTGGCCTGGACGGGCCAGGAGGCCGCTGCGCTCGGCCGGCCGGCGCTCATCGCCATGCAGCTCGAGCTCGAGCCCGCGCTGGGCGTGCTCGCGCGCCGCATCGACGTCGAGGGGCGGCTCATCGGCGTCGAGCTGCGCGCGGAGAGCGAGCGCAGCGGCGGGCTCGTCATCCCGCTGCCGGCGGCGCACCTCGACAGCCTGGCCCCGGCACCCGAGGGCTCGCTCGAGTCGCACCTGCAAAGCGGCTCGCCGAGCGGTATCTTCCTGTCCGCGGCCGGCGCGCCGCCCGAGCAGCGCGAGGCGACGCTCGATCGGCTGATCGACGCGCTCTCCTCGAGCGGCGGGCGGGCGCGCGAGGCGATCCTCGCGGCGCTGCTCTACCTGACGGGCGAGACGCACGGACGCGACGTGCACCTGTGGAGGACCTGGTGGAACGAGCAGCGGCGGCCAGCCCGCCCGTGACGGGCGCGGGCCTCGAGGCGGTCCTCGCGGACACGGTGGCCTGCCACACGGTCGAGGACCTGCGGGCCCGGCTGGCCGAGGGCCAGCCGCTGCGGGTCAAGCTCGGCGTCGACCCGTCGTCCGCCGACCTGCACCTGGGCCATGCCGTGCAGCTGCGCTACCTGGCGCGGCTGCAGCGCCTGGGCCATCAACCCGTGCTCATCATCGGCGACGCGACGGCCATGGTCGGCGACCCCAGCGGCCGCAACGTGACCCGGCCGCAGCTCGGCCGCGAGCAGGTGCAGGCCCATGCCCGCACCTACTTCGAGCAGGCCGCGAAGGTGCTCGACATGGGCCGCGTCGAGGTCCGCTACAACAGCGAGTGGTTCGGCACCATGGGCTTCATGGACGCCATCCAGCTCGGCGCCTGGATGACCGTCGCGCGCATGCTCGAGCGCGACACCTTCGCCGAGCGGCTGCGCAAGCAGGAGCCGATCGGCATCCACGAGCTGCTCTACCCGCTCATGCAGGCGCACGACTCGGTGCGCATCGCGGCCGACGTCGAGATCGGCGGCACCGACCAGACCTTCAACCTGCTCGTGGGGCGCGACCTCATGCGCGAGGCCGGGCTGCGCCCGCAGGTCTGCGTGACCCTGCCGATCCTGCCGGGCCTCGACGGCGTGCAGAAGATGTCGAAGAGCCTGGGGAATTACGTGGGCCTCACCGAGTCTCCGCGCGAGATGTACGGCAAGGTCATGAGCCTGCCCGACGCGCTGATGCCCGACTTCTTCCGCCTGGCGACCGACGTGCCGCCGGCGCAGGCCGCCGCGCTGCTCGCGGGGCCGGCACGGCAGGCCAAGGCCGGCCTGGCCGCGGCCGTCGTCGAGCTCTACCACGGGACGCGGGCGGCCCAGGGGGCGGCCGAGGAGTTCGACCGGATCTTCCGCGACAAGGGCCTGCCCGACGAGATCCCCGAGACCGAGTTGCCGGCCGAGGCGGTCGAGGCTGACGGAGTGTGGATCGTGCGCGTCCTCACGCAGCTCGGGCTGGCGGCCTCGGCCTCGGCCGCGCGGCGGCTGATCAAGGAGGGCGGCGTGCGCCTGGACGGCCAGCGCGTCGACGACGAGCAGGCGCGCCTGCCGCGCGGCGCGAACGTGCTGCTCCAGGTCGGCAAGCGCCGCTTCCAGCGGGTGCGGGTGCCGTCGTGAGCGCGCTGCGGGCGACGGCGCCGGTCGGGCTGGCGCTGCTCGCGCTCGTCGCGCCGCTGGCGGCCGGCAGGCTGCGCGCGCAGCAGCCCGACTCGATCTGGTACCAGGAGCGCGGCACGGCCGCCCGCCCACTGCCGCCCGCCGAGACGCGCCTCGACACGGCCCTCAAGCTCGCCTCGATGCTGCGCAACGGCCGCGTGACGGGCTTCTACGACGGGCAGTTCGCGGCGGTGAAGGACCGCTTCGACGACCTGGCCTCGATCGCTTCCGACCCGGACATGAGCCACGTCCTGCGGCTCGCGGCGGTGATGGCGCTGCAGGAGGCCGGCGACGGCGAGCGCGTGCGCCAGGCGCTCGAGCCGCTGCTGATCCCGGTCCAGAACGAGTTCGCCATCGAGTACGCCTCGCGCCGCGACCCGACGGGGGTGCTCGACGACGAGGACCGGCTGCGCGAGTACCTCGCGATGGACCTCAGCCAGACGGCGCGCTTCTCGCTGGCGAAGGACGGCCAGCCGGGCGCGGTGCTGGCCAAGATCCGGCAGATGGAGCAGTCGGTGCACAACAACATGGTCGAGCTGCTCGACCCGAGCATCGACTCCGACTCGGGGCGCCTGCGGGACGTGGCCGAAGGGCGGCAGACGATCTTCGACATCGGCTACCACTACCAGCAGTTCGACGACTTCGAGCACGCGGCGGAGTGGTTCAACAAGCTCTGCGACAACCTGCCGGGCCACCGCGACACGGTGATGGCCCACTACAACCTGGGCTGCATCGACGCCCTCACCGGGCACCCGGAGGAGGCCATGGAGCACCTCCGCGCCGCCCACGCGGTGGGCTTCTCGAACGTCGAGTGGCTCCAGGAGGACGGGGACCTCACCAGCCTGCGGGGACGGCCCGATTTCGCCGCCCTGGTGGCCTTGATGCGCAACCAGGCGCCCCCGGACACCCCGCCGGCGCCACCCCAAGTCGAGCCGGGGCTGCTGAACGGCCGCTAGCTCCTCCGGACTTGTGGACAAGGTGTTCACGCGCCGGGGAGGGATTTGACTTGGGCTGCCAGTTGAGTACGCTTCTGGCCAATGCGGGTCGGGCACGCCCGACCGAACCACGAAACATCCATGCCGGTGGAGTGTGGGGCTAGAGCCGTTTTCCCCTCCCCAACCGCCATCTCCAGCCCTATGGGCCACCGACTGGAACGTGTTGGTCCTGCCTGGCAACGGGCAGGACCAACTTTTTGGTAGGGGAACCCTCGTTCAGCGCGCGAGCGTTCATGACGATATGACGCTCCGATGAGCCCGCGCATGAGCGACCACGACGAGAGCGGCCTGTTCTCCTACACCCAGATCCTGCACCTGCTCAAGATCGAGTTCGCGCGCGCGCGTCGCTACCAGTACGAGCTGTCGTGCGTGCTCGTCGAGATCGACCGCCTCGCGAGCCTGGGCGACCTGCACGGCGCAATGGTGCGCGACCAGGTCGAGGCCGCCGTCGCGGACCTGCTCAACCGCAACTCGCGGAGCTGCGACTTCGTCGGCCAGCTCGGCGAGCGCTTCGTGCTCGTGCTGCCGCACACCGACCAGCGCGGTGCGCAGCTCCTCGCGCGGCGCCTGCACGACCGGATCGCCGCGCTCGAGGTGCGCGTCGACGACCGCCCGCTCCGCATCTCGGCCAGCATCGGCGTGGCCAGCCACGACGGCGACGACTCGATCTTCTTCGACGCCGTGCTCAAGCGCGCCGAGACCGCGCTGGCCCAGGCCGTGTCCCGCGGCGGCGACGCGGTGAGCGTCGCCGAGAAGTAGCGCTCAGAAGCGCAGCGCGACGGTGGGCGACACCGCCGTGATCGGCGGATCCCCGGGCCGCTCGCCGAGCAGCACCGCGCAGGCGGCCCACTCGCGCCCGGCGCCCGCCTGACGCAGCGCGGCCGGCACCGCGACGCGGGCCGTCCCGTCCGCCCCCAGGCGCCCGGAGAAGCTGGGCTCGACGCGCGAGAGGGCCAGGAGCGCGTCGTCCTGCAGCGGAATGCGCCGCTCGCCGGCCGGCAGGCCGCCGTCCGGGCCGGCTGCCCCGGCCACGAGGAGCTGGAAGGGCGCACCGGCCGGTCCGGAGAGGAGCAACCCGCCGTCGGCCTCCAGGCTCAGGGCCAGCGCAGCGTCGACGATCGCGTCGCCCGGCTCGGCGCCGCCGGCCGCGGGTGCGGCCGCCGCCAGCCAGCCCGCCTCGGCCATCGCGCGATCGACCGCCTCCGCCATGAGCGCGTAGCCGCGCGCGTTGGGATGGTGGTCGTTCAGCATGAGCGACGCGTAGCCCTGCTGCGCGAAGTGCGCGCTGAAGTCGCGCTCGTGGTCGACGAGCAGCACGCCCTCCGCCGCGGCCAGCTCGCGCACCGCGCGGTTCACGGTCGCGAAGTCGCCCGCCGACTCGGCGTAGGTCATGAGCACCGGCCGCGCGCCGTCCTCGCGCACGAGCGCCAGCGCCCGCCGCAGCTGCGCCTGCACCGCGGCCGCCAGCTCGTCGCCCGCGCGCACGCCGATCGCGCCGGCGCCCATGTTGACCGGCTGCTCGCCGTGGCCTCGGTCGACCACGATGCGGCCCTGCGCGTCGCTGCGCACCTCGAAGTGGGGGCTGGTGACGCCCGCGAGCAGCACGCGCGCCAGGCGCACGAGACGCAGCCGGCCGAGCCAGTCCGAGCCGCCGCCCTCGGCGTCGCGGTTCCAGGTGTCGTTGATGCCGGCCAGGATCAGGACGACGTCGGGCCGCACCTGCTGCAGGTCGTCGGGCAGCGCCGCCACGACCTGCGCGCTGTTGTGGCCCGGCACGCCGCGGTTGACCACGGCGACGGGGGCGTCGAAGCGCTGCCCGAGCAGCACCGACAGCCGCTCGGGGTAGCTGCAGAGCTGGGGCATGTTCAGCCCGAAGGTGTGGCTGTCGCCGACGCACAGCACGGTGAGCGGCGCGTCAGCCGCCAGCCGTCCCTCGCCGCGCCCGGCCACGGCCCGGTAGATCGGCGCCGCGAGCTGGAGCGCCAGCTCGAGCAGGACGAGCGCGGCCAACCCGCGCAGGGCCCAGCGCAGCGGCCCGGCCCGGCGGCGCCGCGGCCGCGTCCCGCCCGCGCGCTCACTTCCGGGGGTCAATAGCCGAGTGCCCGGATGTGCTCGAGCAACGGCATGTCCATGATCTGCGGGCCCGAGCCCTGCGGCTGGAAGCGCGCGAGGGCCTCGCGCTGGCGCTCGCGCTCCTCCTCGAAGGCCTCGGTCAGCCGCCCGATTCGCGGGTCGCCGCTGCCGGCCAGGTCGTGCTGCTCGCCCGGGTCGGCCGCGAGGTCATAGACCGCGATCGTCGCGGTGGCCACCAGCGGCGGCTGGTCGATGTCGTGCTCGGCGTCCGGCGACCAGGGCACCTCGACCTTGCGGACGAGCTTGAGCCCGTCCTGCACGATGGCCTCGCTGAGGTCGTAGTGGTCGGGCTTGGGCGGCCCCGGCGGGAAGAAGCTGAGCGCGGCGGTCACGGGGCGCGGCGCCAGGCGGCCGCCGTCGATGAGCGGCTTGAGGCTGCGGCCGTCGAGCGTCGGGTCGGGCGGCAGGCCGGCGTAGTCCATGAGCGTGGGCAGCACGTCCGCGATCGAGACGTCGCTGTCGATGACGCGGCCGGCGGGCACGCGGCCCGGCGCCCACACGATGATCGGGATGCGCAGGACCTCGTCGTGCAGGTCGAAGCGGTGGCCGTAGCGGCCGTGCTCGAAGAAGGCCTCGCCGTGGTCGGCGACGACGACGACCAGCGTCTGTTCCAGCTCGCCGCGCTGCTTCTGCCGCGCGAGCAGCCGCGCGAGGTTCTCGTCGATCCAGGCCAGCTCGGCGTCGTAGTAGCCCTCGAGCTGCTCGACGTCGGCGGCCGCGGGCGTCGGGCCCAGCTGGCGCGCCAGCGCCTCGGCGTTCTTGCCGGTGATCGGCCCGGTGTAGGCGCGATCGACGAAGCGCGAGGCGATGCGCGGCGGCGCCATGTAGTCGTAGTGGGCGTCGAAGTAGTGCAGGAAGCACAGCTTGCGCGGCTGGCTGAGCCGGTCGAGCAGGCTCAGTCCGCGCTCGGTCACGAGCTGGCTCGTGATCTCCTTGTGCCCGATCTGCTCGCGCAGCTCGATCTGCGCGCGCTGCTGCGCGGGCGGCAGGTCGAAGACCATCGGCTCCTGAGTGCCGCGCTCGTAGTAGTCCATGCCGCGGTCGAAGCCGTACTTGCCGTGCACGTACGGGGCCGAGTACACGCCCGCCGTGCCGAAGCCGGCCTTCTGGAAGATCTGGCCCAGCGTCTTGTGCCCCTGGTCGAGCGTCTGGAAGTCGATGACCACGTCGTGCAGGCCCGGCGGCAGGCCGGTGAAGAGCGACATGTGCGACGGCAGCGTCCACGACGAGGTCGCGCGCGCGTGCGTGAAGACCGCGCCCTCCTGGGCCAGGCGCGCCAGCGTCGGCGTCGTCGGCCGGTCGTAGCCGAAGGCCGAGAGGTGGTCCGGCCGCGTCGTGTCCAGCGAGATGAGCAGGATCGTGAGCGGCGGCTGCCCGCCGCAGCCGGACAGGCCGGCGACGGCGGCGGCGACGAGCAGGACCGCGACGAGCGGCGCCGGGCCCAGCCGCCCGGACGCTGCCGGGCGGGCTGTCCGGCTCACTGCTCCTGCTTCACCCAGCCGTGGAAGCTGATCGAGTGGCGGGGCAGGTCGGGATGCTCGGCGACCAGCAGCAGGTTCCCGCGGAAGAAGGGATCGGGCATGTCGGCCTTGACCGTGACCACGATCTCGTAGGACACGCCTTCCTGCACGGTGTTGATCGCGGTCGTCATCATCGCCTTGAGCGCGTCGGGCACCTGGAGCTCGACGCTCTTGAGCAGATAGGGCACGGTCGGGTCGCCGTTCACGACCTTGATCGTGCGCGTGACCGTCTCGCCCTTCTTCATCTGGTCGAAGCTGACGGCCTCGGGCTGCGTCGGGCTGCCGGTGTCGAAGTTCACGTCGGGCCGCACGATGCCGAAGACGCGGAAGTCGACGCTCTTGACCTTCTCGTGGCCGATCTTGATGCGCACGACGGCCGAGAAGGCGCCGACGGGCCGCGGGCCCTCGGAGACCATCTGCACACGGCGCGAGAGGCCCTCGGTGTCGAGCACCGAGAACTGCAGCCACGGCGGCAGCGGGCTGCCCTCGGCGCCCGAGTCGAAGCCTTCGATCGACCAGTTGCCGATCGACTGCGCCTGCACGACGACCGTCTGCTCGATGCGGCCGGTGCGCGCGACGTTGCGCAGGTCGAGCTTGTCGGGGCTGATCGTGAACGCCTTGCTGATGCGCGCCTTGACCGGGACCATGAAGGGCGTGGAGGCGGCATCCCCGCTGTAGATCTGGAGCTGCTTCTCGACCGAGCCCTGGGCGTTCGCCGTCTGCATCGAGACGTCGACCGAGAGCTCCTGGCCCGGGGCCAGGGTGGTGACGAGCATGTCGGGCTGGGTCGGCCGCGCCTGCAGCTCGGTGCCGTCGGGGCCGTGCACGACCGCGACGGTGCAGCCGCACGAGGTCTTGACCTGCTTCACCGGCACCGGTTGGTCGGAGACGTTCTTGATCTTGACCGTCGCCCGCGCGGGCTCGCCGCCGAGGATGTCGCCGAAGTCGATCACCGGGGGCTCGGCCGCCAGGCTGGAGGCGGGCTGCGGCGGGCCGGCGTCAGGAGCCTGGGCCTGGGCCGCGAGAGAGACCCCGAGCAGGGCGACGACGGCCAGCGACGCGAGAGTGCTGCGCAGCAGTTCAGACACGGTGTGACCTCCAGCAGGATCGTGAGAGCGGCCGTAGCACGGCCACTCATCGTACCAACGGGGGGAAAGCCTGAGGTGCGAGAGGCGATTCCCCGACCGCGCCGGACCGGGCTACAATCTGGACGCTCCGTCTCCCGGCACACCCCGACTCCAGCCGGATCCTCGCCATGAAGCACCCCGCCTCGACCGCTGCCATCCTCTTGCTCGGCCTCGCCTTCCTGGTGGGCGGCGCCACCTGGCTGCTGTCCGGGTCGGACGACGACGACGGCCAGCTCGCCCAGGTCCCGGTCACCGCCTCCAGCGACGAGGTCGGCTTCGTGGCCGTCACGCCGAAGGAGCAGCGCAAGAAGATGAACATGGAGCGGACCCAGCGCGAGCTGAAGCAGATCCGCGAGGTCGGCGAGGAGGTCGGGCCCGACCTCTACATGATCCCGGACGCGAACGGCGACCCGACCTACTACTCGACCGAGCTCTTCAAGGGCCGCGGCCGCAACGGCGAGCCGCTGTTCCTCTCGGTGCAGTTCAAGAAGACGCGCACGCTCCCGCTGCGCGACCCGCGCAAGTACATCGCGCCCGAGCCGCCGAAGTTCAAGGCCAAGGCGGCCAAGGGCTTGCTCAAGGGCGGCAAGCCGCCCAAGGACGGCGACGGCGGCGCCGACGACGGCGCGGGCGGCGGCTTCGAGACGAGCACCGGCGGCACGGATGGGAGCGGCACGGGCGGCGGCGGCAACGCGGGTCAGTCGAAGACCAAGGGCGGCTGAGCCGCCTCGTCA
>Ga0207428_10004404_pt1 | contig 13416 bp, 7 predicted proteins | sample RhiMethybrSRZTD1_FD_187600 | JGI IMG/M metagenome (GOLD analysis project Ga0207428, IMG submission 187600) | Populus rhizosphere microbial communities from Tennessee, USA - Rhizosphere MetaG P. TD hybrid SRZTD1 (SPAdes) (version 3) | ecosystem: Host-associated > Plants > Roots > Rhizosphere >... | reverse complement strand
GGGGTCGGCGCTGGTGGCGTTGGGGCCGTCGTTGATTGCCGGGCTCAAGGCGCGGAAGGTGCGGATGGCGGCCAGTTAGACCGCGTCATCGTTCATCGCAGGCAAGCCACGCTCCCACAGGTTTTGCGTCGTCCACAATGTTCATGGACGAATCGAAACCTGTGGGAGCGTGGCTTGCCCGCGATGACGGACTATCAGGCGCTACAGAATTCAGCCCTTGGCCCCAGCCTCCAGCATATTCTCCGGCCTTACCCAGGCATCGAACTCCTCATCGGTCAGGTACCCCAACTGCAGCGCCGCCTCACGCAAGGTCAGGCCTTCGCTGTACGCCTTTTTGGCGATCTCTGCCGATTTGTCGTAACCAATGTGCGGGTTCAGCGCCGTCACCAGCATCAGGCCACGTTCCAGGTGTTCAGCCATTTTTTCCGCATCCGGCTCCAGGCCGGCCACGCAATGCTGCTGAAAGTTACTGCAGCCATCACCGAGCAATCGGATCGATTGCAGCAGGTTATGGATGATCACCGGTTTGAACACGTTCAACTGCAAGTGGCCCTGACTGGCCGCAAAGCCGATGGCGACGTCGTTGCCCAGCACCTGGCAGGCCAGCATCGACAACGCTTCGCACTGGGTCGGGTTGACCTTGCCCGGCATGATCGAACTGCCCGGTTCATTGGCCGGCAGCCTGACTTCGGCGAAGCCGGCGCGCGGACCGGAGCCCAGCAGGCGCAGGTCGTTGGCGATTTTCATCAGGGTCACGGCGAGGGTTTTCAGCGCGCCGGACAGCGTGGTCAGGGGCTCATGACCGGCCAATGCGGCGAATTTGTTCGGCGCGGTGATGAACGGCAAACCGGAGAGGGCGGCCAGTTCGGCGGCGATGGCTTCACCGAATCCGTGGGGCGAATTCAGCCCGGTGCCGACCGCTGTGCCGCCCTGGGCCAGCTCGCAGACCGCGGGCAGTGCGCTGCGGATCGCCCGCTCGGCGTAATCGAGTTGCGCGATGAAGGCCGAGATTTCCTGACCGAAGCTGATCGGTGTCGCATCCATCATGTGGGTGCGACCGGTCTTGACCAGCTTCATGTGGCGAGCAGCCAGCTCGGCCAGGCCGCCGGACAGCTCGCTGATCGCCGGCAGCAAGTGCTGTTGCACCGCCTGGACGGCCGCGATGTGCATGGCGGTGGGGAAGCAGTCGTTGGAGCTCTGGGAGCGATTGACGTGATCGTTGGGGTGCACCGGGGACTTGCCGCCACGTTGGTTGCCAGCCAGCTCGTTGGCGCGACCGGCGATCACTTCGTTGACGTTCATGTTGCTCTGGGTGCCACTGCCGGTTTGCCAGACCACCAGCGGAAACTGGTCGTCGTGGTCGCCGGCGAGCACCTCGTCGGCGGCCTGTTCGATCAGACGGGCGATATCGGCGGGCAGGTCGCCGTTGCGATCATTGACCCGCGCCGCGGCTTTCTTGATCAGCGCCAAGGCATGCAACACCGCCAGCGGCATGCGTTCGTTGCCGATGGCGAAGTTGATCAGCGAGCGTTGCGTCTGAGCGCCCCAATAGGCTTCATCCGGTACTTCAACCTGGCCGAGGCTGTCGGTTTCGATACGGCTCATCTTGCTCACTCCTGTAGGTCCGATTGCGCAGTTTAGGCCGTGATCGCCGGCCGTGGTTCCATCAGTCTGAATTTGATCATTCAACCCCTCTAAATCAGGTGCGACAAGGCTTGGGGTTGAGCGACACACTTTTTTAGGCGCAGAATGGACGCCCTTGGGGTTTTACCTCGCCAGCTAGAAAAGGAAACTCGATGACTCGTCTTCGTGCCATCTGTACCGCCGTTGCTTTGGTCTGCGCCAGCGGCCAGGTTCTCGCCGACACCGCCAGCCATAACGCCAGTGCCGAGGCTTTCCTGACCATGGCGCACGCTGACAAACTGGGCACTCCGGTGTACATGCAAGTACAGCAGATGTTTGCCCAGCGTTTCGAACAGACCAAAGCCCCTGAATCGAAAAAAGCCGTATTGGAAACCTACCAGGCCAAGGCTAACGCCGCTCTGGACCAGGCCATCGGCTGGAACAAGCTGAAGCCGGACATGGTCAAGCTGTACACCAGCAACTTCAGCGAATCCGAACTCAAGGACCTGGTTGCGTTCTACCAGTCGCCACTGGGCAAGAAAGTCCTGGAAAAAATGCCCCAGCTGACCCAGCAATCGGCCCAGATGACCCAGGCCAAGCTCGAAAGCGCGGTGCCGGTGGTCAACAAGCTGCTGGCCGACATGACCGCCGAGCTGACCCCGAAAGACGCGGCTGCACCCGCCAAGAAAAAGCCTTAAGCGGAGTTCGGTATGACTATGCAACAACGCATCGAATCGACGCTGGCCCTGCTTTCGCCCGAGCATTTGCAAGTGCTGGATGAGAGCCACATGCACAGCCGTGGGCTGCAAACCCATTTCAAGGCTGTGGTGGTCAGTACGCAGTTCGAAGGCCTGAACCGGGTCAAGCGTCACCAGAAAGTCTACGGCACGCTCGGCGAGCTGATGGGCGAGTTCCATGCGTTGGCGCTGCATACCTACACGCCAGAGGAATGGGCGCAGATCGACGCGGCTCCGGCCTCGCCGACCTGTGCCGGTGGCAGCAAGCATTAAGATCATCAAGATCAAAAGATCGCAGCCTGCGGCAGCTCCTACAGGAAATTGTATTCCCATGTAGGAGCTGCCGCAGGCTGCGATCTTTTTTGTTAGAATGCCCAACGCGCCGCTCACCCGGCGCGTTTTTTTTCGCATCCGGTTCACCCCTTACGAGGGTAGCCACCTGGAGGTTTACCCATGACACAACAGATTGTCGTGGCGGCACTGTATAAGTTCGTCACCCTGGAAGATTACGTCGCCCTGCGCGAGCCCCTGCTGCAAGCGATGGTCGACAACGGCATCAAAGGCACCCTGCTGATTGCCGAAGAAGGCATCAACGGCACCGTGTCCGGCAGCCGCGAAGGCATCGACGGGCTGATGGCCTGGCTCAAGAACGACCCGCGCATGGACGACATCGACCATAAAGAGTCGTACTGCGACGAACAGCCGTTCTACCGCACCAAAGTCAAACTCAAGAAAGAAATCGTCACCCTTGGCGTGGAAGGCGTGGACCCGAACAAAAAGGTCGGTACCTACGTCGACCCGCAGGACTGGAACGCGCTGATCAGCGACCCGGAAGTGCTGTTGATCGACACCCGTAACGACTACGAAGTCTCGATTGGCACCTTCGAAGGCGCCATCGACCCGAAAACCACCAGTTTTCGCGAATTTCCCGACTACATCAAAGCCAACTTCGATCCGGCCGTGCACAAGAAGGTCGCGATGTTCTGCACCGGCGGCATTCGCTGCGAGAAGGCGTCGAGCTACATGCTCAGCGAGGGCTTCGGTGAGGTCTACCACCTCAAGGGCGGCATCCTGAAGTACCTCGAAGAGGTGCCGCAGGAAGAAACCAAGTGGCAGGGCGACTGCTTCGTGTTCGACAACCGCGTGACCGTGCGTCACGACCTGAGCGAAGGTGACTACGATCAATGTCATGCCTGCCGCACACCGGTCAGCATCGAAGACCGCACGTCCGAGCATTACGTGGCCGGCATCAGTTGCCCGCATTGCTGGGATAAGCTGAGTGAGAAGACCCGTCGCAGCGCCATCGACCGGCAGAAGCAGATCGAACTGGCCAAGGCTCGTAACCAGCCTCACCCGATCGGCTACAACTACAAGCAAGCATCCACCGAGGCCTGAACCATGTCTGCGCGCCTGCTCTATGTGATGGACCCGATGTGTTCCTGGTGCTGGGGGTTTGCCCCGGTGGCCAAGGCACTGGTCGAGCAGGCGCAAGCCGCGGGTGTGGATGTGCATCTGATCGTGGGTGGTTTGCGCACCGGTAGCGGTGCGGCGCTGGAGCCGACCACCCGACGCTATATTTTTGAGCATTGGCAGGCGGTCACCGAGGCCACCGGCCAGCCGTTCAAGCTTGAAGGCGCGCTGCCCGACGGTTTTGTCTACGATACCGAACCCGCCTGCCGGGCCTTGGTGACGGCGCGCAGCCTGGCACCGGATTGCGCGTTGAAACTGCTCGGGCTGATTCAGCACGCATTTTATGCTGAAGGCCGTGATGTCACCCAGGCCAGCGTGTTGGTCGAGTTGGCGGAACAGGCCGGTTTACCGCGCATCGAGTTCGCCGGCGCTTTCGATCGGGCTGACATGCACGCCGCCACCGCCGCCGATTTCACCTGGGTCCAGGACCTGGGCATCGCCGGTTTTCCTACATTGCTCGCTGAACGCAACGGTCAATTGGCATTGCTGACCAACGGCTATCAGCCTCTGAGTGTGCTGTCCCCGCTGCTCGGCCGCTGGCTGGAGCGTGCTGCCTGTGCATGACCTGCCCGATGACGTCGCTACCGCTAAACGTGTCGACCGTCTGAGCTGGGCGGAAATCCGTCGCCTGGCCCTGCATCACAAGAAATCCCTGTGGATCGCCAACGGCGTGGCCGTGCTGGCGACCTTGTGCAGCGTGCCGATTCCCTTGCTCCTGCCGTTGCTGGTGGACGAGGTGTTGCTGGGGCACGGTGACGCCGCGCTCAAGATCATGAACCACGCGCTGCCCGAAGGCTGGCAAAAAGCGGCGGGCTACATCGGCCTGATGCTGCTGGTGACCTTGACCCTGAGGTGTACGGCGTTGCTGTTCAACGTGGTGCAGGCGAAACTGTTCGCCGGGTTGGCCAAGGACATCGTCTACCGCATTCGCATACGCCTGATCGAACGGCTCAAGCGTATCTCGCTGGGTGAATACGAAAGCCTGGGCAGCGGCACGGTGACCACGCATCTGGTCACCGACCTGGACACGCTGGACAAATTCGTCGGTGAAACCCTCAGCCGTTTCCTCGTGGCCATGCTGACCCTGGTCGGTACGGCGGGCATTCTGATGTGGATGCACTGGAAACTGGCTTTGCTGATCCTGCTGTTCAACCCGCTGGTGATCTACGCCACGGTGCAGTTGGGCAAACGGGTCAAGCACCTGAAGAAACTCGAGAACGACAGCACTTCGCGCTTTACCCAGGCGCTGACCGAAACCCTGGATGCCATCCAGGAAGTTCGCGCCGGCAACCGACAGGGGTTCTTCCTCGGTCGCTTGGGGCAACGCGCCCGTGACGTGCGCGACTATGCGGTGAATTCGCAATGGAAAACCGATGCGTCGAACCGGGCCAGCGGTTTGTTGTTCCAGTTCGGCATCGATATTTTCCGCGCCGCGGCCATGCTCACGGTGTTGTTCTCCGACCTGTCCATCGGCCAGATGCTCGCGGTGTTCAGCTACCTGTGGTTCATGATCGGTCCGGTCGAACAGCTGCTGAACCTGCAATATGCCTACTACGCTGCCGGCGGTGCGCTGTCGCGGATCAATGAGCTGCTGTCGCGCGATGATGAGCCTGAATACCCGGGCGGCGTCGACCCGTTCATCGGGCGCGAGACCGTCGGGCTGGAAGTACAAGGGTTGAGCTTCGGCTACGGCGATGAATTGGTCCTGAACCAGATGAACCTGTCCATCGCCCCCGGCGAGAAGGTCGCGATCGTCGGCGCCAGTGGCGGGGGCAAGAGTACGCTGGTGCAACTGCTGCTGGGCTTGTACACGCCGTTGGCCGGAACCATTCGCTTCGGCGGTTCGACCCAGCAGGAGATCGGCCTGGAAACCGTGCGGGAAAATGTTGCCGTGGTCCTGCAGCATCCGGCGCTGTTCAACGACACCATCCGGGCCAACCTGACCATGGGCCGTGAGCGCACTGACGAGGCTTGCTGGCATGCACTGGAAATAGCCCAGTTGCACGGCACAGTGCGGGATTTGCCCAATGGCCTGGACAGTATCGTCGGGCGCTCCGGCGTGCGTTTGTCCGGTGGACAGCGCCAACGCCTGGCCATCGCCCGGATGGTGCTCGCCGAGCCCAAGGTGGTGATCCTCGACGAAGCCACCTCCGCGCTGGATGCCGCCACCGAATACAACCTGCACCAGGCCCTGGCGCGGTTTCTGAGCAACCGCACCACGTTGATCATTGCCCACCGCCTTTCGGCGGTGAAGCAGGCTGATCGAGTGCTGGTATTCGACGGCGGGCAAGTGGCCGAAGACGGCGACCACCAGCAGCTGATTGCCGATGGTGGTCTGTATGCCAAGCTGTATGGGCATTTGCAGCGGCACTGACCGGCAAGCAATTACTTCCAGATCACGTCCAGTGCATCGGCGCTGCCGTCATAACCGAACTGCTTCATCACGACCGAGCACGATTCGCATGGCGCCAGGGCGGTGGCGATCGTGATGGAGTCCAGATCCTTGGGATTGGGGTATTTGCCGCGGATGACACTGATGAGTTTGCTTTCGGTGTCCAGCGAGGTAGGGCGAGATGTGAGCGCAGGCGTGTAGGTTTCAATGTCATTGATGGTGCGCGGGATCGCCTGCAACTTGCCTTGGGGTGATACCTCAAGTGCGGTCTGCGGGAAGCTGACTTTATGATCGATATTGAAGTAGCTGGTGCTGCCGACTTTGACCTCATTCGTATGTCTGTTTTTGGCAAACAAAGGCAGGAAACCGGTATCACCCTTGTTGCCGGAAACGCTGACATACACCTCGCGCCCCCCGGCTTTTGTCTTGATTTCGGCGAACGCGATGTTCCGGGGTTTGTGCAGGGGACGTCGTGTTTTCTGGCGGATGAGGCGTTGCAGATGCATCATCGTGTCATCGATTTTTAATGCCTTGGGCCCCGTCTGCGTCGACGATGCGACGGTGATGACGTTTTTTTCAAACAGGTTGTTGAAAATTTCCGCAGTCGTTTCACGTACGCTGTCGGGGGCAGCCTTGGACAGCGACCAGGTTGCGGCACCGTCGGTGGAAAACCGAATGATCATTCGTGTGGAATGATCGAATAAAGCCGCTTCCCCCGGGCTGGTATCCACCTTGAGCCATTTGAGTGTTTCAGGCGGATTGGCATGGCCGCCGATCGGGATGGCAATCTCATCCATCGCTTTCAGTGCTCGCTCTACCGACGCCTGGCCATGGATTCTGACCATGTTGTTGGCATTCAGAGAACCGGTGTACACCACCAATAACTCGTTTTTCAGTTCATCGGGAAGGGTGTCGGCTTTCTTGAACGTCAGGAGGTCATGCACGCCATGTCCAGATGCGCGCTCGGCGAAATAAAAGTCCCCGGCGTTCAGCCGCGTGAAAACGTAGTGTTTTGAACCGTCCGCCGCTTCGACAATGACACTGCCGACGTGGAAGTTATCGACGAGTTCTTCTCCCGGAACGGGGACACTGACCATGACCCGCCCATAAATACCTTTTTGAAATTCCATTGTGCCCTGAAGGGTTGAGTGGGTGCGGATCGCGCTCACTTGCATTGCAGCTCTGTTGGTCGCGGGGATGTAAGTCATATCCCCGAACCAGGGCGCCCAATCCTTGGCGGTATCAAAACTGCCAATGTCGGGTGTCGGGGCAGGGTAGCGAAGGACATAGCTGGTTTTACACGGCGCGGAACCGGGTATGCGACGGATCCTGCAAGGAGCCGCCCTATAGCTGTCCTTCAGGTCCATCAGGTCGGCGCGGTGTAACACATCATCCTTCAGTCGGTAAGGTTGGTCGTCAATGAAGAGCGTCGTCCGGCCATCGACTTCAAGCACTTCGCGCACGCTGCTTTTGTCAGCCAGCTCGACAATGACATTGTCTTTGGTTTTTTCCAGGGGACTGTAGTGGGATCGCCCCAATGAGAACTCACTCGAACGGCTGCGTAGCAAGGGGCCATAGGGCTTGGACGACAATGGATCGACCAGGTAATACCGGGCCTTGCCTGAGGACGACAGATTGCGTACGGGCACATCGTCCAGACCTCTCAGGGACGCTAACTGGTCGCCGTTGACCAAAGGTTTCCAGCGGCCCGCACCAGTGACCTGCGGCAAGCTGCGGGAGAAATTATAGTGCCCCGCACTGCCCGCCAATTCCTTGATGCGGAAAATACCGGATCTGCCGATTTTCAGTCCTTTTGATCCCAATGCCTTGAGCAGCGCTCCGATGCCGTCAAGCGGGTTCAGTGCCAGCAAGCTCAAAATCAAAAACTCTTTGGTCAGCACTTTAAATGCTGGAAGTCTGGCGCGTAAGGTCAGTCGGCCGGCATTGCTGATCAGTTTTGTCGAGCCCGAAGCAAACTTGCCGATCGGTTGTGCGAATGACAACAGGTCGATGAATACTCCGAACACGCCATTGATAAGGCGTGTCTTTTCGCCTGAGGCCAGATCTTCGATACTTTTCCAGAATGGCACGAAGATTTTGATAACTTCGCGGATTTCATCTTTCTCGGCTTTTTCGCGTTCAAACTCAGTCTGCCCGGCACAGTCCTTGTAGAGCTGTTTGGGGTCTACAAACGGTAGCAGGCTGGCAATGAAATGACTGATTGCCAGGCAACGGGGTGAGGAAAGTGTCAGTGGAGTACTGTTTGCGGTTTGCACATCGTTGGAAGGAGCGGTGAACGTATCACCTAGCTGTTCGATGATTGCCTCACAGACCGCTCCCGCGTTGGGTGCGCTCCCGATCGAATGAGCATCCCAGTCAAAGGGTAATGTCTGGTTGCGCAACACCGAAACGGAAACGGTCCCTTTGTTCATTCGCCACGTCTCGGTTTTCTGGACACCCCCGAATTGCTCCGGCTCGGGGTTTTCTACGCGGCGTATCAGCCCTGCTCGGGGTAGCAGTTCGTAAGTTCTTGTTTCCTCGGCGTAGGTCGTCTGCAAAATCAGGCCGTTACGGGCTCGTAGTGGCAGGATTATTTCAGGTGTTTCGTTTTGGGCTTCTACACCGCTGGTTTCCTTTCTCAGGCTATGGATTTTGAGTTCACCCCATTCAATGGCCTGGCGATCGTCTAATGGGAGTGAGGCCAGTTGACTGCGAATCAGCGTTTTGTAAGCAGTTGTCTGTCGTTCAAGGTAATCCAGGAAGCCGTTATAGAACATCGATTTGACTTCTGGCAGGATGCCAATTACCGCCGGTATCCCTGGTGCTTCCCAGTAAAAGGGCGACGCTACCTTTCGGTTACTGTCGATCCTGAAATAGTATTGACTGACGGCGCCATCAGCCTGCGTGTAATACCATCGTGTCTGCTCATCGAATTCATTTGAGGCGAGGATGTCGATGAGCGAATAGTGATCGTACTCCCTGCCACTGAGGGTCGGAACGCTATTCCATCGGATGGTTTCGCGTTCTTTCCTCGCCAGCTTCCTGTTTTGCGCGACAAAGCGTTTTCCAAAGAACTTTTCCGCTACGGTTTTCGCCATTGATAGTCGGTTTGGCGGGGTTTCGTTGATTCGGGTGATGGCAGTGCTGAGCGCATTGGTGTGTTTATCCAGCTCCGATAGCGCCAGTTCGATTTCGGGCTCTGTGTAATCCTCATGACGCTTAGGCAGGATGATGCCTTGGGTCACTGCCCAGTCCAGTGTCGGCAGCAGCCTTGCCAGGCTGACTTCTTTCAGTTGCTCGACTGTCGCTCCCTCGGCCCGATCGAGGGCCAGGTATACCAATTGCTGAAAGGTCATTCTGCACAACGCTCCGGGGTCGGTAGCGTTTATCAGGTTCACGCCATTCAGGAAATTCACCCACACAAGGGAGCTCCGATATGGAAGCGCAGTCGGAATATCGGTGACACGAAACTCGACCGGAAACTGATGCAGAAACAATCGGGCCATAACAATCGCTTCTTTTTCCGACGCGGCCCGTTTTGACGTGAGTAGATGGGTCTCGAATTCGCTTCGGATGGCCTGATAACTTTTGCCCCAGTGTGAACGTGACTGCCAATCGAAACCGGGAACTTCTTCCGGTTTTTGGCTCGGATTCTCAAGCCAGATTTGCAATGCGTTGGCTATGACTTTGATGCGGATGTGCGGCGACGTTTCTTCGCCTGGTGCTCCTCCATACCAGTTCAAAGTCGATAGCAAGCCGGTTGCCAGCTTCTCGGCTTCAGGGTTTTGCAGGATCTTTTCAAGAAAAACGGTAGGAGTGGCGCGGATTTGTTCAACGGTAGCCGACATAAGAATGTCGTTGGCCAGATGAGTGAATGGAGAAATGCCCGCCTCGGGCAGAAAGGTTCTTATCGTTTCGATCGTTTCCGCACCGATGATCTGCTCTTGCACTTTTTGCATAGTGACACTGGAGGGATCGGATGAAGCTGCCCTGACAACTTTGAACACTTTGCGATCCTTTGCTCTGGGAGGACGCTTCAAGTCGACAATGTTGAAGTCGTCTTCCAGTTTCAGGCGATAGCTTGCGATTTTTTCCTCAAGGGCATTGATGGCGGCTTGGTGTTCAGCCGAATTGGTCGGATCCCAGGGGGCAAGGCCGTAAAAAGTGGCCATTCTTGGCAGACTGATTTGGCGGTCGTAACGGATCTGTCCACCCAGCAACTCAGTCGCCTTTTCGATGCGTGCTTTAAGTTCTGACCATTTTTCAGATCCGGTTAATTTCAAAACTACCTTGTTCTGGTCATCGCGATTCGACGTCTCGTAGACGCAGGTTCCGTCTTTTGCAGTGACAATCAAATAATGAGGGGACACGTTTTTACTTTTACACAGTGCTTGGTACTTGCTGTCTTTCATCAAGTCTTGCAAAGCGGTTTGACCGGCTTCATTTTCTTGATCCAGCGGAGAGCGCGTGCAGGGTCTGAGCAGTGTTCGCGCGAAATGAGACATAGAGCCGACTTTTGCGCGCAGGAAGGACAGCAATAATTCATAGTCATCCAGTTGGCCCTGATAGATCTGCGCAGTGGTCGGGGTTGAATTTAGAGTTTCAGTTGATGTGCTAGTCGAAGGGGGAGTTTGCATAAGCCAGCTTCTCTTTTCGTTGCATCGGTTGGTATGCGCTCGATTGAACGAGCATTGGCGTTTCGCCACCGATTACAACGGTTCATGGCAAGGGCTGTGCGGTACATAGATAATGCAGCGTTTCTGAAGAAGTCGATTTCTGTTCGAGGTCTATGGCAGGGCTGGTACGGTGCTGGCGTTACTGCAAGAGCGCTGCTCACGGTGGGCGGCAGTTCTTACTTGCCGGGATCACGAATGCCCCCTAGTCTGGCTAAAGCGATTACGTCCGGAAGACGAGCAAGCAGTGCTAATGCAAGGGACCTCATGAATCAAACGCGGACTCTCGGAACGCCACGGTTGTTGGGCATTGTCTGGCCATTTATCGCCGTTGTGTTGTTTCAAGCCTTGCTGGGCGGCGTTAGCCTTTATGTGCTGTCGGCCGTTCGCGGCTATGTTGCCGGCGAAAGCCTTTGGTCCAAGGGCCAGAAAGACGCCATCTATTACCTGAACCTCTACGCCGACAGCGGCGACGAAGGGATATTTGATAAGTACCAGAACGCCATTTCCGTGCCTCAAGGCGGGCATGAATTGCGTGTGGCGCTGGATCAGCATCCGCCGAACATCGAAGCGGCGCGTGTGGCCATTCTCAAGGGGGGCAACCACCCGGACGACGTTTCCAGCCTGATCTGGCTGTACCTCAACTTTCGTCACTTCAGTTACCTCGAAAAAGCCATCGACCTGTGGACCGTGGGTGATGCCTATCTGGCCAAGCTCGATGACGTTGCCAGGGACATGCATCAGCACATCAATGCCAGCCCTGCCTCTGTTGCGGATATCCAGCGCTGGAAGGCGCAGATCTTCGCGATCAATGATGAAGTGACTCCGGCTGCGAAAGCCTTCAGTGATGCACTGGGGGAAGGGTCGCGGGTGATTCTTCGTCTGCTGCTGCTGACTAACCTCGCCACCGCGCTTGGATTGATTGCACTGGCGCTGATGCGCACCCGCAAGCTGCTCAAGCAGCGCCATGCCTTCGCCGATGCGCTGCAACTGGAGAAAGAACGGGCGCAGATCACCCTGCAATCGATTGGCGACGGCGTGATCACCACGGATGTTTCCGGTGCGATTGCCTACATGAATCCGGCGGCCGAGGCGTTGACCCACTGGAAGGCCGAGCAGGCGACAGGCTTGCCGCTGGCAGCGCTGTTCAACCTGCTGGACGAAGAGGCCCAGACCGATGGCTTCACCCTTATCGAGCATATACTCAGCGGTCAGCTCAGTGGCGGCAGCGAGCACTCCAGGCTGATTCAACGCCTGGACGGCAGCACGGTGTCGGTCACACTGGTGGGCGCGCCCATCCGCAATGCCGGCAAAGTCAGCGGGACGGTGCTGGTGCTGCATGACATGACCCAGGAGCGGCAATACATTGCCAATCTGTCATGGCAGGCGACCCACGATGCCTTGACCGGACTCGCCAACCGCCGTGAATTCGAATATCGCCTGGAACAGGCGCTGCACAACCTGACCCGCTACTCGGGGCGCCACGCTCTGATGTTCCTCGACCTGGATCAGTTCAAACTGGTCAACGACACCTGCGGCCATGCGGCGGGCGACGAACTGTTGCGGCATATCTGCGCCTTGCTGCAATCGGGGCTGCGCGAAGGCGATACCCTGGCGCGCCTTGGCGGCGACGAGTTTGGCATCCTGCTGGAAAACTGCGCGCCGGAAGCGGCGGAGAAAATTGCCGAGAGCCTGCGCCAGACTGTGCAGAATCTGCATTTTGTCTGGAAGGGCCGACCTTTCGTCACCACTGTCAGTATCGGGCTGGTGCATGTCGCGCAGAATCCGACCACGCTCGAAGTCTCGCTGCGGGCTGCTGACATGGCGTGCTATATGGCCAAGGAAAAGGGTCGCAACCGCGTCCAGGTCTATCATCCGGATGACTCGGAACTGTCCCTGCGTTTCGGTGAAATGGCCTGGGTGCAACGTTTGCACATGGCGCTGGAGGAAGACCGCTTCTGTCTGTACGCCCAGGAAATCGTCCCCTTGGGCCATGTCGAGCAGGACGGCGGGCATATTGAAATTCTGCTGCGATTGCATGATGAAGCGGGGCGGATGATCTTGCCCGACAGCTTCATTCCGGCTGCCGAGCGTTATGGCCTGATGAGCTCGCTTGATCGTTGGGTGGTGCAGAACGTGTTCAAGATCATTGCCCAATGCCGGGCCGAGCAAGGCCCCGGTCCGCTGGCCATGTGTGCGATAAATCTGTCAGGCACGACGATCGGGGATGAGGCGTTCCTGGACTTCTTGCGCGAACAGTTTGTGACGCATTCGATTCCGCCTGAAATGATTTGTTTTGAAATTACTGAGACCAGTGCCATTTCGAATCTTGGCAGCGCCATCAGATTTATTAATGAACTCAAAGGCTTAGGATGCCATTTTTCACTGGACGATTTTTGTGCCGGAATGTCCTCATTCGCGTACCTGAAACATTTGCCTGTAGACTTCCTGAAGATCGACGGGAGTTTCGTAAAGGATATGCTGGACGACCCGATTAACCGCGCCATGGTCGAAGTGATCA
>Ga0207428_10004398_pt1 | contig 13425 bp, 12 predicted proteins | sample RhiMethybrSRZTD1_FD_187600 | JGI IMG/M metagenome (GOLD analysis project Ga0207428, IMG submission 187600) | Populus rhizosphere microbial communities from Tennessee, USA - Rhizosphere MetaG P. TD hybrid SRZTD1 (SPAdes) (version 3) | ecosystem: Host-associated > Plants > Roots > Rhizosphere >... | reverse complement strand
CGGACTCCAGGCGTTCGTGAAAGGAGATTCGTATGCCCTCCCGACAGCTGCCTGCCCGTCCCAATCTCGATCAGTACAAGAAACAAGCGAAGGAGCTGCTGAAAGGCATTCGCGGCGGCGAGGGCGGTGCGCTCGATCGTCTGCATCGTGCTCACCCGCGATGGAACACGGTCGCATCCGACCGCATTGATTCAACGACTGTCACACTCGCCGATGCGCAACTTGTGATCGCGCGAGAGCATGGCATCGACAGCTGGACGAAGTTCGCCGAGCGGATCGATGCGATGCTCGGTCAGCACTCGCCCAAGGCCGTGTGGCGCCGCGTCGAGCAGGCCGTGCTCACTGGCGACGCTGAGACGCTCGAGGAACTGATCCGCGAGCACGATGCGGTGCTGCGCCAGACTCCTGGGCAGTCCTGGGTCGGCGATCTGCGGCAGGACGGTCTCGGCAATCGCGGTGAGACAGCGGCGTTCCCGAACGCACGCTCGATCATTGCCGCCAAGCTTCACTTTGACTCCTGGGACAGCTACACAACGTTTGCCCAGGCGATGCGCGATCGGCAGTCACTCGTGGCGCAGTTCGAGGCGGCCGTCGATGCGATCGTCGCCGGCGATGCGGACACTCTCGCACAGCTCCTGCGTCAGCATCCTGAGTTGATTCACACGCGTTCGATGCGCACGCACCACTCGACGCTGCTCCTCTACGTTGGCGCGAATGGCATCGAGTACTACCGGCAGAAGACTCCGAAGAATGCGCGCCGGATTGCCGAGATGCTGCTCGACGCCGGTGCGGACGTCGATGCCGTCGGCGACATGTATCGCGGGACGACGACGCTGGGGCTCGTGGCGACGAGCGTTCACCCGGTTCAAGCCGGAGTACAGGAGGAACTGATCGACCTGCTGGTCGCGCACGGCGCTTCCCTCGATCGAGCGGTCGCCCCCGACTACACACGCGGTCGCGTCGTCAACGCCTGCCTCGCCAACGGCCGCGGCGAGGGCGCGGTGGTGGTTGCCAGACGCGGCGCCTTTCTGGATCTTGAAGGCGCTGCGGGGGTGGGGCGCCTCGACGTCGTCAAGACCTTCTTCACCGACGATGGCAGCCTGACAGCCGGCGCAACGCCGGACACGATGAAGTCAGGGTTCAAGTGGGCGTGCGCGTACGGACATCTGGACGTCGTCAGATTTCTGCTCGACCGCGTGGATGTCACTGAACGGCATCGTGGCGAGACACCGCTTCATCAGGCCGCCTATGGCGGGCATCCGGCGATCGTCACAGTGTTGCTGCAGCGCGGCGCACCCGTGAACGTCGAGGACGACACGTGGGCCGGCACACCGCTGGGATGGGCGCTCCATGCCTGGAGCAACGCCGCTGTCGGCACGACGTCGGATGGACACTATGAAGTTGTCGATCGACTGATTGCCGCTGGAGCCGCCGTGCGTCCCGAATGGTTGGACGACGAGCGCATCAGCGCCGACGCACGCATGCGCGCCGCACTCGCTCGCGAGCGGCCGCGATAAGGCGGAGACACGAACGGTGAACACATTCGATAGACTTACTGCGCGGAGGCTCAGTGAAGTCAGCGATTGCTGCGGTCATCGTGTTTGCATGGGTTGCGGTCGTGTCGCCCACGCTCGTCGCCCAGTGGCCCTCGTACCAGACGAAGAACGTGCCGCGCACCGCAGATGGTAAACCCAACCTGACTGGCGCGCCTCCTCGTACGGCCGATGGCGTGCCGGATCTGTCCGGCATCTGGAACTACGCCGGCGTGCTCGGCTTCCGCGGCGGGCCGCCACCTCCGCCCCCGGGAACTCCCGTGCAGGCGACCTTCTGGAACATCGAAGCGGGATTCAAGGAAGGCCTGCCGTTCACGCCGTGGGGCGCGGAACTTCGGCGCACGCGGATGGCCGACAACAGCAAGGACAATCCCGACGCTTCGTGTCTGCCGCTCGGGCACATGCAGCTGCACACGCACTCGCAGCCGCGCAAGATGATTCAGACCAAGGATGTGATCGTCATCATCTACGAGGCCAACGCCAACGTGCGTCAGATCTTCCTCGACGGCCGGCCCGCGCCGACCAACGATCCGCAACCGTGGTGGTACGGCTATTCGCGCGGCCGGTGGGACGGCGACACGCTCGTCGTCGAGACGACGAACTTCCGCGACGAAGGCTGGCTCGACGTGAATGGCGCGCCGCTCTCGGCGCAAGGCAAGCTCACCGAACGCTTCCGTCGTCCGACGTTCGGCACGCTCGAAATCGATGTGACGATTGACGACCCGAAGTCCTACACGAAGCCGTGGACCGTCCGCGTGAATCAGCGTCTGCTGGTGGACACCGAGCTGATCGAGTTCATCTGCAACGAGAACCAGCAGTTCAATCCCGCGACGGGCGGACCAGTGCCTCGACGATGACGTCGTCTCTGGTCTCTGGTCTACGGTCTCTAGTCACCAAAGACCAAAGACCAAAGACCTGAGACCAACGACCTACCCAGCGTTCGCAAACGCGTAGCCGCGTTCCTGCGCGCGATTCACCGCCACGATGCCGGCCGGAACCATGTGCGAGTTGCGAACCAGGTTCGACGTCAGCTCCTTGTAGACCGCCTCGACGTCCAGCTTCTGTGCCGTCGCGATCGCGCCGGCGAACCGGCGAGTGGCCATCTGACACACCGCGAAATGCACGCCGCGCCCGATCAGCGCGTCGAGTGTCACGCCGTTGTTCGGGAGCGCCGGTCCGTATCCGCCAGCGTTATAGACGTTGACGGCCGCCTTCGCCTTCGTCTTCGGATCGTCGAATCCGCTGGCCTCGCCAATCGGCAGGCTGTACTTGGCCCACATCGCATCGGTGTAGGCAAACGGCGTGGAATTGTGACGCAGCACGATGACGACCGCAGCGTCGCTGTTACCAAGTCCGTAGCCGTTCTGATTCGCGACGAAGAAGTTGTTGGCGAAGAGCAGCGCGCTGCCCAGGCCCTGCGGGCTCGTGCTGTCGATGATGAACCGATGCGAGCCAGCGATCTGATCCAGCCAGTCGTCTTGCGCGTGGCGGGCTGGCCGCCAGGACGAGCCGGCAGAAGCCGCCGCACCCGGGGACTGCGCCGCCGCGGGTTGGCTCCTGAATACTGTCCCACCGACGATGGCCACACCAGCGGCGAATCTCGACAGAAACGATCGACGCTCACGTAGACCGGATGTATTCGTGGACATAAACCTCCCCTGGGCGCGCCGAACCTTGGCGAAGGCGGCTCGCAGATGCAGGAGTCATGATACGTTGGCGCGCGAGGAGAGTGCTATGGCCGACGCGACGCGTGCGAACCAACGACAGATCCTGGCCAATCAGAAAACGATGCTGGCCAATCAGCGGAAGATCCTCGCCAATCAGGGTCGGATCGAAGGCAACCAGAAGAAGATCCTGGCCAATCAGAAGCGAATTCTCGCCAAAGTCTCGTAGAGCGCACGCTTCAGCGTGCGCGGACCGTCAGGGCGTCCAGATCCGCGAGCTCCCGCCGGCCAGCGTCAGCATCACCTCGTTCAACCGCTTCACGAACGACGCCGGATCCTCGAGTTGTCCGCCTTCAGCCAGCATCGCCTGGTCGAAGAGGATGTGGCTCCAGTCGCTGAACCGCCGCTCGTCGGATTCGTCCTTCAGCCGCTGAACGATCGGGTGCTGCGGGTTGATCTCGAGAATCGGCTTGGAGACCGGGACGTTCTGGCCGGCGGCTTTGAGCATGCGCTCGAGATGGGCGCTCATGCCGTGCTCGTCGCTGACGAGGCACGACGGCGAGTCGGTGAGGCGGCTGGTCACTCGCACCGCGCTCGCGCGATCGTTCAGCACCGTGTGCATGCGCTCGACGAGGCCCTTGTGCTCGTCGGCCTTCTTCTCCTGTTCCTGCTGCTGCGTCTCGCCGCCAAGCTTGCTCAGATCGAGTCCCCCTTTGGCGACCGAATGGAGCGGCTTGCCGTCGAACTCGGTGATAAGCGACACCACCCATTCGTCCACGCGGTCGAACATCAACAGCACCTCGACGCCAAGCTTCCGGAAGATTTCGAGGTGCGGGCTGTTTCTGGCGGCGGAGTAGCTGTCCGCGGTGATGTAGTAGATCGCGTCCTGGCCGTCCTTCATGCGGCCGACGTAGTCAGCCAGCGACACGTTCTGATCGTCGGTCTCGTTCTTCGTTGACGCGAAGCGCAGCAGCTTGGCGATCCGATCGCGGTTCCCGGCATCATCGGCCGCGCCTTCCTTGAGCACGCGGCCGAATTCCTTCCAGAAGGTCGTGAACTTGTCCGTGTGGTCTTTGGCCAGGTCTTCGATCAGGCTCAGGACGCGCTTCACAGAGGCGTTGCGGATCGTCTGCACGTCGCGCGACTGCTGAAGGATCTCGCGCGAGACGTTCAACGGCAGATCGTTGCTATCCACGATCCCGCGCACGAACCGCAGATACGGCGGCAGCAGCTGTTCCGCATCGTCCATGATGAAGACGCGGCGGACGTAGAGCTTGATGCCGCGCCGGTGCTCGCGGTCCCACAGGTCGAACGGCGCGCGCTGCGGGATGAAGAACAGCTGCGTGAACTCCTGACGGCCCTCGACCTTGGCATGCGTGTAGGCCAGCGGCGGGTCGAAGTCGTGGGCCACGTGCTTGTAGAACTCGTGGTACTGCTCTTCGGTGATCTCCGACTTTGGCCGCGCCCACAGCGCCGACGCCTGGTTGATCTGCTCGTCCTCCGACGTCTGGACCTGCTTCTTCGCGTCGGTGTCCCACCGCTCCTTCTTCATCAGGATCGGCAGCGTGATGTGATCGGAGTACTTGCGCAGGATGTCGCGCAGACGTATGCCCGTGAGCAGCTCGTCTTCCTCCGGCCGCAGATGCAGGATGACGTCGGTGCCGCGCGTTTCCTTGCGGACCGTTTCCACCGTGTAGTCGCCTTCGCCGGAACTCTCCCAGCGGACGCCATGATCTGCGGTCAGACCCGCCCGCCGCGTGATCAGCGTGACGCGGTCGGCGACGATGAACGACGAGTAGAAGCCGACGCCGAACTGACCGATGAGATGCGCGTCCTTGGCGCGATCCGATGTGAGCTGCGCGAAGAACTCGCGCGTGCCCGACTTGGCGATCGTGCCGATGTGCTCGATGACCTCCTGACGCGACATGCCGATGCCGTTGTCCGACACGGTGATCGTTCGCGCCGGCGCGTCAACGCTGACGCGAATCTTCGGGTCCGGATCGTTCTCGAACAGCGCCGGATCCGTCATCGCTTCGAAGCGCAGCTTGTCGCCGGCGTCCGACGCGTTCGACACCAGCTCGCGCAGGAAGATCTCCTTGTTGCCGTACAAGGAGTGCACCATGAGGTGCAGCAGCTGTTTCACTTCGGCCTGGAAGCCGAGGGTTTCTTTGGTCGCCGTTTCAGTCATAGATGTAGTGTCCGGCTTGAGCCGGACATAAGTGTCCGGCTTCAGCCGGACATCGGATTTATCTTAGCGAACGTTCGACTGCCATGAGGAATGTCGGTGAGAGCCGACCTCTCCTACTACCTCGCGACCATGCCGCCGGACATGGATCTTCAAACGGTCCAGCGGCTTTCCGGCGACGCACACACGCGGGATGCTCGTCCCATCCCCTGTTTGTGTAATCCGGCCCACCTGTGGATACTGGGCGTCGCGTGTTCCGGAGAAGCGTCCGGCTCAAGCCGGACACTACGAGGTTTATCGATGCGCGCTCGAATTCTTCTCGTCGCCAGTGTCTCCGCCCTGCTCGCAGCGGCGCCGCTCGCTCAGGGGCCAGCCCCCGCGCCGACCGGAGTCGCCACCGTTGGCTTCATGCACGCCATCCATGCGACCAACACCGTGGAGAAGACACTCGCGTTCTACACCGAGGTCTTCGGGGTCAGCGGACAGGTGCAGCCGTTCGCCAATCAGCAGGTTCCGATCCTGACGGACTCGCCGGGTGTGACGCTGAAGGTGTCGATGCTGCGGCTGCCAGGAGACGGATTCAATTTCGAGCTAACCGAATTCTCGAACGTGACGCGCACACCGGCGCAGCCGCAGATCTGGGATCCGGGCGCGCCGCATATGAAGATTCTGGTGCGTGACCTCGAGCCGGTCATGGCCGCGATTCGCAAGTTGGGCGCGCCGATCCTGACCACGTCTCGTGCGCCGGTCGCGTTGACGACGCCGATCGGCAACGTCAAGGCGATCATGTTCCGCGACCCCGACGGCTACATCGTCGAGGCGGTCCAGGCTCAGGCGCCGGCTGAGGCTGCCGCGACGGGCAACGTCGTCGGCGCCATCATGGGCCTGACTGTCGAGGACATGGACACGGCGATGAAGTTCTGGCGCGACATGCTCGGCTTCGAGCTGACCGGTGACCGGGCTTTCTCGACCGATCCCGCCCTGCTCGATCTCGTCGGCGCGCCGAAGGGCGCATCGTTCCGATCCGTGAACGGCGTCGTGCCCGGCAGCAAGGCCCGCATTGCGATGATCGAATTCAAAGGGATGCCCCGCAAGCCGTTCTCGCTGCGCGTGCCCGATCCCGGCGCCTCAGGGATGGCGATTCGCGTCGCCGCGATCGGCGATCTGCTGGCGCGGATGAAAGCCAATGGCGTCCGCGTGATCTCGCGTAACGGCGAGCTCGTGAACTGGAGTCCGACGCTTCGCAATGTGTTCGTGAAGGACCCCGGTGGACTGAACATCGAACTGGTCGGCAACGCGCCCTAGCAGGGCGACCGTCGCGTCTCCACGCACGAATCAGCGGCTGTGAACGAGCGCGTCCCGCACGCTCGAGGCGAACGTGTGCACGGAAAACGGCTTCTGCAGGAACCTGACGCCATCGGCGAGCACGCCGCGATCCGAAATGACCGTGGCTGAATAACCCGACACGAACAGACAGCGGATTCCGGGCTGAAGGTCGGCGATCGAATCGGCGAGATGCCGCCCGGTCATGTCCGGCATGATGACGTCGGTGACGAGCAGGTCGATGCGTCGCGATTGCGCCAACTGCAGCGCCTCCCCTGGCGTACGCGCCGTGAGCACGGCGTAGCCGAGCGTTTTCAGGATTTCCTGACCGAGTCCAAGCACCGCCGGTTCATCGTCCACGAGCAGAACCGTCTCCCCCTGACTCCGTGGCGGGTGCGAGGCGTGAAACGGCCGCTCCTCTGACGCGGGGACCTGTACTTCAGGAAGGAAGACGCGGAAGGTCGTGCCCACACCCGGCGAGCTCTCGACGATGATGAAGCCGTCGTTCTGCTTGACGATGCCGAAGACAGTGGCCAGCCCGAGGCCGGTGCCTTCGCCGACATCCTTCGTGGTGAAGAACGGCTCGAAGATGTACGGCAGCGTATCCGCAGCGATGCCGCGGCCGTTATCGGTGACCGACAGCCTCAGGAATGAGCCAGGCAGGTACTCGACGTGCCTGGCGCAGTACGCCTCGTCGAACGAGGCGTGGCGCGTCTCGATTGTGATCTGTCCGATCCCGGCGATGGCGTCGCGCGAGTTGACGCACAGGCACACCATCGACGAGGACGAGCAACTTGCCTTCGTAGCCCCACAGACCTCGGAAGCCGGTGCCGACGACGCCCGCGACATCGGCCGCGAACGAGAATCCCGGCGCCAGTTCGAGGATGTCCATCAGATCCGTCGCGCCAGCGGCCGCGATGTCCTGTTCGGTGATGACCGTGACGATGCCGGGCTGTTCGCGGACGGGACGTTCGGCGACGGAGGCCACCGTGACCCTGAGATCGCTCAACTCGTCGAGCGACAGGTTGGCGACAATTGGCGTCGTGCTCTGCGCGATCAGTGCACGCTCTGACGTGAGGACGCAGAGCGCCGCCGCCGCGAAGAGTCGAGGCCGAGTCATGGCGGCGCTTGATTCAACTCATATGCCGCAGGCGACCCGAGGATCTCCTAGCGATCGGCAGTTGGTGGGCCCAGGATCATGTCAGGATCGCGACGATCCGGCCGGTTCCCCGACACCGGCCGACCTCCTTCCCTTCCCTGCGCTATCATCGGCCCGCATTGTTCGCAGGAACGCGGCGACTATGACGAAGGATTTGCTGCTGGCACGCCGTGACTACTTCAACATGGTCCATGGCGTCACGATACGGGCGATCGCTACGCTGTCGGATCACGAGCTCGATTTCAGGCCGATGGCGCGTTTGCGAACCCCGCGCGAGCTGATCTTCCACATCTACGCGCAGGAGAAGCTGACGGCAGAAGCTGCGCGCGCCGGCCGCTTCACGATGGAAGCGGCCAACGGCTCGAACCCGGAGGAGGCGGCGAACGCGTCCGCGATCGCCGCCCTGGCGACCGTGAAGGAAGCGGTCGCCTACGCCAACAACTGCCATCAGGCAGCAGAGGACATCTTTCGATCGATGTCGGACGAGGATGTCGCTCGTCCGGTCGAATCGCCGATGGGCACGTATCCCGCCTGGCAGTACTTTCTGTTTGCCTACGATGAGCACTGGCACCATCGCGGGCAGCTCTATGTCTATCTGCGGCTGCTCGGGAAGGAGCCGCCGGACCTGTACAGCTATTGAGCGCGGAGGCTGAAGTGCGCCTGATCCTTCTTGTCTTGCTGCTGTTGTTATTGGGAAGCACCGCGTCCGCGCAAAGCTGGCAGCCGCCGCCTGACAGCCAGCGCTGCCCGTCGAAATGGGGCAAGGGCGATCAGCGTGGCTCCGGCAATCACATGAAGCCCGAGAGCGTGCTGAAGGCAGCACGCCTGATCAAGACCGGCGAAGTCTTCGAGCTTGGTCGCGTGCTGCAGGAAGGGATGCCGATTCCCGCCGGCCGGCGCTTCGAGATCATGACCAAGCGTACGCGCAACGATCCCGGCACGAACAAGCGCGGCTCCAACGAGGAGCTGATCGTCGCGGAGATGGGGCAGGTCGGCACGCAGTTCGACACCTTCAGCCACCAGATGATCGGCGGCAGCATGTACAACTGCTTCACGCTCGAGGACACGGCGACACGCACCGGGTTCAGCAAGCTCGGCGTCGAGCAGGTCGGCGCGCTGATCACGCGTGGCGTGCTCATCGACGTCGCCGCGGCCAAAGGCGTCGCGGTGCTGGGCGACACCTACGAGATCACGCCTCAGGATCTGCAGGCCGCGCTCGCCGCGCAGAAGCTGACGCTCCAGCCCGGCGACGCGGTGCTCATTCATACTGGATGGGGCACGTTGTGGGGCAAGGACAACGCGCGGTATCAGCGCTCGAGTCCCGGACTCGGCGTCGCTGCGGCCGAATGGCTCGCCAAGCAGGATCCCATGCTGGTCGGTGCGGACAACACAGCCGTTGAAGTCTCGCCGAATCCTGACAAGAACCTGGCCGGGCCGGGTCACCAGATCTTTCTGGTCGTCAACGGCATTCACCTCCTCGAGAACCTCAGGCTTGACGAGCTCGCCGCCCGCAAGGCGCACGAGTTTGCGCTGGTCGTCGAGCCGCTGAAGATCCAGGGCGGCACCGGATCGACGGTCGCACCCGTTGCGATCCGGTGACGAGGTCGAAGTATCATCGCGGTTCCGGAGGATTCGATGCGATTGAAATCGTTGATGGCGATGGCGGCCGTGGTGACCGCCGTGATGGTGGGAGTCAGTCTTTCGGCGCAGCAGCCGCCGCAAGGCGGAGGCGGCCGTCCTGGTGGCGCAGGTGGTGGCCGCGGTGGTGGATTCAATCTTCCGCCGCTCTTGATGACGACCGATGCCTTCCCCGACGGCGGCATCGTGCCGCAGAAGTTCGCGGGCCGCGGCGGCGTGCAGCCCGGCTTCAAGTTCGCGAACGCGCCAGAAGGCACGATGAGTTACGCGATCATCTTCCACGACATCGACGTGTCGCTGAAGGGCAGCACCGGAGACGTGCTGCACTGGATCGTGTGGAACATTCCCGCATCGGCGGGCGGCATTCCTGAAGGCAGCGTGCCCGCGGGCGCCGTCGTAGGACGAGGCATCACTGGACAGAACGCGTACTTCGGACCTGGCGCACCGGCGGGTCCGCGGTATCACCACTACGTGTTCGAGCTGTACGCGCTCAATGCCAACCTCGATCTGCCGCCGACCGCTGGACGTGAAGAGCTGCTGAAGGCGATGGAAGGAAAGATCGTCGCCAAGGCCGCATACGTCGGTCGCTTCCGCACAGAGGCGGCGCAGTGAGACGGTCGCTTCTCGTGATTGGGTTGCTCGCATTCGCGGCAACCCGGTCACTGACGGCACAGGCGCCTGCCACGCAGGCGCCTGCGTCGTGCGACGCCATCGGCGACGTGCAGTTCGTCTGCGGTCAGAACGGACCGGAAGATCTCGTCGTCGTTCCCGGAGCGCAGTGGGTGGTCGCCTCGTCGTACGGCGGCAGCGGCGGCGTGAGGCTGATCCGCGTGAAAGATCGCATGTCGTCTGTCGCGTATCCCGGGTCCGCCCCGAAGGAAAAGCTCGACGCGAAGACCTACAACACGTGTCCCGGACCGCCCGATGCGGCGTTCAAGGCGAAGTTCCTGACGCACGGACTGTATCTGCAGGAAGGCCGCAACTCGGTCCACAAGCTGTACGTGGTCGTTCATGGCGGCCGGGAAGCGGTGGAGGTATTCGAGCTCGACGCGCGGCCGCAGACGCCGACGCTGACCTGGATCGGGTGCGCGGTGGCGCCGGATCCGATCGGTCTCAACTCCGTGCGCGCGCTGCCCGACGGCGGATTCATCGCCACGAACTTCCTGCCACGTAATCGGCAGATGGCGGCGCTGCAAAAGGGTGAAGTGAACGGTGAGCTGTGGGAATGGCACACGGCGAGCGGGTGGCAGAAGGTCCCCGGCAGCGAGGCCTCTGGCGCCAACGGTCTCGAGATGTCCGAGGACAGCAAGACGCTGTACGTCGCGGCGTGGGGCAGTCAGTCGTTCTTCCGTCTGACGCGTGGCGGGGCCAAGCCGGACAAACAGGAAGTCCCGCTCGGCTTCCGTGTGGACAACATCCGCTGGGCGCGCGACGGCGCGATTCTCGCGACGGGACAGGGCGGCAATGCGCCCAACTTCACCACGCAGATCGTGAAGGTCGATCCAAAAACGCTGAAGGTGACCGAGGTGGTCAATCGTCCGCCGGTCGGCCCGTTCAGCGCTGGTACTGTGGCCGTGGAAATCGGAAATCAGTATTGGGTGGGATCTTTCCGAGGAGATCGGATCGCGCTCTTCAACGCGAAATGACGTGATGCCGGGTCCAAAGAGCAAGACCCGGCCTACCCTGCAGAGATCTACGCGGCTTCGAGCATTCCCCTCACATCTAATCCTTCGGGGACAGGCAGGCTCTGACTGATGTGGCGCTCGTACGCGCCGGACGCGTCGCGCGTCGCTGTGTTCAACCGTTCCGTCGGTTCGTAGGTGAGCTGATCGAGCAGCCGAATCACCGGATGCAGCGGCTCACCCCGATTCGTACCGATGACCAGTCCCAGCTCGTTGCGGCTGGTGCGAACCAGCGATCCCAGCGGGAAGAACGTGATGGCGTTGACGAACGTCTTGACCAGCGCCGTATTCATCTTCTCGCCCGCCAGTCTCGCCAGGATCAAGCACGCGCGCTCGGGTGGCGTCGGAGCCTGATACGTCCGCGCGCCGGTGATGGCTTCGTAGATGTCGGCCACCGTGACGATCTGGCTCATGGGATGCGGAATCGCGTTGCCGAGGTCGGGATAGCCGGTGCCCTTCGGCCCGCGATGGTGTTCGAGTGCGATGGTCGGTGTCAGCGGATGCAGTCCGGACGTCTGCACCAGAATCTCCGCGCCGAGTGTCGTGTGTGACTCGATGATCTTGCGCTCGTGTTTGTCGAGCGCTCCAGCCTTCTTGACGATCTCGAGCGGGATCTGTGTTTTCCCGACGTCGTGCAGCAGCGCCGCCTCGACGAGCGCGGCCTGCGTTGCCTCGTCCAGTCCGACCTGTTTGCCGAGCATCAAACTGAGGACCGAGACGTTCACCGAGTGGCAGTAGGTGAGGTTTTCGTACTGCTTGACGGCGAGAATCTGTCCGAGCGCGGCGTTGCTGCGCGCCACCTTGTGGATCAGGAGCTGCACGAGATCCCGCACGGTCACCACGTCAATCGGCTTGCCCGCCGCCGTGTCCTCGAACGTCTGCTGCGCGCGGTGAATCGATTCGGCGTAATCGGGATCGAGCGGCACGGTCGGCGCGTCCGGCCACTGCTGCGCGCGCCAGCGCGTGTCGAGCGGAATCAGCTTGCCGAGAGTGATGTGCCTGACATGCCGCGCCGCGAGCTGCGAGGCGACGCCGTCACCCGATCCGCTGAACTGCCACAGGAACTCCGCGACGGCGAGGAACTCGTCGAGCTCGACGCCGCGCGTGATGTGAATGCTGTCCACGCCGAGCGCGGTGAGCTGCGACAGGAGCTGATGATTGGCCTGTCCCTCGCTGCTCGTCGGCACGCTGTCGAGGAAGACGTCGCCGCGGATCACGTCGATGCGAAGCAGCTCGCTGCCTTGCAGATGGGCCGCTGTCACATCGCCGATCTCTTTCAGCTTCTGGCCGATCATCGGGTGGCCCGGCGGATACGTGCCGGTCAGGCGGCGCAGCGCGGCCAGTCCCTTGAGGACGGCAAGCGGATCGATCGGCGCGGCCGGAGGAGGCGTGCTCATTTCCCGCGATGCTCCCTCGCCTTCAGCGCGACCTGGACCAGACTCGGTTTCCAGAATCTGAAGCGAAGAGACTCCAGCGACTTCAGCACGTCGGCCAGTCCCTGGATCTTGGCCTGACCGGCGCGATCGATCAGCCGGGCCGCCATCTGTGGATGTTTGAAGACGAATTCACGCGATCGCAACAGCTCGCGCAGCTGCGTGGCCATCTGGGCTGGCGGGAAGTGCCAGAGCGCGTCCTCGGCGGCTGTACGTCGCTCCTCGCTGCCCTCGCGGAGCTGTCTCGCCACGTGCACCGCCGCGGTTGATGTGCCGATGCGGGCGAGCGAGCGCATCGCCTCGCGCGCGACCTGCGCATCGCTGTGTTGCGCCAGCCGCGCCACGGCGGCTTCATGACCGCTGCCGGCGTACCCAACCACCCTGGCAATGACCCGCGCCGCGGCCACGCCGCACGCGTCGAGCTCGGCGAGCAGCGCCTCGGCCATGGTCGGCGCCAGCTCGCACATCAGCGGCGTGAAGGCGCGCGCCTTCACCTGATGCGCCGCGCGATCGATCAACGCCACGAATCCCGGCACCAACGCCGGACCGAGCGCGCGCGTCAGATCCTCGACGATCGCGCGGCCCTTGTCGTCGCGATCGTGCAGCGCGGCGAGCGCCAGCAGCCGGCTCGGCGTGCAGAAGTCGCTCAACGCTTTGCCGATGGTCTCGGCGACATCTGGACGACGCTCGCGGAGGTCCTCGGCCATCGCCGTATAACCCTTGATCTCGGCGATCAGATCCGGCCAGCGTGCCGCCTGCTCGAGAGCGAGGAAGAACTCCAGGCCGCG
>Ga0207428_10004392_pt1 | contig 13436 bp, 9 predicted proteins | sample RhiMethybrSRZTD1_FD_187600 | JGI IMG/M metagenome (GOLD analysis project Ga0207428, IMG submission 187600) | Populus rhizosphere microbial communities from Tennessee, USA - Rhizosphere MetaG P. TD hybrid SRZTD1 (SPAdes) (version 3) | ecosystem: Host-associated > Plants > Roots > Rhizosphere >... | reverse complement strand
CCGGACAACGTCATGATCGAAGCCACGGCCGAGGCCACGGAGCGGGTCCTGGTGCTCGATTTCGGCATTGCGAAGTTGAAAGACCTCGACCAGGGCGTGCGGGGTCTCACCGACGAAAACATGGTCGTCGGGACTCCGAATTACGTTTCACCGGAACAGTGTACGGGCCAGGCGGTTGACGCGCGCTCGGACATCTACAGCCTGGGCGTGATCCTTTACGAGATGCTCACGGGCCGGACCCCCTTTGCGGATCAAAACACCTCGGCGATTCTGCTGCGCCATTTGCAGGAGCCTCCGACTCCCCCCACCCGGTTCCGCGAGGGGTTGGACAGGGAGTTGGAGCAGGTCGTATTGCGCGCGCTGGCGAAGAATCCGAATCACCGCTTCTCGTCCGCCGCCCAATTCGCCGAACACCTCTCCGCCGCCGTGAGATCTTCACGGCGCCCCTTCGAAGAATTCCAGGAGGGATTCGATGAGGCGGACGAGACCCGCGCCCGCAGACCCGCGATCGTGGCCGACGAATTGACCGGCGTTCAACCGATGTCCATCTTCGGGCCGACCGGCTTTCAAGTGATCCCGGTTCCAGACGCTTCTTTGTTCGACTCGTCGAATTCGATTGAAAACCCGTCGATTGCCGACATGGTAGTCAGGCCACCGACGCTCCTGATCGAGAGACAGTCGAGAACTAAATTCCATGCGGCGGTGGGCGCCGCAGTGCTGGTCTTATTAGGCTCCATCGGCTATCTTTTGCTCAGCGAATGGCGGGCCGAGGCCGATGAGACTTCCAGGGCAGCCGCGTCGAAATCCGCCGACTCCGACAACGGCCAGGGATCGGGAAGTCCGGACTCATCGCCTGCAAATTCCGTGGGCGGCGCAGGCGGCTTGAGGCGGCCCGACGGCGCCGAATTGATCGGGGGCGGAACGCTGCCGGCTTCTTACGTCAAGGGCGACGCGAAGGCCGACATGTCATCCTCCGGAAGCGCTGGGGGAAGCGCTGGGGGAAGCGTGGGTGGAAGCGCGGGCGAAAGCGCGGAGCGTGAAGTGAGGTCGGTTTATGATCAATGGGTGAAGTCGGCCGTCGGCGGCAATTGGGAAAAGCATACGGGTTTCTACGCCGACCGCGCTGACTATTTTCGTGACGGAAAATTGACGCGAGCGCAGATCAAGGCGCGCAAGCGCCAGGTCTTCAGCGTTCTCGATTTTTACTCATTGAAATTCACACAGTCCCCGCAAATTCAACTGAGACGGGTGGACGGCGCGCAAGTGGCCGACGTGAAATTCGAAAAGCAATGGCTGCTCAAGCGCAATCACAAGAAGGTCGCAGGCAAGGCGCATGGCTTGATAACGCTGCGCCGTGAGTCGCGCGGGTGGCGCATCGTCAGTGAAAGACAAATCAAATAATTAGCAGGGGAAACAACCCTAACCTGTAGCGCAGGCATCTTGGCCTGCTCATTTCCGAAAAGCGGCGCCCGCAAAATTCGAGCGGGCGCCCGGCTCTACTCAACAAATCAAATCTAGCCCGGTCTGAAGAGACAGGCTTCGAGCAAACTTATGAATACGAAACGTGGACTTTTTTTCGCCTTTCTGTGCGCGGCAACGGTAGGCGTATTCGCGCTTGCGCTGATCGTCGCGGCGTTTGCTCAACCGGGCGTTTTCCGTTCGATCCTGTTTGGACGGGGAGGGGTGAGCCGTGGGCTGGCCAGCGGTGATTTCGGCGGCTCGAACGCCGACGTCGTCGAAAAAGCGAATCCGGGCGTAGTGACCGTGGTGGCGACGCGGGCGCTCCCTGCTGGAGAAGACGCCGTCGCCGGCGAGTCGGCCCAGGAAGGTCGCGTGCAGCGGGGCACGGGGGCCGGGTTCATAGTCGATCCCGAAGGCTATATCATCACCAATCAGCACGTGGTCGCTAACGCCGACCGCATCCGCGTGAAACTTCATGACGGCCGGACTCAAGCCGCGACGGTGATGGGCGCCGACAACGCCACCGATCTGGCGCTGCTCAAAATCGATATCAACGACCTGACGCCGCTTCGGTTGGGCGACTCCGACGCGCTCCGCGTCGGCGACTCCGTGATCGCCATCGGCAATCCGCTTGAATACGAGCGTTCGGTCACGGCGGGCATCGTCTCCGCGCTGGGCCGGAAGGTTTACGACGCCGAGCCGTTCGAGAATTTCATTCAGACCGACGCTGCGATCAACCGCGGCAACTCCGGCGGGCCGCTACTCAACAGGCGCGGCGAAGTTATCGGCGTCAACACGGTGATCCGCAGCGACGGACGTGGCATCAGCTTCGCCGTGCCTAGCAATGTGGTCAAACGCGTCGTCGCGCATTTGCGCGCTCAAGGCTATGTCGCGCGCGGCTATCTCGGGCTGACCCCTGTCAGTCTAACGCCGGAACTCCGCGAGGGACTCGGTCTGGGCGGTCTTCAGGGAGTCGTCGTCGCCGACGTCTCGAACGACTTTCCGGCGGAGCGGGTAGGCATTCGACCTTACGACGTGATCACTAATTTCAACGGCCGTCCGATCACTCAGGCGGACGATTTCTTCGCATGCGTCGCCAACTCGGCGCCGCAGCAGCGGGTTGAAATCACGGTCGTGCGGGGCGGACAGCCGATGAAGTTCTATCCGACCTTGGAGCAACGCCCCATCGACGTTACCGCCAACTCGCCCAAAGTTCGACCGGCGTCCGATAAGAGAGGACAGGCGGGCGGACTGAATGGCGACCTTCTGCTCGGATTCTCCGTGCGCGAAAACACTCCCGAAGCCTTGCGCGATCTGCGCGTCGGCAAATTGCTCGACGGGGTCGCGGGCGGCGTAATCGTTTCGGACGTCGACCCGCTAGGCCCCGCCGCCGATTCACGTCTCTCGACCGGATATATAATCCTCGAAGCCAATCGGCAGCCGATTCGCTGTCTCGAAGATTTTCAGAAAGCCACTTCGCATTTGCGCGAAGGCGATGTTCTGGTCATCCGTTTTACCAGCCCTAACCAGCGCGCCATTCAATTCGCCGCGATTAAGGTCGGGGAGAGCTAAAACAGAAGAAATGGCCACGGGGCCACAGAGACACAGAGGAGAAAGAGAAAAGAGGATTTCTCGACAATCTCTTTCCCTCTCTTTCTCTGTGGCTGCGGTGGCTCTGTGGCATAGAATGGCAAATCAGTTTGATGTGTTAATCATCGGCGCCGGGCATAACGGCCTGGTCGCCGCAGGGTATCTGGCGCGCGCTGATTTGAAAGTCGCAGCGCTCGAGCGCCGCCCGGTTCTGGGCGGGGCATGTGTGACTGAAGAGGTCTGGCCCGGATTCAAGGTCTCGACGCTTTCGTACCTCTGCAGCCTGCTCCAGCCGCGAATCGTCCGGGAACTGGACCTGAAAGCTTTCGGCTACCACATCTATCCCAAAGACCCTTCATTCTTCACGGCTTTTCCAGACGGCCGCCACATCTTCTTCTGGCAGGACATGGCGAAGACCGTCGCGGAGATCGCCAAATTTTCGACGCGCGACGCCGAATACTATCCGAGGTATGAAGAGGAGCTTGCGCATCTGGCCGAATGGGTCGAATCGCTGCTGCTCGAAACGCCGCCGAACATCGTGCGGCGACGTCTGAGCGATATGGCCGCGCTCGGCAAATTCGGTCTGCGGGCGCTTAAACTCGGCGACGAAGGCGTCACGCGAATGGTCAAAATTATGACCCAGAGCGTGCGCGACTTCCTCGAAGAGCGTTTTGAATCGGAGGAGATCAAGACGACGCTGGCGACCGACGGCGTAATCGGGACCAACGGCGGGCCTGCGACTCCGGGTACCGCCTACATCCTGCTACATCACGTGATGGGCGGGGCGGCGGGCGCGCGCGGCCTGTGGGGATTCATACGCGGCGGGATGGGCGCCATCAGCGACGCGCTGGCGCGTTCCGCAGAATCGAAGGGCGCTGTGATCCGCGCGAACGCCGAGGTCGAACGCATTCTGATCAAAGACGGCAAAGCCTATGGCGTCGCGCTCAAAAGCGGCGAGGAGATTCACGCCAAAGTCGTGGTTTCGAACGCCGACCCGAAGCGCACGTTTCTGGGCCTTGTCGAGCGCGAGCGTCTCGACGAAGATTTCCGCCGCTCGATAGAGAATTTTCGCGTCGAAGGCTCGTCGTTCAAAATCAACCTGGCGCTCGACGGTCTGCCCGATTTTACGGCCTATCCGAACAGGGGCGGTCGCGAGCCGGGCTTGCCGCACAAGACCACGATGCACGTCTGCCCGTCGATGGATTACGTAGACCGCGCCTGGGAAGACGCCAAGCAGGGAAGGCCGTCAACCAACCCGATGCTGGAATGCACCATCCCGACGGCTTACGACGATTCGATCGCGCCGCCGGGTAAGCACATCATGTGCATATTCGCCCAATACGCGCCCTACACGCTCAAGGACGCCGCCTGGGATCAGGCGATGAAAGAGCGCTTCGCCGACCGCTGTATTGACGCGCTGGCTGAATACGCGCCGAACATCAGAAACATCATTCTGCATCGCCAGGTGATTTCGCCGCTCGACATGGAGCGGGAATACGGCTTGTCCGGCGGCAACATCTTTCACGGCGAAATGGACCTCGACCAATTGTTCTTCATGCGCCCCGTGGCAGGGTGGGCGAAGTACCGAACGCCGATCCGGAACCTTTATCTTTGCGGTTCTGGCACTCATCCGGGCGGAGGCGTGATGGGCGCGCCGGGGCTCAACGCCGCGCGCGAGATATTACGTGATTTGAAATGGTGAAAATAATCCCTTCTAGCGTGGTGAATAAGGCTTATAAGTCTTATAAGTCCTATTCATGACGCTCCGAGGGATCCCCCAAGGAGCCTTATGGACGCATCAACAATAGGATTCGTGGTTCTTGCGATCATCGTTCTTCTGATCATCGCGCGCGTCGTTTATCGTCTTCTGCTCGGCCAAGGGATGACCGAGACGCTGATCAACAACGACAACAAGGCCGCTGCGGTCTCGCTGGCCGGTTTCCTGCTCGGCGTGATTCAGGTGGTCATTCCGGTTTTGACGGGGCCGAGCCACTCGTTTTGGGCCGACGTCAAGGGCGTAGCGGCGTACGGCATAGGCGGCATCATCGCGATGGCCGTGGCCGGAGTGATATTCGAGCAATACAGCCGCTGGGTGGGCGCGCCGCTGCGCGAAGAAATCGCCGCGGGCAATCTCTCGGCGGGGATCATAGACGGCGCGATCTTCTTCGCCTCGAGCCAGATCGTGGCCGGGGCGCTGAGCGGCGACAGCGGCTCAATTGTCCCGACGGTAGTTTTCTGGGCGTTGGGCGTCGTCGCGTTGATCGTTTTCACCCACATCTTCCGCTCGCTCACTTCATATAACGACGCCGAATCGGTCAAATCGAACAACGTCGCCGCGGCGCTCGGCTGCGCCGGGCTGATCATCGCGATAGGGATCATGGCCGGCTACGCCGTGGCGGGCAATTTCACCGGCTACTCCCAGGGCTTCCGCGATTTCGGCCTGATGATGCTCGCGACCGTCGCGCTCTACCCCGTGCGGCAGATCGTCGTTCAGATGCTATTTCTGGGCGGCGGGTTCAGCTTCCGCAACGGCAGGCTCGACCACGAGATCGCCCAGGACCGCAACGTCGGCGCGGGATTGCTCGAAGCGGTCGGCTATATCGCCACCGCGTTGATCGTCACGCGACTCTTTTAAATCAATACCGCGAGCGGTAGCGAGCGTTGCTTCCCTGATCGTTTGATGGTGGAAGCAACGCTCGCTACCGCTCGCGGTACTGATTCGACGCAACATCCATCAGGTCTCCAATCCGAAGAGAGAATTATGAACAAGACCAAAGCTCTCGCCACCCGTCTGGTTGTTTTGACCGCCCTGTCGCTTTTCGCCGCTGTCAGCGCGCTGGCGCAGGAAGCCGCGCCGATCGCGTCGAAGATGGACGAATATTTGAGCGCCGCGGCTAAGCAAGGCTTCACCGGCTCGGCGCTGGTCGCGCGCGACGGCAAGGTGATTTTCAGCAAGGGCTACGGAATGGCCAACGCCGAATGGGACATTCCGAACACGCCTCAGACCAAATTCCGCCTGGGCTCGATCACCAAGCAGTTCACCGCGGCGTCAATCCTATTGTTGCAGGAACGCGGCAAGCTCAGCGTGCAAGACCCTGTTTGCAAATACATCGCCGAATGCCCGAAAACGTGGGAGCCGGTCACCATTCATCACCTGCTGGTTCACACTTCCGGCATCCCGAGTTACACCGACGTGAAATCGCCGGAGGAGTTTCGCAAGCTCAGCCTGACTCAGGTCACCCCCGCCGGCTTCGTGGACAGTTTCAAGAGCAAGCCGCTCGAATTTCCCGTCGGCGAAAAGATGAAGTACAACAATTCCGGGTATTTCATGCTCGGCTACATCATCGAGAAAGTTTCGGGGCAAAGCTACGAAGCGTTCCTTCAGGAGAATATCTTCACGCCGCTGAAAATGGCCGATACAGGCTATGATACCCACGACCGCATACTCAAAAACCGCGCCACAGGCTACTCGAAGAGGGCGGACAAAATAGTCAATTCGGATTACCTGGATATGACCGTGCCTTACGCCGCCGGATCGCTCTATTCGACAGTGGAAGACCTGTTCGCATGGAACGAGGCGCTCTTCTCCGACAAACTGCTTTCGGCCAAGTCGCGAGAAGCGATGATGACCGTAGACAAGAACGATTACGCATACGGCCTGGCGGTAAATCAGCAGCACAACCGCAAGATGATCAGCCACGGCGGCGGCATCAACGGCTTCAACACGATCCTGGCGCGCTTTCCCGAAGAGAAAATCACCACCGTCGTCCTGCGCAACGCCGATTACGGCTTTTCCAGTCCCGGTAAGATCAGCCAGGATTTGGCCGGGATTGTATTCGGCGAGAAATACGAGATTCCGCGCGAGCGCGTGGCGATCAAGATCGATCCGAAAATCCTCGACGCTTATGTCGGCCAATATGAACTCAATCCCAACTTCATCTTCACGATGACCAGGGAAGGCGACAGTTTGATGACTCAAGCGACTGGACAGCCGAAATTCGAGCTGTTTCCGGAATCGGAGACCAAATTCTTCCTCAAAGTCGTGGACGCGCAGGTCACCTTTGTCAAAGACGACAAAGGCGCGGTCACTCATCTGATCCTGCATCAGGGCGGCGATCGGACGGCGAAGAAGATCAAGTGACGATCATATTATGAACAAGCTGCTGATTTTCATTCTGTTTGCGTTGGCGGCGCCTGCAATTTGGTTGACAGCCGATCGCCAGCAGGCGCAGGCCGGATCGGCATCGCAATCGCCGGCCGGCGCCGCCCCCAAGCCGATCTACGAAACGCGCGCGGATCATGACCCCGACGGCATAGGCAAGTTTTATATGGGCCGCGAGATCGCGCACGTCATGGGCTACCAGGGCGCCGAATGGCTGGAGCGCCCCGAACGCATCGACGAAGAGCGCCCTGATCAGGTGGTCGAGCAGATGAAACTCAAGCCGACCGACGTCGTCGCCGATGTAGGAGCCGGCACGGGATATTTTTCATTTCGCATCAGCCGCGTCGTGAAGCAGGGCAAAGTCTTCGCGGTCGACATCCAGCCCGAAATGCTAGCCGTCATCGAAAAACGCAAGAAGGAATTGAAGGTCGACAATGTGATCGCCGTGAAGAGCGAGGAGACGGAAGCGAATTTGCAGGACAATTCAGTTGATGTCGCGTTGCTGGTTGACGTCTATCACGAGTTTTCATTCCCCCGCGAAATGATGCAGAGCGTGGTCAAAGCCTTGAAACCCGGCGGGCGCGTGGTTCAGATCGAATACCGGGGCGAAGACCCCGATGTGCCGATTAAGCGGCTGCACAAGATGACCGTCGCGCAGGCGCGCAAGGAGATGGCCGCCGTAGGATTGGCCTGGAAAGAGACGAAGAATTTTCTCCCGCAGCAGCATTTCATCGTTCACGAAAAGCCCGCGCGACAATGAATATGCGAGTTTGACACTCGCTTGACGCCTCGCTTAGCATCGTTTTGAGATTGGAGGTGTTGTTATGACCAGGAAATTGAATCTCACTGCAAATGTCTGGCGCGAAGACGATATGTTCATTGCGCAATGTCTGGAGTTCGATGTGGCTAGCCAGGGACATACGGTCGAGGAGGCTCTGGATAATCTTCGTGAAGCTGTTGAGCTTTATCTTGAGCCGCCCACTGCCACCGTAATGCCTGAAATGCATCAATTCGGGGTCGAAATCCGTGCAGCTTAAGCCGTTGCCATTCCACGAAGTCTGCCGCCGATTGAAGGCCGCAGGTTTCAGTGAGGTCAGTCAAAAAGGCAGTCACGTCAAATTTTCCAAAGTCAGCCTGGACGGGACTCGAATCGCCATCGTTCCCAAACATGCCGAGGTCAAAGTCGGTACAATGCGCAGTATCCTGCGCCAAGCAGGAATTACACTGGAAGAGTGGGACGAGTTGTGACTAGTCTCAACTACAGCGATTTTGCTCGAATGCTCTATGCCACCGGAGTTCTTTCCGATCCGTGGCTGGGCGGCAAAGAACGTTTCCGACTGCGACCCGCGCTGCTCTCCCAATCGCAAGCCGAGCGACTGCGGACTTCCGCCGAGCGCGTCGGGCTGATCTACCACGAACTCTCCGAAATCGTCATTCGCCGTCCCGAACTACTCGACCAGTTCTTCAATCTCACTCCCTGGCAGAAAGCGATGTGGCTCGCTTCAGAGGGCCGCTGGCACGGCATCGCGCGCGTCGACCTGTTCATATGCCCGAGTGGCGCTGAGGATGGACAAATCCGCGCCTGCGAGATGAATTCCGACACGCCGTCAGGTGAGGCCGAAGCCGCGCTGCTCAATCAACTGCTCCACCCCTTTCATCCTGACACGATTGATCCGAACGAAGGATTCGATGAACGGTTCTGGCAAATGCTCGCGGCTTCGCATCGGGCGCGAACCGGCCTGGACGTTGAACCGGAGAGCGTCGCCATCGTTTATCCGACCGATCTCCCGGAAGATTTGAGCATGATCGCGATTTACAAGCGGTGGCTCGAAGCCCGCGGCTGCAAGGTTACGCTCGGCTCGCCTTTCAACCTCGGCGTTGACGGCGAGGGGCGGGTGACGGTCATCGGCGAGGCAGTCGATCTGATCGTCCGGCATTACAAGACCGATTGGTGGGGCGAGCGCGAAACCATCTGGACGAACCAGGCGCCGTTCGCTGACCCAGATCCGCTCGCGCGCGAATTGACACTTCTGCTCGAAGCCGAGAACGAAGGGCGCGTTACCGTCGTCAACCCCTTCGGCGCGGTCGTCACGCAGAACAAATTCGCTATGGCGTTGATGTGGGAGCGGCGCGAACTGTTTTCAGAACAAGCCCAAAGCTGGATAGCCGAATACATTCCCGAAACGCGCAGGCTGATTGCGATGAATCATGAAGAATTGAGCCGCGATGAATGGGTGTTGAAATCGGATTACGGCTGCGAGGGCGATTCGGTCCTGTGCGGGCCATTCACTAAACCGAGCGATTGGCAACTGGCGCTGGCGACGGCGATCCCCGAACATTGGATCGCGCAGCGGTTCTTCGAGGTCTCGCCGGTTGAAGACGGTCAGGGCGGGGAGGCGCTGCCAAATTATGGAGTCTATTTGATAGGTGGGCGCGCGGCCGGCTTCTACACGCGGCTTTCGCAAAAGGCGACCAATTACGCGTCGGTGACCGCGCCGACTTTCATTAGTCGCTGATCGTCATTGTTTTCGCTCTTCAAACCGATACTCAAGCTCAATCCATTGTGAGACTGGAAAGCCGCTTTTCTGCGCCGGACGAAATCGTATTTTTCGCGCAGCGCAAACTGCCAGTCTTGTTTGTTTATTGCCTAGTCCTTTGAGCGGCTGGACATATTTCACTTTGCCGTCATTCCCAAGCATTGCCTTCAGAATAACGACGCCGCCTTTTGGGGTTGAGCCTGAAATTGGTTCAGGTTTTTCAAGTATCTCCGCAGGGTGATCCACCTCGTTAGCAGCGTAACCTCTCAGCTTTCGTTTGGGATAGGGGATTCGTCTTCGTTTTGTCCTGAAATTTGATGAACCGTGTTTTTTGCCAAAGATATCGCCGAGAAATTCCTCCACTATGGCGCCGACGATTTCAAAAATGAATTCCGCTACCCATCGAAGAGGCATGACTTACTTTAGCTGCGTATAAACTCAGTACTTTTACACGACGCCCAGCGGCTCATATTCCGGCCCTTTAATCATCGTTCAAACCGAAACCTCACTCCGCCCCTAACCATTCGAGGCATTCCCAGCGTCTCGAGCGGCGTACGCCCGACGGAGTATCGTTTGTCGAATAAGTTTTGAACGGCGACGAAGGCCTCGACGTAGCGGGCGAGCGGGCGCGCGACCGTCATGTCGAACACCGCGAAGCCGCCCAGCGGCAGGCGGTTTTGGTCATCGTCGAACTGTTTGCCCGAGGCGCGGAACTGCATTGCGGCGGTGAGGTATCTAGGATTCGAGTAGACGGTTTGGAGCGTGAATTGATGTCGGGGGACTTGAGGAATCCACAGCCCTTCGAGAGTCACGTCCTGCGGCGCGCGCCGAACGATGGCGTCTGCGAACAGGTATCCGGCTGAGATTCGCCAGTAAGTCGAGACGTTGAAATCGGCCTCGGTCTCGACGCCGCGCGAACGCGTGCGGCCCAGGTTGCGGCGTTCGCGTGTGATCAAGGCCGGTGTGACCGACAGTGTGAAGTTGGAGATCGGGTTGATGATCTCTGTCCAGTAACCGGTGACCCGCGCGTTCACTCGGCTGTTCAGAGTCCAGGTCATTCCGGTCTCGCCGCCTGTCAGCCGTTCGGCGACCAGACTCGCGTTGGCGTTCGTCACCGTATCACCCACGCGGAATCCGCGGTACAACTCGTTGAGCGTCGGCGCGCGAAACGCTCGATAAGCGGAGGCCCGCAGCGAAAACTGCTCAGTCGGTCTGAAGATGAGCGCCAGTCGCGGGCTGAAAGCGTCAAGCGAGCGGGCGGGGAAGAAGCGCGGCGTGATTGCGCCGGTCGTCAAATTGCGCGACACCGAAGCCGCAGACGAGTCGCGCCAGTTATCGTAACGCGCATTGACGCTGAGTTGCCATCGCGGCGAGATGCTGAACAGGTCCTGAATGAAAAAGCCCGCGCGCCGCTGGCGGCCGCCGGAACTGGAAAACGTCGTCGCGCGGCCGCTGGCGATCGCGGTCTCGTCGCTCACGCCGCGCACGCCGCGCACGTCGACTCCTGCGACCAGCAAGTGCTTTTCAAAACTCACCCGCGACCAGTTGAACGAAGCGCCCACATCGCGCGAAGGCACAAATTGCAAGCGATTCAACGCCTCGGAATTCCGATTGGCCGCCACGGCTGAAAAAGTCTGGTGATAGCGTTGCTGGTTTGCGAACAGTGTCAAATTCCAATCGCTTGCTTCGGCGGTCCTGAACCGTCCTCCGGCCACCAGAGATTCCGAAGCCGTGTCGTTCGTTTGCGCTTGGGTTCCGTTGCGCCGGTCTTCGTCGAACAGCGAGCCGCGAAGGAAAACGGAGTCGGTCGCGTTCCAGTCATTCTGCAGACGCAACGTGAGCGCGCGGTGTTTGGAAGCGGCGAGATCGTCCGCCGTCCCCCGGATTTCAGGCGCGATCAGGAAATATCCATCGGTGCGGAACGCCTCGCCCGCGACGGAGGCCGAAAAGTTGCTCCATTTGTCACTGGCGAAGAACGTGGTGTCGGCGGTATCGCGGTTACCGTACGCGGCTTCGGCGTTGATCACGCGCTGAGTCGGAGGGCGTGAGATGACGTTGATCACGCCGCTCAACGCGTCGGAGCCGTAAAGGTCTGACGAGCCGCCGCGAACGAGTTCGATTCGATCGACCGCCGCGCGCGGCACTCTGTCCCAGTAAACCCAGCCTCCAAACGCGTCGTTGAGCGGCAAGCCGTCGCTCAGCACCAGCGTGCGGCTCGCGCCGCTGGCGCCCGCGCCGCGCAGGCTGACGCCCTGCGTCGTAGGATTGGCCACGACGCTGCTCGAACGGCGAAAGATGCTGAAGCCGGGCGCCTGTCGCAGCAGGTCGTCGAAGGTCTGCGCGGCGGCGTTGCTCACGTCTTTCGCGTCGAAGACCGACACGCTCGCCGGCGCCGATGACAGGCGCAATTCGGCCCGCGCCGGGGTGACCGTGACCGTTTCCGCGACCGCCGCCGGTTCGAGCGTTACGTTGACGGTCGCTTGCGGCGAATTCAGCGAGACCCGCCGGCTAAAGACCGAGAAGCCGTCGGCCGAGACGCGCAATTCGTATTCGCCGGGCGGCAGCGCCAGCGTGAACTGCCCCGCGCCGTCGGCGCTCGTCTCGCCCCTGGTTTGATTATCGGCGACCGCGACCACGCGGGCTGCGTTGACGGCGTCGCCGCGTTTGTCCGTCACGCGACCCGAGATTTGTGACGAAGTTTGCGCTGATGCGATAGCCGCCAAAATAAGCGGGCATAAAAAGGCGCAGAGAGCTTTCAGAAGGTTCCTCGGTAGTTGATTCATGGTTTTGTGCGGCGCAGAAGTGGGTAGGGGTTGATGGTGTCGCCTTTCCAAACTTTCTTCGGATCGGCGCCTGCTACTAAGATCGAAAAATGCAGATGGTAATTACCGGGGCCTGCGTTGCCGGTGTTGCCGACATAAGCGATGACGTCGCCCTGTCGCACGTAATCGCCCACGCGGAGGCCGTCGGAGAAGTGGTCGAGGTGCGCGTAATAGAAGACAAACTTTTTATCTTCGCTCAACTGGTAAATTATCTTGCCGCCGAGTCTGTTGCGCCCGATCCTGACGATCTCGCCGTCGGTGACCGCCAGCACACGAGTTCCGCGCGGAACCATAATGTCTATCGCGCGGTGGACCCGGCCGCCGGAACGCGCCGCGTAGAAAGTGTCGTGCAGATCGCTCGGACGCCCGCCTTCGACCGGAATAATCAGGCTGACCGATTTGACGCCCCTGACCGCGGGGGCTGGAGAAGATTTCGGCGTCGACGCGGGGGAAGACGCTAAACGTTTTGGCTCCGGCGCTGGAGGAGAGACTGGCGCCGATTTTGGCGCCGGCGTGGGAGGAGATGTTGGCGACGATTTCGGGGCAGGCTCGGGAGAAGATGTGATCTCCGGCGGCGGTAGAGGCGTTAAATCTGTTACGTGCGGCAACCGCAGCTTCCATTTGTCGGGTACGGGCGGGGAAGGCGAATCGCGAAGTTCTTTGTCATCATTCTTAACCCGCCGTGGCCTCGACGCGCCGGGCGCCGGCGCGGAAGTTAAATCGCGAGGTTCTTTGCCATCATCCTTAACCCGCCGCGGCCTCGATGCGCCGGGCGCCGGCGTGGGAGATGGAGATGCGGACCTTGATGGAATCAGGAGGGGGAATTTTGGGGCAGGAGCGGGGGAAGATGTCTCGGGAGACTTT
>Ga0207428_10004391_pt1 | contig 13439 bp, 13 predicted proteins | sample RhiMethybrSRZTD1_FD_187600 | JGI IMG/M metagenome (GOLD analysis project Ga0207428, IMG submission 187600) | Populus rhizosphere microbial communities from Tennessee, USA - Rhizosphere MetaG P. TD hybrid SRZTD1 (SPAdes) (version 3) | ecosystem: Host-associated > Plants > Roots > Rhizosphere >... | reverse complement strand
CGCCTGGCGCGCCTCCTCGATCAGCCCGTCGCGCTCGGCCACAGGCGGCGGCTCGCCGAACCACGTGACGCCGCTGCGGGTCCAGCCCCACTTCTCGAGGGTGAAGCCGATGACGTAGCGGCGCTCCCCGTCGAGCGAGGAGACGATCGCGTAGGTCTGGCTCGAGTGGATGATGATGTTGTGCGGCAAGGCCCCTGCGCCCTGGGCTCGGGGTGGGTGATCGGACGTCGGCCCGCACCGAGCAACTTCTTTGCCAGGGAGGCCGGTCGGCCCATGGCCCGGCCGTTGCGTCGGCTCGGCCGTGCGATCGAGACCCAGGGAGCGCCGCGGCGGGCGAGGGGCGACGCTGGCGGTCCCGGGCCGCTCCCGGGCGAGGCCTCGGATCCCGAGGCGGAGCGCCGGCGTCGAATTGTTCCGCAGCACTTTCGGGAACTGGCCAGCCGAAATCGACCGCGGGTGCTCGCGCGGGTGAGACGCGACCATCTCCACGAACCGGCCGCGCCGGTGCCGCAGCTGCTCGCGCCCGGGGCGGGCGGCGCCGTCTTCGACGAGCAGGGGCGCATCCTGCTCGTGCGGCGCCGCGACAACGGCCGCTGGGCGCTGCCCGGCGGGCAGATCGGGCTCACCGAGTCGGTGTCCGGCGCCGTCGTGCGCGAGATCGCCGAGGAGACGGGCCTGCGCGTGGAGGTGACTGGGCTCATCGGCGTGTACTCCGATCCGCAGCACGTCGTCTCGTACACGAGCGGTGAGGTGCGCCGGGAGTTCTTCCTGCTCTGCCGCTGTCGCCTCCTCGGAGGCGCGCTGCGCCGCGACGAGGAGTCGACCGACGTGCGCTTCTTCGCGCTCGAGGACGCGCTCGGTCTGCCGTTGACTCCGGGCCACGGCCAGCGCATCGAGGATGCCTTCGGCGGCCGGCCGGAGGCCGTCGTCAGGTGAGGGCGGTCGGTCCCGCGCTCGGACGCCGCGGGCTCAGCCCGCGATCAGGAGGGGCCATAGATGGAGCGCTCGATGAGCCGGGTGCGCTTGAACACCCAGTCCCCGAGGGCGAAGAGGATGGCGACGATCGCCGAGACCATGAGCCCGGCCAGGATCGCGTACTCGACGGTTTCCATCCCTCGTTCGTCGAGCATCCATCGACGCAGGATACGCATGGCCCAGCCTATCCCGCTGGCGACGCGAGGGTCGGCCGCGCGCTGCTGTCGGGTCATGTCGTTCTCGTGGCCACGCGTGCGCACGCACTGACGAGCGCCGCGTCAGCGCGGTGTCTGTTGAGCGACTGTGCACAGCACGAGTCGGCATGCCGGGCCGGGCGCCTTGCGCACCCCCGGACGCACGTCGCGCTGCGCAAGGCCGCGCGCGGGCCGCGGGCACGGTGCATATCAGCCAGCGGGCGCCACGCTGACCAGAAAACTCTTCGCCGAAAACTGGACGCGCGACGACATCGAAGTATCGTGCGACCTGATCTTCGTCGGGCGTCGAGGTTCGGGTCGGCACTGTGATCGGGCGACTCCCGACGCCTGGGTTCTCAGCGGAGCGCAACATGGAGTTGCTCCAGCCCAAGCGCTTCGTCGTGCCCTGCACGGCCGGCTTCGGCCGCTCGGGCAGCGTGAACTTCCTCGACGAGGACGGCCTGGTCGATCTCCAGGACGCGGCGGACTTCATCGACGCGTACAACAACGGCTGCTGATCGCCGCGTCCGGCCGCGCCTCCCGGCCCGCGACGGGCGGGTCGGGGGGCGCCGGCTTTCTCGATCGCTGCTAGGATGGCTGGACGGTTGCACCTACCCCGATTTACAGGAGCACCGCCATGTCGGACCGTCGTCCTGCTCGTTTCGCGCCCGTCGCGCTCCTCGCCCTGCTGACCTGCGCCGCGCGCCTCGCCGCCCAGGCCGGCGGCACCCTCGATCCGGCCTTCGGCCACGGCGGTCAGCTGCAGATCGACTTCAACAACAGCACCGACATCGCCTACGCCGTCGCGCTGCAGCCGGACGGCAAGCTCGTGCTCGCCGGCACGACCTACACGAACAACGACTATTCCAAGGAGGACTTCGCCGTCTCGCGTCACAACCCGGACGGCACGCCGGACCCGACTTTCGGGAACAACGGCCGCGTGACGACCGACTTCCCCGGGCTCGCGGCGGTCGCGTCCTCGGTGGTGATCCAGCCCGACGGCAAGCTCCTCGTGGCCGGCGGCGCGTTCCCGAACTTCACTTTCCTGGGCGACTTCGTGCTCGTGCGCTACACGGCGACCGGCGCGCTCGACCCGAGCTTCGGCAACGGCGGCATCGTGGTCACGAGCTTCCCCGGGCAGGGCAGCTACGCCAACGACGTGGCGCTGCAGCCCGACGGCAGGATCGTCGCGGCGGGCACCGACTTCGTCAACTTCTCGACCGAGGAGAGCTCGAACACCGACTTCGCGATCGCCCGCTACACGAGCTCGGGCGCGCTCGACACGAGCTTCGGCAACGGCGGGGGCGTGGTCACCGACTTCGCCGGCTTCAATGACGACGTGTTCGCGATCGTCGTGCAGCCCGACGGCAAGCTCGTCGCGGCCGGGTCGGCCAAGGACGCGGCCACCTACTACGACTTCGCCGTGGCGCGCTACCTGGCGAACGGCGCGCTCGACGCGAGCTTCGGCAGCGGCGGCAAGCTGCGCACGGACTTCGGCACGGGCGCGTTCGACCGGGCCCGCGCGGCGCGCCTGCAGCCCGACGGCAAGCTCGTCGCCGCGGGCTTCGCCGCGTCGAGCGACCTGCTGTTCCAGCCCTTCGCGCTCGTGCGCTACACGGCGAGCGGCGCGCTCGACACGAGCTTCTCGGGCGACGGAAAGCTCGAGATCGACTTCGGCAGCTTCAACCAGACCGCCTACGACCTGCTCATCCAGCCCGACGGGAAGCTCGTGGCGACCGGCTTCCCCGACACGGAGTCGTCCGACTCGGACTTCCTGCTCGCGCGCTGCAATCCCGACGGGACGCTCGACGCGGGTTTCGGCATCGGCGGCAAGGTGCGCACGTCGTTCGGCAACCTGAACGGCGGGGCGTACGGCGCCGCGCTGCAGCCCGACGGGAAGATCGTGGCCGTGGGCTTCAACGCGAACTTCGACGCGCAGGGCGTGCAGTTCGCCCTCGCGCGCTACTTCGGGGGCGAGTCGCCGTGGGTCGACCTCCGCTCGGGCCTGGCCGGCGTCGCCGGCGTGCCCACGCTGACGGGCTCGGGGACGCTCGAGGCGGGCACCGCCGGCTCGCTCGTGCTCGCCGCGGCCGCACCCTCCGCCCCCGCGCTGCTCTTCGTGGCCTCGAGCAGCACGCCGGCGCCCTTCAAGTGCGGCCAGCTCGTGCCCGTGCCGGTGCTGACCCAGTTCTTCCTGCCGACGAACGGCTCGGGCTCGGTGCCGCTCGCGTGGAGCTCATGGCCCGGCGGCCTCTCCGGCGCGAGCCTCTTCTTCCAGTACGGCATCCAGGATGCGGCCGCCGTGTGCGGCGTCGCGCTCAGCAACGCGCTGCGCGCGGACATTCCCTGACGGCGCGCAGCTCCTCGACGCCCCGCGGCCGATCGCGCGGCGGGCGGGCCCACAGCAGGTCCCGGCCGGCGCGGCGGTGCCGAGCCGGGAACGCCGCTTGCTACGGAATCCCGAGCGATGACCCGCGCACCCTCACCGCTCGAGCCCGACCGGCCGGTCCAGCCCGAGCCCGAGGCCGTCAGCCCAGCGCCGCCCGAGCCCCTCCCGCCGCAGGAGACCGCGCAGCCCGCGGGCCGGGGCGAGCCCGTGCGAAAGCCGGACTGGAGGAACCCGGAGCGGCCGGAGGACGAGGCCGGACCGGACGACGAGCGCGACGCGCCGCGCGGCATCGACACGCTGCCCCGGCCGGGCCAGAGTCCCGGCAAGCCCGACTCGACCGAGGCGAGCGCCGCGCAGGACGGCGCGCAGCCGCCTCGCTACGGGTCGAAGCTCGTCTGAGCGCGGGCGGTCAGGCCGACCAGATCTGGTTGTTGTTCGCCGCGTCCAGCAGATCCTTGAGGATCTCCTGCCGACGCCGGTTGTGGTCGCCCGGCGGCGTGTAGCCGTCCTTGATGAGCGCCTGGATGGCCAGCTGGATGAGGCGGTTGACCGGCATCTCGCCCAGGGGCGTGCGCATCACGCAGCGCTCGTCGACCTTGCCCGACATCACGTTGAACTGCATCGCCACGAGCTGGGCCGAGAGCATGTAGGCCATGTTCACGGCGTTGGCGTGCTGCAGCCAGTCCTCGAAGACGTCGAAGTCGTGCGTGACGAACGGCATGCCGAGCTCGTCGACGAGGTGCAGCGAAGGCAGCACCTCGAGGAAGTTGCCGGCCTCGATGAGGGCCTCGCCGTTCGGATTGCCCCAGAAGCCGATGGTCTTGCCGTCGCAGGATTGCTCCGGCTCGCCGGCGATGGCCGTCGACCCGGTGGGGATGAAGGACGGCGTCGCGCCGGGCTGGCCGCTGCCGGAGCCGTGCGTGGTGAGGGAGCCGCTGACACAGACGAGGGTGAGAACGCTCAGAGCGATGGTTGTCTTCACGTGTTTTCCTCCGTGACGGGAGGCGCGAGCTTACCACTGCTCCCAGATTGCAAGTCTTTCGCGCCGCGGCCGCGGCGAGCGCGCGCCGCGGCGCGTCACTGTCGTTCCGGAAAGGCGCTCAAGCCCGGCGAGGCCGCCCGCCGAAAGGGGGCGGTGGTCCGCGGTTGCGGCCGATCCATACCCTTGGGAGTCCACCGATGAGCGGACGCTCGATCCTCGTCGCCATGGCCGGAGCCATCGTGGGCATGGGAGCCGCGGTCGTGGTGCCGCGCTGCTTCGACCAGCCCGGGCCCGACGTGCGCCTGGCCTTCTCCGCGCTGCACGACATCGGCGGCAACGACGGCGCCGGTCTCTCGGTCTCCGAGCAGCGCCGGCAGGAGGCCTGGACGGCGGCCATGAGCCTGGTCCGCGAGCAGCTCGAGCGGCCGATGTCGGCGCGCTTCCCCGAGCTGCCGCCGGCGGCCGCCGAGGGGTCGAAGACGGCGGAACCCGACGCGCGCGGCCGGCTGCGCCTGTTCGAGCTGACTTCGCGCGCCACGCCCAGCCACCAGGAGTGGAGCATCGAGGGCTGGGTCGACGCCGAGAGCGTGGCCGGCACGCTCGTCAAGCGCCGTTTCAGCGTGGACGTCGCCGCGGACGGCGCCCCCAAGCGTTGGCGGCTGCTCAGCTACTCGATCGACCCGCGCTGAGCGCGGGCCGCGTCAGCCCGCGACGCGCTCGTACTGGCCGCGGCCCTTCCGGCGGAAGCGCTTGTCGTTGGCCAGCCGGATCGCCACGACGACGCCGAAGTTCTTGGCCGTGCTCTTGTAGCCGGCGGCCTTGACCCGCGACATCGCCTCGGCAGGCGAGACGACCGTGCCGGGGCGGATGGCCGTGGCGAGCGCGTCGCCGAGGCTCTGCTTGTTCTTGGGAAGCTTGCGTCCCGGCTTGCGTCCCGGCTTGCGTCCCGGCTTGCGGCCCGGCTTGCGGCCGCGACGGCCGGCCGGACGCCCCGGGGGGCGACCACGGCGCTTGTTCTTGCTCCCCGGCGGGCGGCCGCGACGCTTCGCGCCCGGCACGCCGAGCCCGGCGAGCTCGGCCTCCAGCGACGCGAGGACGCGCGACAGCATCGAGTGCTTCTTCTGCAGCTTGGCGGCGCCGCGCTCGCGGCGTGCAATCTCGGCGCGGAGCGCGGAGGTCGGTACGGACTTCAAGGCCATGGAAGGTCCCCGGGAGGGTTGGTCGGGGGAAAATACCAATCCGGCGCGCCCGATCAAAACGGGGCGTGGCCAATTTAGTCCTGCACCGTCGCCGCTCCGGCCCTCGCACGTTATTTCGGAGATTTCACCTTCTGCTTGTCCTTGGGCTTGGCGCCCAGCCAGTCGCTGAGTTCGCCGGGCTCGATCGCATCGAAGGCCTTCGCGAGCGCGTCGCGCGTGCGCCCGGCCTCGCCGACGTAGGTCGGGGCGGCGCCGTAGGGGTCGGCCTCGGCCTGCAGCGCCGACAGCTCGAGCAGCAGGCCGCTCAGCGCCTCGGGGCGCTGCTCGCAGAGATAGGTCAGCGCCGCCCACACGAGCAGCTGTGAGGGCTGGGGCTTGCCGGCGGCCTCGTCGTCGATCACGAAGGGCACGAGCGAGAAGTCCTTCGCCTTGCGCCGCGAGTCGAGCTCCTTGCGCGCCTCGCGCCTCCAGTCGTGATGGCTGCTCGAGTAGACGAACTCGCGCAGCCGGTAGAGGTACGAGCTGTCGAAGAAGCGCTGCTCGACGACGTAGCCGAGGCCCCAGAGGATCTCGGGCGGCTGCTGCCCGGTGCGGCTCGTGAGCAGGCACTGGGCGAATTTGTGCACGACCTCGTTGGGCAGCCGGAACTCGCCCTCGCCGGTCAGGTCGTAGGTGGGTTGCAGGAACAGCGGCGTGGCGCGGAGGGTCACGCCGTCGGGATCGCCCCGCAGGTACTCGGCCGCCTGCGCGACGAGGAGCTGGCGCGCCGTGAGCTCGTCGAGGAGCTCGCCCCAGCTGCCCGAATGCACGAACTTCTCGTCCACGAGGATGGCCACGGTCGCCTTGCGCGCGCGCGAGCCCGCCACGGGCACGAGCGGGTCGAGCACGGCGAAGGCCTCGTCCATCGACCGCGCGCTCTCGACCAGCGTCTCGTCGCGGGCGTGGCCGAGCACGAGGTGCTCGGGCCCCTTGCCGAGCACGATGTCCAGGTCCAGCCGGTCGGCGGCCTCGGCCCACCCGTCGAGCGCCTCGCGCACGGGCGCTGAGAGCTGCTCCTCGACCTCGCTGCGCGTGGTCCGCTTGCCGTCGAGGACGAGCGGCACGTCCGCCGTGGCGCGTGCCGGGGCGGCCGGTGGAATCGCCGGCAGACATAGGGACCAGGAGATGAAGGAGAGGGACAGGAGGGCGCTCGCCAGGAGCTGGTCGCCCCGAGCCACCGGCGGCGCGTCGCCGAAACCGTGACAGCGGCTTCCAACAACATCTATCGTGGGCTCGGAAACGCTGGCCGCCGTCGAGGCCCCACGTCGCTTGAAGGGAAGCATGGACAACACACTCCTCGTCCCGTCGATCGCACGCCACCGCGTGCTCGGTCTGGCGCTGCTGTCGGGCTGGCTGCTCCTGAGCGGCCCCGCGCGCTCTCAAGCGGGCTCGGGGAGCGAAGTCACCGAGAAGTCGGATGCGCTCATCGCGACGGCCTTCCCGTCCGGACTGTCGCCTCAGAAGGACGGCCGCGTGCTCTTCACCACCGTGCTCGACTCGCCCAAGTTCCGGCACAGCACGGCGGGGCCGTTCACGATCTACGCAATCGCGAGCGACCCCGAGACCGCGGCCAGCCTGGTCGCCGACGCGCGCGTGGGTCTCGCGCCGCTCCAGACGATCCCCGGGCTGCTGGGCTCCGCAGCGCACGACGACGCCGGCCAGGACGCCGAGGGCGTGGCCCAGGCTGCCGAGGCGACCGGCGGGGCCGGCATCCCCGGACCGACTCAATACATCGTGCTGACCCGGTCGGTCGAGGACTACGAGCGCGTCCTGGCGCTGCTCGACCGCTGCGAGGACCTGGGTTTCAGCGGCTGGAAGCCGCTCAATCCGCTCTGGACTCCCGAGAGCCGCGCGGCCGAGGTGGCGCGAACGTGGGAAGTGCAGGTCTTCAACCTCCAGCACCCGACCATCACCGCGCGGTCGAAGGAGTGGCTCCAGCACGGGCTGGGCTACTACACGCTGGCGCACCTGGTGAATCGCGCCGTGCGCCTGGACGCCTGGGGCCTCTCGCCGCCGTGGTTCGACCAGGGCCTGATCGACGAGCTCGACATCCAGGCCTACGGCCAGTCGTGGGTGGGCGCCGAGTCGTGGGTGCGCGAGACGTCAGGCTGGTTCCGTCCGGGGTGGTCGGGCTTCCTGCCCGAGGGCATGACGCCGCCCGAGCCGCCGAGCGGCCCGCCGCTCGATCTCGCGACGAAGGTCAAGAAGACCGGCGATCCCTGGGCCGACCGTGAGAAGAGCGCCGAGCGTCACTGGGGCGAGCTCGTCGAGGATCGCCGTTCCGCGTCGCCGGCGAGCTTCGCCTACATGGCCGAGCACCAGAGCTTCCTCCCGCGCGACCGGGCCTACGCGCGCTGCGCGCTGCACATGCTGCTCGCGCTCGGACGGAGCGGCGGCGGCCAGGACCTGCTCGCGAGCCTCGGTGCGCAGGGGACCGTCGCGCCCGACGGCATGCTCGACTCCGAGCCGCTCACCGTGATCGTGTCCCGGGCGCTGGGGGGCGTGCCCGAGGTCGAGAGCTTCGAGGCGCTCCCGCTGGCCGACGTGCTGGTCGAGACGAAGCGCCCCGACATCGCCGACCGTCTCACCGAGCTCGAGGCCGACGGCCTGCTCGCGCTCACCGATCACCGCGAGCAGTCGCGCTGGCTCTACGTGCAGTGGGAGGGTCAGATGGCCTATCGCGGCGAGGTGTTCCGCCTGATCATGGAGGCCGAGCAGGGCCAGCAGCTCCACGAGTGGGAGCTCATCGGCCGCTATCTCGACCGTGGGATGGCCGGCCTGCTCAGCGCGACGCCGAGCTACCCGGCCAGCGACGCCGCGCTCGAAAAGGCGCTGGCTGCCTTCCGCACCGGCTTCACGCACGAGATCGAGGCGCCGCCGCCGGCGGCTCCGGAGAAGTCCGCCGGCAAGGGCGCGAAGAAACCCGCGCCGAGCAAGGGCAAGCCGAAGCCCAAGCGCTGATCCGCGGTGCGAGCGTCCACACCCCGGTTTGTGTTGCGCCGCCGCCTCTGACTACGCTGCCGGCCTTCCCCCCTGGAGGCAGTCATGCACATCGCCGGCCCGACCGTCCGCATCCTGACGTTGTCCGCAGTGCTCGCGCTCAGCGCCTGTGCGAGCGAGTCGTCTCACTCCTCGGCCAAGGCCGCGCCGCCCGCCGCCGCGCCCGCCACGTCGGCCGGCGCGCACGCGCAGATCTCGGAGCAGCACTCCGCCAGGGTGGGCGTCGTGGCGGTCGACAAGGCGCAGCGCCTCGTCACCCTGCGCGGCGAGGACGGCCGGATCTTCCAGGTCAAGGCGGGCGACGAGGTGCGCAACTTCGACCAGATCGCCGCGGGCGACGAGCTCAGAGTCACCTACCTGGTCGCGCTCTCGGCGACGCTGCTGCCGCCGGGCGAGGCCCACACGGCGCCCGAGGCCACCGTGATGGCCGCGCGTGCGGCGCCCGGCGACAAGCCGGCGGCGGGCGTGGGCGCGGGCGTGAGCGTGCGCGTCCAGGTCGAATCGATCGACGCGGCGAACGACATCGTCGTGTGCAAGCTGGCCTCGGGCGAGCTCGTGGCGCACAAGGTCGCGACCGACGAGGGGCGCGCCTTCGTCAAGCGCCTCAAGCCCGGTGACCTGGTGCAGCTCGACTACGCCGAGGCGCTCGCGCTGTCCGTGGAGAAGGTCTCGCCGGCGAAGGGCTGAGTTCCGACGGAGGGAGAGCGGCCCGGAAAAGAGAGCGGCCCCGCACGGGTCCGCCGGCCTTGGGGGCCGACGGGCGCCGGCGGGGCGCGCCCGGTTCAGGGCGGGTGCCTACTCCACCAGGTAGGCGGACGTGATCTCGTCGGAGAGCTTCGGCACGCCCTTGCCGGTGATCGTGTAGCCGGTCGTGCCCTCGGTCCGCGCGGTCTTGACCAGGATCGCGCCGATCTCCTTGCCCGGCGTGCCGCCCATGACCAGCTCGCCGCTCGGGACGTAGATGATGCCCTCGACGTGGAACAGGCCGCCGCCGCCGATCTTGCAGAGCGCGGGACTGGTGCTCTGGCGGTGCATGAAGTAGGTGAGGCCCTTGAACGGGCCCTCGGCGGGCGGGGTCAGCGACATGCCCGCGCCGCTGCCCGAGATGTCGACGTCGACGTTCTTGTCGAAGAACATCGTGACGCCCTCACCGGTGATGTAGGCGCTGCCGCCCAGCTTGAAGGAGTCGCCGAACATGTACGAGCCGGGGTTGAGGTGGATGTCCTCGCTCGCCGTCGCGTTGAGGCCCTTGGGGTAGTAGCCGGGCTCGTAGCTGCCGCCGGCGGTGATCTCGCCGTTCGCGCCAGCGGGCTTCGGCATGCTGCTCTTGAGGTTGTTCCAGTCCGCCGGCGCGGGCAGCACGTTCGCGAGCGGGTCAGGAATCGGGTCGGCGCCTTCCACCACCGCGCCCTCGATGGTCCCCTCGGGGTAGCAGGCGCCGCCGACCACCTTGGTCAGCTGCGACTTGACGATCGGACCACCCACCAGGCTCAGGCCGCAATGACCGTTCGAGTTGACCTGGATCTTGCCGTTGATGACCTCGAGATAGTTCGTGCCGTTGATGCGCAGCGCGTTGTTGGCCGTCGGGTCGAGGATCAGGACCAGCGGATCCATCGGCAGGGCCATGATGGCCGTGGAGCTCGCGCCGACGTCGCTCGTGTTCTTGCCGAAGAGCGGGCCGAAGAGCAGGCCGAGCGGCCCGTCGGCGTTGCTCGCCGTGCGCGTGGCGTGCACGCGCACCGCGTTGGGGTAGCTCAGGCTCGGGGTGAACGTGCGGCTCGACGGGTCCCAATGGCCCACGACGATGTCGCCGCTCGCGGCGTTGCTCGTGTTCGCGTCGAGCTTGATGGTCGTGTTGGCCGCCTCGTTCGCCAGGGCCACCGACATGGCGGCCGAGCGGGTCGCGGAGAAGCTGAGGTCGGCCCCACCGTCCGACTCGAGGTAGCGGGCCGCGTTGAGCGCCGCGCCGTCGGCGGCGTTCTGCAGCTCCTGCCCGGCCGAGAGGACGAGTGCGCTGTCCACGGCGATGCCCGCGAGACCGAGGAGCACGAGGCTCAGGATGGCGACGTAGATGAGCACCATGCCGTGCTCGCGCCGCGGGTTTCGATTCTGGACGTTGATCTTCATGACGGGTCCTCTTGCACGACCCACGCGGATCTCGGGTTGCGCCTCGATCCACATGGGAGGCTGGGGTTTGACCCTGTTCTCGTCGCGATCGCTGCGGGACTTGAGATCGCGCACCTGGACAAACCCCATGGCGACCTCGTGACTTCACCCTCGGCAGCGGAGAGCGCGGGATAGAGTTCCCGGACTCTTCCTCGCGTCACCTGGAAACACACCATGTCCCTCCGCGCGACCCTGCGCTCACCCGCTTTTCTCCTTGGATTCCTGGGCTTCCTCGCGTCCTCGCCGCTCGCCGCGCAGCAGCTCGGCCCGACCGGCTCGGGCGTGAACCACGCGCTCGGCGTGCGCGCCGGCTTCGGCGCTCGCGTCGGCCTGGCCAGCACGCGCGGCGGCCGGCTGCTCGCGGCTGTCGACGCCGGCACGGCGCGCGGCGTGCTCGTCCTCGACCCGATCGACCTGCGCGGCGAGGGCTACCACCTCGTCGCCGAGCAGGCCGATGGCGCTTACGTCGACGTGCCGAGCGGGCCCGTGCGCACCTTCCGCGGCGAGCTGCTCGGCGCGCCCGCGAGCTCGGTCGCCGTCTCGCTGCTGCCCGACGGGCTGCGCGCCCGCGTGGCCCTGGCGACCGGCCAGGAGTTCTGGGTCGAGCCGCTGCCCGCGGGTTCGGCCTCCGGCTCTGCCACGCACGCGGTCTATCGCGGCCAGGACGTGCTCGATCCGGGCGGCGCCTGCGCGCTCGAGGCCCTGGCCGACGCGGGCCTCCACGTCATGCAGCACGGGTCGATCGGCGGCGGGTTCGGCGGCAGCGGCGGCAGCGGCGGCAGCGGCGGCGCCGGCAGCGGCACCACGTCGACGGCCGGCTCGCTCAAGGTGGCCGACCTGGCCTGCGACGCCGACTTCGAGTTCTTCGGCCACTACGGCACGGTCGCCGCGGTCGAGAGCCGCATCCAGACGGTCATCAACGCCATGAACGTGCAGTACGAGATGGAGGTCGGCATCACGCACCTGATCACCACGATCATCGTGCGCACGTCGGCCAACCAGCCCTACACCGCGACCGACCCGAACACGCTGCTCGACCAGTTCCGCGTCCAGTGGACCACCAACCACGGCAACGTGACGCGCGACATCGCCCACCTCTTCACGGGCAAGGAGCTCGACGGGAGCGTGATCGGCATCGCCTGGCTGGGCGTGGTCTGCAACAGCTCCTACGGCTACGGCCTGGTCCAGTCGGACTTCAGCAGCAACTTCGCCTACTCGACCGACCTCTCGGCGCACGAGCTCGGCCACAACTGGAACGCCAACCACTGCACGTGCCCCAGCTACACGATGAACCCCTACATCACGGGCGCGAACCACTTCGACCCCGCGGCGTCGATCCCGCCGATCGTGGCCTTCCGCGACGCGTCCGGCTGCCTGGCGGATGCGGGCGGCGGCGGCGGCCCGCCGCCGGTCGACCCGAACACGGGTCTGGCCTCGGCCGACTACGCCACGCCGTCCGGCACGATCACCGCCGGCACCTACGTCAGCACGCAGGTCAACGACGAGATCTATGAGTCGCTCACCGAGGTGCAGTCCGGCGGCAAGCCCAACACTCGCTACAGCCTGCTCGAGCACGTCTGGACGCTTGCCGTGCCGGCCGGGCACAACTACACGATGCGCGTCCAGGCGCACCACTCGGCGAACAGCGAGAACGACGACTTCCAGTTCCTGTACTCGCCGGACAACTCCGTGTACGCGCCGATGCTCACGGTGACCAAGACCGCCGACGACAACGTGGCGCAGACCTTCGTCTTCCCCGAGGACATCGCGGGCACGCTCTACGTGAAGGTGCGCGACACCGACCACACGGTGGGCAAGAAGGCCCTCGACGCGGTGCACGTCGACCGGCTGGCCGTGGCCGTCGACACCACGGGCGCGGACGTCACGCCGCCCGGCAAGCTCAAGGGCCTGAGCGCGCTGGCCGGCAACGGCCAGGTGTCGCTCGACTGGACCGACAGCAACGCGCAGGACCTGGCGGGGTACGTGGTGAGCCGCTCGACGGTGAGCGGCGGCCCGTACTCCGCGCTCGGCGTGCCCGTCGCGACGAGCGCCTACGTGGACAACGCCGTGAGCAACGGCACGACCTACTACTACGTGGTGTCCGCGCGTGACACGGCCGGCAACACGGGCGCCGCCAGCGCCCAGGTCTCGGCCATGCCGATCGACCCTGCGGCTCCGGCGACGACGATGCACGTCCAGAAGCTCGTCGTCACCACCGTCTCGGTCAGCGCCGGATGGAAGCAGGGTCGCGCCGACGTCACGGTCGTCGACGAGCACGGCAACCCGGTGGCCGGCGCGCTGGTCACGGGCGCCTTCAGCGGCGGGCTGAACCAGTCGGCCTCGGCCACGACGGGCGCGAACGGCGTGGCGGTGCTGACCACCTTCCAGACGGCTAAGGGCACCTTCACGCTGAGCTTCTGCGTGACCGGCATGACCAAGGCCGGCCTCACCTACGTGCCGGCGCAGGACGTCCAGAGCTGCGGCAGCAAGTAGGG
>Ga0207428_10004388_pt1 | contig 13450 bp, 14 predicted proteins | sample RhiMethybrSRZTD1_FD_187600 | JGI IMG/M metagenome (GOLD analysis project Ga0207428, IMG submission 187600) | Populus rhizosphere microbial communities from Tennessee, USA - Rhizosphere MetaG P. TD hybrid SRZTD1 (SPAdes) (version 3) | ecosystem: Host-associated > Plants > Roots > Rhizosphere >... | reverse complement strand
CCGGGCGCGGCGAGCCGGCGGCCGGTGGCGGTGCCGGCGCGGGCGCCGGTCAAGCGGGTCGCGGCGGTGGCCGCGGACAGGGCGCCGGCCGTGCAGGCTTCACGCCGCAACCAATTCCAGACGAGTACGCGCGGCGCCGCGGCGCGGTCACGCCGGCGACGATGGCGAAGATTCAGCAGTTTGTCGAAGAAGGCGGCACCGTGATCGGCATCGCCAGCTCGACCGGACCGCTGGTTTCACAGTTCAAGCTGCCGCTGGGCAATCACCTCGTCGAGGGCGGTCAGCCGCTCGGACGCGAGAAGTACTTCGTGCCCGGCTCGGTCCTGCGTGTGGCCGTTGACCCGAAGAATCCGCTCGCACACGGCTACGGCAGCGAGACCGACATCTTCTTCGAGAACAGCCCGGTCTGGCGTCTCGATCCGGCCGCCGGCGGATCCGGCGTCGCGGCGCGCGCCGTGGCGTGGTTCTCGAGCGCGACGCCACTTCGGAGCGGCTGGGCCTGGGGCCAGCAATATCTGGACAAGGGCATCCAGATGGCCGAAGCGAATATCGGAAAGGGCCGGATCTTCGTCTTCGGCAACGAGCTGCTCTTCCGATCGCAACCGCACGGCAGCTTCAGATTCTTCTTCAACGGGCTGTATCTCTCGGTGGCGCCGGAGATGAAGGCGGGCGCGGGGCAGTAGATGATTCGCGTCAAGTGAGAAGTGTGAAGCCAGAAGTTAGAAGTCATTGGGCGACGGACACCTGGGTTTGCGTACAGTGACTTCCGATAGCGGGTCTCGCTGGTCGCGGGTCCTCGCCGCTGTCGGCGCTCTGTTCGTCGTCTATTTCGCCGTTCAGCTCTTCTGGCTCGGCACCGCCTCCCGCGCGCTCGAGTCGCCGTTCTTCGAAGGTCTATTGAAGGTCGTTGTCTGGGTCGTGCCGTGCGTGATCGTGACGATGACGACGGTGTCCCTGCACGACGCCTGGCGGCAGCTCGGGCTCCACGGCCCGGTGGCACGCGGTTGGATGTTCGGCGCGCTCGCGACACTGCCGATGGCGCTGGCTGCGATCGTCATGGAGCCGCGCCTTCCGGATCTGGACGATCTGGTCGGCAACGTTCTCTTTGGACCGTTCGCGGAGGAAGTGCTATTCCGCGGATTCCTGTTCGGGGTGCTCTGGCGTCGCGCGCAATGGCCGTGGCCCGTCGCGCTCGTCGTGAGCTCGATTGCTTTTGGCTTGGCGCACTTGCGGTACCTCAGCGTGCGGCTTGCCGTAGTGGCCGCCCTGAACGGATACCCGGGTTGGGGCTTCGACCAGCTGGTTGCGCAGCTTCCGGCAGTCGTGACGGTCGGCGGTGTATTTGCCGTCGGTGGACTGTTGTTCGGGTGGGTCTTCTATCGATGGGGAACGCTGTGGCCGGCGGTCGGCCTTCATGCGTGCATGAATCTTTGGTGGGACGTCTCCCGAGTTGGCGATCGAGCCGTAACGAGAGACGTTGACCTCGGCAGTCTCGCGCAAGGACTGGCGATGCTGCTCGCGCTGGCGCTGACGCTACGCGCCGGTTCGTCAAGAACACTGTTAAGTGAGAAGTTGGAAGCCAGAAGTTAGAAGTCACTGACCGCTTGTCACGAGCTCACAAACGTGGCGGGCCGGCTAAAGCAGGCCCGTCCCAGCCCTTCACGGACAAGCGCGACACGCGCCCAATAACTTCTAACTCCTGGCTTCTAACTTCTCACTTAACCAGCGTCAGTTCCCGCCGCCTCTGCCCGTCGCCGGCGGCGGCGGCATCTTGTCCGGCGCGAAACGCGGCAACATCTGGTCGCGCATCGCGATGTGATACACCGCCGATGCGATGGCCACTGCGGACTTCTTCACGTCCTCCTCGACGATGCGTTCGATCGTGTCGAGGTTCGTGTGCCACGTGTGGCTGTTGTACTCGATCGTGTCCTGACCGAGACCGATGCCGGGCAGGCCGGCGGCGTTGAACGACGTGCTGTCGGTTCCGCCGGTGGTCCGGGCGGTGGTCGCCGTCGCGCCGTAGACGCCGAGGTCGGCGAACTCGCGCAAGTAGGTTGCAAGGAGCTTCGCCGTCTCCGGCGGGCCGAAGATGGACGCGCCGCGGATCCGTCCCGTGCCGGAATCCACATTGAAGTAGCCGTTGAACTTGGCGAATTCCGGTTTCGGGTTCTCGGCCGTGCCGAAGTGCTGTTCGACGTACGCCTTCGATCCGAGCAGGCCCTGCTCCTCGCCGCCCCACAGCGCGACGCGAATCGTGCGGCGCGGTTTCACGCCGATCGCCTGCAGGATGCGCGCGGCTTCCATCATCACCGCGCAGCCGATCGCGTTGTCGGTGGCGCCGGTCGCCGAGTGCCACGAGTCGAGGTGGCCGCCGAGCATCACGACTTCGTCGGCCTTGTCGGTGCCCGGAATTTCCGCGACGGTGTTGTAGGACGTCTTGCCGGCCGGATACGTGTTGTTGAGGATGGTGAACTCGAGCATCACCGGCGTGCTGTCGGCGAGGATGCGCGTGATCCGGCCGTAGTCTTCGTTCCGGAGCACGACGGTCGGCAGGTTGCGCTCTGGATCGTACGCCGTGCCGTTGAACGCGCGGATCTGCCCGTGCTCGCGCGCGGCGTCGTTGATGCGCACCACGGCCCCGCTCTTCAGCACGAAGTCGTTGATGCGCTCGGTCACTTGCGCGTTGGTCAGCCGTGTCGGATCGGCCGGCGCGTTGCCGCGGCCCGCGCCGCCGCCGCCCTGGCGTCCGCCGCGGCCTCCGCGGCCTTCACCCGACTGGCAAGCGGGACTGTTGCTGAACTCCGGGTTGTACTGACACCACGCCGTCGTGTCCTCACGCCGCTTGGCCGGAGGTGTCTCCTGAAACGGCACCCAGGTGTGCGGCCCGACCAGCACGATCGCGCCCTTCATCTTCGGCGCCATCTGGGCGAGATACTGATCCATTTCGGACGCAGTCGGGCCCAGCCGCTGCTGGCCGCCCCGCCCGCCGGCGCCTGCGCCGCCCGCGCCCGCGCCGCCCGGGTTTTCCACGAGCGGTCCCTGCGGCGCCACGAGGTGCACGGCCGGGCCGGTGACGGTGCCCTTCGTGGACGGCGTCCAGGCCAGCACTTCGAACACGAGGTTGTCCTTGACCGGCGAGATGATGTGCCCGGCCGCTTTCTCGTTGAGCCAGCCCTGGCGCACCGTGGTTTGGTTGGTGACCTTGGAAAAGTCCCAGGGCTCGAGGTGGCCGTTCTTGAATCCCCAGCTTTCCATCTGCTTGACCGCCCACTTCGCCGCGTTCTCGTGATTGGGCGAGCCGGTCAGCCGCGGACCGTACACGTCGGTCAGGTAGTGCATCGTCTTCATGATCTGGGAGTTGTTCATCCCTTCAGCCCGGATCCTCGCGTTCATCGCCGTGTCGATCGTTTCGGCCTGCAGCGCCGCTTGAGGCTGCGGCTGCGGCGGTGACGGCTGTGGCTGGGCCGCGACGGCGGTCACGAGACCGGCCGCGAGCACGGGGACGAGCATCTTGCGCAGCATGACGGGACTCCTTGAGAGAATGTCGGAGAGTGGCCGTGGCATCGAGCAGGGACGGCCGTCCGGAATCATACATGACCAGCGGTCCATGGACCTACCCGGAGGAGCTGCGCGCGGCGCTCGAACCGCTCGGCCTTTCGCCGACGAGCGCGACCCCGCCGGCCGTTGTGCGCGATGCGCTCAACGATCTGTACCGCTATGAATTGCGAAGGATGCGCGACCGGCACCGCGGCGGTTTGATCGACAAGCCGGCGTATCTCGATCTGGTGATCGCCACGCGGAAGCGCTACTGGCCGCTCACCCTGTCGCTGGCGGCCTGGGAGAAGATATGCGCCTCGCCCTGATTCAGCAGCATGCCACGCCCGATCTTGCCGACAACCTGGCACGTGCCGTCGCCTCGACGCGCGAGGCGGCCGCCGCCGGCGCCCGGCTCGTCGCGTTCGCCGAGCTCGCACTGACGCCGTTCTATCCCGAGCGGCCGGCCGGGCCGGACGTACGCGCGCTGGCGGAGCCCGTGCCGGGGCCGACGACCGACGCTTTCAGCGCGCTCGCGCGTGACCTCGGCGTTGTCATCGTCATGAACCTGTTCGAGCGCGCCGGAGACGCCACGTACGATTGCTCGCCGGTCATCGACGCCGACGGCGCCCTGCTCGGACGCACGCGGATGGTGCACATCACCGAATACCCGTGCTTTCACGAGCGCCAGTACTACACGCCGAGCGATCTCGGTGCGCCCGTGTTCGACACGAACGTGGGACGGCTCGGCGTCGCCATCTGCTACGACCGGCATTTTCCCGAGTACATGCGCGCCCTGGCGCTGGGCGGCGCCGATCTGGTCGTGGTGCCGCAGGCCGGCATCGTCGACGAGTGGCCGGCCGGATTCTTCGAGGGCGAGATGTGCACGGCCGCCTTCCAGAACGGCTACTTCATTGCCCTGTGCAATCGCGTTGGGGCGGACGGCCGGCTCACGTTTGCGGGCGAGTCGTTCGTCTGTGGACCCGAAGGCGCCGTCCGGGCGCGCGCGCCTCGCGGCGAGGACGCGATCCTCCTCGCCGACATCGACGTGACCGACACGGCCCGTTCGCACGCGCGCCGTGTCCTGCTCAAGGACCGACGTCCGGAGTTGTACGCCGGCTGGCTGACGTAGCCGATCGCGGCTCGCGACCCGAGCGTTTGGAGGGGCCGGCTTCAGCCGGCCCAGCGAGGGCGGGCTAAAGCCCGCCCCTCCTTCTGCTCTCGGCGGCTCTCAGCCCGAGCCGCCCTACTTGACCTGCGGTGGATCCTCGCCGAGCGCGGTGGCCAGGTCGATCAGGTGCTCCTGCTCGGCGCGGAGGATCTCGCGGATGTCCTCCGCAATGGCGTATTCCTCGAGCTGTTCGCACTGTTTCAGGCGCTCGCGGTAGTGCTTGATGGTGTCGAATTCGTTCTGCAAATCCGCCCGCAGCATCGTCTTGGCGTCTTCGGACAGCTTGACCGGCTTCGGCGTGGCGTTCGGCATGCCGCCGAGATAATCGATGTGCTTGGCGATGATGAGTGCGTGGTCGAGCTCCTGCTTGGCGTGCAACTCGAGCTCATCGGCGATGTTCATGTACTCGGCGCCCTTCAGCACCTGCGAGTACACGACGTAAGCGATGATCGCCTGGTATTCGCGAGAGAGGTCTTCGTTCAGCGCGGTAATCAAGTCTTTGCGAGTGAATGTGCCTTTGGCCATGTGCGCTCTCCGAGGCGTCCGCGCTCTAACTTGCAACGCGTGTGCCGCGTCCCGCGGAGGGTCAGGACGGCCGCGGACCCATGGACTGGCGCGATCCGGCCCGCCCGACCCCGCGGTGGGTAGCGGGCTGCCCACTTCGGGGCTTCAGCCGAGCCGCTCCGGCTCCCACCGCATGCCGATGGTCAGAATGCGCTGCAGCAGGGTCGGGTAGGGGAGCCCGGCCGAGGCGGCGGATTCGGCGAAGTCTTCGGCGCGGGCGATTTGCGGGTTGGGGTTCGCCTCGAGGACGTAGATTCGACCGGTGGCATCGAGCCTGAGGTCGATCCGGGCGTAGCCGCTCAGCTCCAGCACCTTGTAGGCGCGCCTGGTGATGTGCTGGATCTCGTCGCTGACTACCTGTTCGAGGTGCTTGGCCCCGCCGGTGGCGATACCGACCTTCTCCTGGTACTTCAGACTCCACTTTACGCGCTCGGTAGCGATGCGGTGTTGCCCCTCCGGCATGTTGGCAAACGTCATCTCCCAGACCGGCAGCACTTGAAGCCGCTGGTTGCCGATCACCCCGCAGTAGAGCTCGCGTCCCTCGACGAACTGCTCGACGATGGCGTCGGTGGCGATCGACTCGTGTATGAACTGCACGCGCTCGCGCAGTTTCACCGCGTCGTCTACGACGGACGCCTGGGAGATGCCGATCGACGATTCCTGCGTGAGCGGTTTCACGATCACCGGGAACGCCAGGCGCTTTGGCAGGTTGGCCTTGCGGCCGCGCGCGACCACCATGAATTCCGGAATCTGGATGCGGTGGTAGTGCAGCAGTTTCTTCGACAACGCCTTGTCGCGCGCCAGGAACATCCCGCGCGGGTTGCACCCGGTATACGGCAGCTTGAGCAGTTCGAGGTAGCCGACCACGTTCTGATCGAACGTGCCGACCTCGTGAAACGCCTCGAGGAGATTGAACGCGATGTGCGGCTTGAACTCCTCGTTCGCCTGACGGATGGCGCCGAGGTCATCCTTGACGCCGAGCGGATGCACGTCGTGCTCGAGATCGCTGCGGAGCGTCTTGAGAACGTCGTACTCGGTCTTCCACTGCGCCGTCGCCGGATCGTGTCCAGTCACGTCGTCTGGCGGCACCAGATAGTGGTGCATCAGGACGAGCACACGGAGCTTGCGCATCGGCGGCCAATGATACGGGAGGGACGTAGCAAAGGCAAAACGCAGAACTTGGAACTCAAAATGGAAAAGTGAACGCCTTTTCCGTTCTGAGTTCTGCGTTCTGCCTTCCGCTACAGGTACGGATCGCGCGGCGGTGCGAAGCGCGCCGCGCCATCGCCGGCGGCCGGCAGGATGGGGCGCAGGTACCAGTCGATGCCGCGCTCAGCGTGCCAGTCGCGAGGGTAGCCGAGCGAGACCTCTTCGTAGCGAATGCCGTGACGGATGATGGTCGTGCGCAGGTGGAGGTGTCCGGACACCACGGCGCGGGCGCGGAAGCGGCGTCCCCAGTCTTCGGTCAGGGACGTGCCGCACCAGATCGAGAAGCGCGGGATGCGCGGCGGCCGCGCCAGGTCGTAGCGCAGCGGCCAGTGGTTGATCAGTACCGTCCGCGACTCGGGCGGCAGCGCCGCGAGCCGCGCCTCGGTGGCGGCGCATCGCGCGTGGCACCAGGCTGCGCGCGAGGGCCATGGATCGAAGGCCAGCATCTGTTCGTCACCCGAGACGACACCGCTTTCGCGCGCCCATGCCACCGCGCGATCCGCGGGCACGTCGGGTGGCCGGAAGCTGTAATCGAAGAGCAGAAACATGGGCACGATAAACGTGTCTGGCTCGCCCGGCCACGGCTCGAACGGATCTTCGGGTGTGAGGACGCCGTACTGGCGGCACAACGCGACGAGCTCGTCGTACCTGGCCTGGCCGCGGGTGCGGTCCAGAGCGTCGGGCGGGCACCAGAGATCGTGATTGCCCGGTACCCAGATGACGCGGGCAAAGCGAGGCACGAGCGCCTCGAGCGCCAGCGTCAGGTGCTGCGGGCGCTCGGCGACGTCGCCGGCCACGATCAGCCAATCGTCCGGGTGCGCGCCCATGGCCGCGAGCGCCTCCCGATTCTGTCGGTGTCCGACATGCAGATCGGCAATGGCGAGCAGTTGGGGGACGGGCCTGTTTTCCACAGTTTCTGGCGGTTGGGGGACAGGCCTAGAGGCCTGTCCCCCAACCGCCCCAATCTGTGGAAAACAGGCCCGTCCCCACTACGGGCTGAACGCCGTCCGTGGTCGAGGCGGCGACGGCGAGCAGGTGGCGGTCGGTCGGGCGCAGCAGTTCGAAGCGCCAGCGCGTGTCGGTGCCGGCGAGCGAATCCAGAAACGCCACTGACGCGCCCCCCGGGTCGAGCGAAAAGTTGATGTCGGAGAGGTTCACGGCGATGCCGACGCCGCGCGCTTTGAGATAGGCCTCCTTCAACGTCCAGTAAGTGAGGAAGCGATCCCGCCACCGCTCGCCCTGCGCCTCGACGTCAACCGCCTCTTCCGGCGAGCAGTACCGGCGGACGATCGCGACGTCGGTGGCGCGCCGTTCCAGATCCTCCACGTCCACGCCCACGTCGCGGCCGGACGCCAGCGCGCACGCGACGAGGCCGGCGCTATGCGCCAGGTTGAACCGGAGCGCGGTGCCAGGCTCATCGATTTCGGGCCGGCCGGCCCCGCCTTCCCGCCAGCGCCACGCGGCGGGCGGCAGCGCGAGCGCCTGACCGACCAGCTCGCGCGCCATGACGCGGCCGAGCAGAAACATCATCCGATCCGCGTCGAACCGGTATCGCTCGAAGCGGGCGCGCTCGTCGGGTTGGAGGAGCGTCAGCGCGCGCGCCACGGCGGCGCGATCGCCGTCCAGTGCCGACGTGTGCGCGTACCACACGCACACTTCATCGGCCGCGGGACATGACGCCGGCTTCTCCATTGCGATAGTATGTCGCGGCTCGTCACGAACCGCACGATCCACACCGTCGATGTCCACCGCGTACATTTTTCCGGGTCAAGGGTCCCAGTCCAAAGGGATGGGAGCCGATCTCTTCGATCGCTTTCCCGACTGGGTGGCGCAGGCCGATGCGATCCTCGGGTATTCGATCCGCGAGCTCTGCCTCGACGATCCCCGCGGTGAGCTCGGGCAGACCGAGTTCACGCAGCCGGCGCTGTTCGTCGTGAATGCGATGACGTTTCGCGCGCGTCAGGAATCCGGCGGCGCGCCGCCGGCGTTCATGGCGGGCCACAGCCTCGGTGAATACAACGCGCTCGTCGCCGCCGGCGGGTGCGACTTCGGCGCCGGCCTCGCGCTCGTGCGCCAGCGTGGTCAGTTGATGGGACGGGTGCGCGGCGGCGGCATGGCGGCCGTCATCGGTCTCGAGCCCGCGCAGATCGAAGCGGTGCTCGGCTCGACCGACCCGGGCCGCCGGATCGACGTCGCCAACTTCAATTCGTTCGAACAAACCGTGATCGCCGGCCCGAAGGACGATCTCGCGGCCGTGAAGCCGTCACTGCAGGAAGCCAAAGGCCGCGTCATTCCGCTCAACGTGAGCGCGCCATTCCACTCCCGCTACATGCGTGCGGTCCAGGATGAATTCGCGGGCATCCTGCGACCGGTGACGTTCAACCGCCTGATGGTGCCCGTCGTAGCCAATGTTACGGCCGTTCCGTATGGCGCGGACATTCACGACACGCTGGCGCGTCAGATCGGCAGCTCCGTCCGCTGGCTCGATTCAATCCTGTTTCTATTGGAGCAGGATGTGTCCGACTTCATCGAAGTCGGGCCCGGATCCGTCCTCACGAAGCTCGTCGCGCAGATCCGCAAACGCCGGCCCGGCCCGCCGGGTCCCGGCGCGGCCTAGCCGCCCGTGGTACAAGTGAAGCCTCCAGAGTCGACCGCGACCCGCACCTGAGGCTGTCGATCCCGTTTCCGTTTGCCCATGGCCATGGGCGAGCGTGTAGTACAAGATGCCGATTCGCGTTCCTCATTCACCGAGGTTCTCGAACGATGAACGCTGAAACTCGCGCGCGAACGCTGTTAGTAAAGAGCCTCGTGAGGGGCGTCGTGGACTTGGCGATCCTCGGTGGTGTGCTCTTTGGTATAGCTGGACGCGTCGATTGGCCTGCCGCGTGGCTCATCGTATTGGTGTTTACCGGTCATCTGGTTCTCAGCGGATGGTGGCTGTTTCGTCATGATCCCGAGCTGCTCAAGGAACGGCTGACCACCGCGTCGAATGTTCCACATTGGGACCGACTGATCGCGCGAGGCAATCGGATCGTGTTAACGATATTTCTTGCAACCGCGGCTCTTGATGCCGGGCGCTTCGGATGGTCCGCCGTGCCCATTATCGTGCGGACGATCGGGACGGCAGCCGTCGTTGCAGCGGTCGGTGTCATCTGGTGGTGCGCTGCTGCGAATCATTTCCTGTCGGCCAGATCTCGGATCCAGAGCGAACGCGGGCATACAGTCGTACAGCATGGTCCCTATCGTTTCGTTCGGCATCCGTTGTACGCGTCGCGCATTGTCCTCATAACAGGAGCGGCATTGACGTTAGGGTCGTGGATCGCGCTGGTACCAGCCGCCCTGAACGCAGTCCTGCTGATACTCCGGACCTCGTTAGAAGATCGCTTGCTCACGACGGAACTGCCAGGCTATCGGGAATATGCGAAGCACGTTCCCGAGCGCCTCGTACCCGGCCTGTGGTGACGATCGGCTGTACGACTTGCACCACCGACTGCTAGGGCCGTTTTCGTTTCGGTGTCGGATACTGCAAAATCGCTCTAGCGTCCTCTGATCCGGATCGCCCCGTTCGTCGTCTCGACCCTGACCGCCGGACCGCCGCCGCCGATCGTGCCTTCGAGCCGGCGGCGCGACTGCTGCGTCGTCGTCACGTCGAGACCGCTCGTCGTGATGCCTCCGTTCGTGACTTCCGCGACGATCCTCGCCTTCGTGTCACGCGGCAGGGTCACCGTGACCTCGCCGTTCGTGGTGCTGCAGCGCAGGCCGCTGTCCCCAAGCTTCGCGAAATCCAGATGAACCACGCCGTTCGTCGTTTCGACGTCGGCGCCCTGCTCGAGGCCCACCGCGTTGATCGCCCCGTTGGTCGTCTCCGCGCGGAACATACCCGCCAGCCCCTCGGCGTTGATCTCGCCATTCGTGGCTTTGAGCGTGACGTTCACCCACTTCGGCAACCGGACGGCGTAGTCGACATGACGTGATCGATTGATCGAGAGGCCGCGCGACGTCGAATCGACGACAATCGCGTCGTCGAGGACCTTCTCTTCGATTTGGAATTCGGCAAGCGTCTTCTTCGCCTGCTCCTCGCTCGGCGCCTTCACGATGCGCGTCGCCACGACCTCGATCGTGTCGCCTTCGCTCGGCTGGAGCCGGATCTTGCCGTTCGTGTTCCGGATCTCGAATGTACCGCCGCGGGCAATCTTGTAGGTCCGCTTCCATTCATCCCGCGCTTCCGCCTGCGGCAGGAAGTCGAAGCCGCACGCGCTTGCCCCGGCCAGGCAGAGGCCGAGCCAGGCGGCCGCGAGAAGGCCGGGACGACGGGCACGAGAAGGCAGTCGGGGGACCATGCCGGGATCATACGGGTGGCTGGTCATTCTTGTTCGCCATGGTACGATTCCGCTCTCTCGGGAGAGGAACGAACATGCGCGTACGTCCCGGCAGGATCATCCTGAGCCTGCTCGCCCTTGTCGTGTTTGCCGCGATCCTCGTGATCAGCAGGATCGGCTGGCAAGTCGTGCTCGGGCCGAAGGCCAGGCCGGTGACGGACCGCCCCTTCGAACGGACCGCCGCGAGACTGGCGCGCGGCAAGTATCTAACGGAGGGCCCGGCGCCTTGTTTTCACTGCCACACCGATCACGACCTCTCCACGCCTGAGTACCCGATCGTCCGCGCCAGGAAAGGCGCCGGCTGGTCCATGCCGATCCCGGAGCTCGGCGTGCTCCCTGCGCCCAATCTGACCCCGGATCCCGGGACCGGGCTCGGCAACTGGAGCGACGACGAGATCGCCCGCGCGATTCGGGAAGGTGTCGGACGCGGTAACCGCGCGCTCTTTCCGGTGATGCCGTATCTCGACTATGCCAGCCTCGACGATGAAGACGTCGCGGCCATCGTCGTCTATCTCCGGACGCTGGCGCCTGTTCGCAGTTCGCTGCCGGTGCGTGCGCTCCCGTTTCCCCTCGAGTACATCGTCAAGACGATCCCCAGGCCGATCACCGCGCCGCAACCATCACATCCGGCGGCGACCCCGGTCGAACGAGGCAAATATCTGGTGACGATGGCCGGGTGCCAGACCTGTCATACGGCGACCGATCAACGAGGCGTCCCGGTCGCGGGCCTCGATTTCGGCGGCGGGGGGCTGTTTCACGATCCCGGCCGGAACCTGCAGCCGGTGTTCAGCGCGAACATCACGCAGGATCCCTCCGGCATTCCGCATTACGACGAAGCGCTCTTCGTGCAGACGCTCCGTTCCGGGAAGGTCAGCACGCGTACGCTCGTACACATCATGCCGTTCGAATTCTTCGCGAACATCACCGACGACGATCTGCGCGACATCTACACGTTCGTGAAGTCGGTTCCAGCCGTCAAGCACCGCGTGAGCAATACCGATCCGCCGACGCCGTGCCCGGTGTGCAACCAGACGCATGGACTCGGCAATCTGAATCAGAAATAGGCCAAGGCCTGGTCCAGGGCCAAAGAGAACTTCGAACTTCGAAGTTCGAACTTCGAAGTTATTGCTCAGGAGTCGTGTGCGCCGCTTCGGTCAGCGCATTGCGCACGTCCCACAGGTCCGGAAAATAGCGGACGTCGAGGCGGCGCCCAAGCACTTCGACCGGCGTGCCCTGCGTGCCGATCACGTGGCCGCCGATGATCCGCTCGACGAGCTTGAGGTGCACGGTTCGCCACAGGGCGAGGCGCTCGTCCCAGTCCATCAACCGTTCGGCGACCTGGAAGACGTCCTCGTGCGCCTGACTGTGACGATAGAGCTCTCGGAGATCGATACCGCGACGGCCGAGGAGCCTGACGAACGCGTCGCCGAGCTTCGGCGAGAGGTCGTGCGTTCGGCGAAAACCGGGCGAGTCGAAACCACTGCCGTGTCCGAGCTGCGGGCGCATGGCGTGGTAGTCCCACGGCGCGAGGTGTTCGAGCATCATCGTCGACTGGTGCACGAGGTCCACGGACCCGTTGGCCCGCCGCAACAGCCGCACCGCGGCCCACACCTCGTTCCGGTCGAGCAGGGTGATTGCCGTTTCGACCTCGAAGGCCGCCAGCTTCAGCCAGAGCTCCGACGCTTGATGGATGGTCTGAAAAAGCAGCTCGTCCCGATGCGCCATCTCGGACGGACTCTTCTGCAACGAGAGCAGGTCATCGGTCCGGAGGTAGCGCTCGTAGTCGGTCGCTGCGGTGCCCGGCAGAATCGGGTCGTTCAACGTACTCATGGGGCCCAGCTTACCGGGTGTGACCTGACGTGTCACAGTCCGTCCGTATGCTTGGCGTCATGACCCAACTGCCGACCAACGTCGTTGATCTGGCCCGTTTCCGCGCCGAGCGGGACCAGGCGCGATTGCCGCTGTTCGATGGCGCGGCGCCGATTGAGGCGCCGCCGCCGGCAACTGGCGTGCTCGCCATGGCGGGGCCCGCGCTGTCCGACCGGCAAGTCCAGCATCGGGCCCGAATGCTGCGCTACCTCACCGCCGCCAGGCCGGCCCGCTTCGCCAGGTAGGGGTCACGCCAGGTAGGGGGTCAGACCCCAGCAGCACGCCCCAGCACCACGCGCCGGGCTCGCGTCAGATGTTGCATTTCGCGACCGAGGCTGGGTAATCCATCGGTCACCGGGCGCTCGACGCCGGCTGAATTGCGCGATCCCGCTGGTACGCCGCGTGCTTACTTCCGGCTGGAACCAATGACGACCAACACCTGGTTGGCTATCATCGCCGTCGCCGCCGTCATCCAGCTGGCACTGCTTATCGCCGTGCTCGTCGCCGCTTCGCGTTTCTATCGACAGGCCACGAGCACACTGCAGGAGGTCAAGGCAGACGTGCGCGACGCGCTCGAGCGTGTCCGTCGAGCTGACGATGCCGTGCGGGACGTGATGAAGCGGGCCGGGACGGCCGCCGGACACGTCGTCACGCTGACCCAGCGCCGCGTCTGGCCCGTGCTGGGGTTGATGAGTGCTATTCGTGCCGGCGCCTCCGTGCTGCT
>Ga0207428_10004384_pt1 | contig 13453 bp, 7 predicted proteins | sample RhiMethybrSRZTD1_FD_187600 | JGI IMG/M metagenome (GOLD analysis project Ga0207428, IMG submission 187600) | Populus rhizosphere microbial communities from Tennessee, USA - Rhizosphere MetaG P. TD hybrid SRZTD1 (SPAdes) (version 3) | ecosystem: Host-associated > Plants > Roots > Rhizosphere >... | reverse complement strand
CTCGCTCGACCCGCGAATGTGGCTGGTGTAAACGCCGCCGTAATCGGCCACGACGCGGGCCAGCTCTTTCAATTCGTCCGTGTCCGAATACATCCCCGGCGGATAGATCAAACCGGTCGAAAGCCCCAGAGCGCCGTCCTTCATCGCCCGCTCGACCATCGTTCGCATCTTTTTCATCTGGGATTTCGACGGCGCGCCTTTCTCCAGCCCCATCGCCGAAATACGAACAGGGCCGTGCGGCGCGAGCGTGGCGATGTTCATAACCAGTCCGTTCGATTCGATCCGGTCCAGGTATTCGCCCACCGTGCGCCACTTCCAATCGACCGGCTCCGGCGTCATCCACGCGTTAACAGCGCGCAATATGCCCTCGGCCTCGCCGTTGGCGACCGGGGCGCAGCCCAGGCCACAGTTGCCGATGACGGTGGTGGTGACGCCCTGGGTCAGCTTGCAGCGCATCAATTCGGCCTGTCTTTTGGGAGCCAGAGGCAGAATCAGATCGGCGTGCGAATGAGGATCGATGATGCCCGGAATGACGGTACGGCCCCGCGCTTTTATCGTCTGTTTTGCTTTGGCGTCGAGCTTTCCGATCGCCGCGATGCGGTCGCCTTTGATTGCGATGTCAGCTCGGTAAGCAGGCAAACCTGTACCATCGATAATGACAGCGTTTTGAATCGTTATGTCGTACATGGTGACCCGGCATTTTGCATTGTTCGGCAAGTGTCGGCAAGCGTCACTAATGCTCTTAGCCGCAGCGAGAGAAGCAACTGCTAGCGTTACTAAGACTCGTCTTCAATCATTTAACGAAAAAGCCGGGCATAAAAACCCGGCTTTTTCGTCCCACCCAATCCAGGAGACAGAAGTAACTTTATGAAGCACTCAGACAAAAAATAAACGACAAGCCGAATGGGGCGCACCGATCACGCTATAAAGCGCCTCACCCGGCTTGCCGCTGTAGTATCACTGTTATCATCAGCAATATGCAGGGTGCAATTACGGCGCCGAACTGATGGCGTTGAGAGTAGGGCGTTTGGCGTGGGGCTTTGTCCCGAAACGCCACGCAGGAGCGCCCCGAAACGCCCCACAGTGCGACGGCCTGTAATCTCAGCAACTCCGCGCCAATCGAAGCCTTTGGATTTCAAATCAAAATCACTGGCGCGTCGCATCGCCTGACATTCCCAATCGCAACCCGCGCCAGGGCGTCGCGGCGATCTGCCGTCCGGTTTGATCGAACAGCGTTACCCGCCAGCGCAGACTCCCGTCAACGGCCTTCTCCCGCAACCACGAAGGCGCGCTGTAAGACATGGCTCCGGCAGGTAGCAGGGAATTGAGCAGAGTCTTCTCGTTTCGGTCGGCGACCTCCAACCGCACGAATGATGCGGACTGATTCTCGACCCAGGTGAAAAGCGGCGACTGAGGGCTATTGATCGTCGCGTCATCCGCGGGCGAAATCAGCGCGAGCGGAGCGGCGGCCTGGCTCTCGGAGGCGCCGACGAAGTAGCGTAAGAAGGGCAAGGCGAATCCCGACAACCCGCCGCTGTGCACAATCCCCGACCCGACGCCGACAGCCGACAGATCGGAATCGCCCTCTTTGTCATCGCTGACCTCGATGCGCAGCAGAATCAGGTACGCGCCTTCGATGTTGCGCGGCAGGCGCGCCGGGTCAGGACCTTCGAGCGTATAGCGTCCGACGGGCGGCAGGAAAATGTTGAAGCGGCTCAGTTGAGTGTAGCGGCGCTGGCTACCGCGCTGCTCGAACGGCAGCGATCCCTCGGGCAGTAGATCGAAATCGCTCGGCAGTTCTTCGCCTGGCGCGACCACTTCCCAACGGCCTTTCAGCCGGCCCGTGCCGTTGTATTGGATGTTCGCCTTGATCTTCGGCATGAGCGTCTGTGGTCGGACGAAAACTATCGGCAGATCTGGTTCAAACAAAAGTTGCGCGTCGGTCAAAGCGAACGGCGTGCGAGCCCCGCCACTGGCCAAACGGCAAGTGACGTTGACGTACTCATCCGGCCCGCCGCCGAGGTTGGCGAAACGGCGGACATAGAAGAAACGCGATTCAGCGCCATCCGCCGCCGCCTGGTATGCCCGCCGGGCCACCGACGGCGGAATCGACATCACGTCGGTAAAGCCCAGACTCCCGCTCGACCGGGACAGGTTGAAACGCGTGGGCAGTGAGCCGAAGATCGTCGCCGGGTCGCATTTCAGCCCCAGGTCGGGCGCTGCGGGAATCAAATCTCCGCACCAGGTCGCCTCAGCCGGGCGCAGAGAGCCGGGTACCTGGCCGAAAGTGAGAAAGACCGTCGTCCCGGTGTTCGGATTGACGTTGACGCCGGTGGGATTGACTTTGACGTTCTGCGCCCGGGCGACGCCAGCGATCAGCGCGCAAATGGCGATAGTGATGAGCGTTCTTTTCATAGTTGCTCCTATATGATCTACGCGCCAAGGCGTGTGGCGGGCGGAAGGGCGCGCGGGTACGGTACCGGGAGCGGTAGCGACCGGGTGATTTTGAAAGAGGCGCGCCCCGCTGGCGCCCGGTCGCTACCGCTCCCGGTACCGTACCGCGTACATAGCTTCAAAAAGTCAGATTCACGCCAGTGTTGAGAGTCCAGACTTTGTTGAGGCTGGTGACTAAAAATAACAGGTCGCGCGCGCGCGCGAAGCGATTAGCGTAGCGGATGAAAAACTGCGCCTGCATGCGATTGGCGAAAAGGATCCGCCCTACAGGATGTTCCGCGTCCATGCGGTAAGACAATTGCGCGTCGCCTTCGATGGTGCGGCTGCTTGAGGTCCGCGCCAGATCGCCGGCCCCGATAGTCGAAAGGTTGAGCGCGAAGGTCGCGCGGGGCGTCATTCGCCAGTTGGCGTTGACGGCGTAGCGCAGTGTGCGGTCCGCGCGTTGGAATTCGAAGTTGTTTGCCTGCTCGTTATTGACATCGAAGTTCACGTCGAGGGCAGGCGTAAGATTGAGCCCGAGCGTCAGTCCGTGGATCAGGTTCTCCAGGTCGGCAAGCTCGCGGCCCGGCTGGCGATTGTTTTGCGACGAACGATTGAACCGATAGCCGAGCCGCCACTTCGTAAACTGCCAATCGGCGCTCACGTTGTAATTCAGGCTGATCTGATCGGGTACCAGGTCGGGCCGGAATCCGCCGTTGACGGGAATGAATGCGCCGAACTGGTGGACGCGGTCTACAGTGAACCCTAGGCGCGGCAGCCACTGAAACGATTGGCCGTCCGTTTGTCCTTTCGTTTGTCCGTTTGACTGTTCCCTCCCGGCGATGAACGGAACAAGGAGCGCCGACAGCGGCATGTTGACGTTCAGCGCTTCGCGCCTCGTCAGCGATTTCAGGATTGAAGGTAAGTCGCCCAGGTTGTCGTTGAATCGGGTAGAAGAGGCCGTGAAGTTCGCTTCGCCGAGAGCGCCTACCAGTTCAAATTGATTTTGAAAACGGTCGGCCTGCGTGATGGCGCCGACGCTGCGAAAGAGAGGGTCCACACGTTCGTGCCGAAAATTGAAAGTCAGGTTCGCCTTCTGCAGCGAATTGAGTTTTACGTCTCGCAACAACGCCAGACTGGCGTCTGCGAATCGCGCCGAACGCGTCGTCTCGCGCGCCGGCGTGAGGTTAAGCCCCTGTTCGAGCAGCGGATCGGACGGGTTGGTAAAGCGACTGCGCGCGAATCCGGCGTCGAGTTTGAAGCGATTCTGCGCGTCGCTGGCGACCAGGCGCAGGCTTCCGCCCGCGCTGCGTTCGGCGTCAGTCAACGACCGCTGGCTGAAGTTGTTGAGGGGTAGCAAAGAACCGCTGAGGGCGGCGGCTTCGATCCGGAAACCCTGCGGGCGAGCAGGCAGAAACTCGAAACCCAGCGCGCCGCTCAGGATTTGATGCTTGCGCCGGTTCAGGCCGGAGAAGTTGCTCCATCCTACGACGCTCGTGCCGTTGACGGCGGAGGCCGTGAAATCCGTGCGCTTTCCCAACGGTAGTTTTGCGGTCACGCCGCGGCTCGAAAAGTTGTTGATCAGATGGCGGTGCGCGCCTAACGAGACGTGACCGAGCGCGAAGTTCGATGCGCCGTGTTGGACCTGAACCAGATAATTTGATAGATCGACATTCGGCGCTTTTGGCCCCAACTCGCCTAACCGCAGCGCTTCGTTTTGAAACGACGAGCCGACGATTTCAAAGCGATTTGACCAGACCGTCGCGCCGCGCGTGAACGTCGCGCCAAGCGCCGTCTGTCCGGCCAGATCGGTGAAGGTTTCCCTGACAGCTCCCGGCTGCGGGGCGGGGAATGCGCTCGAACCGGGCTGCGATTTGAGGTTGAGCGAAATGTTTTTGATCGGCTCGACCTTATCGAAGCCCCAAAGCCGCGTCGGCGTCGGCGTCGCGTTGTTTGTGGGGGCGGCTTGAGCGCCGTTTGAGGCGTCGCCGCTTGACGAATCTGGAACTACTGCGCCATCGATCGCCGTTGCGCCGTTCGATCCGTTGACCGTGGCCCCCGCGGCGACGCGCAACGGGAACCGGGCGATTTCTTTCCACTGATTGCCGGGCGATACCAGCCAGACTGTGACATCGCTTTCGCCAGCCGGCAGAGGCAGCCGAGGGGTGTAAGACACGTTGGCGGCCTCCGCTGTCAGCATCGCTGTGACGTCGGTATCGCCAACCAACACCGCCAGGCTGCCATCCGCCGGCTGTAACGCGCGGCTGAGGAGCAGATCGATCCTTTCGTTCGGCAGGACCGAAGCTTTGCCGTCGAAAGCGGCTCGGATCGTCAGATCGTCCGCCCTTGACGTGGTTGAAACACAAAACAAGACACAGGCCGCAAACATAGCCTGTCTTGCATTTCGCAGACTGTAATGGCTGAAGACGGAATTGCGCATAAACTTCCTCGTTGTTGAACCATCCCGAAAATTCACTCTTTCACAACGCAGGCGCGAAAGTTACCTTGACGCGGCCTTTGACTTTGGCCGTGTTGTCGTTTTGCAGCCGCACGACGACGCGCTTCCCGCGTTCGATGTCGACGGATGTGATTTGCTGCTCGATTCGCAACGGGCTTTTCGCGGCGCGGCGCGCGTAGATGCGATTCGTTCCCGGATGCTCCAGGCTGAGCGTCAGCGGCAGGGCTTCATCGGCAGCCGGCGAATCGCCTTGCCATTCAGCCTCGACGGTCACGCGGCCCGGAGCAAGGATGCGCAAGGGTATCTCCTGAGCGTTACCGGAGCCGAGCAGCGTAAATTGCGTGTCTTCGAGCGTGCGCGCCGCGGCCGGAATCGTGAGGCGCAACTTTCCGAACACTTCGTGGCGCGTCGTCGCCGCGCTGTTGATAACCTTGACGTTCCATTTTGCTGGCGACTCGGAATTGAATTTATCGGCTTCCGTTTCGGCGATCGCGTATTCGATCCGCAGCGGGCTATGGCCTTCGCGGCGCGCCGCCTCGCTACCGTCGGGGCGGACGAGCGCAATGTGAAGCGGATACGCGCCGCCCTGCTCTACGTTCCATGAGCCTTCGACGACAATGCGCCCCGCGCTGAAGACCTGAAAGCTTGCGCCGAACTCGCTGCGCGCGTCCGACGAGAGAGCGAATGGCGATTCGATTGTTCGCGTGTTGGCTTCCATCGCCAGACCGAGCCAATACAGCCAAGAGACTAATAACAACGTTTTTCCGCCGAGCCGGTCCATAATTCCGCCCTCATCGCAGGCGCAAGGCCGCTTACCGCGGCAACGCCTGCCCTGATACAAGCGTTGCCGCGGTACGTGGTCAGCCAATTAAAGTGGTAAAAGCAGGCAAGCGGCTTCATCAATCGCGTATTGCCCCCAACAGCCGGCTTCGCGAAAGAAGTCACCCCTCGCATTATTTAGGCACCTATTGCGGTCACGTCTTGCCTCCGAGCGACACTCGCCCATTTGCGATACGCCGGTGTCTGGATTTTCTTCAATATCCTCCGCTTTTTCCTCCGCATATTTGGCAATTACGTATGCGACCGCCGCCATCGCGATCCCAGCCAGGACACCCGCTGTAATCGGATCGAGCTGTGACGACGCGGTATGGGACGCCTTTGTCAGGACGGGCGAGGTGGTCAGGTTAGACGCCGGCGTTAAGTGATAGCTGATGAATGATGCGTATGAATTGGACCGCGACTTTTCGCCCAGAAGTCCAGGGGCAAAAGCGGACGCCACGTCTTTCCCCGGGGCCGAGCTTGGCGACAAAAGCGAGACGCCTCTTTGTTTGGACGCCTGTTGTAACCGAGCGCCGATCTGTTTCAGCATCGCGGCGTCGCTATCGAACTGACGCTTAAGCGTAGTCTTCAGATCGTTGAACCCTCCGATTCTGCTGAGCGAGAGTGATTTGCTCTTTATCTGAGTGATAACGCCCTTAGGCGTGAGCCGACCCGCTTCGGCCCTCACGCCGGCTTTGAAGGAGGAAAGGTTTATAGCCAGCGTGAACCCTTTGCCGAATACCATGCTGTCATCGATATCATTCCTCTGCATGATATCTAAAGCCTTCTTTACATCGGCTTCGGTCTTGAGCGGCGCCTGTTGAAGGGCGCTGATATTTCGGATCGCTGTGTCGTACTTCGTGGCGTTTGCCTGGTAAAGGGCTTGTTTTGTGTTGGCCCTGTCAATAATGGGCCGGATTCTCTGGAGTATCTGGGCCTTGGTTTCTTGCGCCCTGGCCGCGGCGCCGAGCATGGGCGCGGTCGGGCTGACAACGCCGAAGTTAAAGCAGAAGGCTGTGATCGCCAGGGCCTTCAGGGTCCGACTGATGGTTACTGTCTTGCTTTTCATACAATATCTCCCATGAAGCCTCGCCGAATAACGACGAGGCGGTTAGTGTTAGTGACTGCTCGACCTGGACTGTAAGCAGGTGGATAGACGAGCTTGAAAGGATGGCTTGAGGTTTGAAGATCGCCTCGCGCTCAATCATGTCTGGCGGATTGAAGCGAAACGTTTGGAGAATTTTTATGCCTCTGGCTAATGAGTAACTAACGGAGTCCCGCAACCGTTGCAGAATTTCGTACCTTGCTCCGCTGTTTGCTTACAGGTTGGGCAGGAATTTGTTTTCATCATCGGGCCGGCGACAGTATAGCTCCCGGCCAAGATGTTATTGTATTCCGGGCCAGTTACCCATTCATCTAACGCCCTCGCGCGCTCGACAGGGAATGGGTGCGTGGTTGTTCTGGTAGCCATAAAACGGTAGAAGCGGTCCGTCATGCTTTGATCCAACCCTTCCTTGTAAGCGCGCGCCTGGTTGAGGAATTGCTCGGCGTCCAGCCACTCGACATGGCGTTTAGTTCCGCCGGCCAGCTTCATGAGCATCGTTACGCATGGGCGAACATCCTGCATCACTAGCAATGCGGCTCTATCAGCGCTGAGTTCAGCCCGCCGGTCCCATGCTAATAAGCCGGCCTCGATGCCGGCGCCGACCAATCCCCCTATTCCCATCGTCGCGTTGCTGGCCATTTCTAGGAGCGGCTTAATACCACGGGCCATCATTTTGTAAAGCACATGGCCACACTTAATATGTCCAAGTTCATGCGCGATCACTGCCATTACTTCGCTGTCATCCATCATCTCCAGCAATCCAGTCTCCAAAATAATGAAAGGGTGAGTATGCCCCGAAGTATAGGCATTGACCCCGCCTTGCTGCGCGTATAGCTCCGGCTCAGGCACATCGAGGATAGAGCAGCATTCGAGTAACATTGCATAATGTCTCGACATTTGTCTCGGCCCAATGCGTATTGCGCCACCGATGTGGTTAACATACTCGATGCGCTCGATGCCGTACTCGAGAACCTTTTTGACGAGCCAGTCAAATCCCTTGATTTTCTTGAGATTATCAGTCGCCTGCCTGTCCAGCGGATGCTGAAATGCGGAAGCTGGGAGTCCCGTTAATGGCGCCCGTTTAGGCGTCGAGATAATTACCGTATTTTCCATCGAAACACCTCCTCCTATTACTGGCGATTCGCGGTGAAATATTTGGAGAAAATATTCGAGATTTGCTTTTGGCTGGATGAGGTAAGGAAGGCGAAAGAAGATGGGATTTACATCGGTTTTCACATGGATGAATAGCCACAGAGGTCACAGAGAACACAGAGAAATCATTAAATTCCCTCTGTGCCCTCTGTGTTCTGCGGTGGCTAACCGTCTTCACAGCATGCGCCAGGACCTTGCCAGGGAGTTTGCTTTGCGTCGTAACGTTTCGGCGCCGGCGCCGGACTGATCCATAAAGGCGCGGCGATCACTGGACTCTACGTCAGCTTGCATTAGAACTAATCCCGCTGAACTGCAACGGATGCGACGATGCGCGGCCGGAGGTTCCCAACTCTTTCTCTAAGTTCTCAACCACAGCGTTAAACAACTTGCCGTATCCATCTTGGAACCATGAGCCCATAAACATCTGAAAGCCGTAATCCTCGTCCAGCCGCACCCGGAGCGTCGTCGCATTGTCTTCTACCTCGGCCCGCGCCAGAACGCGGGCAGGCCAATTGACCGGGTCGGTAAATCTGATCCCCAACATTTTAACCTTGATGCGCGAGCCGAAATACAACACAGCCTGGGAGCCTTCCTTCCGGATTACTCTTGCCCCTTGGCGCTGAAGGGCGGTAATGAGCCGGCCGATCACTCCAGCGCCGTCGCTGCCAGGCGGCAGCTTCCACGTGATTTCCTGGCTGACTGCGCCTGGTTTGAGTGAAAAGATATTCTGAGCCTTCTCGGCCTTCGCCTGACTCGCCTTCCGTCCTATCAGGAAAAGGACATAACACAGCCCCACGACGACCAGGAAAATGATCGCATAGAGTGGAAGGAACGTGATCTGCAAGTTGAATTTCAGCATGGTAGTAACCTCTTATATCAGTTTTCAAATGTATGAAGACAGTTAGCCACAGAGCGCACAGAGAACGCGGAGAAATCATTATGTTCTCTGTGTTCTCTGTGCTCTCTGTGGCTATTCATCCAGATGAAAGCAGAAATGTTCACTGAAACGCATCCAATTTTCCAAGTCCTGGTAGAAGGCGCTTAGCGTTAGCGCCAATCTCCTTGAAGGATGAAGGCTCCCCAGCGATAAGGGACGGCGTTAGGCTCCTTCTGCCACATGGCTATTTGCGCCGCCCGGAGCGCGGCGGCAGGACGAAATCCGTCCTTCATCATCCGCTGGTAAAACAGCTTCATCAGGTTGGCTGTAGCTTGATCGTTTACATTCCACAGACTGGCTACCACACGCGGCGCCCCGGCGTACATAAATCCGCGCGTCAAACCGATCAACCCTTCGCCGCTGACCTCCTGCCCCAGCGCGGTCTGGCAACCGCTTAACACGACGAGGTCGGCGTTGAGCTTCAAGTTGTAAATATCGCGCAGCCGCAGAAATCCGTTGAGCGGCCGCCCCTGCTCGTCCACCAGCGAAAGGACCAGACCAGATAAAGCTGGAATTTTATTATTGAGCAGGCCATGCGTGGCGAAATGCAGAATGCGGTATTCGCCGAGTTTACCGCTCAGCGCCAGACGCCTGTCAGCCGCAAAGTCGAGGGCTTGAAGCCGCTCGGAAGAGGGCAGCAATTCGGTTATCGCTTCGGCCTCCTGGCGGCTGAAAAGCAATCGTCTGAAAACCTGTATGCCGGAATCAGCCGCCGACCTTCCAACGTCAGTAACGATTTTTACCGCCGTTGCGCCGCCCTCCGCGTCCACCCCATGACCAGGACTCTGAAGTGATTCGATCTTAGTTCTGGCATCGAGTCCCACGCGCACATCCTCGCTGCTGAAGACCGGGTCAGCCAGAACAGCCAGCGCGTGTTGGGCCGCGGATCGCCCTGTACTGATGCGCCGCAGCGTCGCCAGCACTGAAGCCGAGGGCAATGTGACAATCTCGTGATTGGCGATCAGGGGGATGAAGGCGACGGGGCGACGGGGAGACGGGGCGACGGGGCGTGGTTTTACTTTTCTCCCTGTCTCCCCGCCTCCCTGTCTCGCTATCGCCCCATCGCCCCGTCTCCCCGTCGCCCCGTCTTCTCCCGCTCTCCCACTCTCAGGCTCGGGCAACACGCCGAAGGGGATGTATTGCAGTATGCCGTCGCCGACAATCAGCAGGCGTTTTTTGCCGAGTTTTCCCGCAACCGGGCCGAGGATCATTTGGCTCAATTCGGCGGCGGCTTGATCGAATTCCGTTTTCTCTCTGGCCTGTCGCGCGTGTTTCTCCTTAAGCGTTTCACCGTCGGGAGGCTGTTTGCGCGAAGCGAGCAATTCCTGAACGCGTCGCGCGGTTTGATTGAGTTTCCAGGTATGAGGGAGGCGGTAACTGCTGATCGAATCCGCAGTGACCAACCACAGATAGGCGCGCGTCTCGCCCAGCATATATTCAAGCAGAATGGTTTCGTCGTCGAGCAACTGCCGCTGAATTTCAGATGGGCTGAGAGGAATAGGCGTCTTCAGCGCGGCATACTGAGGGTGGCGGACGCGGATTTCCGCGTCTAGCTGATCCATCTGGCGTAGCAGTTCTTCAATCTCCTTTTCGATCTGCGCCAGTTTTTCGGCCTGCTTGCGGTTGAGCGATTGCGCGCGGCGGCTTTCCGCGGATTCGAGTTTCAGTTGAAGTTCTTTGAGCCGGTTCAGATATCCGGCGTCAATCCCCTGACTCAATTCGATTCTCGAACCGGACAGTAATTCGAGCAAAATGCGTAGTCGGCACTGTTCGATGGCCCGCAAGGCTGAGATGTCATACCCGGCCGACGGGTCCCCTTGATGAAGAGCCATCAACGCGTGAACCCGCATTTTATAAACCCGCGCCATCCATTGCTGCGACAAGAGGCGATGTTCCGGGCCGGTGATTTCCGTGCGGATCTTTTCCGTAATGGCGACGGCCTGATCAATCATCTTTAGCGCCACATCAGGCTGGCTCAGCATCAAATGCGCCTCAGCCTTGCCGGTCAGCGCTCTAACTTCTGTTCTCATGTCACCATTTTCGCTGATGAGCGGCAGCGCCCGTTGATACCATTCCAGCGCTAGTTGAAACTCTTCGGACACGTGTCTGACATGCCCTCGCTTGAGGTGGTATAGCGCAATGTTGTTCAGGAGAGTGGCGTCCGCGCGCAGATACTTTCCATTCGCTCTATCGCCGAGCGCCGTTTTAAATAACTCGAGCGATTTATCGGTGTCGCCTTTTTCAAGGTATAGAAGGCCCATATTGCCGAGCGTTCCTAATTCCTCGGTGCGATTGCCGATATCGCGCCAGTACCGCAAGGAGCGCTCGTAGCAATCGAGCGCCAGGTCATAATCCTGCAGGCCCCAATACTGAATTCCGAGATTATTGAGCGCCTGCGCGGCGCTGTAACGATTGCCTGTCTTTTCGGCAAGCTCGATCGATTGAGTGTAGTAGATCAGCGCATTTTGAGCGTCAAACAGATTGTTGTAGGCGGCCCCCAGCATGTTGAGCGCCCTGGCGACGCCAAAATCGTTACCGGTTTCGCGAAACAGCGCGAGAGATTCCTGCAGCAGGTTGATGGCCCTTTGATGTTCATCGAGCCTGATATGAAGCCAGGCCATACTGGACAGCGTAAAAGCGCACATTTCCTTATCGCCGGAAACGCGCGCCAGCGGCAGCGACTGTTGATAGGCTTCCAGCGCCAGGTTCGCCTCGCCCGTTTCCGTGCGAATGAGCGCGATGGCGGTCAGGGTTTGCGCCAGATCGCGTTCGACGCCGAGCGATTGTCTGATGGTCAGCGCGGGCTGGTAATATTCAAGCGCCTTCTGGTATTCACCGAGATTGTGCCAACCCCAGCCGACCCCGCTGAGCGATCTGGCCTCATATCGCCGATCTCCCAGTTCGCGTGCTATCGGGAGCGCCTGCGCGTAAAGTTCAATAAAGCGCTGAAACTTATTCTGCCTTTCATTGACTACGCCGAGATGGATCAGAGTCTTCATCTCATAGTGACGTTCGCCCAACTCGCGCCATCGCTGCAGAGCGTCCTCATATATCGTTGCGGCCTGTGGCAGCGAATCAGACTTTCCGCGCCGCAACAATCGCGTAGCCTCTGAAAACTTCCGTTCGGCGTCCACGAATTGCGAATCGCGAGGCGTGGCTGCGCGCCAGTCTTCTACTCTGATTTTGTAACTCGCGCGCGCCGCCCTGGGATCGGCGGCGCTGATCTTCAATTGGTAGGCGCCGCTCGTTTCGGATACCAGCGAGAGATGCTCAGATTCGCGCTGTGGGTAATTGTCGGCCTCCGCCGACGGCTGCCCATCCGGTTTGAGCAAGGTCAAGACGACGTCCACAGCGGGCTGTTCGACGATTATGCGCGCGAACTGGCCGGCGGTTAGCGGCAGCGAGTAAAAGTGCTTTTCATCTCCGCCGATCTCTCTTTCGATAATTACCCCTGGAGCCAGGACGCCTTGAGGCTGGCGCCACAGCGCTCCTGAAGAATCAGCGGGCGAACAAACAACGGAGAAATAAAGCAGCGGCGCGAGTAGCGCCACTCGTCGATGCCCGCTATGGATCATCATTAGTTCACCTCTTCAGAGATATTCCGTCAATTCCAATCACCTTGAAGAATGAAGGCCCCCCAGCGATAAGGGACGGCGTTCGGCTCCGTCTGCCACATGGCTATTTGCGCCGCCCGTAGCGCGGCGGCTGGGCGCAATCCGTCTTTCAGCATCCCCCGGTAAAACAGCTTCATCAGGTTGGCCGTGGCTTGATCGTTTACATTCCAGAGACTGGCCACCACGCGCGGCGCCCCGGCGTGCATGAATCCGCGCGTCAAACCGATCAACCCTTCGCCGCTGACATCCTGCCCCAGAGCGGTCTGGCAACCGCTTAACACGACGAGGTCGGCGTTGAGCTTCAGGTTGTAAATTTCGTGCAGCCGCAGAAAACCGTTGCGCGGCTGTCCCCGCTCGTCCACCAGCGAGAAGACCAGGCCGGACAAAGCGGGAACTTTGTTGTTGAGCAAGCCATGCGTGGCGAAATGCAGAATGCGGTACTCGCCGAGTTTACCGCTCAGCGCCAGACGCCTGTCAGCCGCAAAGTCCAGCGCTCGAAGCCGCTCGGAAGAGGGCAGCAATCCGGTGATCGCCTCGGCCTCCTGGCGGCTGAAAAGCAATCGTCTGAAAACCTGTATGCCGGAGTCCGCCGCCGATCTTTCAACATCGGCGACGATTTTCGCCGTCGGCGCCACGGGCGCCTCTCTCTCGCTCTGATCCGGCCCTTGAATTGATTCAATTTTCGTTCGGGCATTGAGCGCCACCCGCCCGTCGTCGTCACTGAAGACCGGGTCCGCCAGAATAGCCAGCGCGTGTGGGGCGGTGGAGCGGCCTGTTCTGATTCTCCTCAGCGTCGCCAGCACTGAAGCCGACGGCAGCGTGACAATCTCGTGATTGGCGATCAGGGGGATGAAGGCGACGGGGCGACGGAGCGACGGGGCGACGGGGCGTGGTTTTACTTTTTTCCCTGTCTCCCCGACTCCCTGTCTCGCTAT
>Ga0207428_10004383_pt1 | contig 13455 bp, 7 predicted proteins | sample RhiMethybrSRZTD1_FD_187600 | JGI IMG/M metagenome (GOLD analysis project Ga0207428, IMG submission 187600) | Populus rhizosphere microbial communities from Tennessee, USA - Rhizosphere MetaG P. TD hybrid SRZTD1 (SPAdes) (version 3) | ecosystem: Host-associated > Plants > Roots > Rhizosphere >... | reverse complement strand
GAGGCCAGCTGTCGCGCAGCGGCGTCATCGTTGGCCGTGAACCCGGCGCCCAAACGGCCCAGCAGTCTCGTAAACGGACCCAGCAGAAAGAGACTGGAAAGAAACACGAGCAGGTCCATTAGCTGCCCGCGTCCGTTTACCGGAGATCGAAGCCAGGTCCCAAAGCTCATCGGGGATAATGTGCCACAGACTTTAGTCTGTGAATCTCTTCATGCAACCCAGACTGAAGCCTGTGTCACGCTAGGCTACCTGTAGTTCACGCTCGCGCAAGTACTTGATGCGATCGCGCAGTTCCGCTGCCTTCTCGAATTCGAATTTCTTCGCATGCTCGCGCATCTCGAACTCTAATCGATTTATGGTTTCATCGATCTGTGCCGCACTGTAGCCTTCGATGTCTTCCAGCTCCAAAGGCACTTTGAAGTAATCCGCTTCGGCTGCGGTCACCAGCGTGGCTTCGATCGGTTTGATAATGGTTTGCGGCACTATTCCATGTTCCTGATTGTAGGCCGTTTGTAATTCTCGACGCCGGTGCGTTTCGTCAATGGCATACTTCATCGATGCAGTGATGCGGTCGGCGTAGAGAATTGCCTTGCCGCTCGCGTTCCGGGCGGCGCGGCCAATCGTTTGAATCAGAGACGATTGGGAACGCAGAAAACCTTCTTTGTCCGCATCGAGAATGGCGACCAGCGAGACCTCAGGAAGATCCAACCCTTCGCGCAGCAGGTTAATGCCCACGAGCACGTCGAATTCTCCGCGGCGCAAATCGCGTAGAATCTTGATCCGCTCGAGTGTTTCAATGTCTGAGTGAAGGTAACGCACGCGCACGTCGACTTCAGTAAAGTACTCCGTCAAGTCCTCGGACATCTTCTTGGTCAAGGTGGTGACCAGGACCCGTTCGTTGCGCTCTGCGCGCAGGCGACACTCGCCCAGCAAATGATCAATTTGACCCTTGACTGGCCGCACTTCGATTTCCGGATCCATCAGGCCGGTCGGGCGGATGATCTGTTCGATAATCTCACCGCTGGACTTGGTTAATTCGTAAGGACCGGGAGTCGCCGAGACATAAATCCGCTGACCCACCCGTTCTTCAAACTCATCAAAGTTCAAAGGCCGGTTATCGAGCGCTGAGGGCAGACGAAAGCCGTATTCGACCAGAGTTTTCTTTCGCGACTGATCGCCAAAAAACATGCCACGAACCTGCGGGATCGTCTGATGCGATTCGTCGATCACCACCAGAGTGTCGCGCGGCAAATAATCCAGAAGGGTCGGCGGCGGCTCGCCCGGTTTCTTGCCAGTAAGATGGCGCGAATAGTTTTCGACCCCACGACAGAATCCCATCTCCTTCATCATCTCGAGGTCAAACATCGTGCGCTGATGAAGACGTTGGGCTTCGAGAAGTTTGCCCTCCTCGATTAGCTTTGGCTCCCACCATTCAAGCTCCTGCTTGATCGATTTAATGGCGCGCTTCAAAGTACTGCGAGGCATGACGTAGTGCGACTTGGGATAGAGAGGGACGCGGGCCGTGTGTTTTTGCTTGACCTCACCGAGCAGCGGATCAATGGTCGAGATGGAATCAATCTCGTCTCCCCAAAGCTCGATTCGATAAGCCTCGTCCTGATAGCTCGGATAGACCTCGACGACGTCGCCGCGCACGCGAAAGCTGCCGCGCTTGAAATCGATGTCGTTGCGCTCGTACTGCAACTCAACCAGGCGCTGCAGCAGAGTGTCGCGGGCGATGCGCATTCCCGGTTCGAGAAAGACCAGCATCCCGTAATACGCATCAGGATCGCCCAGGCCATAAATGCACGACACACTGGCGACGACGATCACATCGCGACGTTCAAACAGCGCCCGGGTTGCGGACATACGCAGTCGATCGATCTCTTCGTTAACAATTGCATCCTTCTCGATATAAGTGTCTGAGGCCGGAACGTATGCTTCAGGTTGATAATAATCGTAATAAGAGACGAAATACTCGACGGAGTTTGTCGGGAACAGTGTTTTGAATTCCTGGTAAAGCTGCGCTGCCAGAGTCTTGTTATGCGCAATCACGAGCGTCGGCCGCTGCGTTATGTCGATAACGCTGGCGATTGAAAAAGTTTTGCCGCTGCCGGTGATACCCAGCAACACCTGGTCCTTCGAACCATCTTTGAGACCACGAACCAGTGCTTCGATGGCTTGAGGTTGGTCGCCACAGGGATGATATTCGGATTTCAGCGTAAAGGGCATAAGCGTAAATAGTAAATCGAGAGTTGTGGAATGAACAAACGCAGGGGTTGAGATTCGAGAGTTCTTGGCGCTGAGAAGTCAACAAGCTGCGGAGCAGCGGACAGAGTTAAGCCCAGGGCGAGACTTTGCGAGCCTTGGGTAACGAACCATCTAAAGTGATCGAGCCCCGAAGGGGCGACTGAGATCCGGGGTACTCAGCACGAATATTAATCTCTGTCGCCGCTTCGCGGCTCTCAACATATGACTGACCATTACCCAAGGCTCGCAAAGCCTCACCTTGGGCTTAACTCTGATCGCTGCTCCGCAGCTTTCCGGCCGCGTACGAAAAAAAAGGGCGCAGAGCGTTAACTCTGCGCCTTGGCGCTCAGCAAATAAAGCGAATGTTACTGCAGCGAAGTTGCCTCGGCAGGTGATTGACTGCTGATCTGATAGATCGCTTCCATAACTGCCGAGCGAACCTCGGGTGGCAGCGAGCCGCGCACGGCCATGCGACGGAACGCCGGGAGAATGTCTGGCTGTCCGCTCAAGGCCAGAAGTTTCACGACTGCCAGACGGACTTCGATGTTCGGATGTTCTTCGATGGCGCGCATCAAAGGCTGCGTTTCGCCGGCCTTCGACATGAGAAACAGCAGCGAAAACGCATCGTAAGTCTTGTCCCGGCTTTCACCCGTTAGATTTCGGATCGCTTCGTTAGCCAGGCCGGAAGTGGCGATTGCTGAACCGATCTTTCGGCGCCGCTCTGGTGTCGCTTCGCGCAATGCGCGAGTAAAAGCCGCGGCGCGATCTTCCTGCCAGTTGAAGAGCGCGCGCGCTGCCGCGCCCCGGACCTCGGCTGATTGATCGTCAAAAGCGGCGCTGATGTGGCGGAAGGCATCTTCGCCGCCAAATCGCGGCAATTCATCGACCGCAGCCGCGCGCTCAGACGCCTTACTGCTGGCAAGCTGCCGGGCAAGATCGGCAGTGACATAATTTGATTCGGCTGCCTGACTCACGTCCGGAACGCTGACGGGCGTGAATTCACTTTCTATGTTGTTGGTGATTGGCCCAAAGTCATCTTCCGAAATAAATGGCGACTCGGCCGGTTTCACCGGAACGATTTCCTTACGGCTTTCCAGGCCAACTTCAAACCACTCGGCGATATCGGTGACTTTAGCTTCCGCGGGATTCGAGCGAGTCGACTCCTCGATCTCAGAGCGTTCAATCTCGAAAGGGAAATCCGTCGGAGTTGCGCGGTCGGCGTCCTCGCTGACAAATCTCTCGTGTTCGACACGACGCTGGGCCTCGGCTTGAGCGCGATTTCTTTCTTCCTCTTCGGCCCGAATTTTCGCTTCGATTTCAGCGCGAATGCGGGCTTCCAGTTCGGCTCGATCACGAGTCACTGCCTGGGCTCGTTCACGTTCTTCCTGTTCCATCCTGAGCCGCGTTTGTTCCTCTGCGTGTCGTTTGGCTTCCTCCTCCGCTCTTAAGCGCGCGGCTTCCTCAGCCCGGCGACGAGCTTCTTCTTCCGCGCGACGCTGGGCTTCCTCTTCAGCCATGCGACGAGCCTTCTCGGCCGCGAGTATTTGCGCCTGTTCCTCGGCCCGACGACGAGCTTCTTCCTCGGCTTGACGGCGAACTCCCTCTTCGACGCGGCGTCGCTCGGCTGCTTCGGCTCGCATTTGAGCTTCAATCTCGGCTCGCAACCGGGCTTCTTCCTCGGCACGGAGCCGCGCTTGCTCTTCGGCTTTACGCCGGACATCTTCTTCGGCTCGGCGTCGTTCGGCTTCTTCAACAAGTCTCTGGGCTTCCTGCGCGGCGCGGACCCGTGCCTGCTCACGCGCCTGAACCCGCTCGATTTCCTCTTCAACCGCGCGGAACCTCATCTCAGCCCGACGGCGTAGTTCGTCTTCCTGCGCTCGTTTTCGTCCATCACCCTCGAGGTAAAGACGTTCTTGCTCGGCGCGACGGTTCGCCTGCTCCTCCTCGGCCTGACGCAACTTTGAAAGCGCGCCTTGGTGCGCTGCCTGCGCACCGCTCATTTGTTCATCAACCTGGAGACGACGAGCGTTTTCAGTGGCCCGCATTTGAGCCAGTTCCCGTTCGATTCGTTCGATTTCCCGATCAGCGATCTGGCGGCGTTTTTCTTCTTCCGCGCGATCGCGGGCTTCCGCATCGATTCGCTGTCGTTCCTGTTCCGCGCGCCGGCGGGCGATCTCTTCTTCCTGCTGTCGCCATTTTTCCTGTTCCATCTGCAGCGAGTGTTCAGCAGCCAGACGCTCGGCTTCAATTTCAGCGCGGCGTGCCTCTTCCTCAGTCCGCAAGCGCATCAACTCACTTTCGAGTTGCCTGATCTCTTCAGCGACGCTCGCGGCGACTGCGTGATCTTCATTTGACTCCGGCGACGGTGGAGTTAAGGGCACGGCCGGTACTTTTGGAATAACCGCAACGACCGGTGGCATTTGGGGCGCTAAGTCCTGGGCGGGCGAAGAGTCGACGATGGCTTGTGTCTCCAGAATCTTCAGAAGTTCTGACTTGTGCGCGGACAGCGAGCTGCGCAGGTCTTCTGTGATGGTGCCCTTCGGCGCGTCAATTACGAGCCGGCCGTCGCCGGACGAGCTTACTTCAACGCCTTTAGCGCGCAATTCAGAAAGCAGTTCATGGGCCGTCATATTTCGATTACCTCGCGTTCAGTTTCGATTGGCTGGGTGGATGGATGAGAAAAGCTTTCAGGAGCCGGGAGGGCAGGTGCTGCCTGGGGCGCACTTGTGGCACACGCTTCAATGGCATGCTTGATGAGAGGACGAGGAACTTTGCGATCATTTTCAGTTTGCAGGAGCGAGTTCAAAGGACCAATTGCCGACGGATCGCGTAAATCCATTAGTGCCTCGACCGAAGCACGACGCACATCCGGAGCAGGATCACCCAACGCTCCAATCAAATGCGGGACGGCTTCCCGATCATGAACAAAACTCAGGCGGCGGGCGGCGGCGGCTCGTTCATTATCCGATTCGGCCACGCGTAAATCGCGTGTGGCATCGTCGAAGTATCCGTGCTTCATAAATGCTTCGCGGGCGCGTTCGCGGCGCGCGGGATTACGACCTACCAGTGCAGATAATAATTCCGCGCCGACGAGTCGCCGTGTGTCTCGATCTTCCGAGCCGATTATCGCCGAATCATAATCTGCTCCATCGAACAGCTTTTTGGCTTCGGCCGCGACCAGGTTGACCCGTTCGCGGCGGCCATCGTCTACCACGGGACCGACAGGTGGAATCGGGACGAACGGGACTGGCGCAGGAGCTTCATTGGCGATCGCTGGCGCTGCCAACGGGACAGCGGCCGCAGCCGCCAACGGAATTTCGACGACCGTTGCCGGCGTGGATTCAACTACAGGCGCAGCTGGCGTCTCCGGGGTTGATACAGTGTTCGGTTTGCTGGCTTCAACCGCGACGGCCTTGACGCGTTTGGTTGCTTTCGCGCGACGTCGCTGAACCAGCAACAAGCCAATTATCAAAATCAGGACAGCCGCTCCCACAGCCACCGGAATCGGATTGAGTTGGGCGAGCAGCAGCCAGTAATGTCCGCGCTCTTTCATCCGGCTCCACCAATCGGACCGCGGTTGGGTGGTCGTCGTGCTTACAGGCGAAGCGGTCGGCGACGCATTGGCGAGCGCGGAATTCAGTGGCGATGCGGACGCAAACGGTTTCGGTGTGGGCGACCCTTTGGCGTCTGGTGTTGCTGCCGGAGTCGGGGTTGCCCTCGGAATCGTTGGAGTCGCAGCGGAGGTTGCTCTCTTATTCGAATTCAGATTCGATTGCGCCGGCGAGAGGGTATTTGTTCCCGCGGCAACGTTTTTGGGTCCGCTGTTGCGATTGATCGACTCAGCGCTTCGACTCGAATCAAGCGCATTAGGTCGCGTCGCATCACGACTGCGACTTGACGCCAAGCTGGGCGATCCGCCAGGCACTGTGACCACGACGTCGAGTTTATTTGCCCGTTGTTCGACGTGGGCGGTAGCCCCTGGTTGCAGACGGAATGAAAGCACCGTGCTGTCACCGTTGCGCTGGGCTGTTACGTCGGCAAATCCGCGCCCGCGGATAGCTTCAGCCCGGGGCACATCGGCGGCCGGTATCTTCACATAGAAGCGATCGCCACGGCGATATGCCTCATAGTTGGTCAGCGATTGATCAGAGCTGATCGCCACGCGCGAACCTTCCTGCGAATCGCTTGAACGCAGAGTCGCAACGTGCTGGCGCTTTCCTGAATTAGAATTGTTTTGTTGAGCCGGCGTCACAATTTGGCTTTCCGCCATGCTTAACGACAGCGCAAGCGAGATTATTCCGCCATGTCTTAGGACTGAGGAGGAGATTGTGACGAACCGGGGCGACTGCTTCATCGTGCTGGTCATTGGGGCAACATCAACGAAACGCACTGAGTCTACGGAGAATTATGCAACGACATTGTCACGTTGTCACTTGGGGTCAAGTCGAGCGGTGTTTGCCGATCCTGATCTAGTTTATAGAGAACCTCGAGCACAGCGGTTCTCACATTTTCGGGCATGCCGTCCTGGGCGACGATCTCGCGCAACTTCGGAGCGATTGCAGACGATCCGGCGAGATTGATAACTCGAACCGCACACAGCCGGGCTTCTTCATCCTGATGGTTTTCGATCACGTTGATGATCGGTCCAACCTCGTTTGCTCGGGCCAGTAACGAAAACAGAGAGAATGCTTCGTAGGCCTGGTGACGGTCCTCACTGGCCAGCCGATCGACCGCTTGCGCAGCGATGCCGGTCTTAACGCACGCCTTTGCGACCTGATGCAGTAGTTCTGGCGACGAGGTTTCCGTCACGCGAACGTAAGCGTCGGCCCGATCAAAGTGAAGACTGGTCATTGTTCGCGCCGCGGCAGCCTGCACAATGCGTGTTTCGTCGGCGAGCGCGAGTAAAACCGGCGCGAATACCGACTCGTGATCAATCGAAGCGAGACTGGAAACGGCGGCGGCCCGAACCGATGGTTCCGGATCGCTTACAACCATTGATGTCAACGCCAGGACTGCGCGTTGCGCCGGGTACATTGAGAGCCTTTGCGCAATCATGCCGCGCGCGTTCGCGTCGGCGTTCTCTATTTGCCCCAGGGCCTCGGCCAATTCGGGATCTTCGTCTCCCAACGGGAGATCTTCGAATGAAACCAACTTTTCCAGATCCGCGGGCTCGTTTGCGGAACTCCCGCTTCCATGCATGACCGGCTCTCCCGAAGGAGCGTCTAAATAGCCCAGACTCTCGACGGAGCAGGCGCTTAGGGTTTCACTCAGCAGTGAGGCCGGGATGTCCGGATGTCGTCGAGCGATATCCAGCAAGGCACCGATCGCGGCCGGCATTCTTAGCGAACCCAAACTGGAAACAGCCTGGTTTCTGACGACGGAATCATTATCATGCAACGCCTCGATTAAGAACGACAGCGAGGATGGCGCGCTGATCTGGCCCAGTGTTCGAGCGGCAGACGATCGTTCCCACGCATCGCGGCCCATCAGCATGGTGGCGCTTTGGCGCGCGACGAAACCGTATTCCTCCAATGCCTGTCGGGCTCTCAGGCGTCCGTCATCGGTCGTTTCCGACGATTCAATCGCTTTAATCAACGAAGCCTCAATGGCCCGGCGATCGTCCGTTGCGCGGGAAGCCATCACGTCCATGCGATGCGGTTTCCCCACCACCAGCTTGCTGACCTCTTGATCAATCCGGTATGCGCCGAAGGCCGAGGCTTCTGGCTCGGCGGGCTTTTCCCAAACCGGCGCGGCTTCGACGGGTTGATTGCGGCGTTCCGGCAACATCGAGGGTTCAGCGGGGAGCGAGCCCTCTGGTGCCAGATAGTTTTTTGCTTCAGCTTGATTCCGGCTGCCTCGACCCCGGCCGGCCATCATCTCCTCGGCTTCTTTTTTGGCGGTGTATCGTTTGTAGAGAATCAACGCCGCGAGCAAACCGATCAGCATCACGGTGATTCCGTACATCGAGAAGATCGTGGAGAACCAGCTTTCGGAGGATTCCTCCTGGATCGCAGCCTGCGCGGTTCCTGATGAGGCGATGATCAGAGCCGCGGACGCGGCACTTAAGAGAAAGTTTCGCGCGACGTTGCGTAGTCGCAGGGTTGGGTTTTGAGTTGGCATAACGTTTACCTTAATCGGCGCGTTGATAAGCGGCGTGATGTTGAGGAAGGGACCGAGCCGAGGCTTCCATTCAAGGTTTGTGAGCGGGGAAACGAGCGCAGTTTATTCTGCGTCCGTAAATTTGTAACCGATGCCCCAGACGGTGAGCACCAGTTGTGGGTTTTCCGGGTTATCCTCGATTTTGGCTCGCAATCGATTGATGTGAGAATCGATCGTTCGATCGTAGCCTTCGTAGGAATAGTCCCAGATTTTTTCGAGCAGGTACTTGCGCGGGAATACGCGTCCTGGATTCGACGCGAACAAGCGCAAGAGGTCGAATTCTTTCGGAGTGAGATCGACGTGACGCTCAGCGATTGTTACTTCGCGCCGAACTGGATCGACGCGCAAATGACCTCGCACGATCGGAGTTTCGTCTTTTCCGTCGCCTGTGGCCGTTACGGCCCGTGCGCGGCGCAGGACCGATTTAATGCGGGCTTCGACTTCGCGCAGGCTAAAAGGCTTGGTGATATAGTCATCGGCGCCCATCTCGAGACCCAAAACCTTGTCGACAATATCATCCTTGGCCGTAAGCATAATGATGGGCATCTGCGGATTGCTTTGCCGCAGCTCTTTGCAAACAGCCAACCCATCCATCTTTGGCAACATAAGATCTAGAACGACCACATCCGGCCGATTTTTGCCCGCGGCTTCAACTCCGGCAACTCCGTCACTGGCAGTCGTCACTGAATAACCGGCTCGAGAAAAGTACTCCTTAATAGCCGTTGAGATATTCTCGTCGTCTTCCACCACGAGCAGAGACGTCGCTGGCGCAGGCGCTGCAGCCGCACCGGTGGCCTCAATTGTGCGAGAAAACACTATCTCCCCATCTTGTTTGTCTTGCATTTTTGATTGTCCCTCTAAGGCGAGAAGGCGCTGGGGGCGTTACGCACCGCGCTGACTGGTGCGTGTCATTTAGGAATATAGCAGGAGACTCCGTTTTAACTCAAGCACTAAGTTACGCGAGTGACGTAATTTGGCAGTCCTGCCTGGGGTCTCATGAGTTGAGGATTTAGATTACCAAAGTCCTGCCCTCTGATCGAAATACCTCAGCTTCCGACTTTTGTGGATGAGAGTCTCGCCCTAAGACGCGACTGGTAAGACGAAATCACCATCGCGAGTTGGGGCGAATCACCTGCCTTTTTTGCCAACGCTTCGAGCGTTGGGATTGCCCGTTCGTCTCCCAGGGAGATCATGGCTTCCCCTGCCGCGCTAATTAATTGGAAGCTGTGGCGCTCCAGCCCTTCATTCAAAGCTCCGGTTAAGATAGGCAATACCCTGGGATCGTCTTTACCGGTTGAGCCGAGTAGACTTAGGGCCGCCGACCGCACGCCACTGGCATTACCCGCGGCGTAGTACTTGATCCCGAATTCCAGCGCCCGTTTATCGCCCAACGCGGCCAGTCCATTGAGACCCGAAGCCCGAATCGTGTCACGCCAGGAAGGCTGATCCATAAGCTTAACCATCGCGTCGTACGCTGCCGGGCTTCGAGTTTGGCCCAACGCGGACGCCGACGCGCGAATCACCGCATAGCTGCGGTCGCTAAGAAGTTGCAGGTAAGTGTCGGCGAGAGTCGGATCCTTTGTCGCTGCGAGCGCGCCCACGGTGCGGGCACGCACCCGCGCGTCAGTGTCTTTCGTAGCGGCGATTAAAGCGTCTCTGGCGTCCTTGACCCCATTAAGAGCGACCAGTATTTCCACCTTCGCTCCCCAGAACTGCTCTTTGGTTACGGCCTGCGAAAGAGCCTTGAGGATCGCCTCGCGGTCAGCGGGCGAGGTCTTTTCTTCCCGCATGCGCAAAGACAATTGTGAGGACGCCCAAATCCGTCCCAGCGGGTCGCGATCGTTTTGCAGCTGATAAATCAATTGACCGGTCGTCTTTACAAACATCAGCTCCTTGATCAAAGTGCCTTCGTTATCAAAATTCACGAGCAGTGGCTCTGAATCGACCACAAACTTGAGGACCTGTTCCTCCTTCGCTTCGATCTGTACTCGATCGACGCGCCGGTTTCCCGCCGTCATGATTTCGACGTCTATCGGGGTTTGAAAGAAGGTGACCTGCGGATATTGCGATTCGACATCGGGTCGCTGTTCCTGTCGCACTTTCAACGTCAGCACCTTGTTCGTGGCATCGTAATCCTGCGTGACGCGAAAGACCGGGTGGCCCATTTTGTAGACCCACTGGTCAAAGAACCAATCCATCGGTTGACCGGTGGTTTCCTCGATGGCGATGCGGAACTGGGCTGTCTCGACTGGTTGGTTCGCGTGCTTGATCAAGTAATGATTGATTGATCGCCACCAATTATCCTCTCCCAGAAACGTTCTGAGCATATGCAGAACCGCCCCCGCTCGCTGGTAAGAATAGGTGTCAAAAACCGCGTCAGGATTTGCGTAATTCTTCGTAACAATCGGCCGCCGCTGGCCGCGGGCCCAAGCTGCGTAATAATTCTCCTGGTTTCCCTTTACATCTGAGTAGAGAAAATCGTCGTGACCGAATTTGTACTCGTCCCACATGGCCTGGAAGTAAGTTGCAAAGCCTTCGTTGAGCCAGAGGTCGGACCATGTCCGGCAGGTGAGGTAATCGCCGAACCACTGATGCGCCAGTTCGTGCGCTTGCAAAGGGTCGCTATTCGCGTCGAGTTCAGTTCGCGCATCGTGAATCATGTTGTCGGTCTGGGTCGTAGCGCTGATGTTCTCCATGCCGCCGCCAAAATCTCGGACGGTTGTCTGAGCGTACTTGGCGTAGGGATACTTGATGCCCGTCTTTTCCGAAAAGAACTTGACCATCTCCGGCAGGCGAGCGGCCGTCACTTTTCCCTCTTCAATTTCTTTTGGGTAGACGTAGGTGGTGATTGGAATACCCGCGTATTCGCCGGTTACCGGCGCGAACTCTCCCACGATAATCGATGTCAGATAAGTCGCGTGCGGCTGATTGATCTTCCAATCGAAGGTGCGTGTGCCGTCCGAGTTTTCTTTGGTACTCAGGAGCGCGCCGTTCGAAATAACGATCAGCGGCTTTTCAACCGTGGCCACTATTTGGGTGGTCACAAAGTCGTTGGGGTGATCGAAGGAAGGAAACCAGAAGTGATTGGTTTCGGTTTCACCCTGCGTCCAAATCTGTCGCGGCCGGGTTGGATCGTCCGGACGCGGCTTAATGAAATTCAGCCCCCCGCCGCCGAGCGCAAAAGATCGCGCGGCCGAAGGCTTGTTGGTGCGATACGAAACCACCACCGTCAACTCCTCGTTCGGCTGGTAAGCGCGATCGAGCAGAATCGAAAGCTTCTCTTTCGTCTCGTCGTATTCGAACTTTAGCGGCGCTCCATTTGCCAGGGTCGCAGATGAAATGGTCATTAGCGCCGCATCGAAATCGACACGGCGCAGATCCTTAACGATTGGCGCGAAGGTGATAGTCGCAGAGCCGATGGCCTGTTCCTGTTCCCAGTCAAATCGCAAGTCGAGCTTGATGTTTCGCTGATCATAGTTATGGGGCGGAATATATCTGGCCGCTGGAAAAGGCCTCTCCGCAGGCCGGCGGCCAGTGGCTGTCGGTTGTGACGGCGTTTGCCCCACCACACTGACGGTCACGAAGAGCAGGGAAGCGATAGCCAGGGTAAAGGTTACCCGAGCGCCTTTGAGTCGAATACCTAATGGCATGGTTTATCTCCAACCCGCATTGCTATTTTTGCTTTGCTGAAGCAGAAACGGTTGATTGGCTTATTGAATGCAACAAGCTGGGGAAGGAGATTCTGTCATTTCGGGTCGGGAAAAGACAAGCAGCGCATGTTGTTTTTCTGACCTGTTTCCAGGCTTTTGGCGTGCCATTCGCGGCAATCTAACTGTTTGAGTCATCAGCTCGTCAGAGCAAATGCCTTTGGGACCCAAACCTTACTTCGACAAACGCTCACGTTCCTTGTCCGCCCAATCACACAGGGTTTTTTTGTCCTGCTCGGACAGCTTAGCGGTTGAATGCATCGGCAGGTAGGAAGGTAGGGGCATAAGACCGTCCTGGATCTGGTCGCAAATCTCACGGAGCTTGCGTTCACGCCGATCAGGTTCCAGCTTGCCCCACTCAGAGTAGTTCAGATGGCTTCGACCATGGTTGGCGTGGTCGATCACCCACCAGGAGAGAGGGGCCACGTTGCTGTACCACGGCCAGACGGTCTGATTTGAATGACAGTCGCGACAGGACCGATCGAGAATCGAATTGACTTCCGGCGTCATCTGGGTAAAGGCTTCAATTGTCTGCGACTTGTCGACAGGCGGATTTGTGCGCGCCGGTCGTACGAATTGAATTCCCACGAGAGCGACAATCAAAACAATCGCGACCCATTTCAAAATTCGCAGGACTATTTTCATAGAATTAGGGACGGCGCAGTTGATTCTTAACAACCCGGAAGTGGCACGGGCGTCTCGCCCGTGTGGTGAACGAATTTTCTGTAGCCCAGGCGTTTACGCCTGGGTGATAAGCCAAAGTGGCGATTAAAGCCCCATTAATGGGGCTTTTGAAACTAACGCATTCATTCCCCAGGCGTAAACGCCTGGGCTACGCAAAAAGTCTTTTCAAACCTGGCACTACCTGGCCCATAAATCACGCGCAAGATGCGCGTGCCACGTCAAAACAGATCACCGGCCGGTGCAGTTTTTTGTACAGCGCTCAATCTTTATGTCGCGGACGGCCCGCAGAATACCATCACTCCCGCGGGTCAGGCTGAGAATATGCGAAAAACTTCCCTGACTGCCGGCCTTCTGTTTGTCCTCGTCCTTAATGAAAGGATCGTCCGCGAACAGATACTCGTCGATCCAATACTCGGGATAGTCCGGGCCCGACACGTAAGCGTGAATGTGGGCCGGATTGCGGCTGTTCGGATAGGAACCGGGTTTGATCGTGCGGAACTCGTATCGCCCTTCAGCATTTGTTTTCATCAGCCCATGGATTCTGGTGCCGCGATTGTCGCCGCCACTGGTTGAATAACGGCCGGTCACATCCGTCTGATAAACGTAGAGCGTGATTGCGGGTAACGGTTTTTTGCCGTCAGGAGAATAGATCGTGCCC
>Ga0207428_10004378_pt1 | contig 13466 bp, 14 predicted proteins | sample RhiMethybrSRZTD1_FD_187600 | JGI IMG/M metagenome (GOLD analysis project Ga0207428, IMG submission 187600) | Populus rhizosphere microbial communities from Tennessee, USA - Rhizosphere MetaG P. TD hybrid SRZTD1 (SPAdes) (version 3) | ecosystem: Host-associated > Plants > Roots > Rhizosphere >... | reverse complement strand
GCGGAGCGATCTCCTTCAGCGTCCGGCGCACGAGCTGCGCGACCGGAACGCGGTTCCGGCGGCCGGTGGCGAGGTCCATCACGGGCGCTTCGAGCCCGTAGCGGGCGGCGAGCCACTTGTTCTCGGTTGTGAGGATGCGGTGGTACGACGGGATCTCCTCGCCCGAGTCGAACCGCTCGGAGTAGAGCTTCACGAGCGCCTGGCAGAACGCGGCCAGCGCAACGACGTCCTCGAGCCGCGAGACGGCGTCGCAGATGCGGACCTCGACCGTGCCGTAGCGCGGGTGCAGCCGGATGTCCCACCAGATGTGCGTGTAGTCGGCGATGCAACCGGTCTTCTCCAGCTGGCCCACGACCTCGGCGTAGTCGGCGTAGTCGTGGAACCGCGGCGGCGGGCCCGAGCGCGGGAAGGCGGCGAAGACCATCTGCCGGCTCGAGTCGAGCCCCGTCAGCTCGCCGCGCCAGAAGGGCGAGCTCGCGGAGAGCGCGAGGAGCGACGAGAGGTGCGCCAGGAGCCCGTTCACGACCTGAACCGCCTTCTCGGGGTCGTCCACCGCGACGTGGACGTGCATGCCGAAGATCAGCTCGCGCCGCGCGACGTACTGCAGCTGGTCGACCAGGTGGCGGTAGCGGTCGCGGGCGGTGATGCGCTGGCGTTCGAAAAGCGAGAACGGGTGCGTGCCCGCCGAGCCGACGCGCAGCTCGCGTTCGGCGGCGAGTCCGGTCACGTAGGCGCGCAGCTTCCGCAGCTCGCGTTCGACGTCGGAGGGCGTGCGGCAGACCGGCGTCGCGATCTCGAGCACCGACTGCATCAGCTCCGGGTTGACCCGCTGCTCGAGCTCGTGGCCTTCGGTCGCCGCGAGCACCGCCTCGACGTGCTGGACGAGGTCGAGCGTCTCGCCGTCGAGCAGCATGTACTCCTCCTCGACGCCGAGCGTGTACTGGTCGCCCTTGCCGAAATTGTGGTCGAGCACGCTTCCGCCGGGGGCGAAGCTCTTGCCGGTGATCGTCGCGGGGTAGATCTGCTTCATTCGGGCACCAGCGCCTCAAGCTCGATCTCGACGAGCCAACGCGGGTCGAGCAGCGCGGCGACGACGTAGCCCGTGCTGACCGGCATGACGTCGCGGAAGAACTCGCCGTGGGCGCGCGCGATCTCGGGGAAGTCCTCGGCGCGGGTGACCATGACCCGCGTGCGGACAACGTGGTCGACGAGGACGCCGACGTCGGCCAGCGCGCTGAGCGCGATCTGCAGGCAGCGGCGCGTCTGGCCGTAGGCATCCGGCGGCGGGTCGGCGTCGTCCGGCATGATCGGCGCCGTGCCCGAGACGTAGGCGTGTGGCCCGATCCGCACGACCCGCGCGTAGCCCATCGCTTCGGCGAAGGGAGAGACGGCCGGAACGGTGCGGCGCTCGCGCTCCATGTTTCTAGTATCAAGCTTGTGGACGCTCTGCGGCAGGTCGAGGGCTGGCCCGCGGAGACGGTCGCGGTCGCCGTGCTACGCGGCGGAGAGGCGCTCGCCTCGCACGGCCCGCGGGAGCACGTGTTCCGCTGGGCCTCGGTGACGAAGCCCGTGACGGCGCTCGCGACGCTGGTCGCAGCGGAGGAGGGGATCCTCGAGCTCGACGACCCGGCCGGGCCCGAGGGCTCGACGGTGCGGCACCTGCTCGCGCACGCGTCCGGGCTGCCGTTCGAGGGCCGCACGCCGATCTCGGAGCCCGGCAGGCGGCGGATCTACTCGAACTCCGGCTTCGAGGTGCTGGGCGAGGTCGTCGGCGCCGCGGCGGAGATGCCATTCCCGGAGTACCTGCAGGCGGCGGTGCTCGGGCCGCTCGAGCTGCGGAGCGCCGAGCTGCGGAGCTCGCCCGGCTCGGGAATGCACGGCAACCTCGACGACCTGGCTCGCGTCGCTGCCGAGCTGCAGCGCCCGCGCCTCGTCGCGCCGGAGACGCTGGCCGAGGCGACGTCGGTGCAGTTCCCGGGGCTGGTCGGTGTGCTGCCCGACATCGGCCGGATGGAGCCGAACGACTGGGGCCTCGGCGTCGAGCTGCGCGACGGCAAGCGGCCGCACTGGACCGGCTCGCGCAACTCCGAGCGCACGTTCGGCCACTTCGGCGGCAGCGGCACCTTCCTCTGGGTCGACCCCGAGGCCGACCTTGCGCTCGCGTGCCTGACCGACCTCGACTTCGGCGCCTGGTCGCTCGAGGCATGGCCGGCGCTCTCGGACGCCGTTCTCAGCTCCCGCTAGGGAAGCGCCCGCATACTGCCTACCGGAGTGGCTCGTCCCAACAGAGGCCGAACCGTCGTTGCCGCGCTCGGGCTCGCCCTCGTCGCCGGCGGCTGCTCGAGCCACTCGAAGGTGACCTCGACGCGCTCTGCGCCGGAACCGCATCGGCGGCCGAAGCAGCACCGGGTGCGCCCGCGGCTGCTCGTGTCACCGCTCGGCCTCCCGCGCGTCGACTCGTCTTTCGTCCCCGGCTACGTGCTGATCGCCGACCGCGACAACAACCGGGTGCTGCTCGTCTCGCCGTCGAAGAAGGTCGTCTGGCAAGACGCGACACTCCGGGGGCCCGACGACGCCTTCTTCACTCCCGGCTACCGGACGGTGATCACGAACGAGGAGTTCAACGAAACGCTCGTCGAGCTGTCGCTGAAGACGCATGCGCGGGTTTGGACGTACGGCCACAGCGGTGTCCCGGGGTCAAGCCCCGGCTACCTGAACACTCCCGACGACGCCTACCGCCTGCGCTCGGGGATCACGACGGTGGCGGACATCCAGAACTGCCGCATCGTGCAGATCGACCGTGCGCGAACGGTCACGCGTGTGCTCGGCGGGAGTTGTGCGCACGACCCGCCTCGCGGCTTCGCCAGCCCGAACGGCGACACGCCGTTGCCCGACGGCGGCTTGCTCGTCACCGAGATCGGCGGCTGGATCGACCGCCTGGCGGCCGACGGGAGGCTTCTCTGGTCGATCCGCTCGCCCGTGCCGTACCCGTCCGATGCACAGCTCCTCCCGAACGGGCGGGTGCTCGTCGCCTCGTTCGCGATCCCGGGCAAGATCGTGGTCGTCGACCGCAGCGGTCGCGTGACGTGGTCGTTCGGATCCGCGAGCGGGCCGGACCGGCTGGCAAAGCCGTCGCTCGCAGTGCGCTGGCCGAACGGCCTGATCGCCGCGAACGACGACTACAACCACCGCGTGATCGTGATCGACCCGAGCACGAAGCGGATCGTCTGGCAGTACGGCCACACGGGGGTCGCAGGCGCGCGGCCGGGCTACCTCGACAAACCGGACGGAATCGACCTGCTGCCCAAGACGGACCTGGTCGCGGCGACGGCTCCTGCGCGAAAGCGTGCCGCACTAAAGGCGCGCTCAGGGTCGGTTCAGGGTCATTCCGGATAGCCGTCCACGCCTCGCTGCGGCGATCCTGGAGGCATGAACGAGACGACAGTCGAGCAGCCCGCGGCGAAGCGCCTGGAGCGGAGCCGGTCGGACCGCATGCTCGCCGGGGTGAGCGGGGGCCTGGCGCGCTACTTCGACATCCACCCCGCGTTCTACCGGGTCGGCTTCGTCGTCCTGACGCTGATTGGCGGCGCCGGCGTCCTGATCTACGTGGCCGCGGCTCTGGTGATCCCGGACGAGGGCGAGGAGGATTCGATCGCCGCCAAGGCGCTGCGCGAACGGCGCGACCGCCCGTGGCCGCTCGTCGGGTTGGCGCTGATCGCGATCGCGGCGCTCGTGCTGCTCTCGCGGGTGAGCATCTGGCCGCGCGGTGACGCTTCCTGGATCCTCCTCCTGGTCGGCGGGATCATCGTCTTGCAGCTGAGCCACCGGCCGCGGCCGATGGCGGCGGCCGAGGGGACCGAGCCGGCCGCGCCTACGGCCAGGCCCAGTCCGTGGCGCTGGCCCAAGCGGATCGCGATCGGGCTTGCGACGGCGTTCGGCATTGCGCTTGCGTTCGTGCTCGTTGCGGCCGCGATCTTCGCGGCGGTCTTCCACGTCCACGTCGGCAACGGCATCGGCGACCGGACCTACGACGTGACCGGGGTCAGCGATCTCCGGTCGGAGTACAAGCTCGGGATCGGAGACCTGCGGGTCGACATGCGTGACGTACAGCTCCCGGTGGGCGTGACCCCCCTTCGCATGCGGGTCGACGTGGGCCGGCTGGTGCTCGTCGTGCCGCACAACGCCGCTCTGCGCGTCCACAGCGAGGCCGACGTCGGCAGCGTCAACTTGCTCGGGCGATCAGTCGACGGCCGCGAGATCGATCGGGGCGTCGACGAGTCGGGCAAGCACGTGCTCGAGCTCGATGCCCACGTCGGCGCCGGCAGTCTCCACGTCGAGCGCGCCGTACGATGAGGTCACATGGCGCTGCCTCGATTCGCCCGCCCGACTGAAGGGCGCGTGATCGCCGGGGTCTGCGCGGGGATCGCGCAGACCCTCGCTGTCGACGTCACGCTCGTCCGGCTGGTTTTCGCGCTACTGGCCCTCGCCGGCGGTGCGGGGATCCTGCTCTACCTTGCGCTGTGGTCGTACGGCAGCTCGACGCGACCCTGGTGGGCTCTGCTGGTCCTCGCCGCCGGGGTGCTGTTGCTGCATGCCTTCGGTCTCTCGGACCGGGCCGTCGGCGGGATCGCGCTCGTGGCCACCGGCCTCGCGCTCGTCTGGCACCGGCGCGGGACGTTGCGGCCGGACTCTCGGCGCGCCTACGCCGGCCTCGCGCTCGCGGGGCTCGGAGTCGTGTTGCTGCTCAAGGGCGAGGGCGGCACGACGACGCTCCTGCCGCCGGGTGCCGTTGCGGGTGCTCTGCTGCTCGTCGCCGGCCCCTGGCTCTGGCGGCTCGCCGTCGAGCGGGACGCCGAGCGCACCGCGCGGATCCGCACCGAGGAGCGCGCCGAGGTCGCAGCACGCGTGCACGACTCGGTGCTCCAGACCCTCGCGCTGATCCAACGACATGCGACCGAGCCGCGGCGCGTTGCCTCACTCGCCCGCCGGCAGGAGCGCGAGCTGCGAGGCTGGCTCTACGAGGACAGGCCGCTCGGGGACGAGCAGGCGTCCCTCGTCGCGGCGCTCTCGGCGGCGGCCGCCGAGGTCGAGGAGCTGCACGGCGTCCGCATCGAGCTGGCGAGCGCCGGCGACTGCCCACTCGACGAAGGTGCGCAGGCGGTCGTGCTCGCCGCGCGAGAGGCGATGGCGAACGCGGCCAAGTTCTCAGGCGTCGAGCAGGTCGACGTCTACATCGAGGCGGGCGAGGACGAGATCGCCGTCTTCGTGCGCGACCGCGGCTCCGGCTTCGACCGGGCGGCCGTTCCACCCGACCGCCGCGGACTAGCGGAGTCGATCGAGCGGCGCCTCGAGCGGGCCGGGGGCCGTGCGACCGTCGTGGCCGCTCCCGGCGAAGGAACGGAGATCGAGCTCAGGCTTCCGCGAAGGCGACCGTGACGCCGAAGCCGCGAATCGTGCTCGTCGACGACCACGGCCTCTTCCTCGCGGGCGTGCGCGCGGAGCTGGGCGACGCGGTCGACGTGGTCGGCGAGGCGGGGACGGTCGCGGAGGCAGTGCCGCTGATCAAGGAGCTCGACCCGGACGTCGTCCTGCTCGACGTCCACCTCCCGGACGGGAGCGGCGACGCGATCGTCAATGCGGTCGCGCCCGATCGCCCGGGAGTCCGCTTCCTCGCCCTCTCCGTGTCGGATGCCGCCGAGGACGTGATCTCGGTGATCCGTGCGGGCGCGCGCGGCTACGTGACGAAGACGATCTCGGGCCCCGAGCTCGCGGCCGCGATCGAGCGGGTCGCGGCCGGCGACGCGGTCTTCTCCCCACGCCTGGCCGGTTTCGTGCTCGACGCCTTCCGCGCGGGCGAGCGCGTCGGCGGAGACGCCGAGCTAGACGAGCTCACTCCACGTGAGCGCGAGGTCCTGCAGCTGATCGCCCGCGGCTACATGTACAAGGAGATCGCGGCCCGCCTCAGCCTCTCGGTGAAGACCGTCGAAAGCCACGTGTCGAACGTGTTGCGCAAGCTGCAGCTTTCGACTCGACACGAGCTCACTCGGTGGGCGACCGAGCACCGCCTCGTCTGAGCAAGTAACAGACTGTTACAAGCACCGTGACCGCCGGAATCGCCGCAGCGACAGACGAAACCCGGAGCACGCAACAGACTGTTACTTGTCGTCGGCGAAGAGTGGGCGGAGGAGCTCGTCGAACGAGGTGCGGTCGCAGCTCGCCACGACCGCGGGCGTGAGGGCCCGCACCGAAGCCGTGCGCGGGATCTGCATCGCGAGACCGACCTCGCCGAAGTAGTCGCCCGGCTGCAGCACGCGCCGCGGCCCGAAGTCCGCCTGGCTGACCGCGAAGAGCCCCGACAGGACGACGTAGAAGCGCTGCGCGTCCTCGCCCTCCCGCACGACCGCGCGCCCGGGCGGGACCTCCTCGCGCTCCATGTGCTTCGCAATCTCGCCGAGCTTCTCGCCCGGGAGCCCCGCGAGCAGCTCGACGCGCTGGAGCTCGGTAACGGTTGCTGGGACGAACCTGGGCATCGTCATCCCTATTCTTGCGGTCGTGGGCGAGCTTGCGGGGTGGAGGTTCTGTCCGCGCTGCCGAAACGAGCTCCGCGGCGACGAGCGGCGGGTCGAGTGCAGGGAGTGCGGATTCGTCGCGTACGCGAGCTCGAAGCCGACCGCGGGGGCGCTGGTCGAGGACGGCGACCGGGTGCTGCTGGCGCGGCGCGCGAAGGAGCCGTTCAAGGGCCGCTGGGACATCCCGGGCGGCTTCCTCGAGGTGGGCGAGCATCCGCTCGACGGCCTCCGTCGCGAGCTGCGCGAGGAAACCGGCCTGGACGTTGAGCCGCTCGAGTTCCTCGGCGTCTGGATGGACCGTTACGGCGGTGAGTCCACCGCCGAGGCGACGCTGAACTTCTACTGGACCGCGCGCGTCGCCGGTGGTGAGGCCGCGCCGGCGGACGACGTCGACGACCTGCGTTGGTTTTCTCGAGACCAGCTTCCGGGCCAGGACGAGCTCGCGTTCGAGAACGTGCCGCTAGTCCTGCGCGCGTGGCAGGAGCACTCGGAGCGCGCCGCGCTCGACCGCTAGCTCGAGCGGCGTCTCCAGCTCCACGGGCTCGCCGTCGATCGCGGCGGCCAGCCGCTCCCCGGGCGCGTCCAGCACGAATCGCTCGCCGGCCTGCTCCTCCCATGTCTGCGGGAGCACGCCCCTCGCCGCATACAGGTGGAGGCGACCCTCGTCGAGTCGCTCGCGAGCGCCGAGCGAGAACAGGCTCAGCTCGTAGGCGTTGTTCGCGACCAGCAGCACCCGCGCCGTGACGGGCTCGCCGTCGACGCATGCCCACGCCTCTTGTCGGTGCCGCAAGCTCAGCCCGAGAGCGCGCAGCCCGGCGAGCGTCTCGCGCCGGCGACGGCGGTGGTCGCGCCGGTGAACGAGCGCCGCGTAGAGCCCGAGCGACACGTTGTTGAGGAAGCGACGTTCGCCGGCTCGGCCCACGTCCACCCGCCGCTCCTCGCCGTCGAACGCGTCGAGCGCGGCGAGTGGGTCATTGCGGTCGAGGCCGACGTCGCGCGCAAAGTGGTTCCGCGTCCCGTAGGGCACGACGACGAACGGCAGGTCGCGCTCGATTGCCACCGCCGCGACGGCCGCCACCGAGCCGTCGCCGCCTGCGGCTGCCAGCACCTCGGCGTCCGCCGTGCGTGCCAGCTCCGCCGCTTCCTGGCCCTCCCGCAGCAGGTGCGCCTCGACTCCGCGCTCCCGCGCGGCCGCGGCCAGCTCGTCGGTGGTGGGGCTCTCGGTCCCGGCGCGCGGGTTGATCACGAGGAAACCGCGCACCGGCCGCAGCCTACTGGCGTGCGGACATAGGCCGGGCCGCCCGGCAAGTTAGTCCGTTCGGCTCATTGCGGCCGTCCGGATGCGTCCCGATCATGAATCCATGAGCGACCGGGGCTTCCACCGCGTCGAGGACGAGCTCGGCGAGAGCTGGCTCGAGCACTGGCTCGAGTCGGGGATCCGCCAGCTCGAGGCGTATCTCGAAAAGCACGCCGCCTTTTTCGACTACCTCGACACGGCCGAGCAGAGCTAGCCAACAATCCACGCCGGTCCCGCGCGTCGTACACTCGGGCGCGCATGAAGCTCAGCTACCTCTGGCACGGGCTTCCCGGGCACCCGATCCATCCGCCCCTGACGGACGCGACGATCGGCGCCTACACCGCCTCGATTGCGATGGCCTTCGCGAGCGTGATCGGCATCGCGGAGCGGCCGGCCGCGTACGGCTGGTGGCTCGCGCTCGTCGTTGCCCTGATCATCACCGCCTTCACGGCGTTGACCGGGTTCGCCGACTGGCTGACGATCACATGGGGCTCGCCGGTGTGGTGGACGGCCACCTGGCACATGGCCTCGATGCTGACGGCGACGGTTTTCTTTCTGATCGCCGCCCTCGTCGGCCATTCCGGCTACTCGCACGGCGCGGTCGAGACCGGGCCGTTCATCCTGACGCTCGTCGGCTTCGTCTTCCTGACCGTCGGCGGCTGGCTCGGCGGCGCCGTCGTGTTCGTGCACGGCATGCGGGTCCTGAGCCTGATCGACGAGCCGCCGGCGCGTGCTGCTGCGCCGGCGCCCCATCGGGAGAAAGAAGAAGCCGAGAACTAAGGCGTCGCTTGCGATGCCGACCGTAGAGGCCGTGCCGGCTTTGCCGGTGCAGCCGGCTTAGTTCTGGGCGGCGGCGCCCGCGAGCCCGAGGCGCTCCTCGAGCATCGACTTCGGCATCGCGCCGACCGCAGCAGCCTGCGGCTCGCCGTCCTTGAACAGGATCAGCGTTGGAATCGACATGACCCCGTAGCGCTGCGCGATTGCAGGCTCCTCGTCGATGTTCAGCTTCACGACCTTCAGGTCACTCCGCTCGTCGGCGATCTGGTCGAGCACGGGCGCGATCGCGTGGCACGGCCCGCACCACTCGGCCCAGAAGTCGACGAGCACCGGCTGGTCGCTCTGGAGGACTTGCTGGTCGAAGTCGTCGGTCTTGACGTTGTCTGCCATCTATTCCTTTCTACCTCAGGTTCCGGAAGGCTGAAACGCCCCAGCCGGGGTCATTGTTCCCGGTCGATACGATCGACCGCATGTTCAAGCCACTCCCGAGCGTGCCCGACCATCCCGCGCTCGAGCGGGAGGTTCTCCAGCGCTGGGAGGACGAGCGGACGTTCCAGCGCCTGCGCGAGCAGAACGCCGGCGGCCCGCGCTTCAGCTTCATCGACGGCCCGATCACGGCCAACAATCCGATGGGCGTCCACCACGCCTGGGGGCGGACGCTGAAGGACGTCTTCCAGCGCTACCAGGCCGCCCGCGGGCACGACGAGCGCTACCAGAACGGCTTCGACTGCCAGGGCCTGTGGGTCGAGGTCGAGGTCGAGAAGGAGCTCGGCCTCAACTCCAAGCGCGAGATCGAGGACTACGGCATCGCCGAGTTCGCGGAGCGCTGCAAGGAGCGCGTCGCGCGCTACGTCGGTGTGATGACGGGCCAGTCGAAGCGGCTCGGTCAGTGGATGGACTGGGGCAACGACTACCTCACGTTCTCGGACACGAACATCGAGTACATCTGGCGCTTCCTGAAGGAGTGCCACCGCCGTGGCTGGCTCTACAAGGGCCACCGCTCGACGCAGTGGTGCCCGCGTTGCGGCACCTCGCTCTCGCAGCACGAGCAAGCCGGCGAGGAGAACTACCGCGAGCTCGAGCACCCGTCGCTGTACGTCCGGTTCCCGCTGACGGACCGGCCCGGCGAGTCGCTCGTGATCTGGACGACCACCCCGTGGACGCTCCCGGCGAACGTGGCCGCCGCCGTGAAGCCCGACGCGGAGTACGGCCTGCGCGACGGCGGCTGGCAGCTCGCGAGCGAGGACGGCGACTACGACAACGTCGTCCAGGGCGAGGACCTCGTTGGTCTCGAGTACGAGGGGCCCTTCGACGGCCTGCCGGCCCAGGAAGGCGTCACCCACCGCGTGATCCCGTGGGACGCGGTGGCCCTCGACGAAGGCACGGGGATCGTCCACATCGCGCCCGGCGCGGGCGCCGAGGACTTCGAGCTCTCGCGCGTTCACGGCCTGCCCGTGCTCGCGCCGATCGACGAGTCAGGTCGCTTCCTGCCCGGCTACGGGCCGTTCGAAGGGGTCTCGACCGACGGGGCGGCGAAGGCGATCGTCGAGGCGCTGGACGAGCGCGGCCTGCTCGTCCAGGCGGGGACGATCGTCCACCGCTACCCGATCTGCTGGCGCTGCAAAACGCCGCTCCTCTTCCGCGTCGTCGACGACTGGTTCATCTCCTGCGACGAGCTCCGACAGCCGCTGCTCAACGCCAACGACGAGGTCGCCTGGACGCCGCCTCAGTACAAGAAGCGGATGGACGACTGGCTCCGCAACATGGGCGACTGGAACATCTCGCGCAAGCGCTACTTCGGCCTACCGCTGCCCCTCTACCCGTGCGAGTGCGGTGAGCTGAACGTGATCGGCTCGCGGGCGGAGCTAGAGGAGCGCGCGAGCGGCGGGCTCGAGCAGCTCCAGGAGCTGCACCGGCCCTGGATCGACGTGATCGCGATCCGCTGCGAGTCGTGCGGCGAGGAGGTGCGCCGGATCCCGGAGGTCGGCGACGCGTGGCTCGACGCGGGGATCGTGCCGATGTCGACGCTCGGCTGGGAGAACCCCGAGTGGATCCCACACGGGTACGCAACCGGTGCGGCGCGCGGGCTGACCGGGGCCGACCTGCCCGACCATGCCTACTGGGAGCAGTGGTTCCCGGCCGACTGGGTCTCCGAGAGCCGTGAGCAGATTCGCCTCTGGTTCTACTCGATCAGCGTGATGTCCATGACGCTCGCCGGCCGGCTGCCGTACCGCGCCGTCCTGGCCTACGAGCGCGTCCACGACGAGCACGGGCGCGAGATGCACAAGTCGACCGGCAACGCGATCGAGGCGAACGAGGCTTTCGAGCGGATGGGCGCCGACATCGTCCGCTGGCAGTTCTGTGCGCAGAACCCGAGCCAGAACATCAACTTCGGCTACGGGCCAGCGGACGAGATCAAGCGGCGGCTGCTGACGTTCTGGAACTCGGTCGGGTTCCTCGTCACCTACGCGAACATCGCCGAGTGGACGCCGGAGTGGGGTGCCGAGCCGCGGTCCGGGCATCCACTCGACCGTTGGCTCGTCGCGCGCACGGGACAGCTGGTCTCCGAGGCCGAGGCGGCGTACGAGCGGTACTGGAGCCCGGCGGTGACGACCCTCTTCGAGAGCTACGTCGAGGACCTCTCGAACTGGTACGTCCGCCGTTCGCGCCGCCGCTTCTGGGACGGCGAGCCTGCCGCGCTCGAGACCCTCTGGTGGTCGGTGATCCAGGCCCTACGAGTGATCGGGCCGGTGATGCCGTTCCTCGCCGACCATCTCTGGCGGACGCTGGTCGTGGAGGGGCCGGACTCGGCGCATCTCGCGGGCTGGCCGGAAGGGGTCGGGGGCGACGAAGCGCTGCTGGCCGAGGTCGCCGAAGTGCGCCGCGTCGTCGAGTTGGGGCGCCAGGCCCGGGCGCAGTCCGGGATCAAGCTCCGCCAGCCGCTCCGGCGGCTCGTCGTGCAGGGCGCCGACGGCGTTCGGGAGCACGCGCACGAGATCGCCGAGGAGCTGAGCGTGAAGCAGGTCGAGTTCGGTTCCGTCGAGGCGACGGAGCTCCGCGTGAAGCCGAACCTACCGGTGCTCGGGCCGAAGCTCGGGAAGGAGCTCGGCGGGGTGCGCTCCGCGCTCGAGGCCGGCGACTTCGAGGAGCTCGACGGCGGCCGCCTGCGCGTGAACGGCCACGAGCTCTCGCCCGACGAGGTGCTGGTGGAGCGCCGCGGCAAGGAGGGTTGGGCGGTTGCGGGCGAGGACGGGTTGACCGTCGCACTCGACCTGCAGCTCGACCCGGAGCTCGAGCTCGAGGGCCGTGCACGTGAGGTGATCCACCAGGTGAACACGATGCGCAAGGAGGCCGGCCTCGAGATCACCGACCGCATCGTGCTGACGCTGCCGCCCGATCTCCTCGAGCACGAGGGGTGGATCGCGCGCGAGACGCTCGCCGAGCGGGTCGAGCCCGGCGGAGAGGTCGCAATCGAGAAGGCCTAGAGGTTCTCGACCGCGCGGGCGAGGATGTCTCGGAGGACCCGCTGGTCGGCGACGGAAAGCGACGCGATCGCCTCCGGCGGCTCGCTCATCAGGGCCATCACCTCTTCGCGTAGCTCGACCCCCGCCGGTGTCAGTGTCAGCGCCTTGACGCGCCGGTCGCCCTCGGCGCTGCGGCGCTCGACAAGGCCGCGCTTCTCGAGGCGGTCGACGATCCCGGTCACGTTCGAGGCGTCGCAGAACAGGCGCTCGGCCAGCGCGCTCATCGGCCGCGGCTCCTGCGGGTCGAGCATGCGCAGGGCGTGCGCCTGCGCGAACCCGAGCCCGAGCTCGTTCAGCGCCGCGCCGACCTTGACGCGCTGCGCCATGCCGATCTCGAAGAACAGCTTCTGGGCCTCGTGGGCGACCGATGTCTCAACGCTCAAGGCCATGCCGTCCATCATGATACTTGAGATGATAGGTATTTGACAAGCTCAAGTATTTGGTACCCTACCGCGATGCCCGAGGCAGCGATCCAGGCGGAGCAGCTCGTCCGCGAGTTCAAGAAGGGCCCGCGTGCCGTCGACGGGATCGACCTCGAGGTCTCGCCGGGCGAGATCTACGGATTTCTCGGCCCCAACGGCGCGGGCAAGAGCACAACCGTCCACATGCTCACGACGCTGCTCCCGCCGACCTCGGGGTCCGCGCGCGTGGCCGGCTTCGACGTGGTGCGCCAGGGGCCGCAGGTGCGCCAGAACATCGGCGCCGCGCTGCAGGAGGCCGCGCTCGACCCGCTCCTGACCGGCCGTGAGCACCTGCGCCTGCAGGCCTCCCTCCAGGGCCTCTCGCGCGCGGACCGGGTGCGCCGCTCCGAGGAGCTGCTCACGCGTGTCGGCCTGGGCGAGGCCGCCGACCGCAAGGTGCGCGGCTACTCGGGCGGCATGAAGCGCCGGCTCGACCTCGCACTGGCACTTGTCCACCGGCCCAAGATCCTCTTCCTCGACGAGCCGACGACCGGCCTCGACGTTCAGAGTCGGACGGCGCTCTGGAGCGAGGTGAGCCGGCTCGCCAGCGAGGACGACGTGACCGTCTTCTTGACGACGCAGTACCTCGAGGAAGCCGACGTCCTGGCCGACCGGGTCGGGATCATCGACCACGGTCACATCGTCGCCGAGGGCACGCCCGCGGCGCTGAAGGCGGAGGTCGGGCGGCCGACCGTCGAGGCGATTCCCGCGTCCGAGGACGACCTGCCGCGGACGGCCGGCATCCTCGAGCGGTTCGGCGAGCCGGTCTCTTCCACGAAGGGCGTGGCGGTGCGCCTGAACGACGGCCGCGTCGGCCTCTACGAGATCGTTCGCGCGC
>Ga0207428_10004377_pt1 | contig 13466 bp, 10 predicted proteins | sample RhiMethybrSRZTD1_FD_187600 | JGI IMG/M metagenome (GOLD analysis project Ga0207428, IMG submission 187600) | Populus rhizosphere microbial communities from Tennessee, USA - Rhizosphere MetaG P. TD hybrid SRZTD1 (SPAdes) (version 3) | ecosystem: Host-associated > Plants > Roots > Rhizosphere >... | reverse complement strand
CATTTATATATCCTCAGGTCACGGCCATATGTTACGAGAATCGTTCGGAGCGCCTACCGCGCGGCTCCAACCGCGATAAAAAGCGCAAGCGGAAGCCTCCGGAATCCCGTTACCCGCGCTTCAGGGCCTCGGACGCGACCCATATTAAACCGGGCAACCTGTGTGCCGCCGCGATTCGCGCGTTCGAGGTTTATTTTCGTTCGGATACTTTGGATATATTGAGGATGAGCGCGGTGGAAACGACAATTCGATCAAATCAAAGCTGGCGGCGGGCAGCGTAATCCCGTCTCCACGGCCGATCAGTGATCTGATTGTCACATCCGCCGCCCCGCCGCCCGCCGCAGAATGGTGAAAAGGGGAATGTCTTGCAAAATTTGCAAGGCCCTGCGGAGTTGATGTTGGCCCATGTGGCGCCGATTCATACGGAAATGGGCCATTTCAATCAGCAACCTCGGTCTTGGTAGAGAAGTACGGTTTTCAGTCTGTTCAAAATATTGCGCTGGCCATTGACTGCATTGGATCACCTAAAACTCTTGCGGCGCTCGCCGCGCAGGTCTTTAATAAGGATTTGGAGGTGACATCAAGGATGGGCAATCGAGGCCTTCGGGCATTCATCAGTTCGAAAATGGAAGAACTAGCTCTCGAACGCATGACCATCCGGGCTGCGCTGGCGGAGATGCATAACGAAGCTTTCGTCTTCGAGAAGGACGCCGGGGCGCGTCCCTACAGTATTCAGCAAACATACCTGGAAGAGCTGGAGGCGGCTAACATCTACATCGGTGTCTTTTGGAAGGGTTATGGCAAATATACGATAGAAGAGTACGAGCACGCCCAAACGCTCGGGATGGACTGTCTGATTTATGAAAAGCGCGAAGAAGTTGGGAATGGCCGTGATCCTGAGCTACAGGCGTTTTTAGATCGGAGCTAAAGGCGGTTACTGATAGCAGAATTAGCTAAGGCCACAACATTCGTCATCTCACCCATTTTCAGCCCAACCATATACTCGTAGCCGCCTTGTTTCCAGAATACTTTCGAGTCACTACAGTTCGCGCCGCAGGTGGCATCCACGAAATAGCTTGTGATCCCTCCCATGAGCCTGACCCGCCGCGCCCTGCGCATCTCGAAATGGTAATTCCCGGTTCCCATTATGCGGCCACCCGGCGAGCGCTTCCCATAGAAGCTGCCGATCCTGCAAGCGTTACCTCCTCCGCATTCGGTAGTCCATCCGATTATGGCTTCATACTCATTAGGCTCAAGGGTAATGACAGTGCAATAGAAACGGTCGACCTCCTCGTTTTTAGGTAAAGCTGAAGGAATGACAAGAGGAACGCGCGTTTTTCCTTTGAGCGCGGAGGCGACAGGCTGGAACCCTTCGCCATCAATAGTCGGTAAAGGCGTTTGGCCAATTATATCTCCACCAACGTCAGGAGCGCTGTTAAACCAGCCCGAAAGCAGCGGATCTTTGTCATCGCCTACATTATTGGTAGGCGGCAGTGTTCTTGTTTCTTGCTGTGTCGGAGTGGAAACAAGAGATTTTGAGGTCAAAGCTATCGGCCCGGCATCCTGGGCGACGCCCACCGGCGGCGCCCAAACCAATACCAAAGCCGGCAAGAGAATGATGTTGAGAGTTTTTGCTGCTTTGGACACTTCCTTACCCTTCTTATGTAATCAACCTGGCTATTCGTGAGCTTTCGGTGCGCTGGTACCCATTGATATGCCGGCGCCACCGAAAGCTCACCAAGTATCAGAAGAACAACGCAATTTTCCTTTTCATCGGCTCATCTCCTGTTCCACATCGACGTGTCGATTTATTGGGCATCGGCGCAGTGGATGTTCGGCGGCATTACTTGTGTTTTCCAGTTAGTCTTTTCCAAATACCCGGATGTTCAATAACCGCGCCATGCTCTCTGAGAAGATTGATAATTTCCGGATTGCCATCTGCCCAATCGAGTACCGAGCTGCCATTCATATATTCACCAGCATTTGGATCAGCGCCATGCTGAAGCAAAAGCTTGACTATTTCGATGTGTCCTCCCCTGCTCGCCTCCATCAATGGGGTGGCATTGAACTTGTCACCTCCATTGATATTGGCCCTTCGCGAGATCAGAAACTGCACAGCTTCAAAGTGTCCTTTTCCGGCTGCAGAGTTAAGAGGAGGAGTTCTTCCGCAACAGAATTTGTTAACATCTGCGCCATGAGCAATCGCCCTTTCCATTAATCGGATATTTCCGTCGCATGCAGCTTCAGATAACCTTTTTTGCCAATCTTCAGCAGAGAGAAATTTCTCGCAGTTTGCCGAAACTATTATTGTACTGATCGCCATTGTAAGACTACCGATAATGCCTATCTTTTTCGCTTTCATCTTTCAACAATTTTGCGTAACTATACTTCTGCTGTCTAACGCCTTTCCACTCAGCCGCGAGCGGCAAACCCAATCCAAGTGCGACTCGATAGTGAGCTTGCGGCGAGCTGTCATGACAAGCTTATGATAAAAATCAAGACAGCTCGATACTGTTGGCGAAATCCCTAATTCCTGAGCGCCAGAGGCGCGTAATGTTTATAGAATGCGTTGCGTGATATCTCACCAAGCTCCGTAGGAGCGACATGTGTCACATTTCGCTCCTACGGAGCTTGGGTGCGCTGCCCGCCAATTCCTATAAACATCACACTCCTCTGGAGCTAAGTTCCGAAAGGCTCATTTCTTGAATTCGCCAACAGTATCCAGCTCGCCGCAAGCTCACGGCTATTCTCTGTATTCTTCGTTTTGTACGGCGCGCTCTTCCGCAGTGGCTGCGACACCGTAATGTTGATGGGGGGATCATAGAACTTGCCCGCTACTTGGATTAGCGAGCGCTCCACAACCTGGCCTGTGGGTTTCCACGAAGCTCGCGCATTTGCGCTTACTGCCTTTCTGTGAGAGCCAACCGCACACCAAGCCCGACCAGAACTACGCCCATAATTCTTTGCCGCCATAACGTGAAGCGCGGATTTTGCATGAACCAGTCGCTCATACTTCCCGCTGCAAACGCCAAAACAGACTCATAACAGATATCAAGCAGCGCAAGAATCGATCCCAGGGCCAGGAATTGCAGAAAGACAAACCCACGCGCCGGGTTGACAAATTGTGGCAGAAACGCCAGGAAGAAAATGGCCACCTTCGGATTGAGAATTCCAGTGATGACGGATTCGCGAAAGGCTTGCAAAGGAGAAGACTTCATAATTTGAGCCTGATTGTCAGTCGGCGTTTTGCTGCGCAACGTCTGTATCCCCAGATATATGAGGTAGCCAGCCCCGAGAAATTTGACAATCGTAAACGCCGCCGCCGAAGTCGCCAAAACAGCCGACAGACCCAGAGCGGCCGCAATCGCGTGTATGATCGTGCCTACATTCAATCCTATGCCCGTCAGAACGCCCGCTTTCGCGCCTTCATTGACGCTACGCGCGAGAACGAGCGCCTGAGCCGGGCCGGGCGCGAGAATGATGGCGATGCTTGCGGCAAGATATGTGACTAAAGTCGCTGATTCAAACATTTGCTTCCACGACGCTCAAAATGCCCATCAGAATCGTACAGAAAATATGTTGGAACGATAGATGTCGAAAGTGAGCATCCAAACGCTTTCGACTATCCGACACAGAGGTTTCTCGAGAGTGTGCCTTTGGCTAGAGCGTGTAATCAACTTTAAGCGAGTACCACTGTCTGACTCATCCCCGCGATGAAGACGAAATCCCATTTGGACTTAGGTCCGGTGGAACTAAGCGATTGGCGGTCTCGCGCAACAACTGCCATGCCTTTGCGATGTGAACTTCGCTCGTTCGAATGTGCCCGACCACCAGTCGAAGCGCATAACGACCGTTGAGCCGGGTGTGGGACAAGAAGATCTCGCCACTGGCGTTGACGCGGTCGAGTAAGGCTTCGTTCAGCCCATCCAGGCTACCCTCATCATCCTTCAACAAGCGCGGCGCCGCGCGAAAACAGACCAGGCTCAGCGGAACGGGGGCCAGCAGTTCGAAATCCGAGTCTTGCGAGATCCATTGCGCGAACTGTTGCGCGAGGCGGATATGTTCGCGGATGCGTGCGCGTATCCCGCCAGCCCCGAAATAGCGCAACACCATCCAGAGCTTGAGCGCGCGGAACCGCCGCGCGAGCTGGATTCCCAGGTCCATCAGGTTTGTGACGGCGCCGGACTGTCTGTCCGCCAGATAATCAGGCGTGAGCGCCAGCGCCCTGCGCAGGATACCCATGCGCCGGCAGTACAACGCGCTCAGATCCAGCGGTGTGTATAGCCATTTATGCGGATTGACAAGGACGGAATCAGCCCTCAGCACCCCGTCGAATATCCATTCGTATTCCGGAATCATCGCCGCCGGGCCCGCGTAAGCCGCATCCACGTGCAGCCAGACCCCTTCGCGCTCGCAGATGTCCGCAATCGCTGACACCGGGTCGATGCTCGATACCGATGTCGCGCCGACCGCGGCGACCACCGCCAGAGGCCGGAATCCGGCGCCTCGATCTGCGCGGATCGCCTCCTGCAACGCCGGAGCGCGCATCCTGAAGCTGTCATCGGCGGGGATTCGACGGATCGCCTCCTGTCCGAGTCCCAGCACGATCGCCGCCTTGTCGACTGACGAATGGGCATGCTCCGTGCAATAAACAGTGAGAGGGGGAATCTCTCGCCTGCCCACCAGGCCATGCGTCCGTACGTCCGGCGCCGCGTCCTCACGCGCCGCCAGCAGTGCGAGCAAATTCGACATCGACCCTCCGTCCGTGATGACGCCTTCAAACGCTGAGGGCAGCTTCAGTAATCCGCGCACCCAGCTGAGAACGACTTCCTCAAGTTCGGTCGCCGTCGGCGAAGTGCGCCAGAGCATGGCTTGCTGGTTAAGCGCCGCGGTCAGAAATTCCGCCAGCGCTCCCGGGCCGCTGCCCGTGCTGGGGAAATAGGCCATAAATCCGGGATGGTTCCAGTGGGTAAGCCCCGGTACCAGGATGCGCTCGAAGTCGGAGAATATCTCTTCCATCGATTCGCCCTCTTCCGGCGCAGTTGCAGGAAGTCGCGAGCGGATGTCGCCGGGCGCGACCCTGGCCTGCACCGGGTAGCGGCTGCCTTCGTAAAGGTATTGTGCGATCCAGTCGACGAGAGCATGACCGGCTTCCCGGAATGCGAGCGGATCCATATCGCCAAGCGGTTTTGCGTCGTGTTCACGGGTGGATGATTTCATAAGCGATTTGATGCTACCCTTCGGCTGGTATAATCTCCAGATCCAGTTTCATGCCCAAGAAAAGTACCAGTTCGCAACCCGAAATCCTGCTTCGCATCAGCCCTAAGAGTGGCGGCCCGATTCATGTTCAGGTGGAGCGCGCCCTGAGGGAGGCCATACGTTCGGGACGCCTGCGCCTCGGCATGCCCTTGCCATCGACACGCGCCCTTGCGCGAGACCTCGGCGTATCGAGAGGAGTGATCGTCGAAGCCTACGCGCAACTGATCGCCGAGGGGTATCTGGCGGCGCGCGCGGGATCGAAGACATTTGTCGCGGCAGGCGCGTCGGCCATCGCCGATCAGCGTGATGAGCAGTCTCTGCCGCCGCCGAAATTCGATTTCCGGCCCGGTCTGCCGGATCTCTCCCATTTCCCCCGCGAGGCATGGGGGCGGGCGATGCGGCGGGCGATGCGCGACATTCACCCAGCCCAACTCTCTTACAACGAGCCGCAAGGCGCCAGGGCATTGCGCGAGGGCCTGTGCGATTACCTCGGCCGCGTGCGGGGAGTTTTGACCCGTCCGGGCCAGATCGTAATTTGTAACGGCTTTGCCCAGTCCCTTGCGATCATCTCGCAGGCGCTCCGAAAACGCGGCGCCCGGCGCATCGCCATCGAAGACCCATCTCACCGCGATCTGCGGCGCATAGTTTCAGACGCTGGCCTCGTCCCCGTCGGGGTACCTGTGGACTGGGGCGGTGTCAGGGTAGATGTTCTTGAGCGGCTGAAGGTTCAGGCCGTGCTGATCACACCGGCCCATCAGTTTCCGACAGGGAGTGTTTTGGTCCCCGAGCGCCGACAGTGGCTCGCTGACTGGTCGATTCGTCGATCGGCTTTCATTATCGAGGATGACTACGACGCCGAGTATCGTTATGACCGCGAGCCGGTGGGAGCGATGCAGGGGCTGGCTCCTGAGCGGGTCATCTACACCGGCTCCCTGAGCAAAATTCTCGCCCCAGGGCTGCGCCTCGGTTGGATGATCGTTCCGGCGGAGATGTACGCGACCGTCGAGGATTGCAAGAGGTACGCGGACCTCGGGTCCCCCATTTTGGAGCAACTGACATTCGCCGAGTTCCTGCGCGAGGGCGAACTGGACCGCCACCTTCGTAGGATGCGGTCTATTTACCGTCTTCGTCGAGACGCTCTGATCGCCGCGCTTGCTCGTCACTTGCCTGACTGGCGCCCGACTGGCGCCGCCGCAGGACTTCATCTCGTAGCCGAGCTGCCGGCCAGCCTTGACGATCAGGAAGTCGTTAGGCTTTCGGTGACACGGCCCATCCGCGTTTACCCAATGCGAGATTACTGTTTCAAAGCTTCCCCAGGACCTGCGCTGGTGTTTGGATACGGAAGCCTCACGGAGGGTCAGATCGGCCGAGGAATATCTCAACTGGCTGCGGCAGTGAGATGACTTCGCTTGATCTGCGGACGCCCTGACCATGACGAATCTGGACGAGTCGCTACTCTGTCCTCAATGAATCTACTGCCAGGGGAGATTGTTGTGGCGATTAAAACATGTCGGGCAATGTGGCGTTTCATATGCTCTCCTTACCATGTTTTTCCGCGCCCGCAAGAGGCGCGGGTGTTTGTCGTTTCTTGCATCGAGAACAACTTTCTATCTCGAGCCGACGACGACAATCTCCTTCGGTTTTTGTGAGATCAGAACCGAGGTCTTGCCCGTGCTGTCGTCCACGAGTTCAACTGAAGAGGGAAACTCGGTCATTAATTGCAGCTTTTTCCAGATGACTCGTACGCGCGCCTGCAGCCGCCCGCCGGGTTCGCCGGCCAGGGGCAGATCGGCGCGCCTGAAGTCGACAGAATGAAACTCGCCAGGGGCGAGAGTAATCTCGTCGCTTTGCGCGATCACACGGCCATCCGGGGCCATAGCAGTGACCTGAAAAATCTGTGAGGCGGGTTCCCGGCCATCGGCTGGCGCGAGTGGATTGAGCGCGCTTACGCGCAGCGTCTTATCGGGGCCGATTCCAATCAGATAGTCCTTCCCGGCTGAAATGATCTGGAAACTTTTGGGGCTAACGTATGTCCGCCCGCTGGAGTCATCAATAACCTCTAGGGCGTCAGCGAAGGTTTTGAGGATTACTTGTTTCAGGACGGTATCGGAGCTCAAGGTTTGCCCCGTCACCGTCACTTCCAGCCGCGCTTGCAGACGGCCCGTTCCGGCTTCGCCCGGCAAGCTGATCTCATCGCGGTCGAAATCGAAGGATTGAAATTGACCCGCGCCGACCGCTGCCGCTTCGGTCTGCGCGATTTCGCTTCCGTCGGCGGCGAGCAGCCTGACCCGGATGCGGACCGGTTCGAACTCGCGCTTCTCCGGGTCAGGGTCGTTGAGATTGGCCCACGTGTATCGCAGCTTCTGGCGTGGACCCAGTCCAATGGGGATAAAGATATCTTGGTACAGCACATGTGCGCCGGACGATTGAGCAACGCAGACGTTCGCGTGGACCGGGGCTTGCGGGAACCAAAGGGAGCTCAGCGCCAACGCGGCCAGCCTTGCGATCAAAACGTTTCGGGCGGTGTGGAGTTGCATACGCTCTCCTTCCTTTGTTGTTCTCCGCGCCTGAAAGAGGCGCGGATGGTTGTAGTTTCTTGCGTAGACAGATTAACGGAAGGATCGATAAATGGCAGCGAGGCAGTTCACCGCCGGGGTGTGAGATAAGTCACTGAGGCCTCGGCGCCGGCGTAACCTGGAATCTAACGCTCCTATTTCCGGATCAGCCGAAGACGGTAAAATTGATGAAGAAACTAAAGGCAGGCGAGATTGAAATCGTTCGTCTGTAGGAGGCGCATCACCATTATAGATCGCTCGATCTGCTAAAAGCGCGAGTGTTGAAAGCAGCCTGATCACGGCTCGGAAGATTGGCAGTGGAAGTTCAATCGCACTTCACCAACTTCCCGCCAGAACCTTCAAATTATCCACTGGTGTCCATCATGTTCGTAGCTAGCGCATGCCGGATGGTCTTATATCCAAGTTGCCTTAAGGGCTCGACGAACGAGGCCGCGCTTCTGAAAAGGCTACTTTCCACCAAGTGGATCCGGAAGATTTAGAAAAGGCGCTGTGGCCGTTTCAAGGAGCCTGCCTTAAACGGCGCGTGGGCCTCTTGAAAATCAAGGCTTCAAATGACCAATTAAGGCCGAGCCCCCGAAAACGCTTATTGAGCCTTGTTAAATATCGGCCGCGCTTTATAGATTCGCTTTAACGGGCGCTTAACAACCCCGGCTACTGTATCGAGATGTGTTACTTTAGTTACGCGCGTCATTTTAGACGTAGTGGTAGCGTCCGCCGGCAGATAGGGTTGGTGATACGTCTGCCAATTGCGGTAGTAATTGTTGACATAGTCCCGATAACAACCATGACCGAGCCTGGTGTAAAAGCCATAGTCTTTCATTTCTTGATAGGCGCGATCAAGGTCCCATCCATCGATCGTTACCAGGTAAGCGGCAATCATCGCGCCGGTTCGGTGCCGCCCGCCAGCGCAATGGACGTAAACCGGCCAGTTTGATTGATCGTTGACAACCTCAATGAAGCGTTGGGCGGCGTCAGGTTGCGGATACTGTTTCGGCGCCAGGGGCAAATTGATGTAGCGCATGCCCGCTCCTTCGGTTAACGACCTAGCGGAAGGCTCGCTATCACCGCGCAAATCAAGTATCGTCTTAATTCCGATGGCGCCCAATCGTCGATACTCGTCACCTTTTGGCTGTCCGCCCCGATAAATATGGTCATTGACCTTCCCGAAGTTTTCAACGGTCACGGGCGCATTGTCTTGTGCCGGCTCTTGCTTGGGATCCGCGCCGGCAAAAGCAGTCAGGCAACAAGCTAAAATAGTGGCCAGCGCCGACAGACACGTGCGTTGAGAAAGTAGATATCTATCCATTTTTACACCCAGCAATTAAATTACCAACTTGTCCCCAATGGGATCGACACCAGCCCGACACAAGAAGAGACTTCTCAATCGGGCAATGCAGACTTATTAGCGGTTGTGATCACACATCAGAAATGTTGAAACGACTGTCCCAATCTCTATGAGGTAGTGGCCTCACGAACAATCGGATGCTAACGCAAGTTCAGCGGTCTGGGAGGACGGTAATTGTGAGGCCCCTCATAACCGATCCCGCGTTATCTCATCCGCGAGAGAGCCACAACCGGGGACCGCTCAGGCCATGCGTTTTCTACACTTAATTATCGCGCCGAGTCGGAGAGCTGAGACGGCGACATTTTTAGCCCAGGTTAAATCGAGAACGCTTAATACATGCGCAATATATATCATTTATTTTCCAACGACCAAGACCGCAAACGTTCCCGGCTTCACGCTGCGCTGTGGACGTTTGCCAGGTTCGGCCGCAGGGGTCTCCTGATATTCGGCTGCAGGCAGAAAGATCTTCTTTGTCTTCGGATCGAAGGCCATCGTCTTTGCGCTCGGCTGTGTCTTGACCGTTCCCGCATCCTCGTAGCTGTCCGCTGACTTCTCACGATAGATGCTCAAAGTTCCATCTCCGCACGAAAAGAAGATCAACCCGGTTTCCGGATCAAAACCGGCGTAGTCGACACCCGCCCCAATCGGAAAGCTGTTGATTACTTTCCCCGTAGCGGCGTCCATGACAACCATTTTGGGCTCATTGCGACAACCGATAAACAAGCGTTTCGTCTTGGCGTCATAAGCAAGACCGGTTGGGACTTTCGCCACTCCGATGGGAAAGCGCTTTTTGACCTCGAGCGACTTCGGATCGAAGACCACTACCTCGGCGGCTTCCTCGCTGTTGACATAGATAAGACCATCGTCTCCGATGACCGCCTGTTCGCCATCACCTTCCACTTTCACCGTTCCTACAACATCGCCGGTCGCGGCGTCGATGGCGGTGATGTCGTGTGAACCATGGTTATTGGTGAACACTCGCTTCGATCCCGGATCGTAATAAATGCCGTCGGGCCCCTTGCCGACATCGATCTTCTTGATGAGTTGCAGCGTCGCGGGATCGAACATCGAGACCTTATTCTCCCGGCCATTGCTGGTGAATCCGCGCTTGAAATCCGATACGATCGCGACCCCGTGGACGCCAGGCGTGTCCGAGATTGTGCCCAAGACCTTTCCGTTATCCGCATCCAGGACGTCCACCTGAGTCCCGTGTGAAACGTAGAGCCGCCGCGCCGAATTGTCCAACGTCACGTAATCAAACCCGCCGACGCCGGGGATCGGGTAACGACCCACCACCTTGTAATTCGTCGCGCCTTGCAGCAGCAGCGCGGCGGAAAAGAAACCGACCAAAACGATTGTCATGCATTGCATAGTCTACTCCTCTAACTCAGGTTCAGAATTTCAACTCATCGTGAACACTGTTTGATCTTGATGACCGCATGGTCTGCGGCTAAAAGCTAAAATTGAAATTGAGCTGTACGCGACGAGCAGGTCGCGCCGCCACCGGCAAGCCGAAAAACGGCGAACTCTGATTGCCCACATAGCCCGTGTAATTCACCCGATTCACCATGTTGAAAGCGCTGATGCCGATTTTGACCGCCGGTCCTTCATCTGTCTTCTTCCCATTCTTCGCCGTTTTCAAATAGAACTCCTTCGACCAGCGCAGATCGAGCGTCGCCGCGCCCGGCCCTTGCAAACTGTTGCGGCGCACGCCGAGTGGCCGGTCGTTGGCAATCGTGTCGTGATTGTCATCGAGCCCGGTGGTCAGGCTGTAAGGACGCCCGGAAGTAAGCGCGACCGTCATCCCCAGATCGAACCAGTCCCCCGCCTTGATGGCGCCCAATAGATTGAATCGATGGCGCTCGTCGAAATCGGCTCGCGACCACTCTCCCGTCAAATCATAATTATTGGCCAGCCGCGCATTGATTCCGCCGGTGTTGTTATAGGCCCGCCCCAGCGTGTATTGAACCATCCCGTTGAAGAAGCGGCTGATCCTGCCGCGCAAGAGTAATTCCAGCGCGTGAGTCTCCGAACGTCCCGCCGATTCCAGTTCCCGCAAAACGCCGACGGCGGGATCGGGCCGCTGCAGATAGGGCGGCGGCGGCGCGTTGACATCGCGCGAGCGAAACAGTTTGACGCCATGCGTATTGATGTAATTGGCGGCCAGAGTCAGTGATTTGGCGAGTTGTCGCTCCACGCCCATGCTGAACTGGAGCGTATAAGGCGAGCGAAGATCGGGCGCGAACCTGAAAACGGCGCTGGGTTGAGCGGCGAGCGGGCTCCCTGACGAGAGCGGGCCTGGATAACCTGGATTGAGAATATTCACCTGGCGCAATCTTAGCCCGTCAAGGCGCAATTTGTCGGCGATAGGACCAATGCCGGTCCGGTCATAAAAAATTCCCGCGCCGCCGCGCAAAACCGTTTTGCGTTTCTCATCCGGCGAGTAAGCGAACGAAAGGCGCGGGGAGAAGTTATTCCTGTCTCCCAGAAAATTCTGTTTGTCATAACGCAAGCCCAGGGCGACGGAAAAATTTGACCGCGCCATAATTTGATCCTGCGCGAACAGGCCAAATTCCTTTTGCCAAAACGCCAAGTGACCGTCGCCCTGGTTGATGGAATACAAGAAAGGGTGGTTGTTCAAATAGTCCTCTAACGTGGCGAAGGTGAACGTTCCTCCGAAGTTTGTCTGATCACTGAACCCACGACGGCTGATGTCGGGAATGTTCAGACCGCCTCTGACAAAATGCTTTCCATGCGTCCAGGAAAGGAACTCATTCAGTTGCACGTGGTTTTCCGTCGTACGCCGATCAGCCTGGCCGCCGCCGCCGGTGTAGGCGTCCTGTACGACAAGTCTGGGAATACCCGGCCGGACGCTACGCGTTCGACTGTATTCGTGCCCGGCGCGCAGGGTGAGTTCATTGATCAGTTTGGGCGAGATAATTCGGCGATGGGTGAAGAAAATCTGGTGCTCGCCTCCCCTTGAGTCGGCGCCGGCCTCCGGAAGATTGAATCCGCCGACGCCGTCATTTCGACTTGAATCCTCGTCGAAATCAAAACGAATTGAGTAAGTGGTTTTCTCATCGACTTGATGATTGACTCTAAAAGAAAATTCGGATTGACGCTGCGGAGTAACCACATTTTCGGAAACCAATCGGGCTGGCGTCCTGGCAAAAACCACCGCTTGCAAATCCTCTTCTTCCCGATTGCCGTTGAAAAAGAACGATGTCTTTTTGCCTTGGCCGAAGGGGCCAGTCAGCGTGCCTTCATAAATTCGTCGTTGCTCCGCCGGACGCTCAAGCGCAAAGGCGTTGCGCGCGTCGAGTCCAGAATCCCGAAATATGAACCCGAATTCGCCGTGATATTCCGTCGCGCCGGCTTTGGTAATTACCTCAATCCTCCCGCGCCCGGGCCGCGCGAATTCAGCCGAGTAAGGGTTCTGATTGATCCGAACTTCCTGGATCATGTTGGCCGGAACTTTCCTGGTCGTTTCAAGGCCGTCAACCAGGACAGTTGCGCCGCCCGATCCGGTCGAACTGGCGTCAACCAGATTTGCCAAGGCGCCAATCACATCGTTGCCCAGAACAGGCAGATTGTTCAGCGCATCGCGATCCAGCTTGACGACATCTAGATTTTCCGACGGGTTGGTGTTCACATGACCGGATTGATCTTCCACCGCGACCTCTTCGCGCAAGTCGGCAATCGCCAGCGTCACCCGTAAAGGAGCGGGCGCGCGCGCGCCGACGGTCAATTGAATAACCGCCGATTTGAAGGCGTTTTTTTGTACTTCAATCTCGTAACTGCCGGAGGCCACGCGCGAAAAACGGAATAATCCTCTGGCGTCGGAGGTCGCCACCGCCGGCGGCGTCGACACATCGTTCCTGCGGAGGGTCACGACGGCTCCGGGAATAACTTCTTCGCTCGTGTTCAAGACGACGCCCGACACTTCAACAACGCCGGACGACGTCTGCCCTGTCACGGCGATATTGAGTGTCAGAACCAGTCCTACACAAAAACCAATATGTGTCATAAGGCATTTGAGCCGCCACAGAGTTTCTCAATAGGGTTATTGCGGTTGGCGGCGCGCTTCTGATCGCGCGTTATCTGATCAGCGGGCGATTTTCGACGGGGAAACGTCGCGCCATACACCGCTATGCTCTATCAATGCGCCGAATCAGAGAATCAAAGCGACGACATTTTTGGTCCGGGTCGCGCCGTGAATGTCTAATAGACGCTACCCGCCTGGGCTCACGAGGTGGATATTGAAGTAAATAAATACAGGTATATAA
>Ga0207428_10004375_pt1 | contig 13472 bp, 13 predicted proteins | sample RhiMethybrSRZTD1_FD_187600 | JGI IMG/M metagenome (GOLD analysis project Ga0207428, IMG submission 187600) | Populus rhizosphere microbial communities from Tennessee, USA - Rhizosphere MetaG P. TD hybrid SRZTD1 (SPAdes) (version 3) | ecosystem: Host-associated > Plants > Roots > Rhizosphere >... | reverse complement strand
GCGCTACCCGGAGATCACCTGGGAGCACAGTCACGTCGTGATGGACGACGACGGCGCGATCAAGACGTACTGCATCTACTCCGCGCCGACCGAGGAGATGCTGCGGGAGCACGCCGACGGGTTCGGGGCGCACGTGATCACGAACCTCTACGAGATCGTCGACGACGTCACGCCCGAAGACGTGCGCCGCCGCGCAGCCGCAGCGAACCTCTAGGACGCGGGCGTATCGAGAATCGCGTGCGTCAGGCGCGCGAAGGCGCGTGCCCGGTGGCCGGCGATCGAGCGCCGGCGCTCGACGTCGCCGTCCGGGACGACCGCGAGCGCCCTCGTGAGGAGCGCGACCGCCTGCTCGTAGGCGCCTTCGTCCATCGCGATCGCGGCGGCCTCGGCTGCCAGGTCGACCGCCTCCGCGTCTCCGGCTTCGCCGGCGGCCTCGCAGCGGTGCAGCGCGATCTCGCCCAGCCGCCTACCGGGCACCGGGCCCTGCTGCTCCGCCAGGGCGGTTGCCGCCGCGGCGTGGAGCCGCGCCCTCTTGCTCGGGCCGAGGCCCGCATACACGGCGTCGCGCGTCAGGCGGTGGGCGAAGCGGTAGCGCCCGGCGGAAACCTCCTCGACGAGCCCTGCCTCGGCGACCTCGTCCAGGATCCGCTGCAGCTCGTCCTCCTCGTTCCCGGTGACCGTGGCGAGCACGGCGACGTCGAAGGAATCTCCGAGCACCGCTGCCGCACCGAGCGCGTCGGCGCAGCCCGGCGACAGCCGCTTCAGCCGCGCTCGCACCACGTCGCGAATGCCCTCCGGCACGTCCACGAAGGCGGTCGCGGGCCGCTCCGCGACGTGCCGCGCGAGCTCGCGCACGTAGAACGGGTTGCCGCCGGTGCGGTCGTGGATCGTGCGGGCTTCCGCTGCGGCGGCGCTCGTCTCGAACGCGCTGCCGATCAACGCCGCCACCTCGGCCAGGCCGAGACCACCCAGCTCGACTCGCTCCACGTCGCAGCTGCGCCGGATGTCGGCCAGGGCCCCGTAGAGCGGCGCGTCGGCCGCGTCCTCGCGATAGGTGCCGATCACGATCAGGCGAGACGAGAGCGGCCCGCGGACGATCCGGCAGAGCAGCGCCAGCGTGACCCGGTCGGCCCACTGGAGGTCGTCGAGCACGAGGAGCACGCGGCTCCCCGGTACGCCGGCCAGGCGCTCCTCGACGAGCGCAGCGTCGAGGCCCGGCTCACCGCGCGTCCCGAGGGCGTCGGCGAACGGCTCGAGCGGGACGAGCGCCTGCTCGCCGCACGCGCCGTAGAGGACGGTCGTTCCCTCTACCGCGGTCTCGACCGCGAAGCGGGCGGCGAGCCTCGTCTTCCCGCTGCCGGCCTCGCCCACGATCAGCCCGACGTGCGTCGTCTCGGAGGCGGTCGCCCGGAGCGGGCGTAGGCGGGCGAGCTCGGCTTCGCGGCCGACGAAGAGCGCCCGGTCCACGCGCTTCAGCTGGGTCGGAACGAGCTCGGTCTCCGGCGCGCGGAAGGACTCGGCAAGGTCCCGGGTCTCGTCCGACGGCCCGATCCGCAGCGTCTTGAGCAGGCGTGTGCGGAGCTCGGAGTAGACCGTCAGCGCCCCCGGCCGGTCGCCCGCGTCGGCGAGGCGGCGCATGAGCGCTCGGTGCACCTCCTCCGACAGCGGCTCGAGTATGGCCGCCCGGCGCGAGAGCTCGATCGCCGCCCTGACGTCGCCCTCGCCGTCGGCGCGCACCGCGAGCTCCTCGAGCAGGGCCACCGTCCAGCCGCGGTGCTCGTCCCGAGCGTCGTAGGCCCACTCGTCCTCGAGTCCAGGGAGCAGCTCGCCGTCGGCGAGCGCGAGCGCCTCGTCCAGCAGTCCTTCGCTGCGCAGCCGCCGCGCCTCGGCGACGTCGACCCACACCTCGTCGGAGAGCCCGACGTCGTCCCTGGTCGCGATCAGAGCGCCGTTCGCCTGATCTCCCAACCGGCGCCGGAGCGACCAGAGTGCACTGCGCAGGCTGGCGCGGGCGCTGTCGTCGAGCACGTCGGGCCAGAATCGCGCCGCCACGGCGGACCGCCGGTGGTTCCCGGGATTGAGCGCCAGCCAGGCGAGCAGCGCGGTTGCGCGGTCGGGGGTCGGGGAGGTGCGCTGCTGTCCGTCCACCTCCACCTGGAAGCCGCCAACCGCGTGGATTCGCAGCATCTCCAGCCAAGCGTACTGAGGTGACGAAGGCTTGACGGTCGCCGTGACGGACGCGTGACGGTGCCTGCGCCACGCTCGAAAGCGTCAACGACTCGAAAGGAGAACCTCCGATGGAGACCTACGTGATCCTCCGTCGCCACGGGTTCCGCGACGGCGACGATCTGCGGGCCGCGGCGGAGCGCTCGACGATCGAGGGCGAGGAGATGTCGGACGGCGTCCGCTGGATCCGCAGCTACGTCCTGGCCGAAGAGGACGGGACGCTCGGCACCGTTTGCATCTACCAGGCGACAAGCCCGGAGGCCGTCCTGGAGCACGCCCGCCGCGCGGACCTGCCGGCCGACGAGGTCATCCCCTCGCCGGACACCGTCATCGTGCGGCCGGACCCCGAGCCGGTCCTGGCCTGAGGAGGGCGCATGAGACACATCACTCGCACACGTCTCCTGCTCGCGGCCCTGGTGATCGGCGTCGCGGTTGCGGTTCCGTCTATCGCCGGCCTCGCGTCGGCCGGCAACGACCACTCGGCGGCCGCAGTGACCAAGTCCGCGACCGGCAGGTTCCACAACCTTTCCGCGGCCGAGAAGGCCGGCTACGCGCTCTTCCCGGATGCGAAGGGGATCAAGTGCATCGACAACCAGCCCGTAGGCGGCATGGGCGTCCACTACGTGAACGGCTCGCTCGTCGGCGACACCGTGCTCGACCCCGAGCACCCGGAAGCGCTGGTCTACGCGCCGAACGCGGACGGACAGCTGAAGCTCGCCGCGCTTGAGTACATCGTGTTCCAGGCGGCCTGGGATGCGGAGCACTCGAATCCGCCCTCGCTGTTCGGGACCACCTTCAACCTCACCCCTGACGGGAACCGGTTCGGAATCCCGGCCTTCTACTCCCTGCACGCCTGGGTCTGGGCGCCCAACTCCAGCGGCTTGCTCCAGCCCTGGAACCCCCGCGTCCACTGCTGACGTCTCCCTGCGACCGGGGCGGGGCTGCCTCTCCGCCCCGGGTCGCGCTAGGCTGGCCGCGACCGGAAGGGAGGCCGGCATGACCGAGGTTGCGGATCAGTTCACCGAGGAGCGTTCGGGCGAGGTAACCCGGATCGCGCACTGGATCGACGGCCAGCGGGTCGAGGGCACGTCTGGCCGCAGTGGCCCCGTCTACAACCCGGCGACCGGAGAGCAGACCGGCGAGGTCGACTTCGCGAGCGTCGAGGAGATCGATGCGGCCGTCCAGGCGGCGAAGCGCGCGTTCACGAGCTGGCGCACGATCTCGTTGTCGCGCCGCACGGAGCTCTTCTTCCGCATCCGCGAGCTCGTCCACGAGCATTCCGAGGACCTCGCACGCATCCTGACGCTCGAGCACGGCAAGGTGCTCTCCGACGCGAAGGGTGAGGTCGCGCGCGGGCTCGAGGTGATCGAGTTCTGCTGCGGGATCCCCGAGTTGACGAAGGGCGGGTACTCGGAGCAGGCCTCGACCGGGATCGACGTCTACTCGATCCGCCAGCCGCTCGGCGTCGTCGGCGGGATCACCCCGTTCAACTTCCCCGCGATGGTGCCGATGTGGATGTGGGCGCCGGCGATCGTCTGCGGGAACACGTTCGTGCTCAAGCCTTCCGAGAAGGACCCGTCCGCCTCGATGTACACGGCCGAGCTGCTGAAGGAGGCCGGCCTCCCGGACGGCGTCTTCAACGTCGTGCACGGCGACAAGGTTGCGGTCGACGCGGTGCTCGAGCACCCGGAGATCGCGGCGGTCTCGTTCGTCGGCTCGACCCCGATCGCGCGCTACGTCTACGAGACCGGCACGAAGAACGGCAAGCGCGTCCAGGCGCTCGGAGGCGCGAAGAACCACATGGTCGTTCTCCCGGACGCCGACATCGACATGGCCGCCGATGCCGCGGTCAGCGCGGGCTACGGCTCGGCGGGCGAGCGCTGCATGGCGGTCTCGATGCTGGTCTGCGTCGGCCATGCGGCCGACGACCTGGTGGGCGCGATCAAGGAGCGCCTCCCCAAGGTCAAGGTCGGCAACGGGCTCGAGCCCGATTCCGAGATGGGCCCGCTCGTGACGCGCGAGCACCGCGACAAGGTCGCCTCGTACATCGATCGCGGCGCGGAGGAGGGCGCGAAGGTGGTCGCCGACGGCCGCGAGACGGCACCCGACGGCAACGGCTTCTTCCTCGGCGTGACGCTCCTGGACGAGGTCACGACCGAGATGGACGTCTACAAGGACGAGATCTTCGGCCCCGTGCTCGGAATCACGCGCGTCGACACCTACGAGGACGCCGTGCGCCTCGTGAACGAGAACCCGTACGGGAACGGCGTTGCGATCTTCACGCGCGACGGCGGCGTGGCGCGGCAGTTCCAGTTCGAGGTGAACGCGGGGATGGTGGGCGTGAACGTGCCGATTCCGGTGCCGGTCGCGTACTACTCGTTCGGCGGCTGGAAGAGCTCGCTCTTCGGCGACCTGCACATCTACGGGCCCGAGGGGATCCAGTTCTACACCCAGGGCAAGGTCGTCACCTCGCGCTGGCCCGACCCGGCCACCTCGAAGGTCGACCTCGGCTTCCCGCAGACGCGTTAAATGACTGTCGGCGTAGCGCTGTTCGACGGCGCCGAGGAGCTGGACTGGGCGGGGCCGTGGGAGGTGCTCGCCGCGTGGGCCGGGCAGTGGCCCGACGACGGCGTGCGGGTGTTCACGCTCGCTCGCTCGCACGGGCCGGTGATCTGCGCCAAGGGGCTGCGCGTGCTGCCGGACAAGACGTGGGAGACGGCGCCGCCGCTCGACGTGCTCGTCTACCCGGGTGGGCGCGGGACGCGCGCCGAGCTCCGCGACGAGGCCGTACTCGACTGGATCCGCGGCCTCTCCGGGAACGGCACGGTCGTGGCGAGCGTCTGCACCGGCTCGCTCGTGCTGGCGGCCGCGGGCCTGCTCGACGGTAAGCCCGCGACGACGCACTGGCAGTCGCTCGAGCTGCTGCCGACGCTGGGGAGCGAGATCGAGGTGCGGCCTGACGACCGCTTCGTCGACAACGGCAACGTGATCACCGCCGCCGGGGTCTCGGCCGGGATCGACATGGCTCTGCACCTGGTTGCGCGGCTGCATTCACGGGAGCGCGCCCGCGAGGTGCGGCGCTACATCCAGTACGACCCCGAACCGCCGGTGTGAGCAGCCGCCGCACTGCCCCGGCGGACATCACCGCGGCGGTGATCGCGAGCTTCGAGCGCTCCGAGGACGAGCGGCTGCGCACGCTCGCACAGAGCCTCGCGCGCCACCTCCATGCGTTCGCAACGGAGGTCGGCCTGACCCAGGGCGAGTGGGAGGAGGGGATCCGGATCCTTACCGAGACCGGCGACATCACAGACGACCGGCGGCAGGAGTTCATCCTCTGGTCGGACACGCTCGGCCTCTCGATGCTCGTGGATGCGCTCGCGAATCCATTCCCACCCGGGGCGACGGAGTCGACGGTGCTCGGCCCCTTCTACGTCCCAGGATCGCCGCAGCGGTCCTACGGGGCGTCGATCGCCGAGGAAGCCGCGGGGACGCCCGCCTGGATCCACGGCCGTGTGCTCGACCTGAGCGGCGGGCCGATCGAGGGAGCCGAGCTCGACGTATGGCAGAACGGCGACGATCGGCTCTACGCCGTCCAGAACCCGGAGGCGCCCGAGGACCACCTCCGCGGCAGGTTCACCGCGCGCGAGGACGGCAGCTACGCGTTCCTAGCCGTACGGCCCGTCCCGTACCCGATCCCGGACGACGGCCCCGTCGGGAGGATGCTCGCCGCGACCGGCCGTCACCCGTGGCGGCCGGCACACGTCCACATGATCGTCCGTGCACCCGGCTACCGGACGCTGGCGACGCACATCTTCGACCGCGAGAGCGAGCACCTCGGCTCCGACGCGGTGTTTGCCGTCAAGCCGTCGCTCCTTCGCGAGTTCGTACCGCGGCGGGCCGACGACCCGGAGCGCCCTGGCGGAATCGAGGGGGAGTGGTTCTCGGTCGAGAACACGATCGTGCTCGTGCCGGCCGAGGAGCCCGGCGAGCCGGTCGATCCCGGCCGGACGGCGTAAAGCACTGATTCGCAAAGCGCAGGGCGGCTCCGCGCCGCCCTCCGACTACCTCACGAAGGCGAGGACGGGGCCGAGCCGCTGCGCGCCGAGGAAGAACGACACGCGGTAGGTACCTGCGCCGCGGTCCGGAAAGTGGCGCCGCCAGCGGATGCTCAGCACGTACGCGGGCCCGGCCTTGGTCATGCCGAAGCTGCGGCAGGCGCGGCCACCTTTCGGGTCCCGCACGCAGATCTTGATCCGGCCGTTGAAGGCGAAGCTCCTCACGGTGAGGTAGCGCACGCCTTTCGTCTTCGCGACAGACGTGCAGTAGTCCCCGGTCGGGCTGCAGTACGTGACCTTCGCCGCGGCGGTGGGCGCCAGCACCGCGGCGCCGAGCACGAGCGCGACGAGCAGCAGCCGATTCACGCGACGGCGCTCGTCGGGCGCAGCTCTTTGCCGAATCGCGCCCGCGCCACGTACTGGCCGATCCCTGGCGAGGCCACCAGCTCGTCGCCCTCGACGAGCACGTTCCCGCGCAGCAGCACGACCTCCGGCGAGCCCGTCACCTCGGTGCCCTCGTAGAGGTTGTAGTCCGTCTTCGAGTGCTGGTTCGCGGCCGTGATCGTCAGCTTCTTCTCCGGGTCGAACACGACGAGGTCGGCGTCGGAGCCGACTGCGACCGTGCCCTTCCTCGGGTAGAGGCCGAACAGCTTCGCCGGGTTCGTCGCCAGCAGCTCGACCATCCGGTTCAAGGAGATCCGCCCGGCACGCGCGCCGAACTCGTGGATCATGTGCAGCCGGTTCTCGAGCCCGGGACCGCCGTTCGGGATCTTCGAGAAGTCGTCCTTGCCCAGCGTCTTCTGCCCGTCCCAGAGGAACGCGCAGTGGTCGGTCGAGATCGCCGAGAGCGCGTCGCTGCGAACGGCGTTCCAGAGGACCTCCCAGTTCGACTTGTCGCGCACCGGGGGCGAGTAGACGTACTTCGCGCCTTCGAAGTCCGGCTTGGCGATGTCGTCGAGCGAATTGAAGAAGTACTGCGTGCACGTCTCTCCCCAGACGTCCCAGCCGTTGTCGCGCGCGAGTGCGATCGGAGCGACGGCCTCGCGGCACGTGACGTGGACGACGTAGAGCGGCGCACCGGCGAGATGGGCGAGCTGGATCGCCCGGTTCGTCGCCTCGCCCTCCGCCTCGGGCGGCCGCGTGAGCGCGTGGTAGATCGGGTCGGTGTTCCCGGCCTCGAGCGCCTGCTTGACGAGCACGTCGATCACGTCGCCGTTCTCGGCGTGCACCATCACCAGCGCGCCGGTCTTCGAGGCGACCTCCATCGTGCGGAAGAGCGTCTCGTCGTCGACCATCAGCGCGCCCTTGTAGGCCATGAAGAGCTTGTAGGAGGTGATCCCCTCGTCGGGCAGGGAGGCGAGCTCCTCGAGCGTGCCGCCGTCCTCGAGGTCGGTGACCGCCATGTGGTAGCCCATGTCGATCACCTGCTTGCCGTTGGCCTTCGAGCGCCACTCGGCGATCGCGTCGGCGAAGCTCGAGCCATGCGGCTGGATGATGAAGTCGACGTGGCAGGTCGTCCCGCCGAACGCCGCCGCGGTCTGGCCGGACTCGACGTCGTCGATCGTGACAGTGCCGCCGAACGGCATGTCCAGGTGCGTGTGCGGGTCGACGAGCCCCGGCAGCACGTACTTGCCGCTCGCGTCGATCACCTTGTCGGCGCTCGTGTCGAGCGACTCGCCGATCAGCGTGACCGTCTCGTCCTCCACATAGATGTCCGCGACGTAGTCGTCGGCGGCGGTGATGATCCGGCCGCCCTTGATCAGTACTGACATCGGGCCCTCCCTGGTCTCACTGGTCGCGAGCGTAGAAGAAAACGAGGCCTCCCGGAAAGGGAGGCCTCGTGATCCGGCTGCCCGCGGCCCTCAGGAGCCCTTGGGCGTGACCTTCACGGTCACCTTCTTGTAGTCCTTGCCGTTCACGTCGACGCCCTCGGCCGAGATCTCGTCGACCGCGTCCTGCGCCAGGTCGGTGCGGTAGGCGTCAGGGCTCGGCGCCTTCTTGATCACCTTGAAGTCCTGCGCGATCTTCGCGGTGCGGTCGAATGCGGCCTTGTCCATCACGCCGATGCCGTTCGGCGCCGGCCAGGTGATGGCGTTGATCTCGTTCATCTGCCACGTCTGGTGGCCCTTGCCGAGTGTCGGGCCGTTGTTCAGCACGATCTGCGTGCACTCGTTCACGTGGTCGCGGCAGTAGATCCAGCCCTTGAAGCTCGCGGCGAGGAACTTCTTGGCCGTTTCCTGGTTGTCCTTGTCCGAGATCCAGTCACCGCGGACGAAGACGCCGTCCTCCAGCATCCCGGTGCCGACGCTCTCCATCGAGATGATGTTCAGGTCGCTGGGCTTGTAGAGCTTGCCCGTCTTCGGGTTCGTCGTTTCCAGAACCTGGGCGAGCTCGTTGTAGGTCATTGCCGCCGCCGCGTCGACCTGGTTCTTGAGGAAGAGGTCCATGTTGAACGGCTGGTTGACGATCGTGACGTCCGACTTCGGGTTCATGCCGTTCTTGTTCAGCGCGGCGTAGAGCTCGTTCTCGTTCCCGCAGCACCAGACGCCCACCTTCTTGCCGCGCATTTGCGGGATCGTCGTGATCCCCGAGTCCTTCCAGGTCAACTCGGTCATGCCGCTCTTGCCGAAGACCTGCGCGATGTTGACCAGATCCTGGCCCTGGTCACGTGCCGCCAGCAGGCTCGGCAGCCAGTCGAGGCCGAACTCGGCCTGCTTGCCGAGCACGACCTGCTCGGGCGTGATGCTCGGGCCGCCGACCTTGATGTTGACGTCGAGGCCCTCCTCGTCGTAGTACCCCTTGGCCTTCGCCGCGTAGTAGCCGGCGAACTGCGCCTGCGTAACCCATTTCAGCTGCAGGGTCACCTTCTTCTTCGCGCCCCCGTTCTCGCCCTCACTTTCGGAGGACTTGCTGCCACCGCCTCCGCAGCCGGCGACGAGCACGCTCACGAGCACCACCAGTGCCGTGAGCAGGAACCTGCGACTCATCCGTTCTCCCTTCGTGATCGACGACCCCATCCGGTCCGCGCCATTCTGACCCGCATTCACTCCCCGTGGAAGGCCCGGCGCGAGGGGTCCCACGAGGTGGTCAGCCGCTCGGCGAACGCGACCGCGCTGTAGAAGAGAATGCCGAACGCGCTGGCCACCACGATCCCGGCCCACGCGAGCGAGAAGTTGGTGTAGGCGGAGGCGTTGAGAATCGTCACACCGAGCGCGGTGATCGGCCCGCCGAAGTACTCGCCGACGATTGCCCCGATCATCGAGAGCACGCTCGCGATCTTCAGACCCGCGAAGAGATGCGGCAGCGAAGCCGGGATGCGCACGCGGCGGAAGGTCGAGGTCTGGCCCGCCGCGTAGGACCGCATCAGCTCGATCGCGCGTGGGTCGACCGAGGTCAGTCCGCGGAGCATGTTGATCAGGACCGGGAAGAAGCAGAGGACGGCCGCGATCGCCATCTTCGAGAACGGGTTCAGCAGGCCGAACCAGTTGTTCATGATCGGCGCGAAGGCGATGATCGGCACGGCGTTCGCCGCGACCGCGAAGGGCATGAACGCGGTCCCGAATGGGCGGAAGGCTGCGAACACGAGCGCGACGAGAATCGCCAGGCTCGAGCCGATCGCGAAGCCGCCAAGCGCCTCCTTGAACGTGTAGATGCCCGCGTGCCAGAGCGAGCTGCGCTCGTCCCAGAGCGTGCGCGCGATCTCGGTCGGCTTCGGCAGGAGGAACTCCTGCACGTTGAACGCCACGACCAGCAACTGCCAGGAGAGGATCCCGAGCGCGAACACGAGCAGCGGCGGGCCCCAGTCGACAACTCGGCGGCGAAGTGCGACGGTCACGTGGCGTCCTCCAGCAGCTCCGGCTCGACTTGCGCGCCGCGGCCGGCGAGACGCTCGCGCACGCCGGTCACGAGCTCGAAGAAGCGCGGCTCCTCGCGCGTCTCGGCGGTGCGGGGATACGGCAGGTCGATGTCGACGAGGTCCGCGATCTGTCCCGGCCGCGGCGACATCACGACGACGCGGGTCGAGAGGAACACGGCCTCGGCGATGGAGTGCGTGACGAAGACGATCGTCGAGCCACTCGCCTCCCAGATCCGCAGCAGCTCCATGTTCAGGCGCTCGCGGGTCATCTCGTCGAGCGCGCCGAACGGCTCGTCCATCAGCAGCAGTGACGGGTCGAACGAGAGCGCGCGGGCGATGGCGACCCGCTGCTGCATGCCGCCCGACAGCTCCCAGGGGCGGCGGTCCTCGAACCCTTCGAGCTCGACGAGCCTGAGCATCTCGTTCACGCGCTGCGTCCGCTTCTCGCGGCCCCAGCGCAGCAGCTCGAGCGGCAGCGCGATGTTCTTGGAGACGGTGCGCCAGTCGTAGAGCACCGCCTCCTGGAAGACGATCCCGTAGTCGTGGTCGCGCCGCGCCTGCGAGGCCGGCTTGCCGTTGACCTCGACGACACCCTCGGAGGGGTCGATCAGGTCGCCGATGATCCGCAGCAGCGTCGACTTGCCGCAACCCGAGGGGCCGATCAGCGAGATGAACTCCTGCGGCCGCACGTCGAGGTCGATCCCGCTCAGTGCGGTGACGCCGGCCTTGAAGTGCTTCGAGACGCCCTGGATCGAGACGGCCGGCCGCTCGTTCACACCAGGTGCTCCGGGGCGCGCCGTAGGACGAAATGCTCGACCACAACGACCGCGCCGAAGAACGCGAAGCCGAGCGCGGCGCAGATGATGTTCGTCGCCCACAGCCGCTCGGGCCCGGTCGCGTAGTACTGGTTGAAGTTGACGATCGCGCCGCCGAGGCCGTCCTGGATCGAGGCCGGCGTCTCGCCGATGATTGCGCCGATCACACTCGCGGTCGCGGAGATCTTCAACGCCGAGAAGACGAAGGGCAGCGAGGCGGGCATGCGCAGCTTCCAGAGCATGCTGCGGCGGTCTGCGGCGTAGGAGCGCATCAGCTCGAGGTCGCGCGGCTTGGGCGAGAGCAGCCCGCGCAGCGTGTTCATCGCAACGGGGAAGAAGGTCAGGTAAGCGGCGATCACGGAGACCGAGACCCAAGGGGTCACGCCCTTCGTCCCAAGGCCGACGACCACCATCGGCGCGACCGCGAGGATCGGCACGGTCTGCGACACGACGATGTACGGCACCAGGCCCCGCCGCAGCAACACCGAGTGGGCGAGCAGCACGGCGAGCCCGAAGCCGACGAGCCCGCCGATCACGAAGCCGAGGAACGCCTCCTTCGCGGTGAACAGCGCCCAGTGCCACTCCAACTGGATCAGCGGCGGCCCACCCGGCTGAAGCGGCTCGGTGAGCGCGTGCAGCATGTCGTGGATGTGCGGCATGTTGGTCGCGTCGACCGTGAACGGCCACGTGATCCCGACGGTCTCGCCGAACCAGCGGTAGCCCTCCCAGAGGGCCCAGAAGACCGCGATTCCGGCCACGACGAGGCCGACGCGCCTCAGCCCGTGTAGCGCCCCGATCCTCGGTGTTGTCGTGTGGTCGACGGCAATCGAAGCCATCCGCGCATGCTTACCACACTCCGTTGCAGGCGGTTAGCATCGCGCCGTGCCGCTCGATCCCGCGAGAACCGTCGCCGAGCTGAAGGAGCTGCGCGAGCTGACCGGGGACGAGAACGGCGCGCAGCGCGTGGCCTGGACGGAGACCTGGGAGCGCGCCCGTGGATGGCTGCGGGAGAAGCTGGACGGGCTGCCGCTCGAGGAGGAGATCGACCAGGCGGGGAACCAGTGGTGGACGCTACGGGGTGAGTCCGATCGCGCGGTGTTGATCGGGGGTCACATCGACTCGGTCCCGAACGGCGGCTGGCTGGACGGGGCCCTGAACGTGGTGGCCGGGGTCGAGGTGCTTCGGCGGCTGGCGGAAGACGGCTCGCCGGCCACGACCGTGCGGCTCGTCAACTGGGCCGACGAGGAGGGTGCCCGCTTCGGGCGCTCGCTGTTCGGATCCTCGGCCGCCGCGGGCTCGATGGCCGACCAGGACGAGCTGCGGGAGCGCCGCGACGCGGAGGGCGTCTCGCTTCCTGAGGCGGTAGGTGCCTACGACGTGGAGTTGGACGGTGCGCTGGAGGCGCGCGCGCAGCTGGAGGGTGCGGCGGCGTATCTCGAGCTGCACATCGAGCAGGGGCCGGTGCTGGAATCTCTCGGGCTCCCGCTCGGCGTCGTGCTCGGCACGTTCGGCGTCGAACGGCACCAGGTCACGTTCCGCGGCCAGGCCGCGCACGCGGGGTCGACGCCGATGGACAAGCGGCGGGACGCGTTGGCCGGCGCGGCCAGGCTGGAGCTGGAGATCCGGGAGATCGCCTCGCGTGTCGGGGAAGGGGCGGTGTGCACGATGGGCGGCGTCGTGACGAGGCCGGGCATCGTGACGTCGGTGGTCGAGACGGCGGAGTGCCTGCTGGATCAGCGGCACCTCGACGCCGCCAAGCTCGCGGAGATGCTGAGCAACGCCGAGGCGGCGTCGCGCCGGTTTGCGCAGGAGGAGGACCTCGAGGTCGAGTGGGAGCGGATCTGGGACATCGAGCCCATCCTGTTCGACGAGGGGCTGATCTCGCTGGCCGACGAGGCGATCCGCGAGGTGGCGGGCGAGTCTCACCGCCTGCCGAGCGGGCCGCTGCACGACGCGGCCGAGGTCTCGCGCGCGGGTGTGCCGACGGTGATGCTCTTCGTCCAGAGTCTGCGCGGGCTCTCGCACACGAGGCTCGAGGACACGAAGGAGGAACACCTCGAGCTCTCGGTGCAGGCGCTCGACCGGCTGGCGGACAAGACGATCGCCCGCGTCGCCGCCGGATAGGCAGCGTGGCCGCTCGCCGGGTCACGGGCCCGGACGGCCGCGAGTGGGAGGTACGGATCGTCCGTGTTCGCTTCCCCCAATGGCGCCCGTCGGACTTCGACCCGTGGGAGGAGGCGTGCGGCGAAAGGCACGGCGTCCTCCTGCTCTTGCCGCTTGCGCTGGTCTACTGGCTCGTGATCCCGCTGCTCGCGCTGCTCGTCGCGCTGCCGTTCACGCTTGTGCGCAGCCTTTTCTCCAGGAGGCGCTGGATCGAGGCCGAGGCGTGCTGGCCGGCGCCGATCCTCGTTCGCTGGCGCACGACGTCGGCCCGTGCGGAGAAGGCGGTCGGCGAGATCGCAGAGGCGCTGGCGCGCGGCTATGACGTCAAGGTGAAGGACGCGGAGCTCGAGTCGATGA
>Ga0207428_10004373_pt1 | contig 13478 bp, 10 predicted proteins | sample RhiMethybrSRZTD1_FD_187600 | JGI IMG/M metagenome (GOLD analysis project Ga0207428, IMG submission 187600) | Populus rhizosphere microbial communities from Tennessee, USA - Rhizosphere MetaG P. TD hybrid SRZTD1 (SPAdes) (version 3) | ecosystem: Host-associated > Plants > Roots > Rhizosphere >... | reverse complement strand
GCCCATCGCCTTCAGCGTCGCGTACTCGGGCAGGTGCTCCGAGATGTCGGCGAACAGGATCTGATAGACGATGATGGCACCGACGACCACGCCGATGACGACGCCGAAGTTGAAGACGAACCCGATGGGCGTCGTGGCGGCCCAGTAGCGCATCTCCCGCGCGACGAGGTCGGCCTTCGTGAGCACCTCGACGTCGTCGGGGAGGAACTTCCTGAGGCCGTCGCGCACGGCGACCGGGTCGTGGCCCGGCTTCACGCGGATGAGCCCGATGTCGATCAGCCCACGGTCCCGCGTCCGGAAGATGCGGAGGAAGTTGAGGTCGCTGGTGATGAGCGTGCCGTCGATGCCGAAGGAGGTGCCGATCGCATAGAGGCCGTCGATGCGCACCCGGCGGTTCTCCACCTCGGCCGCGACGGGCCGGCCCTCCCGCCACGTGGCGGCCACCGGGCCGAACTCCGGACGCGCGCCCTCGTCGAAGAAGACGACGTCCGGATACCGCAGGCGGTCGCGGCTCTCGCGGACCGCCGGTAACGTGAACGAGTCGTCGGCGGGATCGAGGCCGGCGACGAGGATGCCGCGCGTGGTGCGCGTCGTGAGGTTCTTCCAGTTCGCCATGTCGGCGTACACGGGCGCCACCGACGCGACGCCGGGGTAGCCGAGCGCCTGGTAGAGCCTCCGGCGGGCGAACGGCGCCATCCGCGGGAGCATCTCCGAGAGCGGGTTCACGAGGACGACGTCGGTCCGCAGCTGCCGATGGAAGCGCACCGCGCTCTCGAAGAGCGCCTTCGAGAAGCCGAGCTGCATGAAGACGAGCGTCACCGCGAAGGCGACACCCGCGACCCCGACGAGCGTCCGGAAGGGCTGCCGGCGGAGCTGGAGCCAGGCGAGCGGGATGCGGCGGGCCATCTACGGCGTGATCTCGACGTCGACCTCGAGGTTGGTGAGCGCCGCGGCGCGCACCGAGTCGTCGAGCCGGATCTCGACCTCGACGACCCGGGAGTCCGTGCGCGCCGCGGGGTCGGTGGCAAGGACGTCCTGCTTGCCGATCTTCGGATGGATCTTGGCGACCGTCCCCGCCAGGTCGGCCGACAGCGCCGGGCTGCGCACGGCCGCGCGTTGGCCGAGCCGCACGCGCTGCACGTCCGTCTCGTAGACCTCGGCGACGGCGAACATCTCGTGCGTGCGGCCCACCTCGAGGATGCCGTCGGCGCCCACCCGCTCACCCTGCCGGGCGTAGACCTCGAGTACCTCCCCGTCGATCGGCGAGCGGACGACGTCGAGCTCGAGCTCGGCCTCCGCCTGCCGCAGGCTGGCCCGCGCCATCTCGACCTTGGTCCGCCACTCCTCGTAGAGCGACTTCGAGACCACGCCCTCGCGCGCGAGCGGATCGTGGCGGTGGAGGTCCGCCTCGACGTTCGCCAGCTCGGCGCGGAATCGTTCCACCTCGGCCTCGCGCGTCGCATGCGTGTCGAGGATGGCGACCGCCTGCCCAGCGCTCACGGCGTCGTTCTCGTCGACGAGGAGCTTGCCGACGACCGCCGACGGGCGAGACGGGCCGGCGATGCGGATCGTGCCGTCGCGCGGCTCCAGGCGTCCGAGCGCCGTGATGGTGGCAGGTCCGTCCGGCACGTTAGCCGCCGCCGGGGAGGGTTCGGCCGCGGCGCGGAACATGCGTGCGATCTGCCACCCCCCGAGGACGAGCGCCGTGAGGAGAAGAATCGGCAACCCCTTTTTAAAGATGGCCATGCTGGCCGCCGGATTGTTACCACGGGGGCCAGCGACGCCGCCAACCCCGAAGTGGAACATGCGCCGCGTTGACAGCCCGCCGACCCGCTCGCTAGGGGGACGGCAGTGACCCCGCCGGCCGAGCGCGGCGTGCGCGCGCTCACGTACGCCCTCGCGATCCTCGCGACGCCGGTCCTGCACGGGCTGTCGTTCCCGCCCTGGAGCCTCTGGTATCTCGCGTGGATCGCGTTCGTGCCGTGGTTCGCCGCGCTCCGGCTCGCGTCGACGACGCCGCGCGCGCTCCTCGTCACGTGCGTCACGACCCTCGCCGGCAGCTACGCGGTCGCCGGCTGGCTGCCGCGTGCCCTGGCCGACTACTGGAGCCAGCCGCCGCACATCGGCGCGGCGCTGTTCGTCGGCGTCTGGCTCGTCACGGTGGCGCCGGCCGTGGTCGTGTTCACGCTCTGCTACCGCGCCGCCGCGCGGCGGCACGGCGCATCCATGGCGGTCGTCGCCGGGGCCGCCTGGGCGGGGACCGAGCTTCTCCGCGTCGGGCTCGGCATCGGCGATCCCTTGGGGCTCCTCGGCTACACGCAGGCGCCGTTCTCCTCGCTCGTGCAGATCGCCGACGCGACCGGCGTGTACGGCGTGAGCTTCGCCGTCGCGGCGGTGAACGCCGCGCTCGCGGAATCCTGGCTTGCCGCCGGCGGCCACGCGCGATACCGGGCTGCGGGCGGCGCCGTCGCGACCGCGTTCGCCGTCGTCTTCCTGTGTCTCGCCTACCCGCACCTGCGCGGCAAGCCCGAAACCGACCGGCCGCCGCAGCGGATAGCCGTCGCGCAGGCGAACCTCGACCTCGACTCGCAGTGGAGCGAGGATCTCTACGAGAAGAACCTCACGGAGCACCTACAGCTCACGCACGAGGCGCTCGCGCCCCGGCGTCCGGCGCTCGTCGTCTGGCCGGAGGGCGCGATGACCTTCTTCTTCGCCGACGAGCCGCTCTACCGGCAGTCGATCGCGCAGGTGCTCGCGCCCGCGGACGTGGAGCTCCTGGCCGGCGGCGTGCGCGCCGAGGACCACGCGGGCACGCGCGACTACTTCAACGCGGCGTTCCTGCTCGCGCCGACGGGGGAGGTCGTCGCGCACTACGACGAGCAACGCGCCCTGCCCTTCGCGGAGTACCTCCCGTTCGACGCGATCGGCGCGCCGAAGCGTGAGCTCGGCCCCCTGCGCGAGTTCACCCCGGGCCCGCCCACGCCGCCGCTCCCCACCCGCGTCGGCGCCGCCGGCGTGGTGATCGGCAACGAGGCGATGTTCCCGCGCATCGTCGCACGCCGCGTGCGCGACGGTGCCGAGCTCCTCGTGAGCCTCTCCGACGGCTCCCGGTTCGGCGACCGCCAGCTCTCGCTCCAGACGCTGGACATGGCGCGCCTGCGGGCCATCGAGCAGCGGCGCGACCTCATCCGCGCCTCCACGGCGGGACCGTCGGCCATCATCGACGCGCGGGGCGAGGTGCGCGGGATCACCGAGCCGTTCACGCGCGCGACGCTCGCGGGCATCGTGCACGGGCGCGCGCAGCGGTCGTTCTACGCGCAGGTCGGCGATGCGTTCGCGATCGGGTGCGTGATCGTCGTCGTCGTGGAGCTGGGGACGGCACTGCTGCGCCTGCGGCGGCCGCGGGTGCCCGCCGCGCCCGTCGCGAGCCCGACGCGGAAGAAGATCGGCGGCTGACCGGCCGCGGCGCGCCGGGATTCAGGCGTGCGGCCGGAAATCCTCGACCGCGAAGGTCACCAGGGGGGCGGACACGCCCGCGACGGGCGCGGGCGGCATCGGCCGGAGCGCGAAGCGCCGGTCGAGCGCCGCCTGGACCGCCTCGGTCACGAGGATGTCGACGCCGTGGGCACGGGTGAGCGTCTCGACGCGCGACGCCAGGTTCACGGCGCTCCCGAGGACGCCGTACTCGACCAGCTCCGCCGTGCCGATCACGCCCGCGACGACGGTGCCGCGGTGTATCCCGACGCCCATTGCGAGCGGCGGCAGCCCGTCGCCCGCGAGTGTCGCGTTGTACTCCGCCAGCGCCGCGCGCATCGCCAGCGCGGCGCCGACCGCGTCGTTCGTCTGCCACGGGTTTGCCTCGAGCGCGCCGAACAGCGCGAGGAACCCGTCGCCGAGGAGCTTCGCGACGTGGCCGTGGTGCGCCGCGACCGCGCGGCTCATCCGCTCCATCCAGCCGTTCAGGAGCCTCACGAGCGCCTCCGGATCCAGGCGTTCGGCGAGCGGCGTGAAGCCCTTCAGGTCCGCGAACAGCACCGTGACGTCCTTCTTGCTCGAGTCCGTCGAGACGCCCTGCGCGATGATGTCCTCGACGACCTCCGCGGGCGCGAAGCGGGAGAACGCGTGCTGCAACGATTCGAGCGCGGCCGACGCGGCGGCGAGGCGTGTCTCGAGCGCGGCGACGTGCCGTCGCATCCGCAGGAGCGCCCAGACGGCCGCCGCAACCACCGCGGCCGCGACGAGCCACGCCATCAGGCGTCGAGCGCGACCGTCAGGCGACAGACCGCGTTGGCGAGCGCCGCGATGCCGATCGCCTCCGCCGCCTCTGCCGGGCCGAGATCGCGGAACACGTCGCGGACGCGCGACTGGATCACGGCCGGCTGATAGCGGACGGTCTCGCGCGCGAACGGCACGAGTCGCGCCTCGCGCGCGTCCAGCCGCGGCGAGGCGAGCGTCGCCAGCACCTCGTCGACGTCGGCGGAGGCGAACTGCTCGCGGGCAAGGAGCGCCCGCGCCTCGCCCTCGCCGTACCGGCAATCGAGCGCGCGGGCGACGACCACCATGATCAGCGCCTTCGTCCGCCCAGGAAGGATCGGGGACGCCATCGCGTCGTCGATGGTCGCGCGCGCGAGGTGGGCCGCCCGCGAGTCGCCGAGCAGCGCGACCACACGGGCGTACGGGTCCCGCGGCTCGGGCGCGGCCACGGGAGGCCGCGCCCGCCGGCGGAACCCCCGCGCGATCAGCGGCCGGATCAGGGCGAAGTACGGCGCCTTCGTGAGCGCTTCGAGCGGCTCGGGCGGCAGCGCGGCGAACGTCGAGATGCGGTTCACGAAGCTCGAGAACGCCGCGCCCGTGACGACCTCGATCGCGGCACGGGGGTCGACACCCGCAGCCTCGAGCGCTCGGAGCTCGGCGCGCCCGGGTCGCGGGTTGCAGCGGGCCACGCGCCGCGCGTACTCGACCGCGGCCCGTTCGGTGGGCGACAGGTCGGCGACGAGCGAGTCGCGGACGATGCGGTCGATGTCGCGCTCGGAACGACCCGCGACGCGCAGCAGCGCGCGATGCATCCCGTAGCAGTAGCGGCACGAGTTCTCCTGGGCGACGACGAGCCCGATGCGCTCGTCTACCCGGTCGCTCAGGTAGGCAGGTGCATCGTCGATCTGCCGCGCGATCGCGCGCACCACCCAGGGGGCGTGGGCGAGGCGGGGCGCGAAGCCCGGGTTCGTGCCCACGAGCGCCTTGATCTCGCGCGCGAGCGCGGGCGGCATCTCTGCCGGCGGCAGCAGGCACTCCGCCCACTCCGTCGCCATCGCCGGCATGGCGGCGGCGGTGGTCATCGCCCGCGCGCCTCCGCCAGCATGCGCTCGAGGTCCGGCTCGCGCCCGAAGTGCCGGAAGTGGTCGCGGACGATCTCGAGGTCGAGCGTCGCGCCGCGGCGCGCGAGCAGTGCCCGGATGTCCGCCTCGCGCTCCGCGCGCGCGTCGGGCGCGCTCGCCAGCGCCTCGAGCTCGAGCCCGATCACCGACTCGGCGTCGGCGACGGGGACCCGCACGCGCACGCCGCGCACCAGACGCGGGAGCGCCCGATCGAGCATCTCGCGCGCGCGCTCGCGCCGCGCGTATGCGAGCTCGAGCGGCGCCAGCCCGAGCGTCGCCGCATAGCCGGCGGCGTCGTCGCCGCGCCGGACGCAACGCGCGCCCGCCTCCGTGAGCGCCTCGTCGAGGGGCGCGGCGCCCGGCTCGTCGACGAGGAAGGCGACGTCGTCGCTCGCGCGCGGGACGCCGTGGAACGCGAGCGCGAAGCCCCCCGTCAGCGCGACGCGGAAGCGATGCCGGCGCGCCACGCCCACCACGAACGTGATGGCATGGGCGAAGGGATCGTCGAGCTGCGACGAGGCGCCGCGCATGAGATATCTCCTTAGCGAAGACGGCGAGCCCGGCCAATGGCGGCGCGTCTCGGCCCGGCGTTTCGCGCACCGCGTCGTTCAAGCATGTCCATTCCGCGACGGTGGATCGCCGTCTCGGTCGCGAGGCGCACATGGGGCGCCCGGGCGACCCGGTCGGCTGCCGCTCCGGCCACAGCCACGGCCTTCGCCCCACGGCGCCTGGAAAATCCGGCGCCGGAGGCCGTGATCCTGGCAGACGCCACCGCTGCCGCCATGACTTCGGGAGGGAGCGGCAGGCACCTTGCTTCCTCCCCCGGTGTGCGTGTGAAGACGCTCATAGCTGCAGCGGGACTGGCCATAGCGATGGCCACCCCGGCCCTGTGCGAGACGCAGCCCTCGACGGTGTCGCAGGGCTTCGTGGCGCCCCAGGCGAACGTCTTCGGCGTGCGGCGGAACATCGGCGGCCGTGGCCTCGCCCTGCGCCAGCCGATCACCACGCAGAGCGCCCTCGCCCTCATGGCCAGCACGGGCAATCGCAAGGAGCTGCCCGAGGTCCGCGTCCTCCTCGGCCTCCAATATTTGTTCTAGACGACTCGCACGTCGGAGACTCCTGAGCTCGGGAGGGTCCGAGCGCCGTCACCGCTCGTGACCGCGACGAGGCGGCCGCCCTCCTCGGCGATCAGCGGATGCGCCGCGAGGAACGCGCGGCCCGCTGCGCTCCCGCGGTCGACGGCGACGGCGAAGTAGTCCCACTGGCGCGCGGGGACGAGGATGCCGCCCCACTTGAGCTTGTGGCGGAGCACGCCGTCGCTCAGCACGGGCCGGCTGCTCCCGAGCTGGAGCGCGTGGTAGCCCTCGCGCACCGCGTGCTCGATCATGAGCCAGTAGGCGGCGCTCAGCACTCCCTCGGAGACGGCGGCCGGATCGCGGACTCCGAACGCGAGGTTCCGGACCTCGCGCCCACGCGGCTCGAGGAGCGCGCCGCCGACGCGGGCGCCGGCGCGCTCGATCCACATCACGCTGCACACGCGTCCCATCTGGCGCACCCAGTGCTCGTCCATCCGGATCACGCCGGCTCCGTAGCGTGCCCGGACGAAGGGGTTGCACCATTCGTCCATGAAGTGGCGGACCTCATCCGGACTGTGCGCGAGGACCGGCGCGAATCCCGCCTTCCGGGCACGGCGGATGTCGTCCTTGCGCGAGCTGCGGCCGCTGCGCTGGCCCTCGATGATCGCGTCGAGCGAGCGGCGCGTGTCGAGCGAGGTCTGCACCCATGCGGGCACCACCAGGCAGCCCCGCGCGCGGGCGTGGCGCCGGGCGAGGCGGCCGAGACGCAGCAGCGCCAGGTCGGCGTCGGGCAGGCCGACGCGCGCGAACGCATGCGCCCCGCGGAGCTCGCGGATCACGCGCCGGCTGGGCGTGCCGTCGAACAGAAGCCGGGTCCAGTAGACCAGCGCATCCTGTCCGAGGTCGGCGGCCACCCGCAGCGGCGCTCCGTCGAGCCTCGAAGCGCCCTCGAGGAGCGCGAGCTGCGAGCGGTACTGGACCACGAAGAGAACGCCGCGAACGGCGCGTGACAGCTCGAGGCACGCGAGACGCGCCCTATTCGGCAGGAACGACGCGCACTCTTCGAGCGCGTTCGACGGCCGGAGGCAGTGACGCGCGGACACCGGCAGGCGCCTGTACGCGCCGAGCAGCGCCTGCCTCACGCGCGCACCAACGGGGCGATGTCAAAGCGGAGGTGGGCCACGGGCTGCCATGGGTATCGGTCACACCGGGGCCGGACGTGAGCCGTCGCAGACGCTATCGCAGGCGCTGGAACACGGGCCGCGGGCGCGCGAGACCGTGATCGGCGCCGGCGAGCAGCGAGAACTGCTCGACGACCGGCAGCGCGACGGTGACGGTCCCGGCCACCGGCACCTCGAGCAGCTGCGGCTCCGCGACGTCGGGGAAGACGCCGAAGGCCTCGCCCGGATCGCCGATGCGGCCGTCGCCGTCGCGGTCGGTGCCGGCCGCCAGGATGTAGCTTCCCGCCGGCACGTCGGCGAACGCGATGGGATAGCCCGCCGCGGCGATGGTCACCACCTGCGACACCGCGACCATCGTATTCGGGTCGACGAGCAGGGCATACGACACGCCGACGTCGCCGCCGAGGACGCCCCCGCCCGGGACGATCGCGTTGACCGGGATGACGGCGCCGCCCGCGCTGCTCGTCACGGTGACGGTCGCATCGAGCTGCGTGCCGGGCGGGAAGGCGCTCCGGTCGACGACCAGGGTCAGCGTGACCGGCGCGTCGGCGGGCAACGCCGCGGACGGCGTCACCGAGAGGAAGTCGGCGCCCGCGCTCTTCGTGACGTCGGTGATCGACAGCGTGCCGCTGCCGCCGTTCTTGAGCAGCACGCTCACCTCGTTCAGGTCGGGGCCGAAGTTGATGCTCGCGGGCAGCGCGAGGAGCGACGGCGGCGTCGGCGTCGGCGTGCCGCCCGCCGTCTCGACCGCCTTCCGCGCGTTGATGAGGCCCCGCCCGGACCAGAACGCCTCCTCCGGAGGGAGCGCGTCGGTGATCGCGCCCGAGGCGAGGAACGCGTCGAGCGCATCGGGACCGAAGTGCGCGCCGCCGTTCGCGGCCGCGAACGCCGCCTGCATGAGCGCCACGACCCCGGCCATGTGCGGGCTCGCCATCGACGTGCCCTGGAAGAACTTGAACACGAACTGGAGCTGCCCCGAGGCGTCGTCGCCGGCGGTCGAGAGGACGCCGTCCGCGAAGCCGTCGCCGTTGCGGTCCACGCTCGTGTCGCCGCCGGGGGCCGCGACGTCGACGACGCTCCCGAAGTTCGAGTAGGGCGCCTTCTCGCGGCGGAGGTCGGTGGCGCTCACGCAGACGACCTCCGGGAACGCCGCCGGGACGAACCCCGCGGCGTCCTCGTTGCTGTTTCCCGCGGCGACGACGATCGACACGCCGGCGGCGCGGGCGTCCTGGACGGCGGACTGGAGCGTGGCCGAGGTCCCGGGCCCGCCGAGGCTCATGTTGATGATGTCGGCGCGCTGCGCGGGGACCGTGTTCGAGACGTTGGAGAGGCCGGCGGCGAAGCGGATGCCCTGCGCGATGTCGAAGTTCGTGCCGCCGCCCGCCCCGAGGACGCGCACCGGCATGATGCGTGCCGCGAAATCGACGCCGGCCACCCCCATGCCGTTGTTGGTGAACGCGCCGACGGTGCCCGCCACGTGCGTGCCGTGGAACGACGAGCTGCCGCCCCCGGTCCGGTCGCCCTCGTCGAACGGGTCCGGGTCGATGCCGTCGCCGTCGCGGGCGCGCGTGGCATCGGCGATGAAGTCGAAGCCCGGCACGAAACGCGCCGGATCCACGTCCGGATGGGTGGTGAGCTCGCCGGTGTCGATCACCGCGACGATGACGTCGGGCGACCCGGTGGTGATGTCCCAGGCCTCCGGCAGCGAGATCAGCGGGTAGTGCCACTGCAGGTCGAAGAACTCGTCGTTCGGCGTGAGGAACGGCTGATAGACGTAGTTCGGCTCCGCCCACAGCACGTCCGGACGCCGGCGCATCGCTTTCACGGCGGCGAGCGTCTCGGCGCGCGCGTCGACGGCACGCGCCGGGCCGAGCGCCGACGCGAGCCGGAAGAGGCCGCCGCCGCCGAGCGGGTCGCCCTCGACGAGGGTGGCTTCGTCGGAAGCGAGCTGCAGCCACGCCGTGGCCACGAGCGGCGTCGCGTCGCGGAAGCGGACGATCATCTCCCCCGGCACGAAGTCGGCTTCCGGCGGCACGCGCGCGCCTGCCGGGGCGCCCTGGCCGATCGCGAGGACGTAGTTCGTCCATGGGTCGGGCGACACGGGCGGATCCGTGTCGCCGAAGAATGGGAAGACGACCACGAAGGCCGTGCCCGTCTGATCGGTCGTCGTCACCTGCTCGAAGTCGGCGATGCCCTCCGACGTCGCGATCACGTTCCCGGAGCCGTCGAGGAGGAAGAGGTCCAGGTCGGTCGCCGTCGGATCCGCGATCGCCAGCGAGATGGCTAGCGGGTGCCCGTCGAGCTGGATGCGATAGACGTCCGGGTCGCCGCGGTCGAGGCTCGCGGCGAAGGACGCCCCGCCCGCCGTCGCGGGGACGGTCAGCTCCTGCGCGGTCGCGATGGTGTCGTTGTCGCCGGTCATGCCGGGGTCGTTGGTGTCGACGTCCGCGAAGGCGCTCCCCGGCACGACGAGCGCCCCGTCCACCGCCCCGAGGTTGTTGCAGGTGCAGTCCGGGTTGCACGCCGCGCCGTTCGCGCAGCTCGCCCCGTCGCACTGCTCGCCGACCGTCGCGTCGACGACGCCGTCGCCGCAGCGGCCGAGCGAGGCCGCGAGCTGTACGTCGATGCCCGCCTTGCGCGCCACGAACCGGCCCGCGAGGGTCTCGCAGGCGACGTCGATGCGCGCCTTCAGCACGGCCTTCCCGGGAATCCCCGTGCAGAGGTTCTTCCATTTGGCGGAGACCTTGGTGAAGCGCTTCTTCCCTTGAATGCGCGCGCGGATGCTCGGACAGCCGCTGGCGATCGAGACCTGCCGGTCGCCGACGTCGATGACGTCGACGCCGGGAGGGCCGCCGGGCACGAGCGGCCCGGACGCGAGATAGCGCCCGCTGCAGCGCGCGGCCGACGCTGGTGAGGATGCAGCGAGGACGAGGGCGGCGAGGGCGAGGGCGAGGCGGGTCGGCATGCGCGTCTGGTGCTTAGCACAACTACGCCCGATTGACGTCGCCGGACGCATCGGCATACGAAAACCCGGCATGGCGCAGGTGCGCGTCGTCATCATCGGCTCCGGCTTCGGGGGATTGGGCATGGCCATCCGCCTCCGGCAGGCGGGCTTCACCGCGATCACCATCCTCGAGAAGGCGTCGCGGCTCGGCGGCACGTGGCGCGAGAACACCTACCCGGGCGCGGCGTGCGATTCGCCCTCCTTCCTCTACTGCTACTCCTTCGAGCCGAAGACGGACTGGTCGCGGAAGTGGGCGCCGCAGCCCGAGATCCTGGCCTACCTGGAGCACTGTGCGCGCAAGCACGACGTCCTGCGCCACATCCGCTTCGACACCGAGGTGACGGGGGCGCGCTTCGACGAGGGCGCCGGCGTGTGGCGCGTACGCACCGCGGCCGGCGACACCATCGAGGCCGAGGTGCTGGTGAGCGCGACGGGCCAGCTGAACCGCCCGTCGTCTCCGACGCTGCCGGGTCTCGAGCGCTTCGCGGGGCGCCACTTCCACTCCGCGCGCTGGGAGCACGACGTCCCACTCGACGGGCGTGACGTGGCGGTGATCGGCAACGCCGCGAGCGCGGTGCAGTTCGTGCCCGAGATCGCGCCGCGCGTTCGCCGCCTCGCCGTCTTCCAGCGGAGCGCCAACTGGATGGTGCCGAAGAACGACCGCGCCTACGGCGAGCGTGAGAAGCGGCTCTACGCGCGCTTCCCGCTACTGGCCCGCCTCTATCGCTGGTGGATCTGGTGGCAGTACGAGTCGCGCTTCCCGGTCTTCCGGGAGCAGAAGCTGCTGACACTCCTCGGAACCACCGCCGCGAAGCGGGCGCTCCGCAGCCAGGTCCCGGATCCGGAGCTCCGGCGCGCGCTCCTCCCCGACTATCCCCTCGGGGGGAAGCGCATCCTCATCTCCGACGACTACTACGCGGCGCTGCAGCGCGAGAACGTCGCGCTCATCACCAGCCCCATCGAGGAGGTGGTGCGCGACGGCATCCGGACGCGCGACGGGCGCCACGTCCCCGCCGACGTCATCATCCTGGCCACCGGGTTCCAGACCACGACCTTCCTGGCACCGATGCGCATCGAGGGGACGGACGGCCGCGTGCTGGAGGACGTGTGGCGGCAGGGCGCGGACGCGTACCTCGGCCTCGCCGTCGCCGGCTTCCCGAACTTCTTCATGCTCTACGGCCCGAACACGAACCTCGGGCACAACTCGATCGTCTTCATGCTCGAGTGCCAGGTGAACTACGTCGTGCAGTGCGTGCAGGCGCTGGCGGCCCGCGGCCTCCGGTGGGTGGACGTGCGGCCCGAGGTGGTGCGCGCCTACAACGCCGAGCTGCAGCACACGCTCCGCCGCACGGTGTGGGCCCGCACGGACCACAGCTGGTACAAGCGCGCCGACGGCCGCATCACCAACAACTGGTCGGGGACGACCCTCGCCTACTGGTGGCGGACGCGGCGGCCCGATCTCCGCCACTACCGCCAGGTCCCGCACGTGCGCGTGGCCGAGACGGCGGTGTCGAAGGTCGCCTGACGCGCGTGCCGTCCGCGGACGCAATCGTCGTCGGCATCGTCACCGCCCTGCCCGCCTTCGCGCAGCGGCTGCTCGCCGGCGGCCGCGCCGTGCGCGTGGACGGCCTCGAGCTCGAGCCCGACATCCAGCTGCTGCTGGCGCTGCAGCGTCTTCGCGGCGAGCGCAGGCTCGACACGATGACGCCCGCCGAGGCGCGCGCCGAGATCGCGCGCGGCGCGGCAAGCTTCGCGGGGACGCTGCTGCCCGTCGCGCGCGTGGAATCGCTGACGCTGCCCGGCGCCGCGGGTCCGATCGGCGCGCGCCTCTACGTCCCGGACGGCCAGGTGCGGGGCCTCCTCGTGTACTACCACGGCGGCGGCTGGGTCGTCGGCGATCTCGACACGCACGAGGCGCCCTGTCGCTTCCTCGCGCGCGAGGCGGGCGTGGCCGTGATGTCCGTCGACTATCGCCGCGCGCCGGAGCATCGCTTCCCGGCGGCGGTCGACGACGCCATGGCCGCGTTTCGCTGGGCCAGCGCAGAGACGGCGCGCCTCGGCGTTCCGCCGGCGCGGGTGGCGGTGGGCGGCGACAGCGCGGGCGGGAACCTCGCGGCGGTCGTGGCGCTCCTCGCGACGCGCGCGGGTGGCCCCGCTCCGCGCGCGCAGCTCCTCGTCTACCCGGTGACGGACCTGTCGAAGAAGCACCCGTCCTACCAGCTCTTCGCCGAGGGCTTCTTCCTCCGCGCCAGCGACATGGACTGGTACCGCGGCCAATACCTGCCGGACGCCGCGGCCGCGCTCGACCCGCGTGCCTCGCCGCTCCTCGCGCCCGATCTGCACGGCCTGCCACCGGCGATCGTCCTCACCGCCGGCTTCGACGTGCTCCGCGACGAGGGCGAGGCGTACGCGAAGCGGCTCGCCGACGCCGGCGTCGCCGTGACGCACCGGCGGGTCCCCGGCCAGATCCACGGCTTCGGGAACGCGACCGGCATCAGCGCCTCGGCGCGCACAGCGATGGGCGAGGCCGCGCGCAAACTGGCCGAGCTGCTTCAAGCCTGAAGATGCCCGAGGCGGACGCGGGGGTGGCCCCGGGCGGAGACCCGGAGGCCCGAGCGCGCTACAAACGACGACGCGCCGCTGCAGCCATCGGCCGCGCTCGGGCCGTCGACGGGTTCCGCCCGGGGCCACCCCCGCGTCCGCCGAGCGACTACCGCGGCTGGGTCCTGCGCCGGAGACGATCGGCCATCACGCGCATCACGTTCAACGCGAAGAACGGCGTCGTAGAGCACGTCACCGCGCGGCCGTTTCGAAGAGCACGCTCCCGGCCGGTACGGTCCTC
>Ga0207428_10004372_pt1 | contig 13482 bp, 10 predicted proteins | sample RhiMethybrSRZTD1_FD_187600 | JGI IMG/M metagenome (GOLD analysis project Ga0207428, IMG submission 187600) | Populus rhizosphere microbial communities from Tennessee, USA - Rhizosphere MetaG P. TD hybrid SRZTD1 (SPAdes) (version 3) | ecosystem: Host-associated > Plants > Roots > Rhizosphere >... | reverse complement strand
TGATGAATCGCGCGCCCGCGAAGGACAGCGCGGCGCCGGCGACGAGACCGATCACGACCAGCATCGCCCCTTCGCGCAAGACCAGCTGCATCACATCCGAGGGCGAGGCGCCGAGCGCGACGCGCAGGCCGATCTCGGGCACGCGCTGGTTGACGGTGTACGCCATCACGCCGTAAACGCCGGCGATCGCCAGCAAGAGCGCAACCCCGGCAAACACCACGAGCAGGATCGTCCTGAAGCGCGGCGCCGCGGCCGCCGTCGCCATCGTCATTTCCATCGTCTCGATGCGGACGGGAACTTCAGGCGTGCGTGTGCGGATGTGTCCGGCCGCGGCGGCCGCGAGCGCCAGCGGATCGACCGCATCCGTTCGCATCACGATGTTGAGCGAGGTGGCCGGCCCCTGGTGTTGTTCGTAGGGCATGAAGATCTCGGCCTGCACGGGTCGCGACGGTCCATTCGTGCGCACGTCCTTCACAATGCCGATGATGGTCATCGGCTCGAGCGAATCGAGCCCGCATCGCAACGTGCGCCCGATCGGCTCGACATCCTGGAACGCGTCCTTCACGAGTTGCTCGTTGATCATGACGACGCGCGGTGCTTCGAGACGATCGCGGTCATCGAAGTCGCGTCCCCGCAGGATTGGGACCTGCAGTGTCTTGAAGTAATCAGGCGTCACGACATTGAAGACAGCCTGGGGTGACTTCATGCCGAGCACCTCTGGTCCGGGTCCGCCCTGAATCCAATAGCCGCCGCTGGACATCACCGCCGTCGGCAGCGACGTCACGCCGCCGGCCGCAATCACACCCGGCATCGCGCGCAGCTCGTCGAGCATCGATCGATACGTCGCGATGGCGCGGGGAAACTGATCGCGGCCGGAGACCGGCACGACCGTCTTCAGCACGACGAGGCGGTCGCTTTTGAAGCCCATATCGACCTGCGCCAGCGCGATCAGGCTGCGCCCGAGCAGCCCGGCGCCCATCACGAGCGCGACCGCGAGCGCGATCTCCGTCACGACGAACGCTTTGCGCGCCCAGCCGCCTCGAGCGCCCAGTGATGATCCCTTGCCGCCCTGGCGCAGCCCGTCGGCGAGATCGACACGCGACACGTGCCAGGCCGGCGCGAGGCCGAAGATCACGCTGGCCGCGAGCGAAATCACGAGCGCGAACATCAGGGCGGTCGCATCAACCGAGACCTCGCCAAGGCGAGGCAGGTTGTCAGGCGCGAGCGCGAGCAGCGCCGTCACGCCCCATCGCGCGATGATCACGCCGCCGGTGCCGGCCAGCACGGCCAGCACGACGCTCTCGGTCAGCATCTGACGGATCAATCGCATGCGACCCGCGCCGACCGCGGCTCTCACCACGAGCTCACGGCCCCGGGCCGTTGCCCGCGCCAGCAACAAATTGGCGACGTTCGCGCATGCGATCAGCAGCACGAATGCAACCGCAGCCAGGAGTACGAAGAGTGTCTGTCGCGTGTCACCGACGATGACATCCTGCAGCGGCAGGACGGCGATGCCCTTATCGCCGTTGCTGACCGGATACTGCTGCTCGAGCCGTGACGCGATGCCCGTCATCTCAGCTTGGGCCTGCGCCAGCGAGACAGCGGCAGCTAACCGGCCCACGCCGCGGTAGTTGTGCGCGGTACGCGACTGGCTTTCGGGCGCTATCGGATCCGGGTAATAGATGTCCGTGCGCACCGGATACCGCAGTTCGGTCACTCCGATGATCGTGCGGGTACGCTGGCCGAAGGTCACCGTTGATCCTATCGCGCGCGGATCGGATGCGAATTGCCGTCGCCAGTAGGCCTCGCTGATCACGACGGCATCGGAGGCGCCAGGCTGTTGTTCCTCGCGTGTGAACAGGCGGCCCGTTCGTGCCGTCGCGCCGAACACCTCGAAGTAGCCCGGCGCCACGCGCGCCACGGCGGTGTAGTCGGAGACGTTGTTGACCGTCACGCTCGTGTCGCCGGCGCCGGTGAAATAGGACAGGAATTCGAAACTGCGGTTTTGCGCGCGCCAGTCGAAGAAGTCGGGCCCGGAGATCGTCGTGTTGCGGTTCCCCGTCTTCAGGTTCCGGTTCGTGACGTACATCACGCGATCGGGTTGATCGAACGGGAGCGGCCGCAGCACCACCGCGTTGACGACGCTGAAAATGGCGGTGGTGGCGCCGATGCCGAGCGCGAGGGTCAGGATCGCGGTGGCCGCGAAGCCGGGCTGGCGAAGCAGGGTCCGAAGGCCGTAGCGCACGTCCTGCAGCAGGTTGTCCATGCGGCTTTGGACGGCTGCGGTCGACACAAGGTTGACGAACCCACAGGTAAGATTGAGCCCGAATGTTACTCAGTGTTTTGTTAGCGCTGACGGTCATCATGCTGACCGCGCGGCTGGTCGGCGCAGTATTCGCGAAGCTCAATCAGCCGTCGGTCATCGGTGAAGTCGTCGGCGGCATCATGCTCGGCCCGTCGCTGCTCGGCCGGATCGCCCCTGGGTGGCAGGCGATGGTGCTGCCGCCGGATACGGCGCCGATTCTCGGCGTCATCGCGCAGCTCGGCGTCATCCTCTACATGTTCCTCGTCGGTCTCGAGCTGGATCTCAGCTTGTTGCGCACCAGCATCTCGAAAACCGTCGTCATCTCGCTCTCGGCGATCGTCGTGCCGTTCGCGCTGGGCGCCGGACTGTCGCTGGCACTCTACGGATCGCTCGCGGCGCCCGGCATCGATCGCACTTCGTTCGTGCTCTTCATTGGCGTCGCGCTGTCGATCACGGCCTTCCCGGTGCTGGCGCGCATCCTCGAAGACCGCAAGCTGCAGCGCACGCACCTCGGCGCGCTGGCCCTGACCTGCGCGGCCATCAATGATGCGATTGCGTGGTGCCTGCTGGCGTTCGTTGTCAGCGTCATGCAAGCGACGCCCGCCGCGGCGTTCCGCACCGCGGTGCTCACGGCGCTCTACATCACGGTGATGGTGACGACGGGCCGGACCGTCGCGGCCATGGCGGTGGCGAGGCTCGATCGGTCGCCGCGCATCGGCGAGCAGAGCGTCGCGCTCGTGCTGGTCGCGGTGCTGCTGTCGGCGGTCGCGACGGAGTTCATCGGCATCCACGCGATCTTCGGCGCCTTCCTGCTCGGCTCGATCATTCCGCACGACAGCAAGGTCTCGACCCAGGTCACCGAGCGCATCGCCGATATCGTGCGGGTGATGTTCCTGCCGGCCTTCTTCGCGTTCACGGGCCTGCGCACGCAGATCGGGCTGATCGAATCCGCGCAGGACTGGCTGCTCTGCCTGCTGATTGTCGCGGTCGCGACCGCCGGAAAATTCGGCGGCACCGCCGTCGCGGCGCGGCTGACCGGCGTGCCGTGGCGCGACAGCGCCGCGCTCGGCATCCTGATGAATACGCGCGGCCTGGTCGAGCTGATCGTCCTCAACATCGGCCTCGATCTCGGCGTGATCACGCCGCGGCTGTTCACGATGCTCGTGATCATGGCGCTGGTGACGACGATGATGACGTCGCCGATCCTGACGAGGATTCTGCGCGATCGTTCGTAACGACCGTTCTTCACGATCGTTCATGTTGCCTTTCAACAGGACTTGATGTAGAAAGACAACATGAGCAACTCCGAGATCCCGTACGGCACGCTCGATCTGATGGTGCTGAAAACGCTCGCCGTGGGGCCTCAGCATGGCTATGGCATCGCTCGACGCATCGAGCAGGTCGCCGAGGGCGCGCTGGCTCTCAACCAGGGCACCATCTATCCGGCACTGCTCCGTCTCGAGCAGAAGGGCTGGATCAAGAGCGGCTGGGGAACCAGCGACAACAACCGCCGCGCGCGGTTCTACACGATCACCGCCACAGGCAGACGGCACCTGGCCGCCGAAACGGACAGCTGGGCGCGCACCGTTGCCATCGTCAATCGCCTGCTCGCGACGGAGTAATCATGCGCACCTGGCTGTCGCGGCTGCTGGATCTCGTGCTACGGCGTTCGCGTGAGCGCCGGCTCGATGACGAGATGCAATCGCATCTCGATTTTCTCGCGGAAGAGTTCGCGGCCAAGGGGATGTCGCCCGCCGATGCGAAGCTTGCCGCGCGCAAGGCGTTTGGCGGTGTGGATCAAATCAAGGAAAAGTATCGCGATCGACGCGGCTTTCCTGCGGTCACAGAGCTGGCGCAAGACACGCGCTATGCGTTCCGTTTGATGGCGCGCGAGCGATGGTTCACCGCGGCAACGGTGATCGCACTGTCGCTCGGCATCGGCGCCACGACGACGATGGTCACGATCCTGTACTCCATGAACCTGCGCGGCTTGCCGTTTCACGAGTCCGAGTCGCTGGTCGGAGTCACCGGCGAACGAACGCCATCGCAAGGACCGCAGATCCCGTTGTCGATCTTCGAACACTGGCGATCCGCGTCGCGCAGTTTCGAGGTCCTTTCGGCCGAGATCGGTCAGCCGATCAATCTTGGCGACGAAACGCGCGGCACCGATCAGTTCGCAGGTGTCTATCTGAGCTTCGATGGCCTGGCGTTGCTGCGCGAGCGGCCCGTGCTCGGACGCGACTTCCTGCCTGAAGAGGACCGGACCGGCGCGGCCTCGGTCGCGATCGTCGGCTATCGGGTGTGGACCGAGCGCTATGGATCGGATCCAGCCATCGTCGGACGCACCGTGCGGCTGAATGGCGAAGCGGCGACCATCATCGGCGTCATGCCGGAAGGCTTCGCCTATCCGGTCGACACCCAGATCTGGCGGCCGCTCTCGTCGTTCCCCAACATTCAGCAGACCGCTCAGCGTCCGGTCCAGGTGGTCGGCCGGCTCGCCCGCGGCGTCTCCGCCGAGCAGGCGCAAGCGGAGCTGGCGGCGATCCTGTCGACGCTGACCACGGTGCCCGACGCCGATCGCACGCGGCGCACCATCATCATTCCCCTCAACGAAACCTATCTCGGCACCCTCTTCCAGCCGGTGACGATGATGCTGATGGCAGCCGTGGTGGTCGTGCTGTTGATCGCGTGCAGTCATGCGGCGAGCCTGCTGCTGGCGCGATCGGCGACGCGCTCTCGCGAACTGTCGATGCGCTCGGCCCTCGGGGCCGGCCGAGCCCGGCTGGTCCGTCAACTCCTGGTCGAAAGCGTCTTGATGGCGCTGATGGCCGGCGTGCTCGGTGTGGCGATCGCCGCGCTGTTCGTTGACGCGTTTGCCCGGGAGATCAGCCTCGCCGGGTTGCCCTATTGGACGCACTTCTCATTCGATCCGGCGCTCACCGCGATCATCACGGCACTCTGCATCGCCACCGGCATCACCTTCGGCGTGCTGCCGGCGATGCAGCAATCACGCACGAGTCTCGCCGAGGTCCTGAATCAGTTCGGGCGATCGGGCATGGTCAGCCCTCGCTCGAAGCGCCTGTCGACCATCATGCTGGTCGGCGAGCTGGCGATCACGGTTGTCCTGCTGTCGGCGGCGTCGGCGCTGGTGCGGAGCTCGAACGTGGTCTACGAGGCTGATGCCGTGGTCGATCTCGACAACCTGTGGGAGTTCCGGCTGGCGCTCCCCGCAGTCACGTATCCGGCCGGCGACGCGCAGCGAACCTTCTTCACCGCGCTCGAGGAACGCGTGGCCTCCGCGCCGGGCCTGGAATCAGTGGCGCTGGCGAGCCAGCCGCCGTTCAACTCGCGCGACTACCGCGGCGTCGTCATGGACAGCACACCGGTTCCCGACGGGTCGCCCTTGCCGCAGACTCAGGTGGTGGCGATTGGGCCCCGCTACTTCGAGACGATGGGATTGCCGCTCGTGCGCGGTAGCCGGATTGAGGAGGTGGATGCGGCGTCGCGCGCCACGTCGGCGCTCGTCAACGAACGCTTTGCCGCCCGCTTCTCGGGCGATGCCGATCCGATTGGCCGCGAGGTCGTGCTGATCAACGAGCGCGTCGCCGGCGCACCGCGACAGCGTTTCCGGATCGTAGGCATCGCGCCGCCGCTGCGCCAGCAGCAGCAAAACGGCCCCAACCCGGCCGTGTATATCCCGTTCCTCTCGCAGCCGGGTGCGACCGCGTCGCTGATCGTTCGCGGCAAGCCGCAGCAGTTTGCCGCGATCGTGCGCGAGGAAGTCCGCCGGCTCGATCCGGATCTACCGGTCTTTAACCTGCGATCGCTCGCGCTCGTGTCGTACATGTCGCGCTTTATCTTCCGCATCACCAGCACCGTGTTTTCGATCGTCGCGGTCATGGCCATCGCGCTGTCGGCATTGGGTCTCTACTCGCTGACCGCCTACTCAACGACGCAACGCACCCATGAAATCGGCGTGCGGATGGCGCTCGGCGCGCAACGCTCGCAAGTCGCCTGGTTGTTCCTGCGGCAAACGCTGAGACAGGTGTCGATCGGACTGGCGATCGGCATGATCGGCGCGATCGCCGCCGGCTTTGCGCTCCAGGGGCTGTTGGTTGACGTGACCGCCAGCCCGCCACTGATGCTCGCGGCCATCGCCGGATTCGTGACGCTGGTGGCGCTCGTCGCCGCGGTCGTGCCGGCACGGCGCGCGTCCCGGCTCGATCCGGTGTCCGCGCTTCGACGAGACTGATCATGCGAGCCTGGCTCTCACGCATCGCCGACGTTGCATTGCGCCGCTCACGCGAGCGCCGGCTCGATGAAGAGATGCAATCGCATCTCGATCTTCTCGCGGAAGAGTTCGCTGCCAAGGGGATGTCGCCCGCCGATGCGAAGCTTGCCGCGCGCAAGGCGTTTGGCGGCGTCGATCAGATCAAGGAACGCTACCGCGATCAGCGCGGGCTGCCGTTCTTCGACACGCTGGCGCAGGATGTGACGTTCGCGGCCCGATTGATGCGAAAGCACGCGCTGTTCTCTTTCACCGCAATCGCGTCGCTGGCGCTCAGCATCGGCGCGCTGACCATTGCCTTCAGCATCGTCAACGCGTTCGTATTCAAGCCCCTGCCGATCCGCGATGAATCGTCGGTGTACTTCATGGGCCCCTGGTCGTATCCGGATTATCGCGACCTCTCGGAGCGCCTCGACGTCGAGGATCTGATCGGTTACCGCATCGCGATGATGAGTGTGGACCTGAAGCCCGGGACTTCGATTCTGTGGGGCTACCTCGCGACCGGTAACTATTTCCAGTCACTCGGCGTCACACCGGCCGCCGGCCGCTTCTTCACGCCTGCCGAAGATGCGGCACCGGGCGCCTCGCCGTACGCGGTGATCAGCTTTGCGACCTGGCAGAACCGATTCGGCGGCCGGCCCGATGCCGTCGGCACCACGATCGCAATCAACGGACGCCCGTTCACGATCCTTGGCGTCGCGCCGCGTGGCTTTCACGGCACCGAGATCTTCTACCGCCCTGAAGTGTGGGTGCCGATGACGATGCAGGCGGAGATCGAAGTCGGCAGCAGCTGGCTGCAGACCCGCCAGACGATGAACGTCTTGACCCTGGTCCGGCTGCGTGACGGCATCTCGCGAAGCGCGAGCGAAGCGCAGATGCGCGCTGTCGTCGCGCAGTTGAGCCTCGAACATCCGCGAAACGGTACGCTCACCCTCCGGCTCGCGCGCCCCGGGATGTTTGGCGACACGATGGGACCCGCGGCTCGCGGGTTCGCGTGGGGCATTTTCGCGCTGGGACTGCTGTTGATGCTCGCGGGGTGCTCGAACCTTGCCGGACTGTTGCTGGCGCGCGGCAACGATCGCACGCGCGAAATCGTGCTCCGCACCGCGCTCGGCGCGGGCAAGATGCGGATCGCGCGGCAACTGCTGACCGAGTCGATCTTGCTGGCGCTCGGCGGCGGCCTGGCCGGCACCGCAATCGCGTGGATCGCGACTCGCGCGGCGAGCGCCTGGCGGCTTCCGGTTGAACTGCCGGCACAGCTCGATCTCACCGTCGACGCCACGGTCCTGCTCTTCGCGATCGGCGCGTCGGTGGCCGTCGGCATCCTCGTCGGCATTGCGCCGGCGCGGTTTGCGACGCGGCTCGATCTCAACCGATCCCTCAAGGGCCACACCGACCTGGCGATTCGCACGCGGCGCCTCCAGGGCCGCGACGTGCTGGTCGCGATCCAGGTCGCGCTTTGCGTGGTGTTGCTGCACGCCTCCTTCCTGGCGATGCGCGGGCTGCAGCGCGCGTCGACCGCCTCGCTCGGATGGAATCCCAACGACCTCGTGATGGCGGCGACCGAGCTTGGCCTCGCGCGCTACCCGCACGGGCAGTTCCTCGCCTATATGGATCGCGTGCTCGAGGAAACGAAGCGGCTGCCCGGCATCGAGTCGGTGTCGCTGTCGAACTCCATGCCGCTGTACATCGATCAGTCGAACACGACCATCTACGCGCTGCCGATCACCGATCCCGAAACCGTGCGCGGTGCAACGTTCTATGGGGTATCGCCAGGATTCTTTGCAAACCTGCAGATCGCCCTCAAGGCGGGCCGAGACTTCACGGCGTTCGACGGGCCGGACGCGCCGCCGGTCGCGATCGTCAATGCCGTTCTCGCCGAGCGCTTGTTTCCCGGTGTCGACGCGATTGGCCGTCAAATCCGCAACGGCCGCGACGGCTCGCCGACCACCATCGTCGGCATTGCCGACAACGGCAAGTACGTGGCGATTGGCGAATCGCCGCGCGGCGCGATCTTCTTCCCTTTGACACAGCGATACAGCACGTCTTCGATGTTGATCGCCCGCACCAAAACGGGATCGGGCGTCACGCCAGAGGATCTACAGCGCGTGATTCACGACATCGATCCCAATCTGCCGATTCGAACGGCGGCGACCGGCACCGAGCTGACCGCGCTGCCGCTGCTGCCGTATCGCGCCGGCGTGATCGCGCTCGGGCTGTTGGGACTGATCGCAAGCGGCTTGCTGCTCTCGGGCCTGCACGCGATGCTCGCGTATGCCGTCGTCAAGCGGCAGCGCGAGATCGGCATTCGCGTCGCGCTCGGCGCGGATCGCTCGACGGTGATCCGGACCGTACTCGGCAGGGTGATCAAGCTGCTCGGGCTCGGAGCCGGGCTCGGCGCCATGCTCGCCGCAGGGACGGGACCCGTGGTCTCGTCGATGGTGCTGGGCGTATCGCCGCGGGAACCACTGTTGCTGGCCGCGATCGTCGCGCTGCTGGCCGTCATCGCGGCGCTCTCGTCCGTCGGACCGATTCGACGTTCGCTGCGCGTCGATCCGCTGATCTCGCTCCGCCACGAATGACCGATCGTTTGGGAAGACCGTTACGACCCTTCGAAAGATCCGAGGTTTGTTTCGCCCCTCGAAGCGGGTACGATCGTCTTTCGATACCGCTCGGCAACCTGCCGCTGCGAAGGAGACTTGAAATGACACGATCTGTTTTCGCCGTGGCGATCGCCGCGGCGGCCCTGTTTGGCGCCTCGCTCGAGGCGCAGAAGACCACCGAGATTCATCCTGGAAAGGCCGGCAGCCCGCACGTGCGCAGCGAATGGGTCGTCGACGGCGCCAACCTGTCAATCGAGTACGGCCGCCCGTCCCTCAAGGGACGCACGCCCGGCAAGGACGTCGATCCGTACGACGGCCGCGAGTGGCGCACCGGCGCCGATGAAGCGACGACGCTGAAGACCGACAAGGCGCTGACGTTCGGCGACCTGATAGTCCCGGCCGGCACCTACACGCTCTACACGATCCCGACCGGCGGCACGTGGCACTTGATCGTCAGCAAGAAAACCGGCCAGTGGGGCATCCCGTATCCGAAGGGTGAAGACCTCGGCCGCACGGCGATGAAGGCCGGTGCCGCGCCCAAGCCCGCCGAGCAGCTCACGATCACGATGCAGGACACGCCCGCGGGCGGCACGCTTCACATCGATTGGGGCACCACGCGCGCCAGCGTTCCTTTCAAAGTCGGATAACCCGTTCGGGGGATCGGGAATAACACCCGATCCCCGCCTCTTCTGTTCTATCCTTGAGGCCTCATTTCCAGGAGGCCCAACTTATGCGGCGTCTGTTACCACTGTCACTGATCTGTACTCTGTTGATGGCTGGTGTCGCGCGTTCGACCACCGTCATTCCGCCGACGTTCGAATCGCTGGTGTCGAGGGCGAACACGATTTTTGTCGGCGAAGTGATGGACGTGCGCGCTGAATGGCAGACCACGCGTGACGGCCGCGCCATCAAGACTTACGTCACCTTCCGCGTCGAGGATGTCTGGAAGGGCGCCGTCGGCGCCGTCACGCAGCTGGAATTCCTTGGCGGCACCATCGGCGAGACGACGATGGAAGTCGTCGGCATGCCGACGTTCCGAGAGGGACAACGCAGCGTGCTGTTCCTGCACGGCGAAGTCCAGACCGCGAGTCCGCTGGTCGGCTTCTGGCATGGGCGCATGCGGGTCGAGAAGGATCCAAACGGCGTCGATCGCGTCCGCACCTACGACGGCCGATCGCTCGGCAGTCCCTCTGAGGTCGGTGCGAACCGCGCGAACTACATGCTGTCCGTCACGCCGATGCGCCTGTCCGACCTCGCGGGCGCCGTGCGGTCGCGCGTGCTCGCAGGGCGAGTTCGATGAGGGCGGCGTGGCTTCGTCGGGGGCTCGGTGCGCTCGCGGTCGCGACCCTCGTCATCGCAACCTCGCCAAGCGCCGACGGGTTTGCCACTCTCGGATCGAGATGGCGAAACGGCGCGATCACGATGAACCTCCAATTGGCCGGCGGTTCGGGCCTCGCCGACGGCAGCGCCAGTTTCAACGCCGTTGTCGGGGGGGCGATGGCCACCTGGAACGAATCCCTCAGCGGCGTGCGTTTCGCGGGCGTGAACGCCGCAGCAGGTCGCGGCGGGGACGGGGACGGGGTCAATCAGGTGTTTTCCGACTCGACCTATTACGGGACCCGGTTTGCGACCGGTGACCTGGCGGTTACCACCCGCTGGTTTGAGACCGAGAACCCGGGACGGCGTGTCGAGGCCGACATTGTCTTCAATTCGGCATTCACGTTCGACTCCTATCGCGGCAACATCCGATCGAGCGGTGTGTGGGACATGCGCCGCGTCGCCCTCCACGAGCTCGGGCATACGCTCGGCCTCGACCATCCGGACCAGCACGGCCAAAACGTGACGGCGCTCATGAACTCGATTATCGGCAACCTCGACGCGCTCACCGACGATGACATTGCCGGCGCACAGTCGCTCTACGGCGGCGGCGTCGCGGGTAACGTCTCGTTCCCGCCGCGCAACGAGCCCAACGATTTCTTCAACCAGCTGCTCGCGGTCTATCAGAACGAGCTGCGCGCCTCGTCTTCGCCGACCTACGTGGACTCCGAGGGCGCGGTGATCTGGTTGACCGAGTACGCCAGGCAACGCGTCGGCCAATGCAATCACCCCACCGCCACGGACAACACGCTCGCGCAAATTACCGACGGTGCCGGCACGCTGGTCTGCGCGGCGACCCCGGCGGGCCCGATTCCATTTCCGCCTCGCAACGAGGGACTGCTGTTCATGAATCAGCTCGATGCGACCTATCGCGACTCGTTGCATCGATCGCTCGGCTCATCGTTCGTCAACAACGAAGGCGCCGTGGTGTGGGTGCTCGAGTACTTGCGCTATCGCCTGAACGGGTGCAACCATGGCGACGCGACGACGAAGGTGTTGCAGCAGATCAGAGGCCAGGGAATTCAGCCGGTGTGCACGGCTTAGATCGATGTGAGTTTCTTGTAATCTGCCGGCGTATCCATATCTTCGAATGCGCCGGCATCGTTCACTTCAACGTTGAGTATGCGTTCGCGGTGCATCGCGAACACGGCCTTGGCGCCGGTGTCCGGATCCGCCGAACGCAAATCCGCAAAGATCGATCGATCGAAGATCACCGGGTGGCCGTGACGATTGCGGTCGGCGGGGCGCACGATCGGCGCGCGCGTGCGACGCCAGGCGGCGATCACTTCCGCAACCGTCGCCGATCGCACGAGCGGCACGTCGACCAGGGTGACGACAGCCGCTTCGAGCAGCGGATCGTCAATCGCGTCCAGTCCCGCCAGCAGCGACGACAGCTGTCCCTGCTCCCATCCCAGGTGTTCGATGACGCGGGCCCGCGATTCGTGCCGCGGCATCGCTCCGCGCACCGCGTCGATGTGCGCGCCGGCCACCACGACCACGTTCGGAACACCGCCTTCGAGCAGCGTCCGGACGACCCGGGCCACGACGGTTTCGCCCGTTTGACCGAGCGGCAGCGCGGCCTTGGCCTGGCCCATTCGGGACGATGCGCCGGCGGCGAGGACGATCGCTGAAATCATTCCGAATGCGCGGAAAATATCAAATCCACCGCGGCTGTTCGAGCCGTAGTGTAAACGCCCGCGGCGTTCGGTTCGTATACTTGACTTCCCATTGTTGACCTGCCTACACTTGCCGCGTTTTCGCGACCCCTTCCGTTGCCAGTAGTTTATACGGCGGCTCCTTCGGGTCTCGGGGACATCGGAGGACAGGTTATGCCGACCGGGACGATCGCACGGCTCCTAATCGATAAGGGCTTCGGGTTCATCCGCGATGAATCCGGCCTCGAGCATTTCTTTCATCGCAGCTCGGTTCGGGGCGCGGTGTTCGAGTTGCTGCGGGAAGGCCAGCGCGTCGAGTTCGCGATCGAGGAATCGCAGAAAGGCCCTCGCGCCGGAGACGTTCGACTGATTGAAGGGTAAGTCTGATTTGAATTTGTACTAAGCTTCCTCCTTCCGGCCCTGGCTCGTGGGGCCGGAAGTTCGTCACCACCTCCAGAACAAAGTGAAACGTTTCCTTCGTCGCAGCGCCATCGTCCTGGCGCCGATCTTCCTCATCAGCCTCTTCCTGCTGCGCGGCCTCGGCTCGTGGCTGGTCGTCCAGGATCCGCTCGACCACGCCGAGGCGATCGTCGTCCTCGGCGGGACGATGTACGAGCGGCAGATGGAAGCGGTCGATCTCTTCAAGGAAGGCTGGGCGCCGCGCATCTACGTGCTGCGCGAGATCGCCGATTGGGGCGAGGCCGAGCTGATCGCGCGCGGCATTCCGTACGTCCGCAGCGTCGACATGCAGATCGAGACGATGCTGAAGCTTGGCGTGCCGGCGGACCGGATCACGATCCTCGATCCGGCCAACAGCACCGCCGAAGAAGCGCAGATCGTGCTGCGGCTCGCGACCGAGGCGAAGCTGACGCGGCTGATCATCGTGACGTCAAAACAACACACGCGCCGCTCCCGCCTGGTGATGAACCGGCAGCTGCGGCCCGCCGGCGTCAGCATCGTCGTGAGAGCGAGCCGCTACGATCGGACGGATACCGAGGGTTGGTGGCGCAACCGCAGCACGCTGCGTTTCACGCTCTTCGAAACGCAACGGTTGTTTGGCTATTGGATCGGTGTGGCTGATTAGTTTGGCTGGGAGTCGACCCCATTTAGGCGAGCGCGAAGCGCGAAGCCGGTGTGGCTGACGACCAGGCGCTGAACGCCATTGAGGCCGAAGGCCGAAATGGCGGAAGCGCCTGGGAGTCGAACCCAGCCTGCCCCGCAAGGGGGCAGCGACCGATTTTGAAGACCGGGAGG
>Ga0207428_10004370_pt1 | contig 13483 bp, 17 predicted proteins | sample RhiMethybrSRZTD1_FD_187600 | JGI IMG/M metagenome (GOLD analysis project Ga0207428, IMG submission 187600) | Populus rhizosphere microbial communities from Tennessee, USA - Rhizosphere MetaG P. TD hybrid SRZTD1 (SPAdes) (version 3) | ecosystem: Host-associated > Plants > Roots > Rhizosphere >... | reverse complement strand
CGACCCGAGCCAATCATCGCCAAGGTCAGCCAGGAGACGCTCGCGGAGATGATCGGTACGACGCGCTCCCGCGTGAGCTATTTTATGAACAAATTTCGAAAATTGGGCTTGATTGACTACAACGGCCGCATCGAAATCCACAGCTCATTGCTGAATGTCGTATTGCACGAGGAACCCCACATCAACAGCTGATCATAGCAACGAGTGCTTAACTGCATAATGTCCGCTTTGGGTCATTAGCGGACATTTCTTGATGTCCGCTTTTCCCTGAATGATGTCCGCTTTACCCCCGAAAGCGGACATTGATTGGCGCCTCTTCGATGTCCGCTAAGTGCCAAAGCGGACACTATTTTGGAAGTACGCTCGCTCGCGGCTAGCCTTGCCCCGCTACCAAAATCTATTTGGGTGGGAGCCGCGCTGCAGAATGGGACACTATCGCTCTCGAGGATCGGCCGGCGCCACCGTAAGCCCCTCGATGCCACTCCGCGCGATGGAGTCCGCCAGAAACCCGCTCGAACGCATTTCAGCGAGTGTCGCGTCGATCAACTGAAGGCGGTCCGGGCGGTCGAGCGGTACGGCAACGGTCTGCGGCACGCCATAGAAGTTGTCATCCAGCATACGCAGGCTGGTCACGCCTCGCGTAGCGCTGGACAGCCTCTGCCGACCGCCGGCGAAGGCTACCACCTCTCCGTTCTGGAGCCATTGGACCGCGTCGCGCAGCGTGTAGTCAGGGGTGGCGCGTACTCTGGCGGCGGTCAAATGCTGCTGTAGCCACACGCCAACGCTGTCGTCGGTGTTGATCCCGATCACGTGGCCTGGCCGGTCGACTTCGTTGACGAAATGTAGCGGGGAATCCGCACGGACGAGTGCACTCTGCTGCACGAGCATGTAGGTCTGCGAATAAAGCACGAGCCCGGTGCGCTCCGGGTTCGGCGCGACGAAGCCGATGTCGGCCGCACCGCTTCGGACCGCCTCAATGACGGCGGCGGCCGTGGGTAGCGGCGTAATCGTCACCGGCACGTCGGCTCGGCGACCCAGCTCGCGCGCGATATCGGCGATAACACCGGAAACAGTTCCGGTTGCAGAGTCGAGGCGCGCCTGCGCCACGTTCGGGCCGATATACGCTGCACGCAGCGTGCCGTTGGGCGCCAGCACCGAGTCTGCAGCCTTCACCGGGACGGCAAGCAAGACCAAGAAGAGCAGGAGCAAAGGACGCATCCGAATTCCTATTTGAGACGTTGACCCGTAGTCGCATCAATTAACTTCGGCCACGAATCCCGCGCGGACGTCGCGCCATCAACCAGCATATGGGGTCAGCGACGAATGTCCGCTAAGTGCCTAATCGGCGACATTGCAGAATTGATTTGAAACGAAGAGGCCGCCAGCTAAGGCGGCCTCTAAACGCTACTAAAATACTAAGGACTCAACTACCTCCCAAGTGCGGCATGATCAGTTTCAGACGGCCGAAAATAACGATAACCGCGGATGGCAGTCTGCTGACAAACTTGGACTCATGACAGCAAGAGATGCTTGGGAAAAGGCATGTCTGACGAAGAGCTAAGGCTGGAGTAGAACGCCTCCGCCAAGAAAACGCGGCTCTCAAAAAAGGGGCTGCCGCCGGTATTCGCATGAAAGTAAGCGAAAAGGGAGCAGTGTCGATCTACGGCATGGGCCGCTTTCCCGTAACCTTGTATAAAGAACAATGGCTGAAGCTGCTGGACATGTCAGACGACATCCGTGCGTTCACTGCTGCGAACGAAGCGCAATTGAAGACTAAGAACCAAAATAAATAGTATGGATTGTGAAAGGTCGACGAACATCATTACCTCTGAGTCGCAAGAAATTCTCGTACGTATTCCACTATCAGAGATATTGTGCTTGCGACGGCTCGGATCACTCTCGATCCTCGTCAGGACGCCAGATGAGGCGCAATTGCCCACCATTGTCTCCCTTCCATGCGAACATTTCTCTGTCGCACAAGACGCACTTAGCGGGCCGCGTTTGCCCGGAGGGACCTTTAGTTTCGATCACCTCGTAGATCGCGCCGCAGACGCACGTAGCTCTGAGGTTGGCCATGGGCGCAAATATGCGCCCATTCGGCATGCGCAGCTAGCAGCTCGTATGCCTGTCACGCCGCCCGTTTCGCTTTCGTCAGCAAGCGGGCGAGGACTTTTTTCCCTTCTCTGTTCGCCTCTGCCATGCTTTCAAAAAAGACTGGCGAGCGCTCTACCGGCCCCAAACGACAGGCACAATAGATCTCCCATCGCCATGGCTTAGGCGGGTTCCCTCGCAACTTCACGACGACCGAATAGTCGGCTGGGTCAAATTCTTCGCGCATGCATTATTAAACGGCGATGGTCGTCTTAAGTTTCAAAGGTCGCCTAGCCTCATGACCTATGGCGCGTGATCCTCGATCGAGCCATCAAATACGCCTTTATGTGACACCCATCACAGCGGGGAGGCGGGTGCCTTCCTAGATTGACAACAGAACGCCTATGATTGGGGGCACCCATGTCGATCACTTTCATAAACCGAACCAGCCGGGTCGCTATCGCAGGCCGCGTCGCAGAATGGCGTCGCCCCCACGAGTGGAACGAGCTGACGATGCTAGGCGATTACCACCTGCCCTTTGGCAAGGCCGAAGCCCGGGCAGAAGCCGCGAAGTGGCTCTGTCAGGTCTAATCACCAACGCAGAGTGAAGGGAGTCAATTCCCGCTCGAATGCAGGCGTCCATGCTTGACCGACCTTCCGATGATGAAGTCAGCCGTCAAATCCTCGGCGTTTTCATGCGCCACCGGATACCGGCCAGCGGCATACTTCAGCGCAATCATTTTTTCGACGTACGCGACGGCGATTTCCAGCGCGGGCTAAACAAGGCGGTCGCGAACAACTGGATCACGATCGATCTGCGCAACCGCTACCGCTATCAACTCACGGCAAAGGGTTATGCCGTGGGGCGGATGATCGACCCGGTACTTGGCCAACCGACAAATTTCGTAAAACCATAGAAGGCGGTTTGGGTCCAGTCCGCCGCGATGTCTGCTTTACCCTCGAAAGCGGACATTGATATGTAGTTCTTCGATGTCTGCTTTGTGCCAAAAGCAGACATTACTCTGAGGGCTCCGGTCCGGTAAGGGCCAGAAGCGGACATTCAAGAGTTCGGCTTTGCCGCGCTGCGCTACCAACGCCCGCCTCGCCGGACTAGCCTCACGATCACGAGCAACAACACGGCGCCGATGGTGGCAGCAATGATTGCAGCAACAATGCCAACACCAAGATGAATACCAAGCTGGGGAAATAGCCAACTGGCGATGAAGGCGCCGAGGATTCCAATTATAATGTCGCCAACCAAACCAAAGCCTGTCCCTTGCACGATTTGGCCCGCCAGCCAGCCCGCAATAGCGCCAATTAACAAAATGACAAGCAGACTTTCAGCAGACATATGCATAACGGTTCCCTCCGGTAAGCGTGAGTTTGTACGATTGTTAGCTGGTGAATTATTTGTACCCCGCGGAAGAAAGATTACTGGATCAGCTTGATCCTATCTAGGGCACGAACTCCTAGATTGCCCGGGATAGATAGCTCGCGAGCGACCGCTTAGAAGCCATAAGCGGTCGTTACGCTCGACAATTCCAATGTCAGGTTTACCTCCGAAAGCGGACATTCACCGGACGGGCTGTGACGTAAGCTTTGTGCCAAAGCGGACTTGCTGCGAAGCTCGCTCGAAAATAAAAAATCCCGGCTTCGTTTGCCGGGGCATCTGGCATTTCAAATGCCGAGGGGTCGACAGTTTGAATACGCACCAGAAAAGTAAGCAAGAGCCCCAACTCCGGCGCGCGACTTTGGCGGCGACCAGACCACGAAGGTTGACTCCGAGCGAGAATGATAGCCGAGGGCTTCATTAACCGCGGAGTAGCAGCGCGCCAAGGGCTTATTCTAGTGGATACGAAATACGAAATTTGGCATGGGCGAGAACGATGAGATTGTACTTATCGACGAAATTCACACACCTGACTCATCCCGATTTTGGCAGCTTGCGTCCTATGAGGATCGTTTCAAAAAGGGTGAGGAGCCACAGTATTTCGATAAAGAGTTCCTACGTTTGTGGTTTAAGGAGCACTGCGATCCGTACAAAGATGAAAAGCTGCCCGATGCACCGGCGGAATTGGTAGACGAACTGTCGCGTCGCTACATCCAGATGTACGAACAGATAACTGGAGAGAAATTCGTGTGCGGCGAAAAGCCGATTGGGCAGCGTATCTTGCAGACCTTTTGCGTCTGCTTTGCCATACAGACAATCATTGCCCCTTGGGCAAGGCGCGCTTGCTGACAAAACTGGAGCCTCATGAGAGGTCCGACCCACATCCCCGCTTGTGCCGCGTTCGCCACTTACCGCTAGTCTGGCGCGCTCACAACAAGGTCATGGAAGAACCCCGGTTTGTCCAGCGTAAAATGTAAGTTGGAGACTTACGGTCAGGAGATAACCATGGCAGGCAGCGACACCCCTTTTCCCCTGAGTGAAATGATGACGCAGGGTTTTGAACAAACGCGCAAGGCAATGGAGATACTATTTTGATTTCTTCGAGAAAAACATAAGAGCCGCGCCATGGCTTGATACCAATCTGAATGAAAAAATGAAAACCCGTATCAAATTGATTTGGAAGGCCAGAGGTTCCCGTCGCTCGTTTTAGAATTCCCACCATTAACCTAGTGCTGTGATCTCAGCGACATCATAGGTTGCTGCGCCGCAGGACGTTGATCTGTTGGCGAAGCGCCAGGATCTTGATTTCCAGCGAAGCTCGCGATCGAAACAACCCGACCAGCGAACCAGATCAGTCTGCAGAGCTCGATTATCGAGCAAAAGCCTCGCCCGATTCGCGGCTGTTCGCCAGTCGTGTTCGGTTTACGATAGGGACAGGGAATTCGGTAGTGACAGCGCCTCAATGGGAGACGTAACAACATGACTGATTATGGCCCGCTGACCCTCCATGTGCCCGAACCGGCGGTTCGGCCTGGCGGCACCCCCGATTTTTCGAGTGTCGGGGTTCCAAGAGCGGGATCGGTGGCGCGGCCGGAGGTGAACGCCGATCCGGAATCGATCCGCGATCTCGCCTATTCGATCATCCGCGTTCTTAACCGCGACGGTAAGGCGATCGGTCCTTGGGGCGGCCTCTTGAGCGACGAAGAATTGCTCGAGGGTCTGCGTCACATGATGATTTTGCGAACGTTCGACGCACGGATGCTGATAGCGCAGCGACAGGGCAAAACATCATTCTATATGCAGCACATGGGTGAAGAGGCGGTCAGCTGTGCTTTTCGCAAGGCACTTCTGCCGGGCGACATGAATTTTCCGACCTATCGTCAAGCAGGACTGCTGATCGCCGCCGGCCATTCGCTAGGCCATATGATGTGCCAGATCTACTCCAACGAGCGGGATCCGCTGAAAGGCCGCCAGATGCCGGTTCTCTATTCGTCAAAGGAGGACGGCTTCTTCTCGCTTTCTGGAAATCTGGCAACCCAATATATACAGGCTGTAGGCTGGGCCATGGCGTCTGCGATCAAACACGATACGAAGATCGCCGCCGCGTGGATTGGCGATGGCGCGACCGCCGAATCGGACTTCCACGCCGCCTTGGTTTTCGCCTCCACCTACAGGGCTCCGGTGGTGCTCAATATCGTCAACAATCAGTGGGCGATCTCGACCTTCCAGGGCATCGCCCGCGGCGGCTCCGGCACTTTCGCTGCGCGCGGTCTCGGCTTCGGCATCCCCGCGCTCAGGGTCGACGGCAACGACTATCTTGCTGTGCATGCCGTAGCGAAATGGGCAGCCGAGCGGGCACGCCGCAATCTCGGTCCCACGCTCATCGAGTATGTCACCTATCGCGTCGGCGCTCATTCCACCTCCGACGATCCGTCCGCCTACCGGCCGAAGACCGAGTCCGACGCCTGGCCGCTCGGCGACCCCGTGATCCGGCTCAAAAATCACTTGATTACAATCGGCGCCTGGTCGGATGAACGCCATAAGCAAGCGGAAGCCGAAGTTCTGGATACCGTGATCACCGCACAGAAGGAGGCCGAAAGCCACGGCACGCTGCATAGCGGCGGCAAGCCCTCGGTGCGTGACATGTTCGAGGATGTCTACGCGGAAATGCCGCCCCATCTACGATGGCAACGCCAGCAGGCGGGAGTCTGAACCATGCCCCGCAAAACCATGATCGAAGCCATCCGCGACGCTATGGACGTGATGATGGACCGAGATGACAATGTTGTCGTGTTCGGCGAGGATGTGGGTTTCTTCGGCGGCGTCTTTCGCGGCACACAGGGGCTACAGGCGAAATACGGCCAGAGCCGTTGTTTCGATACCCCGATCAATGAGTCGGGGATCGTGGGCGCGGCGGTCGGCATGGCGGCCTATGGGCTTCGCCCCTGCGTCGAGATCCAGTTCGCTGACTACATGTATCCGGCCTACGACCAGATCGTTTCAGAGGCCGCGCGGCTGCGCTATCGCTCCAGTGGCCAATTTACCTGTCCGCTCGTGGTGAGAATGCCGACCGGCGGCGGAATCTCAGGCGGACAGACCCACAGCCAGAGCCCGGAGGCTCTGTTCACCCATGTGTCAGGTCTGAAGACAGTCGTGCCCTCGAACCCGAGCGACGCCAAAGGGCTGCTGATTGCGGCGATCGAGGATCCCGATCCGGTGATCTTCCTGGAGCCGAAGCGGCTCTATAACGGCCCCTTCGACGGTCATCACGATCGACCCATCACACCTTGGTCGAAACACGAGCTCGGCGAGGTTCCGGACGGTCATTATGCCGTGCCTCTGGGGAAGGCCATCGTCCGGCGCCAAGGCGCGTCCCTGACCGTGCTCGCCTACGGGACGATGGTCTATGTCGGCATGGCGGCCGTTACCGAAACCGGCGTCGATGCTGAAATCATCGACCTGCGCACGCTGTTGCCGCTCGATCTGGAGACGATCGAAGCATCGGTCCGGAAGACGGGCAGATGCGTGATCATCCATGAGGCGACGCGGACATCTGGTTTCGGCGCGGAGCTTTCCGCGCTGGTGCAGGAAACATGCTTCTACCACCTGGAGACCCCCGTCAGGCGCGTCACGGGTTGGGATACGCCCTATCCGTATGCGCAGGAATGGGATTACTTCCCTGGCCCCGCTCGCGTCGGCCGCACGCTGCTCGAAACAATGGAGCAGTGAGATGACCGAGCATGTGATCAGACTGCCCGATGTCGGCGAAGGTGTCGCCGAGGCGGAGCTCGTTGAGTGGCACGTCAAGATCGGCGATCTTGTCCGGGAGGATGCAATCCTTGCAGCGGTCATGACGGACAAGGCGACGGTGGAGATTCCCTCGCCGGTCGAGGGCGAGATTGTTTGGCTCGGCGCCGAGATCGGCGATGTGGTCGCTGTCGGTTCCGACCTTGTCCGCTTGAAGGTCCGAGGCGAAGATAACAGCTCCGCTCCCACGGGCGCGCTGGTGGCGCCGAGAGCGAAGGCTCCTGCCGCCGAAACAGCGGAATCCGCTCCGTTGGCAAAGCGTCCCATTGGCGATTCACTCGAGCGTGCCCCGGCCGCGACTGCCCTGCCGGGATCCGCCACAGGCCGGCCGGCCCGAACCGCTCCGTTCCGGCAATTCGCCCGTGGTGCTCCGCGTCCCGAAGGCGAAAAGCCCCTGGCCGCGCCGACGATTCGTCTGAGGGCTCGAGAGGCCGGAGTAGACTTGCGACAAGTACCCGGCACTGGCCCTGCTGGCCGCATCACGCATGAGGATCTGGACGCTTTCTTCGCTCAGGGACCGGGGATGGCGAGAGCGCAAGGCCTTCAGCCGAGGACTGCCGTGGAAGACATCAAGGTGGTCGGCCTGCGCCGCAGGATCGCCGAGAAAATGTCGATTGCCAACTCGCGCATTCCCCACATTACCTACGTCGAGGAGGTCGATGTCACCGAGCTCGAGGAGCTTCGGGCAACGCTCAACAACCAGAAACGGCACGACCAGCCGAAGCTGACGCTCTTGCCCTTCCTGATGCGCGCCATGGTGCGGGCCATCGTCGAGCAGCCCAATCTCAATGCGCTGTTCGACGACGAGGCAGGCGTCGTGCACCGGCATGCCGGCGTGCATATCGGCATCGCGGCGCAGACGTCCGCGGGCCTCATGGTGCCGGTGGTCAGGCACGCAGAGGCGCTCGACCTTTGGGGCTGTGGGGCGGAGGTGAACCGGCTTGCCGAAGCAGCGAAGAACGGCACCGCTACCCGCGACGAACTGAGCGGCTCCACTATCACCATTACGTCGCTCGGCACCATGGGCGGCGTGGTGACCACCCCCATCATCAACCATCCCGAGGTCGCGATTATCGGCGTCAACAAGATGATGATGCGTCCCATCTGGGACGGGTCGGTATTCATTCCCCGCAAGATGATGAACCTTTCGTCGAGCTTCGATCACCGCGTGGTGGATGGCTTTGACGCCGCGCTCTTCGTGCAACGCATTAAGACGCTACTTGAAACGCCAGCGCTGATCTTTATGGAAGGCTGAGGCCGTGAAAGACATCTCCTGCAAGCTCTTGGTGATCGGTGCGGGCCCAGGCGGCTATGTCTGTGCGATCCGGGCAGGCCAGCTTGGTATCGACACTGTAGTAGTCGAGGCGAAGAAGCTCGGTGGAACCTGCCTCAATGTCGGCTGCATTCCCTCCAAGGCCCTGATCCACGCAGCCGAAGAGTTTAAGAAGATTGCACGGATCGCGAGCGGCGCGAGCCCGCTCGGCATTTCCGCCGGCAAGCCCGCGCTCGATCTCTCGAAGACCGTGCTCTGGAAGGAGGGCCTCGTCGGTCGCCTCAACAACGGAATTTCGGGACTGTTGAAGAGGGCGGAGGTGAAGATCGTCGAGGGCTGGGCGCGATTTCGCGACGGGAAGACGGTCGAGGTTGAGACGGAAATCGGCCCACAGGTGATTCGCGCGGAACAGGTGGTGATCGCCACGGGTTCCGACGCTATCGAGCTTCCGTTCCTTCCGTTCGGCGGCAAGGTGATCTCGTCGACAGGGGCCCTGGCGCTGACCGAAGTGCCGAGTAAGCTTGTCGTCGTGGGCGCTGGCTATATCGGGCTGGAGCTAGGGACCGCGTTTGCCAAAATAGGTGCCGCGGTGACCGTCGTTGAAGCTCAGGGCCGCATCCTACCTCAATATGACGCCGAGCTGACGCGGCCGGTCGCCAAGCGTCTGCACGAACTCGACATCGGGCTGCTGACCGGCGCCAAGGCGAAAGGGCTCGCGTCCAAAGGCGATGCGCTCTCCATCGAGGCGGCAGATGGCAAGGTGGTGACGCTCGCGGTCGACAAGATCCTCGTTACGGTCGGCCGCAAGCCGGCGACCGAGGGCTGGGACCTTGATGCGATCGACCTCGATATGGATGGCCCGTTCATTCGCATCGATGACAAGTGCCGCACCTCGATGCGCGGCGTCTACGCCATCGGAGACGTGACGGGCGAGCCGATGCTGGCCCACAGGGCCACGGCACAAGGCGAGATGGTGGCCGGGATCGTCGCCGGCGAGAAACGCTCCTGGGATAAGGTTTGCATTCCCGCAGTTTGCTTCACCGATCCTGAGATTGTCACCGCCGGACTGTCGCCCGACGAAGCTAAGGCGGCCGGCATCGAGTTTAAGACCGGGCTCTTTCCTTTCCGGGCGAACGGCCGCGCTATGACGCTTGAGAAAGAAGCGGGCTTCATTCGCGTCGTCGCCAGAGCCGACAATCATCTTCTGCTCGGCATTCAGGGAGTGGGCGCCAGGCTTGCGGAATTGTCGGCCGGCTTCAGCTTGGCGCTCGAGATGGGCGCGCGGCTCGAGGACGTCGCCGCAACGATCCATGCCCACCCGACCCAGAGCGAAAGTCTTTTGGAGGCCGCTCTCAAGGCTTTGGGCCATCCGATGCATATCTAGATTGGGCGATCAACCCTGCCAATTCGCTTCTAACACTCACGAGGCGAATCTACCCCGGATGACATTTTCGGAAAGGACAAGTGACGGTCCGCTGTCGAAAAGCTGGAACGGGCGAGAGCGGCGAAAGTGGCAAACCCATGAACGAACCATGCACGAGTGGCAACCCCATTGACTTAATTCAAATGTCCGCTTTCGGGGTGATTCGAGCTGTTTCCCTGCATGCGCCGGAACAAAGAGTTCGCAATTCCCGTTATCTCACTGAGCGGCATCCAGCTGCGTCGTAGGAGCGAGGAATGGCGGGGAGCACGGCATCTAATGAGGTGGTGAGCCGACGGCGGTCTGGTCGTGCCAACGACAAAGGGGTGGTGACCCTCGCGGGCGACGCGTTGAAGGAAGTCGCAGCGCTGCTTCAAACCGAGCTGCAGCTGTTGCGCGCGGAGATTTTAGAAAAGCTCACCTTTACTGCAGTGTCCGCCGCGCTGATCGGCGCCGGTGCGCTTCTGCTGATGGCGACAATCGTACTGTTGCTGCAAGCCGCCGTTGCCGGACTGGTTGCCTATGGTTTTTCCTGGTCGGTCGCGATTCTCATCGTCGCCGCGGCTACTCTACTGGGCGGAGCGGGTCTTATTTGGGTGGGCCTCAATCGCTTGAGCATGGCCCGTCTCGCTCCCTCCAAAACCCTCGACCAACTGCAAAAAGATTCAAACATCGCAAACATGAGGTGACTCTATGGCTACGTCAGCACAGCTGGAACGCAAAGCAGAAGGGGCGCGCGGGCGTCTTTCCGACCGCATCGACGATTTGCGCTATCACGTCTCTCCCACAACAGTGGTGAGCGACCTGTTGGGCAGCGTTAACCCTCGCGCTTGGGGAGATGATGTCCTGCCGATCCTGGCAAAGCAGGCGCGCAACAACCCCATTGCTTCCATGCTCATCGCCGCCGGCGTCGGATGGCTGATATTTTCAGAGGTGCGTGGCCCGGTGGCCAAGAGCCTCGGTCTCAAGAGCTTCGGTCTGATGACAACGCGGCAGACGGCAAAAGGCGGACGAAAAAAGAAACGGTCTGCACGCAACAGCAAGGCAGCATCCGGGAGCCGGAGCAAGTAAGGAGCAGGTAAAATGTCAGCGGCCGGCGGCCACTGGACGCCTGGAGCACAGAGGTCGATCCGGCGTGAGTGCGTCGACCATATCGTCGTCTTGGGCGAGGCGCACCTGCGCCGGATCCTGAAAAATTATGCCGGCTATTACAACAAAATCCGAACACACCGGTCGTCGGACAAAGATGCACCGGCGTTTCGTCCCGTTCAGCGGGTCGGGAACATCGCGTCACACGCGATCCTCGGTTGGCTTCATCACCATTACGTACGGATTTAGGTTTTCGGTATAGACACGGATGAAGCTTTCAAGTTAGAGCCCAACGCTACTTCGCTCAATCTTCTACAAGCGATCTATCGTAGCGCAGCCGTGCCGTTAATGACTCGGATGCGAGCAGCGATAACGGCAATTCAATTCGAACATCCGAAGCTTCAAGTAACGGCAACTGTCGAAAGCGGTGACTTCGCCTTCCAACTAGATCAAGCCGTGGAACGTAGTCGAAGGGCAACGATCGAAGCCAAGCCAATCATCGAAGCCAACACTTCAAGCGACACTCCAAGCAACACAGCCAATGTTTCAAGCGACACTAAGAGGCCGCATGTGGAGGCCTCGAATGGTGTGAAACCATTTGTGCTAGATAGGCGATATAGAAGATGGTGATGAAAAAATAGGCGGTGGTATTCGCCGCGTTATAGTCGCAAAATATTGATATTGTTGACACAGCGCAGTGTAAATTGAGGGTAGCTCTCTTCCTCATCCCTAGAGAGCGCGACCCCGACCTCATTCTCAGCCCCCCAGCCCAGAGAGATCGGGGTCGCTTTTTTTTCAATAATTGTTGCCGCTCGGTTTGCTTGGACGGCTGTCATCAATTCATGGGCGGTCGAAATCACAAGAAGATTTTCGAAGGGCCTGATATTTCGCAACGGTGATAAAACCGGGGCCGCTCTCGCCAGAGCACGGCCCCGATCTCACTACCCCGTCCCCAATCGACGAGGTCGGGGCCACATATTTCTACACACACCGTTGCCTACCGGTAGAGCGCTAATTCGATTGTGTTGCGAATTCTTCTCGCTGTGGTGCTCAGGCCACAAGAGGACAATAAAAAATCAGGGCCGAGCTCTCGGTGAGTGGGTGAGAGAGCTCGGCCCTGATCTCCCTGTTACGCGCTACTGTCTCCTAGGTGGAGTTTGCTAGGGGAGTTGCGCTTGACATTTTTACTATGAACGGAAGCCTCTCAATAGACGTCAAGTGGTTGGCATTACGAATTCTTCTGGATTGTTGCTGTGGTGTCACAGAGGAAATTCCCTTGGCCCCCTATTGTCCGAAGTCATCATCATCATTCGCAGGTTCACGATAGCGAAACGTTATCTCTTCAAACCATTCAGGGTAGCGCCTGCGCCAGGCCTGCAAACGCCCTTCATAGTCAGTAACAGCTTCGGGAATTGCTTTAAGCGCCGCCTTGCCCTTTATCGTGCTAGCCCATTCCTCTAGCTCGCCCATGTAAACGGGAGGGTAGCCCATTGATTGTTCAAACGCTGCAAGTTGCCGCCAATCGATACGGTGTGTGTCATCATCGTTTGTAAATCCGTGCCAACGTGGCGAAACCCCAATGACCTTAGAAGTCATGGGATAGTTTTTCTTGGTGATCCTAATCGGTGCACGGTTACGCCCCTTGCTGACTTCCGCCATTACTTTCTGTTTCACTATTACGGTCTCCCCGTTCAAATTCGCCCCCTCATGTCCTGTACATGCGGCCTTTTAGTGTCAGTCAAGTTCGGTAGCGCAGTTGTTACCGCAAAGCCCATTAAACCGCCGTTGTGAAATCCTTGTATGTCTCACCGTCATTTCAATCGACCGATGCCCTAGCCATTCTTGGATCGTTCGCAGATCAACGCCACGATCAGCCAACGCATAGCCGCAGGAATGGCGTAGGCAGTGCGGATGTAGGTGCGTGAAACCTGCCTGTTCGGCGGTTCGGTTGACAAGGTAGTTAACTGCGAACCGAGTGAGCCGCCCTTGGCGTTCAGAGAGAAACAGCCAAGGCAAGCTATCATTGCGTAGGTTCAAGTAGCGCCTTATCGCTCGTAGCTCATCTCCTTCAATCGGATGCATCCCTGAGTTCGAGCCTTTCAGTCTGCGCACCCACAGCGTAGCTCGGTCAAAGCTCACGTCATCAATCCGCAGGTCCACCGCTTCGCTGCAGCGGAGCCCATGCCGGTACATCATCAAGAATAGCAGGTGATCCCTTGGCCCTTGCCGTCCAGCTTTCGCAGCTTCAAGGAACGCTTTCATCTCAGTTGGATCGAGGAAGTCCTTCGGTCGATGAGGATCAGTAACACGACTTTCCACATTACCCGTTATGGCAAGCTCGCTCATTGGCTTGGTTTCCTTCGATTACGTGGTGGTTTCAATCGGCCACTCTCAACAAAACTGCGATAACGTT
>Ga0207428_10004367_pt1 | contig 13489 bp, 22 predicted proteins | sample RhiMethybrSRZTD1_FD_187600 | JGI IMG/M metagenome (GOLD analysis project Ga0207428, IMG submission 187600) | Populus rhizosphere microbial communities from Tennessee, USA - Rhizosphere MetaG P. TD hybrid SRZTD1 (SPAdes) (version 3) | ecosystem: Host-associated > Plants > Roots > Rhizosphere >... | reverse complement strand
CGTATCAGACCCTAGCTAGCTTGCTGAAGTCGGAAATGCAGTTAGAAGGGAGGTACGAGACATGAACGCAATTCACCAATACCAAGACTATTTGCGCTGGCTCTCCGTCAAGCACCGCGAAATCACAGTGGATCGCGCCAAGTTCTGGCGGGAAGCGCGCCCGTACACCACCGACTGGTCACTTGCTGGGCGCTACCATGAAATGCTGCGCTTCGTTGTGCGTGAAATGGATATGACGCGGGCCGCGCTAGAAAGGGAAGTGGAGCAAAAGAAAACGCGCCTGAGATACCGTGTGGCTAAGCTGTACCTCAAGCGCGTGGTGGCGTTGTTCGTGTGGCGCTAATCAGCCGGTGCCTATTCATAGTTTGGGCGTGACACTATTAGCACGTTTGACGAGTGCGGTCTTACCGTCATCGTCGTCTCAAGTAGCCTGTTGCCCACTTTTACATGGTGCGAGGCGCGCATTTCGAGCGATACCCCATCTTTCAACAAGCGCAACTCGTACAACGGGCGTCCGTCTTCGGCCAGGATCACAATCCCACGTTCCATAATGAATGTTGCTGTATCCCGTGGTTCGCTCGAACCTATCACTTGATTCGTGTATTCATCTACTGACATTATTCTCATGCTTCCCCCTTTTTGGTTGGTTTTCTCGGTTTACCCTTTTTCCAGCCGCCGAGCTTGCCGAACTGGCCGTTATTGCGCGCCGCTTGGGTGCGCTTCTTCTCGCCTTCGTCTAGCAGTTTGAATCCGGCGACTAAGTTGGTAATTACTTCTTGTATGTTGTACAAGAAAAATCCTAATTCGGGCGCTGTTTGCTGCTGGAACCTGATAGCTTCCTCAACTGAGAACTTATAGCCGTCAAGTCTATCGCATGCGCTGCGGGCGGCGGCTAGTGATTGCTGGCGTTCAGTGGGGTTCATTTGAGATAAATCCCCAACAGTTCGTGTGCGCTCCGAAGGGACGCCTTAAGCTTGGCTATCTCTTCGACGTATTCCCGGCGCTCTTTCTGATATTCGGCCATGGCTCCATCCGCTGATTCAATGGCCGTCTCCTTCTTTCTAAGCACTTCGCGCAATTGACTTACTTCCTCGGCTAAGTCTTCCGCGGTTCGTGTAATCGGGTATTTAGTTATAGTCATGTCGCTCATTTCCAGTCCTCCATTGTTAAGCCATTGGCAACCAGCAAACCCTGGGAATGGTATTGCTCGCGAACTTAGCGGGAACAGCGACAAACTACGGAAGCCCCAGACCTAATCGTCGGCGTCACATTCGCAAGGTTTACTGATTGCCAAAGATCATTCCCGTTTACTCGCCACGCATCTCGGCCAGTTTGTTCGCTACCTTGTCGTGAAACTCGCGCCATGTCCCAGTCTCCCGCGCTTCTTTCGGCAGATCGGACCAGCCGTTTTCCGTGTATTCGGTGTCGATCTCGGCGTCGGGGAATTGGCTATCAAACGTCTCGGCCACGGTTTTTGCTTGCAGATTGAATATCTCTCTCGGTTTAAGTTTCATTTTCTTTCTCCGGTTATCGCGCTTGCGTTACTGCCCGCTGCGATGATTCGGAGTATACCCGCAGGGGTATTGCAAGTCAAGGTTATTTTTACTTATTTATAAATATTATCCCACTCTAAAAGTGCTAACAAGTTAGCAATGTTGACAAGATAATGCGCCTACTCTATTCTGCCGCCGTTCGTATCTCCGGGAAGCGCTGGGGCCAACAACAGCTAGCGACCCCACCCCAGCGCTTTATAGCAACTCAATGGAACCACAATGGGCAGATATTATCGGCAAAGTCGGTATAACGGGCGTGGTGGTCCTCGGTGTAGGCTATGGACTCGCTAAGTACTTGTGGCCATTTCTCACGGCACAAATCAACCGCTCGCAAGACCGCCTAGACGCCCAGACAGATAGATTCGCCGAAACAATCCGAAATTTAACCACGCTTATGGCCGAGGATCAGCGCCAGCATTTGAGCGCGTTTCAAGAGATCACGCGGGAACTGCGTGCGCTTCACGACGTCGTAAAAAACGGTAACAGTAAAAAGTGATAGTACTATTCTTCATTATCTGGGCAATCTTCGGGGTTGTGGACACCGGCGCCGGGTTTCTCATCGCTTACGACTTTTTCCGGGTGCGGGGCCAGATTAGCCGCTACTGGATTGCGGCCTTACTGGCTGGCGCCGGCTATTCTCTAGCCCTTGTAATTGGCGCTGTCCTTCTCAGACGTGGGGCTTCTGCGATCTCACACTATGTCGGATTGTGGATGATTTTCCTTTTTCAAGGCGCTAAGGCCGCAACTATGGGTGCGCTCGCGCTGCACATGCGGGGCAATCTTGGCAATCCCAAACCCAAACAAACCACAGAGGAATAAAATCAATGAGGAAATCTCTTACCCTAATCATTTCACTTGCTCTCGTTATCAATCTCGCGCTCGTCACTGCCTGTGGGCCAAAGACACCCACGGCTAAACTCGCTGTATATTCGGCTAACGCTCAATCCGCGCTTATCGCCGTGACAGACAGCGTTGATAGGCTCAACAGGGCCGGCAGGATCAAAGCGGCAGCCGCGAAAACGGCTTATTCGATACTTGGCAGAGTAGACGCTGGGCTTGCCATACTCCGCGCCAGAGTGCAGAGCGGCTACAAGAAAGCTGACGCGCTAGGTATTGTCACGGCCATTATCGAGGACGTGCGCCAAGCTGAGGCCGAAGGCGTTGTAGGACTAAGCGGCAAAGAGAGAGAGCAGTTTTTGCGCATCATATTCTTTGCGCAATTCTCGCTCAATTCGCTAAAGGCCGTGATTGAGGCCACGAAAGAGCCGCCATTGCCGCCACTTCCCACCCCGTTACCCACAGTAGCCGACGGGACGAGAGCCGCGCGCGCCACAGACGACACAGTGTGGACAGACTTGGTTCTGATACTTCAAACCGCCGTCTTGCGCGGCATTTCTCAATCCCGAATGACAGAGAGCGAGGCTTTTGCCGACGGCGCCGCGTTAAGCGTTGAATTAAAAGCAAGTATCGCTAGCAAATTGGCGGCGCTTGGTGTATAAATTATCTTGATAGCACGAAAACTTGTTCGCACTGCTCGTTTCGTTAGCTTATTGGCGAACCCTTCAGTTAAGTGAAACTGTAGCGTGCATGGGGATCACAGTCGGGTGTGGTTTCTATGCGCGCTTTTCTTTTATGGCCACACGTCGCGGGAATCCTTCCAGATACTTTGTGCAACTCGACAATCAGCAAATGTTCCGTCTGTCCGCTGCCCGCTGGCATACATGGATCGCTGCCGGCCTGTTGATACTCATAGGCGGACGCGTGGCGAAACCTGCGAAAGCCGGGGTGGTGTGGCTTCAGGACGGGGAATTGCACGTGCCGCCTGAGCCGGTGTGGCCCTGGATCAATTTGAGTTGTCGGCTGATTGAACAGCGCATGGTGCCAAAACTTGAACCAATTGAACTACAGTTGGCGATTCAGAGAGAGTATGGCGGAAGAGATTAGCGCAATTGACTCATACCGCGCGCAGTGGAAGCCGAACGAGGCCAAGATTGCCGAGTATAAGGCGCTTTATGAGAAAGCCAAGCGTGATGGCGATTGGGTAATGATGCCTGTTTACTTTCAGGCATGGTCTGATGCCAACAGGCCGCCGCGCCACTTGCCGATTAAGCGCCTGGATCAGACGCGGTTTTAGGGGGGCGCCCCGGCGGCTTGCGTGGCTCAAAATTGCGCAGGCGTTCAAGCCCAGCGTCAGTGATAAGCAAGCGCGCGCCTACCTGTAGCAACTCGCCAGCTTCGACGCTGAGCGGTTCGCCGCGAATGATAAGACTGAGCATGCGCTTATGAACAACGGCGCGCCCACTCAATGAGAGCAGGCGCGCGGCTTCGTGGTAGCTGTAGAGGTTCATTGTTGGGTCAACTCACTTTCGCTGAGTATGTAGCCATTCCATGCGTACACAGTGCCGCACTTGCAGGTGATAGGCGGCTGCTCGTTGTTGTATTCGGACTCCGGCGCCTGTCCGCAAGGGCAGCGGATACGCCCGGACGCAGGGCTGCCGACCGGAGCGTCAGGATTTCGTACCCACGCGCGCTGTACACATTTGACGGTGACTTTAGTGTTGTCCGCTTTAGTTCGGCGCGTTGAAGCGGTAGAAGTCTTTCGGGCTTTGCGCGAGGGCTTTGGCTTCGCGGCGACATTCGGCCACGGAATCACGTTCCGTAACTGTGGCGACTCGTGGAAAGCGCAGGCAGCAGCGCGCCGTGAGAACCAATAGGCGACGCTGGGCTGGTTCGCTTCGATAGCTTGCGCTGCATATTCCGTATAGCGTTGGCCATAGTCCGGCCTTAATTCGTAAAAGCCCGGAGCGGCATATGTTCTTAGTTCGTAAAGCCGATCCTCTAACCATAGGGGCATCTGGTCGTCAAGGTTGTAAATTAGGTGGCCAATTCCGCCAGTCTCGGCAAGAAAACTCTTTTTGTCCGCATAAATGTCAGCGTCGCGCAGGTCGTAAGTCTCAACCGTTTCGTTGTAACGCGCTTCGTAGGCAAGAGCGTTGACAACGTGGGCGACTTGGATCAGATCGTAAATCCGCTCGCGGTCATGGCCCGCATCAATGAGAACTTCCGCTAGACCTTTAATCTCGCGTGGGTCAAAATAAATGGTAGACATGATCGAATCTCCTATTTTAATGCTTCAGGTTCGGTTGTGTGGGGCGTGTTTACGGCACGCCCCGTTGTGTTTAGGCTAAAGTCTTACGCTTGGCGTCTTGCAGTATCTGCCGCTCTTCGCACGTGATAAATTGCGTCTTGGCAAACCCTAAGGTTATCTGCAAATCTACGCTTGCGGCTTTGAGCCGAGGAATAATCTAGGTCAGTGTCGGCCTTGCGTACCTGTCTAAGTGCGCGCTTGTATAGCCGAATCCATTTGTCTTTTTTGCTTTTAATCACTTCCATTGTGTCCATATTGTCTCCGGTTGCTCTGTTGTTATTCCCAACTGACAAACGCAGTATAATAAAGACGGAAACATTTGTCAACTATTTTATTGATTAAAACAGCAATAATTCCCAATGTCAGAAACTAACGGCCACACAAACGGCAACGGACACAAGCCAAAGAAGGGAAGCCGCAAGGGCAAGCCAAACATTCCGCTTGAAACCAAAGCGGAAATGGTAGCCGCTCTCCCTGAAATGGGTTCGCAAGCTGCTGTGGCTGAAGCGTTTGGCGTTAGCCGTCCAGTTGTCACGCGAGCCATTAACGATCCTGAAGTATTACCGCTGGTACGAGTTAAAAAGGAAGAGATTGCCGACAAGTTCGGCCAGCTTGTTGATAAACTCCTAAGTCGTTATCTCACAATAGCCGACACCGCAACGCTTGAGGATAAAGGCTCTACCCTCCTCGGCATTGCGGCGGATAAACACCGCCTCTACTCGGACGAACCTACCAGTATTACAGAGAATCGCAACGACGCCGCTGTACGCGACGAAGCGTTGAAACTCCTTGAAGAATACAAGGCCGCGCTCAATGGCGACGAAGCGCAGGCTAAACAACTACTTGCGCAAGACGCGCCGTTTTACGCGAAGCACATAAACTAAATGGAAAACACAGTTGAACAGAAGCCGATGCAGTTAGAGATTAACGCCGACCTGACTTATCAGCGTGCGATTCTCAGGCTTATGGTTGAAGCGCTAACAGCGCCAGACGCGCCCAAGTCCCGCGAGCGCTCGCTTGTTGTGACAAAACTCGAAGAGGCGCATATGTGGGCCGGCGCGGCAATGGATAAGGACTAATGACCCTCGCAGACTTCGCCCGCTCAATCGGTGTATCGCCAGCAACCGCGCGCCAGTGGAAGCGTAGGGGCAAGATTGTTGAGTGTGAGGGTGGATTCGAGTTGATTGCCGAAGCGCAGCGCGAATGGGTTGGCATTGCGGGGCGTGACACTGGCGTGGCGCTCCACTCAGCGCAGGATTCGCAATATATGTTTGATTCTAAGTTTCGGATTCCCCAGCGTATTCCCCCACCTGTAAAAGTGCCATCTGGTCGCGTGACGGATTCAGCGCAGGATTCACGATTGTGTAGACGTGAGGCTGGAGTTGGAGAGCGTCAGCCCGAATCACACCGGGAATCCTGCGCTGGATGTGAAGCATTACAAGAGCGCGTGAAGAAATTGGAGGCTGACGTAACGGTTACTCTCAATGCTTACTTGGCCAGGCTTGAAAGTCGCCTAACGGCCTGTGAGAGTGACAATGCGACGTTGCAGCGCTTCGTTGACGGCCTACGGGATCGCGTGGCCGCGCTGGAAGCTGAGAAGGCTATCAATAGTCGAATGGGGATTGATCTGAGTTGCTTGGAGACTCGTGTAAGCGAACTGGAAGTCACTTCCAAGTCGTCCAATACGATTGACTCGCCCTCCGTCCACTGGGGTGCGTAATGTCCGCCCTTGAACTTGTTCGCGTCAGAGCGCGCGCAAAGCAAATGCAGTTTAAAGCCGCGCGACGTTCACCAATAGAACTGCCGGCGCTGTACCCGCTACAGGAGCAGATCAAGGCCGAAGCGCGGCGCTTTAACGTCCTAGATATTGGCCGCCGGGCAGGTAAGACGTACCTCGGTACGCATTTAGCGCTTGAATCTGTGGCGGCAGGCAATCCCGTAGGTTGGTTTGCTCCGAACTACAAGTATCTCCTTGAAGTCTGGGAAGAGTTGACGCGCGCGCTTAGGCCGATAGCCACGAAGATAAACGCCACAGAGCGCCGCATAGAGCTTGGCAACGGCGGCAAGATTGAATGCTGGACGCTGGACGGGACAGACGATCCGGGCCGCTCGCGTAAATACAAGCTGGCAATCGTGGACGAGGCCGCTATCGCGTCGAACCTGAAAAACGTTTGGGAACAGGCGATAAGAGCCACACTCACAGACTTAGAGGGCGACGCCTGGTTTCTCAGCACGCCGAAGGGGTTGAATTACTTTTACGACCTCTTCCAGCGCGGGCAAGACAGCATAGCGCACCCTGATTGGCGCTCGTGGCAGTTGCCGACTTCGGTTAATCCGTTCATACCGAAAACTGAGATAGAGGCGGCCCGGCTTGAATTGCCCGAAATGGCGTTCAAGCAAGAGTTTTTAGCAGAGTTTCTATCAGGTGAAGGCGCTGTATTCAGGAACATTGACGCCTGCCTGAATGCGCCACCAACAACCCCTGTGGATCATCCAGGGCATTTGATTGTCGGGGGCATTGACTGGGGCAAGAGCCACGACTTTACGGCAATGTCGTTATTCTGCTGTCCGTGCGCCCGCGAAGTGTACTTGGATCGGTTCAATCAGGTGGGTTGGGACTTCCAGCGCAATCGGCTATTAGCGCAGTTGGAATTGTGGAAGGCCAAGTATGTGCGCGTCGAAACCAATTCGATAGGCGGCCCAAATCTCGAAGCGTTACGCCAGATCGCGCCAAGTTCGATTGTTCTGTCAGGCTTTGAAATGACAATGAAATCGAAGGCGCCGCTTATTCAACGCTTAGCGCTTGCGTTTGAGAAGGTGACAGCGCGGTGGCTACCTGATCAGGTGGCTAGATATGAACTGCTGGCCTATGAATGCACGGTTACAGAGTCCGGGTATGTCAAGTACGGCGCGCCGGAAGGTGGCTGGGATGACACTGTAATAGCGCGCGCTTTGGCTTGGAAGGCTGCACGCCCATATATTCCTATGCCGTTAACTGATACTGAACGCATTGAGGAACAGTTACCAGAAGGTTGGCGACTTGAGAACAAGCCGAATGTTCCTGAAGGTGACTGGGCTTTCGACGGCTGGGTAATGGGACGCGAGGCTGAGATAGCAAAGATTAGGAAGCGGCTCGAACAGCCGGCGCACGGTAACAACTGGAAGCCGCAAAGCCCGCTAGAACAAATGGGCGAGCGCTGGGGCGGCAAATGGGGGGACGAATGAATCACTTACAACACCTTGAAGAGATCGCAATTCGCGCGGCTGAGATATACGGGCAGGATTACAGCAAACTGCACGCGCCCGCCAGGCAAATCTATTTAGACACAGTTCGAGACACAGCGCGTAGCGGTGGACAATCCGCGCTTGAGAAAGCGTGCGGGAATGCGATTGAAGAATTCTACACCGGCGTCCTGACTGCGGACGCATACAGCAAAGAGGCCGAGGAAGCGCAAGAGCAGGAAGCGCCAGATACAGCGCCACTGCCTGACATCCCGACGCCTAAAAAGAAAAAAGTGAGGTAAATCATTATGGCAGTGCATACCGACGGGCAAAGTGCGGCACCCAAAGTTATCACCAGCATTCAAGCTATCAGCAAAGTCGGCGGGAGTGACACTACGGTGTCGAGTAACGCCACTGTCACGCTGCTTATAGCGGCTATTCTGGCTCTTGCGCCTGTCGCGGCTGCTGGGCCTGACGCCAACAGGCAGATAGGCATAGGCTTGCGAATGGGCGTCAATGCCGGCTTGCTCGACGAGACACACGGCGTGACGACGATTGCGGGGCTTGTGGCTCAAGTAAACGGGCGGCTGGATAATTCGCTTGGTACTGGCTATCAATCCGGCGGCCTTCCTGAGTAATTTCGCGGTGCTGGCTTCAACCTCCTATTTTCTTGTCGTGTTTACGATTCTGGCCTGTGTCGTCGCAATGGCGTTCCAGGCCAGAACTTTTAGTAAGCGTGAGGACAGATGGCGGAAGCGGGAAGAGGAATTACGCGATCAGTTGTGGGTGCTGGCTGGTGGCAAAAAGCCGGTAGTTAAGTATGAACACGAAAAGATTGTAAAGATTCCCGATCCTGAAGCGCCACCGCAAACGCCAATGTCGGCTAATGACGTGGCTGTGTTCAACGACGACATAAAGGAAGAGTTGGAGCAGGTACACCCGGACGCGCGATGGCTGAGCGTTGCGCAAGTTAAAGCCAGGTGGCCACAGGAATGGCAAGCGGCAGAGAAGGCGTTGCGTGACGAGCGCGCGCCGTTAAGAGCGTCATAGAGTGTCTTTAACCCTCGCAACGTCAGACCAGCCCAATCTAGCACCAGCCGACGATCTACTGCGCAATGCGCAACAGAACGCGGGCGACCGTTCGGTAGAGATAGAGCCGGATTGGTTCAGCGATATTAAGGCGCAGTTGCAGGACGAAGAGAAAAGCACATGGGAGTCTCAACAACTCCTGTGGGCGCTCATTTTCCTCGTGATCGAAGGCAAGACGCTGCTGAAGAAAGCCAAGTATGGGAATGGCTGGCGCTATCCTGAATTGCCGGACAGGACAGACACGCCGGTATACGGCTTCAACTTCGCGGGGTTCTACAGCGAAAACATAAAAGCGAAGTGGACGAACAGTGACACGGACATTCGGTGGCGGCCAATGCGCGACACTGACGACGCGATAGGGGCTACGAAGGGCGCGCAGAACGTGCGGGACTTCCTGAAACGCAAGTTGTACACGCAGGATTTCAAGCAAACTGAGGCGTTATTGGCGCAAGCGGGTAAATACGCGCGGTATTACTACTTCACGGATAGGGAAAAGAGTTATGCAAGACGACCACGAATTGAGCCGCAGCAAATCCAGCTTGGAGAGTCAGTCTACTTCTGCGCCGACTGCGGAAGCAGCGGAGTCGTCCCAACCGCCGGAAGTGACGTTGGAGGACTTGAAGGCGCTGTTTCTGGCGCAAATGGAGGTGATGCGGGAGGAGTTTTTCGCGCCCCCGGTTCGACAGAAATGGCCAGCGCGGATACCTATTCAGCCAATTTTAGGTCCGGGGATGGTGGAGACGGGCTGGGAAATGCAGCGGCAATGGCGGGAATTGGAGCGGATAATGGTGGAGCATTTGCGGGCGACGCTGCCGGATTCGTACCGCAAGGGGGCGCGCCAATTTTCAACGGCGGAAGCGTTGAGTTGGCCGCATCGCAAGGAGGACTGAATGAGATTCAGAATGTTGTACCGGCGAATTCGGAATTGGCTGCGCCCACGTCCACGCCGCTTGATTCGGGCGGTTACGGTAGCGGAGATATGTCCGGCGTTGAAGGAGTCAACGGCGCAATTGGAATGGACTTTCAATCGCCCGACTCCACTATTTGCCCGGACTGCGGAAGCCCTAACGCCGAAGTCGAACAAGCCGAACCCTTTGAAGTCGAAGCCGTCACCGGATACGACGACATAGAAACCGGCTCGATAGTCTGTGAACCCGTTCCGTGCTTTGAACTTAAACACGAGACGACGAAAAGCCCGCAGACTTCAACGTATCTCATTCGTAATCGCCGCGTGCGCGTGGCTGAGCTTGAGTACGAATACCCCGACTTAGAGATTAAGCAGGGCAAGACAGACGACAGAGGGCTAGCGCTTGAGGACGACTTGAAGCGCTCGACGATTGACGGCGCCGGCAGTGGAAGAACACGTAGTGACGCCCACGACGCGCCCACCGTTGATTTCACTCAAGTTTGGCTTTCGCCCTGCCTCTACGCGCGTAAGAGGCTGAAAAAAGACCTACAGACGGCCAGCGGGCAGACAATCCCGGCGGGCACAAAACTGGCGGACGTCTTCAAGAAAGGGCTTTATATGTGCTTCATTGAAGGCATAAAAGGCCCGGTTGAACTGCGCGACGAATGCCATAAAGACTATTGGGTTGGTGGAGTGCTGAGACAGCGCGCTATCTCAGCACTGGGTAGCGGGATTGAGGACATTATTAACTCGAATATGCAACTCAACCTTGTGTATTCGATTATCTACGAGCAGTTGCGCACGTCGGCTATGCCTGCCACATTGTTCGATACGCGGCTGCTGCCGAATGGCGTAAGCGCATACCTCGGCTCTCTCTCGAACATTCCGGTTGAACTTGCAGCCCTAGACGATAAGCGAAGCCTTCAAGATTCAGTTTACCAATTGCAACCACAGCCACCGTCAGCGCAACACTTCGCCTATACGGACAAACTGAACCAGCACATGCAGTTGGCCAGCCGTGTTACAGACTTTTCCGGCGGCCTGCCAGGCGTGCAGAACGACACGGCGACGGGAGCAGAGATTCTTGACGCGAACTCGCAAAGCCTATTCGCGCCACAGTTGGCCAATAAGGCCGAAGTTGATAGGCGAGGCGCTGAGATTGAGTTGAACTTATTCAAGGCGAATCAGTTCGACGAAATGTATATCTCGTTACAGGGGCGCCGTGGTGAACAGGACGGCATATGGCTTAGTGCGGCGGATATAAACACCGATCTTTACGCCGAAGTAGTTCCCGATTCTTACCTGCCGCAGACGAACCGTGAGCGCCGTGAGCGCTGGGACGCGTTCTTGCAGCGTGTTGGCGGTTTGCCGGGACTGAAAGCCGCGTTGCAGGAATTCCCGGATCAAGTTGAAGTCCTTGCGGAGATATTTGACGTTGATCTTGGTGGCGAGGACTACACAGCTGCTGCTGAACTGTGTAGGGAGCGGATAGAGCAGATGAAAGCTGCGCTTCCAATGCTGCAAGTAATGGCGCAGGGAATGCCGCAAATCCAAATGGCTGAAGACCCAATGACGGGCGAAATGATGGCAATGCCCGTTGATCCGATGGCGGAAGCGGCTAACTTCCTGTTGGGGATTCTGGAGTGTCCCGTTGAACCTGAGCAGTTAGGCCATATTGCGAGCATTCGTTACCTTCGCACATGGCGCACGACGGACGAGGGCAAGAAAGCACCACCGGAACTGTGGGCAGGCGTCAAGGGGATGATTTATCAGCATATCGAAGGCGTGATGGCTGAAGCGGCAATGATGGGTATGGTTGGTATGGCCAGTATGCCTATGGAAGGACAGACGGGTATGGATGCGGGCCAGGAATCGCCCAAGAGTGGGGAGAAGAACAAGAGTAAGCAGGCTCAAGGGCCGCCACAGGGTGAGCCGAAGCGGCAGGCGACAATGGCCGGAGTGGGGGCGTAATGAACTCTTTTAAAAAGCTGCTTGCGCATATTCAGGCGAATTCATTTTGCGTTTGGAGATTCTTTTGGTCACGGGAAGTTTGGCAAGTGGTAACGGTTGACCAGGCCGAATTCGGTTGTACCCATATTGCCGCAGCCTGCTCAAAGAATTCTCAGGTCAGGGTTTTTTGGCGGCATTCACGTTATACGGGTAGAGAGTTAGGGCCACAATGGAAGACTTGAGATTCTTAGACTTTGAAATATCGGCGCATGCTGGGAGTGACGACCTAGTGAATGCCCAACTTGTTCGCTTGCGCGAGCGGACAATAACGGAACGCAGGCAAGAGCATGGCGAAGAATTGGGATATCTAGGTATGGATATTCACCGCAGATTAGACTACGCCCGCACGCGATCAATCAAAGGGTGCTTGAAATTTCGAGTAAAGGAGGCTGTTTGAAAGATAGCAACGGCTTTGCCCCGCTGAAGCTAAATATAGGCAGCGGTGATCGGGTGATAATGAAAGGATACGTAAACGTTGACGCTCAATGGGGCGACGCGGCGTATCCGTTGGAATACGGCGACGGCACGGTAGACGAGGTTTACGCGAGTCACATTTTAGAGCATTTTCCGCATCGTGAAGTGTCCGGCGTCCTGAAAGATTGGGCGCGCGCTCTGAAACCCAGCGGCGTTCTCAAGATAGCCGTGCCGGACTTCAAATGGATTGCGACTACATACCTAGACATTCAGGCGGGCCGCTGTGCGGGAGTTGGTGCGCCACCGGTTGCTGCCTATCTTATGGGCGGCCAGGTGGACGAACACGACTTCCACAAAGCTATCTTTGACGAGCCGACATTGCGCCATCTGCTGGCTGAAGCCGGGTTGACGAACATTGAACCGTGGGTGTCTGAAGTGAATGATTGCGCGTCAATGGCGGTAAGTCTGAACTTGATGGGCCGCAAGGCTTATTTATGCTCGAAATGCGGTGCGACGGATGGGCGGACGCTTGAGGGTGTCTGTTATCACTGCCACCCACGACGTGAGCAAGTTTGCGACGAATGGGACGAGCGCGTAAGCGCATTTCTTAAACACGCTAAGGGACTTATTCGCTTTGGCGCGAACGACGGCGCGCAGAGAGAGACTTACGGGGGCTATGGAATCCCCGTGATCTGGGTTGAGGCATTGCCAGACGTTTACCAGCGGTTGAGTGAGAACGTTGCGGCTTACCCTAACCACCGGGCCTTGAATTATTTGCTCACCGATGAGGACGGAAAAGAATACGATTTCGGTGTAGCAACCAATGACGGAAAGTCGTCGTCAATCTTCGCCTTTGCCGATCACAAGAAACTTTGGCCAAAGATCGACTATACGCATTCGATTAAACTGTTCTCTACGACCTTCAAGGAAATGGTTCGGGAGGAGAGGATTGATCTTTCCCTGTACGATGCCTTGATAATGGATATTCAGGGCGCCGAGTTGAAGGCGCTAAAGGGCATGGGGGACTTGATAGATGGCTTTAACTGGATAATGGCAGAGGCATGCGACTTCAATATGTACGCCGATTGCTGCCAGTTGAAGGACTTGGACGAGTATCTTGGATCGCGGGGCTTTGTTCGAGTTGGG
>Ga0207428_10004362_pt1 | contig 13497 bp, 12 predicted proteins | sample RhiMethybrSRZTD1_FD_187600 | JGI IMG/M metagenome (GOLD analysis project Ga0207428, IMG submission 187600) | Populus rhizosphere microbial communities from Tennessee, USA - Rhizosphere MetaG P. TD hybrid SRZTD1 (SPAdes) (version 3) | ecosystem: Host-associated > Plants > Roots > Rhizosphere >... | reverse complement strand
GTCGACGTGATCCGCCAGGAGAACAAAGGGGTCTCCCTGGCTCGCAACGAGGGGCTTGCGCGGGCGCTGACGCCGTTTCTCTTCGTCCTCGACGCCGACGACCGGCTCCCACCGGGAGCGTTGGCGGACCTGCGGACCGCGCTCGACCGCAACCCGGACGCAGGCTTCGCATACGGCGTCACGCGGTTCTTCGGCGACTGGGAGGGGATTCTCCGGTTCCCTCCATACGACCCGTACCGGCTGCTCTACCGCCACATCATCGGCCTCTCGGCACTCATGCGCCGGGAGGTCTTCGAGAGCACCGGCGGCTACGACCCGAGCTTCGACCAGTACGCCGACTGGGAGTTCTGGGTAAACGCGCTCGCACACGGCTGGCAGGGCGTCCAGGTGCAGGCGGTGACCCTCGACTACCGGCGCCACGGGACGGCGATGTCGGTCGAGAACCGGCGCAAGTACCGCGACCAGTTCGAACGCATTCGGCGCAAGCACCGTGAGCTGTACGAGAACCGCAACGCCCTCGCACGCGAGAGCGACCTCGGTGCCGTCGGACGCGCGTTCTACCGGGGTTTCTGGGGCCCGCGTCCGGTTCCGGTAGCGATCGAGCAGAAGCTGTATGCGCTTCACTGGCGTCCGTCAAGCCGTGACTAGGCTGGCGCAATGAGCGACCCGAAGCGCCGCGTGCTCCTCGTTGCGCAACTGGCGCCACCGTCGCCCTTGATCGCGGCGCGGAGGGTCGCGGGCCTTGCGAAGTACCTCCCAGACGAGCGGCTGGAGGTCTCCGTCCTGACCTCGAGGATCTCCGGCGAGGGCGAGATTGAAGGCGCAAGAACAGTCGCGCGCACGGGCGACCTGATGGCGACCCCGCTGAACTGGCGGCGCGCGCAGTTCAAGGCGCTCGAGGGCTCGGCAGACGGCTCGTACAGCAAGCCGAGCCGGCTCGAGTCGGTGCTCGTGCCGGACATCGCCGCAGCGACCTGGCTGCCGTTCGCGGTCACGAGAACACTCCGGCTCGTGCGCGAATCCGGTGTGGATTGCGTGATCACGACCGGCCCGGCCCACTCGGTGCACCTCGTGGGGTTGGCGCTGCGGCGGCGCGGGATTTCTTGGATCGCCGAGTTCCGCGACGGGTGGACGTTCGACCAGCCTGCCCGCGGATTTCCACTTCGTGTGCAGCGGCAGCTTGACGCGTCGCTCGAGCGGCGCGTCGCTACGGGCGCGGACGCGCTCGTCGCAGTCACGCAGCCGATCGCCGACGACCTCTCACGGCGGTTCGACCGCCCGGCGACGGTCCTCACGAACGCGTTCGACCCCGACGAGGTCACGGGCGGCGGCGACAACGGCTTGCTCGATCCGGATCGCTTCTCCGTCGTCCACACCGGGCGGATGGCGTACGCCGGTCGCTCGCCGGTCCCGCTGCTCGACGCCCTGCGGGCTCTGAAGCGCGATCACCCGCGGGTCGCGGAGAGGCTCGAGGTTGTTCTCGCCGGGCCCCTGTCCGCCGAGGAGGAGCCTCTCGTGCGGGCCGCGGAACTGTCCGGCACGGTGCGCGCCGTCGGGACTCTCGACCGTCCAAGCACGCTGCGGCTGCAGCAGGCGGCCGACGCGCTCGTCGTCCTGGCCGAGGGGTCCTCGCGCCGCGTTGCGACCGGGAAGCTGTTCGAGTACCTCGCCACCGACGCGCCGATCCTCGTGCTCGGCGACGACAGCGAGGCGGCGCGAATCGTCGCGGAGACGGGTGCCGGCTTCGCCACCTCCGGCAGCGACTCGAACCTGATCGCCTCGGCGCTCGAGCGCCTGGTGGCCGCGCCGTCGGAGCATCCGCGCGACAGGGCAGCTATGGAGCCGTACTCCTACCCGCACGTGGCGCGGCGCTACGCGGCGCTGATCGAGGACGTGGTCTCCCGGCGGGAGCGAAGCTGACCGCCGACGCGCCGCGGATCCTCCACGCCCCCTTCGACGTGGCCGGCCAGGCCTACGGGCTCTCGCGGGCCGAGCGGAAGCTCGGCCTGACGAGCGACGTCGCCGTCTTTACGCCGAGCGGCTACGGCTACGGGTTCGACATCGACATCGGCGCGCGGCCGAGCGACCCGTTGTGGCGCCAGTTCCGCCGCCGGCTCTCGTTTCTGCGCGCAGCCGTCGACAGGTACGACGTCTTCCACTTCAACTTCGGCCAGACGATCCTCGGCATCCGCAGGTTCGGGCGCGTGGTCGACGAGCTCGCCTGGCTCAGCCGCCGCGGCAAGACGATCCTCTTCACCTACCAGGGCTCGGACATCCGTGGTGGGGGCGGCGTTCGCGAGAAGGCGGCGCACCGCGCGCTGCGCTACGGGGATCGCGTCTTCTACCAGAACCCCGATCTGCGCCAGTGGCTCCCGCGTTCGAGCTTCTTGCCCTACGCGGCGGTCGACCCGGCGGCGATTCGGCCGGAATCTCTCCGCGAAGGGGAGGAGCTCATCGTGGCCCACGCGCCGACGGACCGTGTCATCAAGGGGACGCAGCACGTCATCGACGCGGTCGACGCGCTGCGTGACGAAGGCGTGGCGATCCGGCTCGACCTCGTCGAGGGCGTGACGCGGGACGTCGCTCTGGAACGGCTTGCCGGTGCCGATCTCCTGGTCGACCAGCTGCGGCTCGGCTGGTACGGAACCGTCGCGGTCGAGGCGATGGCGCTCGGCCGGCCGGTCCTGTCCTACATCCGCGAGGACGAGCCGGAGGACAACCCGTTCGGCGCCGGGCTCCCGATCGTCCGAACCACGTCGGCAACGCTCGTCGACGACCTCCGTGCGCTGACTGCGGCTCGCGATCGCCTGCGCGAGCTCGGCGTCGCGGGGAGAGCGTTCGTCGAGGAGCACCACGATCCGGTCGCCATCGCGCGGCAGGCTCTTGCCGGCCTCGTGCCGGTGCCATAGGCACCTTTGGATCCTGGCACTATGTGCGCAATGCCGCGAGCTTTCCTCTGCGCCGTTCTGGCCGCGCTCGTCGTCGTGCCCGCTGCATTGGCCGACGGCGCGACGCTGAGCCAGCCTGCGAACGGCTCGACCGTCTCGAGCCTCGCGCCGATCGAGTTCACCTGGTTCAACCCGCATTACCACGTGCTCGGCATCAGGCAGGACCTGTACGTCGCGACAGATCCGGCGGTCCAGAAGATCGTCGCCGAACACCCGACTGGTGCCCGCCGTACGAGCTCTGCCCCCAGGGCGAGACCATCGATGCCCTGCCGCCCGGCACCTACTACTGGAAGGTCCACCTGTTCGCGTGGGACTGGGAGCCCGACAGCGACACGTGGTCGTTCGTCAGCGCGGTGCCACCGCCGCCGCCTCCTCCACCCCCGCCGCCACCGCCTCCGCCTCCGCCCCTACCACCGCCTCCTCCAAAGCCGACCTGCGACGTGCCGGCGGTCCGTGGCAAGACGCTGGCCCGGGCCAAGCGCGTCATCCGCGCGCGCCGCTGCCGCCTCGGCAACGTGCGCTACGGCTGGTCGTCGTCGATGCGCAAGGGGCGCGTGCTTCGACAGGTACCGCGCGCGGGGCGGACGCTTCCGGCCGGCGCGAGGGTCGCGCTCGTGGTGAGCAAGGGGCGCCGCTGACCCTCTGGTAGTCTCGCGCCCGGCCGCCGCCCGGTGGCCCGCTCGCCTCCAGGCATGCAGATCTCAGGCAGTTCATTCCTCGTCACCGGCGGCTCGGGGTTCATCGGGTCGCACGTGGTCGACCGCCTTGTCGCCGAGGGGGCGTCGGTCGTGGTGTTCGACAACCGCATCCGCGAGGAGAACCTCGGCGAGGCGCTCGCCTCGGGCCGCGTGCGCACGGTCGAGGACGACGTCACCGACCCGGCGGCCGTCGGCGCCGCGGCCGAAGGTGCGACGGGAGTCTTCCACATGGCCGTCCTGCCGCTCGGCCCCTGCAGCGAGAATCCGCGCAGCTGCGTCGAGGTCAACGTCGACGGGACGCTGAACGTCCTCGAGGCCGCGCGCGATGCAGGCGCGAAGAAAGTCGTGTTCTCCTCGGCGTCCTCGGTCTACGGTGACACCAACGAGACGATGGACGAGTCGCACCCGCTCGGAGCCCGCACGATGTACGGCGCGAGCAAGATCGCCGGCGAGTACTTCGTCCGCGCGTTCCACGACCTCTACGCGCTCGACTACGTGATCCTGCGGTACATGAACGTGTACGGCCCTCGCCAGGAGGGCGGCCTCGTGATCAACGTCCTCCGGCGGATCCAGGCCGGCGAGCAGCCGACGATCATGGGTGACGGCAGCCAGTCCTTCGACTTCGTCCACGTAGCCGACGTCGCCGGCGCGAACGTCGCCGCGATGGCCTCGCAGGTTGGCGAAGGGGCGTTCAACGTCGGCGGCGGAAACGAGGTCACAGTGAGGCAGATCGTCGACCGGCTCCTGGCCGCGACCGGCTCCGACCTCGAGCCCGACGTGCGCGTCGAAGAGGTCGTGCCGATGACGCGGCGGGTCGGCAGCAGCGAGGCCGCGATGAGCGCGCTGGGCTGGCAGCCCGAGCTCGACCTCGAGCGCGGCATCGCGGACGTGGTCGCGAAGGCGCAATGAGAGTTCTCCTCACCGGTGCGTCCGGGTTCGTCGGGGGCTACCTCGCGCCCGCTCTCGTCGCCGCAGGCCACGACGTGCTCGCGCTCGTCCGCCACCCCGGCGCCTACGACGCGCCCGAGGGAGTCACGCCCGTCGAGGCCGACTTCGGAGAGCTCGACCCCGACGCGCTGCCGAGCGTGGACGCGGTCGCGCACTTCGCCCAGGCGAACGTTCCGTTCCCGGATGAGGCGGGGACGCTCTATGCCGTGAACACGGGCAGCACCCTCGTCATGCTCGAGCACGCCCGCACCTGCGGGGCGCAGCGGTTTCTGTACGCGTCGTCCGCGAGCGTCTACGGCTACGGCGACCGCCCCTTCACGGAGGCCGACCCCGTTTCGGCCCACGACTTCTACGCGACTACCAAGATCAACAGCGAGCAGCTCATTGGCACCTATAGCGGCTTCCTCGGGACCTCGGTGTTCCGCCTCGTCGCGCCCTACGGCCCCGGCCAGACGGGCCGGATGATTCCCGGCGTGATCGGACGGGTCCGCGACGGCCGGCCGGTCACGCTCAACGGGGGCGGCCGCCCGCGCATGAACCCCATCTATGTCGAGGACGCGGTCCATGCAGCCGTCGCGGCGCTCGAGCTCGAAGGCAACCACGTGGTCAACGTGGCCGGCGAGGAGGTCGTCGGGATCGACCGGATCGCCGAGCTGGCCGGCGAGGCACTGGGGCGCGAGCCGGTCTTCGAGCCGGGCGACGCCGACGCGCCGGGAGACGTCGTCGCCGACACCAAGCGCTTCAACGAGCTGTTCGACCTCTCCGACCGAGTCGGGATGGCCGAAGGCATCCGCCGCATGGTCTCGCTCGAGGTGAGCGCCTGATGTGCGGGATCGCCGGCATCTTCGACCTTCGCGGCCGGCCGATCGCCGACGCGGAGGTGCGCGCGATGAACGACCTGATCCGCCACCGGGGCCCGGATGACGGCGGTGTCTACGTCGAGCAGGGGCTCGGTCTGGCTAACCGGCGGCTCGCCATCATCGACCTCTCGCCCGCCGGCCACCAGCCGATGGCGAACGAGGACGGCTCGCTGCTGCTCGTCTACAACGGCGAGCTCTACAACTTCGGCGAGCTTGTGCCATTGCTCGAGTCGCGCGGCCACTCCTTCCACTCGAAGACGGACACCGAGGTCATCCTCCACGCCTACGAGGAGTGGGGCCCGGACTGCCTGTCGCGCTTCAACGGCATGTTCGCCTTCGCGATCTGGGACCAGCGACGGCGTGAGCTCTTCCTGGCGCGCGACCGCTTCGGCATCAAGCCGCTCTACTACGCGCTCCGCGACGGGCGGCTCGTCTTCGCTTCGGAGGTGAAGTCGCTGCTGCGCGCCGGCATCCCGCGCCGGGTCTCGCCCGAGGCGCTCGTCGAGTACTTCACCTTCCAGAACCTCCTCAGCGACCTGACGCTCTTCGACGGCGTGCGCCTACTCCCGGCCGGTCGCACGCTCACGGTCTCGGACCGGGGTCTCGAGACCAGCCGCTACTGGGACCTCTCGTTCGATCCGGACGAGAGCCTGTCGGAGGAGGAGTGGGCCGAGCAGATCCGCGGAACCTTCGAGGAGGTCGTCACGCGCCAGCTCGTCGCGGACGTTCCCGTGGGGAGCTACCTGTCAGGCGGCATGGACTCGGCCTCGATCGCGGCTGTCGCGTCGCGGCACGTGCCCCGGCTGATGACCTTCACCGGCGGCTTCGACCTCAGCTCGGTCACCGGCATCGAGCTCGTCTTCGACGAGCGGTCCGATGCGGAGCTCGTCGCCAGCCACTTCCGCACGCAGCACTACGAGATGGTCATGCACGCCGGCGACATGGCCTGGGCGCTCCCGGAGCTGGTCTGGCACCTCGAGGACCTCCGGGTCGGCATGTCCTACCCCAACTACTACATCGCCGGCCTCGCCTCGAAGTTCGTGAAGGTCGCGCTAGGCGGCGCCGGCGGCGATGAGCTCTTCGCAGGCTATCCGTGGCGGTACGAGCTGGTCTCCGGGCTCCGCGGCGACGGTGAGTTCGACCGCGCGTACTACGACTACTGGAGCCGCCTCGTCCCGGACTCCGACAAGGCGGCGTTCTTCTCGGACGACGTCTGGGCGCACGCGGGCGACCGGTCGACCTTCGACGTCTACCGCGAGGCGATCGCCCCCGCCGCCGGGCTCGGACCGCTCGAGAAAGCCCTCTACTTCGAGGCCAAGACGTTCCTGCATGGACTGCTCGTCGTCGAGGACAAAGTCTCGATGGCGCACAGCCTGGAGGTGCGCGTGCCGTTCCTCGACAACGCCCTCGTGGCCCTGGCCGAGCGGATCCCCGCGCGCCTGAAGCACGGCAGCGGCGACGGCAAGGAGTTGCTCCGCAAGGCGATGGCGCCGCTGCTGCCGCCCGAGGTCGTCGAGAAGCGCAAGCAGGGCTTCAGCCCGCCCGACCAGTCGTGGTACCGCGGGCCGACGATGGACTACATCCGCGAGATTCTGCTCGACCCGCGAAGCCTCGAGCGCGGCTACTTCCAGCCCTCCTTCGTGAAGCGCGTCCTCGAGGAGCACCTCACTGGCCGCGTCAATCACCGCCTGCTGATCTGGTCGCTGCTGAGCTTCGAGTGGTGGAACCGGCTCTTCATGGACGGCGACGCGGCGACCGCGCTCGGCTCCAGCTCGTCCACCGCCCGCGCGACATGACGCTGCTCGACGAGGTGATCTGCTGTCCGGTCTGCCGGAACGCGCGGCCGGTGCAGGAGGACGGCGCGTACGCGTGCCCGTCGTGCAAGCGGCGCTTCCCCGTCGTGCGCGGAATCCCCCGCCTGCTCGAAGACGTGCCGGAGGACTCCGAGCAGATTCAGCGCGTCTTCGACTTCGAGCACCGCCGCTTCCGCACCTCCTGGTACACGCGCTTCGAGCCTCGCCTCGTGGATCAGTTCCTCGAGGACTGCCGCTTGCCGCGGGAGTTCTTCGACGGCAAGCGCGCGCTCGACGCGGGCTGCGGCTCCGGGCGATGGAGCTACGCCTTGTCCGAGCTGGACACGGAGCTCGTCGCGTTCGACCTGACTGAGGGCGGAATCGAGGCTGCCGCCGAGCAGCTCTCGGGTCGCCCGAACGTCTCCGTCTGCCAGGCGAACCTGTTTCAACCGCCCCTCGCCTCGGAGTCGTTCGACTTCGTCATGAGCTGGGGCGTCCTCCATCACACGCCGGACACACACCGCGCCTTCCGGCAGCTGGTACCGCTCGTCAAGCCCGGCGGCACCTTTTACGTGATGGTCTACGAGCGCCACAGTCCGGTGATGTTCTTTTTCACCGATCTCCTGCGCCGCTTCATGCGCCGCCTGTCCGACGAGCAGCGCTACAAGGCCTGCCGCTACCTCGTCATCCGCAGCCCGACGGTCGCGCGGCTCGTCGCGCCGTTCCTGATGATCAGCCGCTACACGCCCGGCTCGGGCCTGGACGTGCAGACGCTGCAGTTCGGGCTCTACGACGCGTACTCGCCGCGCTACAACCACCTGCACACCCGGGACGAGGTACGCGGCTGGTTCGAGGAAGCCGGCTTCGTGGACATCGAGTTCGTCGAGACTCGAGGCTGGATGGTGAAGGCCCGCGGTCGGCGACTCGAATGATTCGGCGCCGGCTCGCGGCCGCGGCGAAGGCGGTCCTTCACTTCGTCGCGGCACTCCTCAGCGCCCTCCTCTACGTGCTGCTCGTGACGCCCGTGGCGAGGATCCGAGGGGCGTGGAAGCGCTCGCGCGGCGAGAAGCCCGCGATCCTCTGGGGGCCGCGTCCGATCATCAACATCAAGTACAGCTCGCTCGCCGACCGGCTCTACGGCTATCGCAGCGACACGCTCGTATACGAGGTCTACCACCTCAATGCGCGCACCGACTTCGACTATTCGTTTGCCCGCCTCTACTCCGTGCCCGTGCTCGGTGCAGTCGTCCCGTACGCGAGCTTTCTCTGGGCAGGGCTCCGCTACGACATCTTCGGCTTTTTCTTCACGGGCGGCCTGCTGACGCCCACGCCGTTCTGGTGGATCGAGCTGCCGCTGCTCCGGCTGGCCGGAAAGAAGATCGTCGTCTACCCCTACGGCCAGGACGCACGCCTCGCGTCGCTGACCCGGGAATCCGGAGGCTGGAACGCCTACACAGACGTCCCGCCCGGCGAGGAAGACCGCGACGAGCACGACGTGCGACGGCGCTTGGCGGCGTTCGGGCGCTACGCGAACGTCGTCCTCGGGTGCGCCGACCTCGTCGAGCACCTGCCGCGGCTCGACGGCGTCTTCCTGTACCCCTTCGACGCCGATGCGTGGCCGCCGGCTTCCGCGCCGGAGGACGACATCGTCACCGTCGTCCACTCGCCGAACCACCGCCACTACAAGGGGACGCAGTACCTCCTCGACGCGGTGGAGACGCTACAGCGCGAGGGGCTTCCGATCGAGCTCGTGCTCGTGGAGAAAATGGCAAACGAGGAGGCGCGGGAGGTGTATCGCGGGAGCGACGTGATCGCCGACCAGTTCCTGATCGGGGCCTACGCGCTCCTGGCGATCGAAGGGATGGCGCTCGGCAAGCCGGTCCTCTGCTACCTCAACCCGCGCTTCGAGCCGTTCCATCCGGAGTGGGCGGAGAGTCCGATCGTCAGCGCGAATCCGGACACGCTGGTCGAGGATCTCCGGCGTCTCGTCCTCGATCGCCAGGAGCGCGAGCGGCTCGGGGCTCGCGGCCCCGGGTACGTGCGCAAGTACCACGCGCTGGAGAGTGTGGGGGCGAAGATGGACGAGATCTATCGCGGGCTCTGGGGGCCGAAGCCCGAAGTGGAGCTCGGCGAGCGGCAGCTCTCCCGATGACCCTGCGGGCTGACATCCGGCATGCCGCGATGCGCCTAGAAGGGTTAGGCCCTGTTGCAACGGCGCTGGCCTGGCGCCTCCGTCGGCACTACCTTCGCGCCCGGAAAGAACTCGCAGCGACTCCCAGGACGATGTGGCCGCGCACCCCCGACCGGGCCGGCCGCGGCCGGCCGCGCCTCGGCATCGTGGTCGTGAACTTCAACACCGCGCGCTTGATCTCGCAGCTTCTCTTCTCCCTCTACCGCATACTCGGACGATCTGAGTTCGCGATCGTCGTCGTGGTCGACAACGGGTCCACAGACGCCTCGCGCCAGATCCTCGAATCGCTCGCCGAAGCGCAGCTGATTCAGCTGGTTGCGAACTCCGAGCAGCAGTATCACGGCCCGGGCCTGAACCAGGGAATCTCGTGGCTCGCCGACCGGCAGGAGTCGGTGGATCCCGCAGATCGGATCCAGTACGTGTGGTCGCTCGATTCCGATGTCGTCGTGTTGCGCCGCGATGCCGCCCGGGACCCCCTCGAAGCGTTCGACGGCACGGGCGCAGCCGCGGTCGGCCAGATCCAGGCGAATCCGATGACCAGGCGCGCCCTCCGGAACAACCCGTCGATGCTTTCGCCGTTCTCGCTGATCCTCGATCCCGTCCAGATGTGGCAGCCGTCGATCCCGCCTTTTCTCGACGACGGCGCGCCTGCCACAGGGATGCAGGTCGCTGCTGATGCCGACGGCCTCCGTTTGGTCCCCTTCCCGTTCGTCGAACGCGGCTACCTGATCCACCTCGGGAGGGGCACCCTCCGGGCCATTGCGGAATCCCGCGACACGACGAATCGGTTCTACACGTGGGCGGCCGGCCATAACGAGCCGTACTACATGGGGCAGGCGGGAGCGGCCTCTGCGTACCAGCGGTTCTGCGAGGTGTTCGACAAAGAGGTCGGAGAGCTCACCCCCGAGCGCGTCACCGCTGCCTGCAGCGAATCAGATCTGCTCAGCCTCGACTAGGGGTGGAGGCCACTTCGCGAGATCTTCGGGACCGTGCCAGAAGAGGACGCCGATCCCGTAACGCCCGCTCTGCTCGTCATCGACCGCGTCGATGATCTCGTGCGAGTCGTACAGGTCGCGAAGCTGCGTCCAGAGCCGGTCGACCTGGGAGGCAGGATGGTTCGTGGACTCCACGTCGTGGAACGCGATCAGGCCACCCGGCTTGACGAGGGGCGCATAGTTCTCGAAGTCGGCACGCACCCCGTCGTAGCTGTGGTCACCATCGAGGAAGAGCAGGTCGACTGACCCTTTGAGCCCGTCGAGTGACCGGGCGGTCCCCGGATCATGCGAGTCGGCGCGAATCACAGTTTGGGTCTGCCTCGGACGTGGATACGTGCGTACGCGAGCAGTCCAGTCGTCGTTTCCGGGAAGGTCAACGCTGACCAGGTGCGCGGTGGGTATCGCGAGGCGGCACCACGCCCAGTACGTCCCGCCATGAGCCGTGCCGATCTCGACGACGACGTTCAGCTCACGGTCCGACAGCAGTCGGATGAGAGCGGCGAACTCCACCGGCTTCTGATTCGCGCTGTGACGCCATGCGCCGAGCGCGAGCCACGTCGCACGTATCCCGGAAGTACGGACGCTTCGGCTCACAACGGCCGCTCGTCGGAACACCGACGCCATTGGTCCCATCCGCGCTTAAGGGACCGGGTTCGAGTCGAGCGGCCGCGACTTCCTGCACAAATAGCCGTTGGGGTTGAACGTAAGGAAGTACTTCTCCCGGGTCTTGTCGACGAAGAACGCTGATTCCTCGGCGAGGAAGGCCTCGACGGCCTCGGTGGGACCGGGCCCGAAATCGTCGAGCACCGGGTGCCCGTTGACGTTGGTGTCCTCCACGACGAGATAGCTGCCGGGGGAAACGAATCGGCGGTAGACCCGCAGCTCTTCGAGCACGTGGTTCTCAGTGTGGTCGGAGTCGAGGATGACGAGCACCGGCTCTCGATCGCCGATCAGCGCCGCAACCTGTTCGACCGTCTCAGGCGCTGTTGAGGAGCCCGTGACGTACGTAATCCGGTCGTGAACCGGGCGATCGGGGTAGGGGTCGACATCGATTGTGATGACCTCTCCCCGCCCTAGGAGATCGCATATCGACGCGAGAAAGAGGGCACTACCGCCAAACGCAGTACCGGACTCAACGATGACCGCCGGCCGAAGCTCCTCGAGGATCTCCTGGTACACCCAAAGGTCGAGCGGGCATTTTTGGGCTGGCACACCGAGCCACTTCGTGTCGGACCAAGTAAACCACCCGGCGTTATAGAACAGGCGGTGGAACGGGCCGACGACGCGCCGGTTTTGCCACCAGAACGCCGCGCGTATGACGAAGTTCTTTGCGCGATTCGAATATCTCGAACGGGTGGCGGTGCTCACGGTTGCTCTCTCATTCCATCGCTCGCGGAGAGGCGGCGAAGCGTATAACCCGGCGCCTGCAGGGCCGCGCGAGTGATCGATGCAGCTCCTTGTGCACGGCGAGACGGAATCCGCGTGAGCTCGTAGTGCCCCGCACGCAGGTAGTGCCCGGCGAGGCCTCGCCGTCGCCACTTGCCAAGGCGCGGGACCGCCTCGGGAAACTCCTCGAGGAACTCCTGCAGAAGCGCGATACGGAGCAAGTGGAAGTTGGTCTCTCCGAGGCGCTCGCTCTCGTTGCCGCCGTGTCTCCGGTAGTAGGCCAGCACCTCGTCGATCCTTGCGACCTTCCAGTCAAGCGACAGTACGAGCCAGAGGTAATAGTCGTCGCCGAAGGAGAAGTCGGTCTCGCGAAGCCTCAGATGCCGCCGCGTTAGCACTTCGCGGCGGAAGAGAGCGGTCAGCGATCCGACGAAGCATCCACGCACAAAGAGTGGGACCAGCACGTCGCCCTCGGCTTCGGAGTCCCGATCGCGCCACGGAATCGGTTCGCGGGTGTCGGAATCGAAGGCCTCATAGCCGCTGTAGACGAGCCCGACATCTGGCCGTGCCTGTAGCACCACCACTTCCTTGGCCGTTTTCTCGGGTGACCAGAGATCGTCGTGGTCGAGCCAGCCGATCAGGGAGCCGCCGGCGAAATCCAGGGCATCGTTGCGCCTGCGGCATGGGCCGAAACGCTCAGTCCCGCGGCGGAAGCGCACCTGCTCCGGGTAGCGCTGGGCGTACTCCTCGACAATCTGCGGCGTGTCGTCCTCGGAGGCGTCGTCAACGACGAGGAGCTCGATCGGGTCGTACGTTTGGGCGAGGACGCTCTCGATGCTCTCAGCGACGAACGGTGCCGCGTTGAAGGTCGGCATGATCACGCTCACGAGTGGTCGGTTTGCGCTCATGCGCGAGCCTGCGCCGCTGGGCGCCGAAAGAGTCCGCCTAGGAGGTTCCTGATCTCGCGAGTCTCTTCCGGCCCGACCACGTGGAGGACCCGAATCCCGACGAAGAAGACGAGGATCGCGAGCAGCTTCAGCGTCAACTCGCTAACGGGAGGACCGAGAGGTACAACGCCGAGGGCTCCGAGCGGAATCGCGAGCGCCAGCGTCACGAACACCTTCCGCCCTTCGTACCGGGTCGGGTAAAGCCTCTGCGAGATGAAGAGGTAGCCCACGGCGAGGAGGACATATGCGGCCAGGGTCGAGATCGCCGCCCCGAGCATTCCGATCGACGGCATGAGCGCGAAGTTGAGCCCGACATGAATCACGAGGGCGACGGCGGCGCCGAAGGCGAAGAATCCGGATCGACGGGTGTAACTGATGCCGGCCATGGTCAGGCCGGACATGGCGAAGAAGATGATTGCGAGGAGCAGGAGCCCCACAGCCTCGTAGGCGCTGTCGTAGCCAGGGGCGAGGATCTGGACGATCTCTTGCGCAAAGAGCGCGAGGCAGATCCCACCGAAGCAGAGCACGACCGTGAGGTACGTCAGCACCCGTGCTCGGATGAACCTCTCCAGCTCGCGATCGGTGGAGTAAAGCGAGAAGAGCTGCGGGCCGACAGCCGTCGTGAACGCTACGACCGCGAGAGAGAGGACGCTTGCCACGCGGTTCGCGACCGCGTACTGGCCCACCTCGTCGAGCGTGCTGAGCCTGCTGAGCATGATTCGATCGAGGAA
>Ga0207428_10004359_pt1 | contig 13508 bp, 8 predicted proteins | sample RhiMethybrSRZTD1_FD_187600 | JGI IMG/M metagenome (GOLD analysis project Ga0207428, IMG submission 187600) | Populus rhizosphere microbial communities from Tennessee, USA - Rhizosphere MetaG P. TD hybrid SRZTD1 (SPAdes) (version 3) | ecosystem: Host-associated > Plants > Roots > Rhizosphere >... | reverse complement strand
TGGCGTCTTTTTCATCGACCTCTCCGCCATCCGCGACACTCAGGCCGTCCTGGCCGGCATCGCCCGGACCATCGGGCTGACTGAAACAGCTGACCGGCCACTGCTGGCCGACCTCGAGCGGCAGCTTCGCGATCAACGCGTCCTGCTTGTCCTGGACAACTTCGAGCAGGTGATAGCGGCCGCGCCCACGGCAGTCGAGCTCCTCGCGAGCTGCCCGAGGCTGAAGCTCCTGGTGACCAGCCGCGAGGCGCTGCACGTACGCGGCGAGCAGCTGTACGCCGTCCCACCCCTCTCTTTGCCCCAGGTAGCGGGCGAGCGGACCAACGTCGCGGACCTGGCCAAGTACGAGGCCGTCCAGCTGTTCGTCGAGCGCGCTCAGGCGGTCAAGCCCGACTTCCGCCTGACCAACGAGAACTCGACAACCATCGCCGACATCTGCCTGCGCCTTGACGGCCTGCCGCTGGCGATCGAGCTGTCGACAGCGCGGATCAATCTGTTCTCACCCGAGGAGCTCCGCGAGCGACTGAGCAGTCGGTTGGCTCTGCTGCGCAGCGGCCCGCGGGATCTGCCGTCGAGGCAGCGGACGCTCCGCGCCACGATCGAATGGAGCTACCAGCTTCTGGAGCCGAGCGAACGTAGGCTCTTCGAGCTGCTCGCGGTTTTCTCCGGCGCCAGGCTCGAAGCTGTCGAGGCCGTCGCGGAGGAGCTGGAATGGGTGACCGAGATGGGCGGGGATACCCTCGACGGCCTCGCCTCGCTGCTGGACAAAAGCCTCATCCGCAAGTTGCAGCCGGACGACGCCGCCTCCCGGCTGCTCATGCTGGAGACGATCAAGGAGTATGCATCGGAACGGCTCGACGAGCTGCCCGAATTCGCTGCGGCCGCGCGGCGGGCCCACGCCACTTACTTTGCCGACTTCGCCAAGCGGCAATGGCAGGACCTCACCGACCAGCGGCGTGAGGTCGCACTGGCGGCCATGACGGCTGACATTGACAACCTCCGCCTGGCCTGGCGTCACTGGGTAGCCAAGCGTGACCGGGTCCAGCTCAGCAAGCTCGTGGACAGCTTGTGGCTGCTCTACGACGCCAGGGGTTGGTATCAGGAGACGATCGGGCTTACGAGCGACCTGCTGGACATCTTGTCATCGGCATCGGCGACACCGGAGAGGGCGACAGAGGAGATTACGCTCCGGACGAGCCTGGCCAGGGCCTTGATGGCCACCAAGGGATACTCGCGCGAGGTCGAAGAGGCCTACGCGACGGCCCTTGAGCCGTTCGAGGGTCGCGAGCTGCCGCAACTGTTCCCAGTGCTGCGGAGCCTGGCCAGTTACTACATCGCCCAGTCCGAGTTCGACAAGGGAGCCCGGATCGGCAGGGAGATCCTGCAGCTCGCCGATCGGCAGCAGGACACCGGCATGCTGGTGGACGGGCATCTGGTGGTTGGCGTCTGCCTCAGCACAGTGGAAGGCGTACCCGTCGCGCTGGAGCACCTGGACCAGGCAATCGCCCGCCTCAGGACCGAGCCGTCAAGTTCCCGGCCATTCCGTCTGGGCAACGAGGCTGGCCCGACGTGCTTTACCACCTCCGCCTTCTTCCTCTGGATGCTTGGCTACCCCGACAAGGCGGTTGCGCGGGCCAAGGAGGCCATTACTTTGGCCACTCAGTTGCAGCACCCATACACCCATGCCTACGTGGAGTTCCACTGCGGCCTGCTGCGTCTGTGGCTGCGTCAGCCCGAGCTCGCCAGGGAGCACGCCGTCGAGGTACTGCAAGTCGCGCAGCAGTGCAACTTTCCCATCTGGAGCGCTCTAGGGACCTGCCTGCACGGCATGGCCGACGCCGAGCTCGGGCGGGCCGAGGAAGGGTTGGCGCAGGTCAATGAGGGGATTGCGCAGTATCAGCAGATGCGGACACCGCCGGTGTTCTGGCCTCAGCTCGTGGCCATCAAGGCAGGGGCACACGGGCTTGCCGGCAAGGTGGCGGAGGGACTCGTGCTGCTCGACGAGGCCCTGGAGCTCGCCGCCCACGGCTACACATCATCGATTCCCGAATTCAGCATGCTCAAGGGCGACCTGCTCACGGTCGCCGGCGCTGCCGACGCCGACTCGGCGCGCTGGTTCCAACGCGCGTTCGACGGTGCTGCAAATCGGGGCGTCAGGATGACCCAGCTGCGGGCCGCGCTCAGGCTGTGCCGCCTCTGGCGGACCCAGGGCAGGGACAACGCCGACCGGCTGCTGCGCACTGTGTACGACACCTTCACCGAGGGCTTCGCGACCGCGGACTTGACCGAAGCCAGGGGCCTCCTCGAGAGTCTGCCGTCTCAGTCAACTGGCTGAGCCGGGCGGCCCTACGAACCCGGTCTTGGCGCCACGGCATCGGGTGGAAATCGCGGCCGACGATGGGAAGCGACGACGGTCGTCATTCCTCCCACATCCGGCCCGGAAGCCGCGTGGTGACCTCTTGGAGGAGCCAGCTGTTGCCATCCGGATCGCTGAAAGAGGCGTAGGAGAGATAGGAGCGATGTTCCGGGTCCGGGCCTGGAAGAAGCTGGCCCCCGTCGCGGTGGAACACCTCGCTGACCTCGACGCCGCGGCTGATGAGATCCTCACGCGCCGCCTCGATGTCGGAGACGACGAGTTCCGTACGCTGAGCGGAGCCGGGCGCGGCTGTCGTGAGGCCCTTCCCGAATGAGATCGAGCACCCCGAGTGCGGTGGCGTCAGCTGGACCGCCCGGATGTCGTCGCCAACGGCGAAATCGGCGTCGAGGCGCCATCCCAGGCTCTGATAAAAATCCTTGGCCCGATCGACATCGGAGACGGGCAACGTCACGACCTCGAGCTTCATGTCCACGCCGAGAGTGCTCGGCGTCTGGCCCGTCGGTTCGGTGCTTTGGTCGGTGCTGGCCATGTGACCTCCATTGATTACCGTGGCCAGCAAAGTAGCGCGCTTTGCTTGGGCTCGCGCCCGTGGATGTCCCGGGTTGGCACCCCGGGATGCCGGTCATCAACCCCTCCGATCCTCAGGCCAGCGCCAGTTCGGATGCGCGGCGAGCGATTACAGGGCGCCCTTCTGCCCGTTTTCCGGCCGGGTGCGCTACGAGGAGCTGCGCGTCGACATCGCAGCTGAGCTTGCCCTCGCGGCGTTGGACATCAGAACTTCTATGACACCTCATCGGTTGAGAACAAAGGTGATGTCGTCGATGTAGCAGTAGCTCCAGTCCTCGCCAGGCTCGGCCGAGCGGATGACGGGGTGGCCGATACTGCGGGCGTGCGCGGAGGCGTGCTTGCTAGGCGAGTCGTCGCAGCAGCCAATATGCGCGCAAGAGTGGCACATGCGCAGGTGCACCCACCAACCGCCGCTTGCGAGGCACTCCTCGCAGCCATCGATGCTTTCGGGCAGCTCTGTGAACTGGATGCTGTCGAGATGTGAGCAGCTGACGGTCATAGTGCGGGAGCCTTCCACCAGCGCCAGCGTCGCAGGAACCAGAACATGCTCAGCTCGCAACGCGCGCACGCTCGGCCGCGAACCGTTCCGGACTCCACCTATTCCAGCCGTGGAACGGAGAGCGGTCGCCGGCATCCCAGGCCTCGCGAAGTCCAGGCGTGCTCAGATCCCAGTCGGGCCGGATCTCGCGCGTCACGGCGCGCAGATCCTGCCGCAGGTCCTCAACGGACGGGCGGCCCCAGAACCAGTAGCCGTTGTAGACGCTGTGGATGACGAGCCCAGGCTTGAGCACGAGCGTGTGCGGGATCATCGGGTCGTGCTCCGGGTCGGTGTATTCCTGGATCTCGAGGTCCTGCTGGACCATGCGTCCCGGATCGGAGAGGAAGGGCCACGGAGCACCGACAGACGCGCGGAATTCCTGGATCGTGTGATGGTCGTCGGTGGCGATCGTGGCGATCTGGGTGTACGCGACGGCGATCTGCGGATAGAGGGAGGCGAGCTCGAGGTGCTGCCGGTGCTCCTTCGGGCAGTAATGGCCTCGCGCCAGCGTGAGGATCATTGGGTCGTCACCTTGCAACTCGCTCAGCCTCTGCATGGTCTCGGTGTGGTCAGGCAGCTCGTAGTCGGGAAAAATGCCGCCGGGCACGATGTCGGAACGCATGGGCTGACTCCTTCGGTGGGTTCGTTGTCAAGCGTGGTCCGACGGGTCACTTGATCGCGCCCGTTGAAGTCCCTGGTCGATCCCCCGCTGGGATGCCGAGTCAGAGCCGGACCGACGAGCGGATGGAACGCGAACGAGGAAATTCCGCGGCCTGCACTAGGTGCTCGCGTCGGGCCGGCCACCGTCGGCAAAGGCGACCCGCAGCTGCCTGCGAGAGCTGATGCCGAGCTTGTTGAACACCTTGCGAAGGTGCCATTCGACGGTTCGGACGCTGATGAAGAGTTGCGCGCCGATCTCTGGGTTCGACAGGCCGTCGCGGGCGAGGCGAGCGATCTGAGCTTCCTGTGGAGTTAGGTCGTCGCGCGTCTCGACGTTCCGCCTATGCACGGTTGCGCCGGTGGCCAACAGCTCTCGCCGAGTGCGTTCGGCGAAGCTCTCCATGCCCATCGCGCTGAACAGCTCGTAGGCGACGTTCAATTCGTGGCGGGCGTCGATCCGCCGGTTCGCCCGTCGAAGCCACTCGCCGTACAAAAGGTGAGTGCGGGCAAGCTCGGCCCGCACCCGCGTTCGGCTCAGATGCTCGATCGCCTTGCGGAACGGGTCCTCGGCGGTCGGGCCTTCGCTCAGGAGGGCTCGTGAGCGGGCCTCGATCCCAAGCGCCCAGTCGGATCCGGTCGCCTGTGCTTTCCTAGCCAGGCGATCCAGAGCGTCCGTCGCCAGATCGGTTCTTCCAGTTCGGGTGGCCGGCTCCACAAGTTCGCTTAACCCCCAATTCTCCGCGACGACCTCGTGGTAGTCACTGGCGGACCGTGCGGCGGTTACCGCCTCTTCATATTGGCCCAAGCCGTTGCAGAGGACCGCCCGCGTGTACTCACAAATGGCGAGACCGATTCCTTCGCCTCGGGCGCCTGCATCGCGAGTTGTGATCTCGATCAGTTCTTTGGTCTCGCGCACGTCACCTCGCCACGCGTGGAGGATCAATGCGCCGTATGGCGCCGAACTGATACCGGTCACCTCCTCTACCGACTCGGTCTCGGCGACCGTCGCCGCGCCGGCCGCGAGATCACCGCAGAAAACGAGCACCGGTGTACGCGCACTCAGAGCCAGCGCTAGTTCGCTGAGCGTGCCTGTCTTCCGAGCTATCTGCACGTTGTGATGCGACAAGAAATCCGCGCTGTCGTCGTCCCATAGCTCCAGAGCTACGACGCAGCCCTGCCACAACCACCGCAGCCTCTCCTTGGGGGAGCTTCGAGCGCCGGAGAGTTTCTGCAAGGCGTCCTGGCAAACTGGAACGCCTGTCTCGTAGTCGTCCGTCAGCGCGACGAGCCCCTCCAGCAGCAGGTCAGCAGCCGTGGGCTCGTGCTCGGTTCGGCGCGGCACGGCACGAGCAGCGCGTGCGATCTCGGGCAGGCCGATGGTGTCATTGAGCCGGGCTCCGAACAGCGCGGCGGAGAAGGCGTCGAGGTAGGTCTCGCGCGCGAGATTGATATCGAGTGGCTCGAGACGTCTGGCAGCTGCGAGCAGCAGGGTGGTCGCTTCGGTGCCGCGGCTTGATGCGAACGCGAGCTGGGCGCGTAGCAGGTCGATGCGTCCGCGTTGCGACTCGTCGACCGGCCCGTCGCTGGCGGTGGTGATCAGGGTCCGGGCAGCGTCGAACGCACCCGCCTGCACGTTGGCGAAGGCGGCATCGAGCGCCCGCTGAACGCGCCGCGTTGGATCGGGCGTCAGTTCGGTTGCGCGGGTGAGAAAGGCGGCGGCGGCAGCGACCCCTCCGCGTGCTTGCGCCCGCCCGGCGGAGCGTTCGAGCTCGGCGGCGACCTCCTCGTCCGGCCCCGGCGTCGCTCGGGCGCGATGCCAGGCACGCCGATCCGGGTCCGCCTCGGCGTCCGTGGCCTCGGCGAGCGCGAGATGTACGCGCCGCCGTGCCTCGGCAGTGGCCGCACGGTACGTAGCCGACCGGACCAGGGGATGGGCAAACTCGACGCGCCAACCCACATGGAGCAGCCCAGCATCCACCGCCGGGGAGGCTGCAGCCAGGTCGATGCCGAGCGTCTCCGCCGAACGATGGAGCAGCAAACGGTCGCCGATGGGCTCCGCGGCCGCGGCGAGTACGAGCAGTTGCGTGTCAGAGGGGAGTACCCGAAGGCGCCGGACATAGCTTTGCTGGATTTTGCTTGCTACCAATTGGCTGCCGGGCAGCCCGAATCCACCGGCGAGATCTGTGGCCCTCCAGCTGCGCGGCAGCTCAAGCAGCGCGAGCGGATTGCCGTGGCTTTCGCTGACGATCTGGTCGCAGACCGCGGCATCGAGCGGCCCGTACACGTTGTCAAGCAGCAGTGCCCGGGCATCGCTGTCGCCGAGCCCCTGGATGGATAAGTCAGGCAGCCCGGCAAGGACATCGTCTCCGAGGCCCGTACGCACTGCGCACACCAGCGCGATCCGCTCGGCGAGGAGGCGACGGCAGACAAAAGCGAGGATCTGTGCGGAGGCCTGGTCGAGCCACTGCGCATCGTCGACGATGCAGACCAGGGGCTGCTGCTCGGCGGCGTCTGCCAGAAGGCTTAGCGTCGCTAGCCCGACCAGAAACCGGTCGGGTGCGGCGCCGACGCCAAGTCCGAACACGGTCGCGAGCGCCTCGCGCTGCGGCGGGGGCAGCCTGTCGAGATGATCCAACAGCGGTGCGCACAGTTGATGGAGACCGCTGTAGGCCAGCTCCATCTCCGACTCCACTCCGACAGCTGTCGCCACACGCCAGCCGGCGACCTGGTGGGACAGGTAACTCAGCAACTTGCTCTTGCCGACGCCCGCGTCGCCGCGCAGGACCATGACGCGGCTAGTCCCTGACACGACGTCGGTCAGAAGACCGTCAAGCGCTTCGCACTCGCTACGGCGTCCGAAGAGTGTCGCGCCGCCCGTACCTGCTTCAGCAGCCAACGCCGACCTCCGCTGTGTCGAACCGGCAGCTGGCTTCGCCCCCGCAGCGAGTCGCGCAAGTGCGGGAACCACCATCGTTGAAGCCGAGCCTGCTTCATCGGCAGTCTCCGTCGGGCGGAATAAACCCTTCGGACAAGGACCCCAGATGAGCTAATACCAAGTGGATCCTACGCCTTGAGCGCGCCTTGACCTTGTCCGCGCCGGCGTCGCGCCTGTGCTAGGCGCTCGCGAGCAGTCCGCCGTGCTCAGGGAGGGCTCCTCGAAGCTCCCTTCGGGACGTGATGCCGAGCTTGGTGAAGACCTTGCCCAGATGCCATTCGACCGTGCGCGCGCTGAGGAAGAGCTGCGCGCCGATCTCCGGGTTCGACAGGCCGTCCCGGGCGAGCCGGGCGATCTGGTGCTCCTGCGGAGTGAGCTGCTCGCGCACTTCGATGCTGCGCTTTCGCACGTTGTCTCCTGTGGCGGTCAGCTCGCGGCGTGCGCGTTCGGCGAACGCCTCCATGCCGATCGCGACGAACATGCCGTGGGCCGTGCGCAGCTGTTCTCGCGCGTCGAAGCGTCGGCCCTCGCGGCGCATCCACTCCCCGTAGAGCAGATGCGCACGGGCGAGCTCCGGACGGACTTGCGTACGGCTGAGCCGATCGATCGATTCGCGGTAGGGCGCCTCGGCGGTCGCGCTGTCGCTCAGTAGCGCCCGGCAGCGGGCTTCGATGCCGAGCGCGAACTCGGTGCCGGCAGGTTGCGTCGTCTCCGCCAGCCGGTTCAGCGCATCCCGTGCGAGCTCCGTTTCGCCTACGCGCGTGGCCGCCTCAACGAGCTCGGCCAGCGCCCACATAGATTCCCAGGGATCGATCGCATTCGCGGTCACTTCGTGGGCTGCCGATGCCGCCTGGTCGTAGCGGGCGAGGCCGTTGTTCAGGACCGCGGCCGCCCAGTACGCAACCATCACGGCGATGCCCTGCCCTCCGGCCGTGCCCTGCTGGATCGTGGCCTCGATCAACGGTGTGGCCTCGGCTTCCCGCCCTTGCAATGCCAGGAGCCTGAGCACCGCGAAGGGCGGGACCTGGCTCCCAGTCGCCATCGCCACGCTGTCGCTCTCCGCAAGGAGTAAGGCGGCGCCCGCGAAGTCACCGAGCCACGCCCTTTCCAGTGCCAACGAGTGCAGGTGGATCGGCAGCTCCCCAAGCGCCCCGGTGTCGCGGACGAGCTGGACCTTCCGTTCGTAGATCGCGATAGCGCCCTCGGAGTCCCATGTGGCCGAGCTGGCGGCCGGGGCGAGCCAGCCCCAGCGCAGCATGTCCTCCACCGACAACTGCAGGACTGCCTTCGCAGCTCGCTGCAAGATCGGCGTCGCGGCAGCGCGATCGTCGGTGGTCAACAAGGCGAGCCCTTCAAGCACCAGGTCGAGTGGATGCGGAGCTGCGGGTAGGGGTGGAAGCGCCCGGACCGCCTGGCAGATCTCGAGGAGGACGCCCCCTCCCCCGAGATGATTGGCGGTGATGGCCGCACCCCAGGCGGTCAGGTAGGCCCTGCGAGCGAGCTCGAGATCGAACGGTTCAAGGCATCTTGCGGCTTTCAGGAGCAGCGGGGCAGCATCGTTGCCGTAGGCCGAGGCCACGGCAACGTGGCCTCGGAGGAGCGCGGCTTGCGCGCTCTGGAAACCGTCGAGCGGGTAGGCCTCTGCCGTCGCAATGAGCCCGAGAGCCGCATCGAACGCGCCGGCCTGGAAACTCGCCTGCGCCGCGGCCAGCGCGCGCTCTGCACGCCGCGCCGGGTCCACGGTCAGCGCGACGGAGCGCTGCAGGAACGCGGCCGCCGCTGCGACTCCGCCGCGAGCCTGCGCCCGGCCGGCCGAACGCTCGAGTTCGGCGGCGACTCCTTCGCCGGGTGCCGGCGTCGCTCGAGCTCGGTGCCAGGCGCGCCGGTCCGGGTCCGTCTCGGGGTCGGTTGCTTCGGCGAGGGCGCGATGTACGAGGTGCCGGTCCTCGGCGGCGGCCGAGCGGTAAACCGCAGATCGTACGAGCGGATGCGCGAACTCCACGCGCCCACCGATTGTGAATAGACCCCCGTCAACCGCAGGGTCGGCTGCGGCCATGTCGACGCCGAGCGTCTCCGCGGCGCGCTGGAGCAGCACTGGGTCGCCGAGCGGCTCTGCGGCTGCGGCGAGGACCAGCAGTTGCGTCTGCGAAGGGAGCAGGCGAAGGCGCCGCGCGTAGCTCTGTTCGATTTTGTCGACCACCGGTTGACTGCCCGGCAGCCCGAATCCACCGGCGAGGTCTGCAACGTTCCAGCTGCGCGGTAGCTCGAGGAGCGCGAGCGGATTGCCGTGGCTTTCGCTGACGATCTGGGCGCAGACCGCGGCGTCGAGCGGCCCGTACACGTTGTCAAGCAGCAGCGCCCGGGCATCGCTGTCGTCAAGTCCGTGGAGGGACAACTCAGGGAGCCCGGCAAGGACCTCGTCACCGATGCCCGTCCGTACTGCGCACACCACAGCGATCCGCTCAGCAAGTAGGCGGCGCGCGACGAAACCTAGGATCTGCGCCGAGGCGCGGTCGAGCCATTGCGCGTCGTCCACGATGCAGACCAGCGGCCGCTGTTCGGCGACGTCTGCGAACAGCGTCAACGTCGCGAGCCCCACCAAGAACCGATCCGGAGGGGCACCGGTGCTGTGACCGAACACCTTCGCGAGGGCTTGCCGTTGCGGGACCGGCAGCTGGTCGAGGTTATCCAGCATCGGTCCGCAGAGTTGGTGGAGTCCGCTGTAGGCCAGCTCCATCTCCGACTCGACTCCGACGGCCGTCGCGACGTGCCAACCGGCGATCTGCTCCGATAGATAACGCAGTAACGCGCTCTTGCCAACGCCCGCGTCCCCCCGCACGACCATAACCCGACTCCGACTGGCCAGGGCGTCGGTCAGGAGCCGATCCAGCGCCTCACACTCGCTTCGACGTCCAACGAGCCTCGAACGTTGAACCCGATCCTGGCTCATGGGCGGCCTCCAGGCGCCAGCACTTTCGAGCAACGACCCCAGCAAAGCGGGTACCGAAAACGATCGTACGGCCTGCTCGACGACCAGGGCCACTACCAGGGACTTCCACGGGTGCGACTCAGGCGTCGAAGCACGAGGGTGGGTCTTTGACGGGAACACAAAGGGAGGTCGGTATGAGCACGACGCAGGTCAGCGGCGAGGCGAGCGAGAACGCGAGCGTCAAGAACGTGGACATGAAGCTCGAAGTGGTCACAATTCCGGTGTCGGATATCGACCGCGCGACGGAGTTCTACGTCGGTCTCGGATGGCGGCAGGACGTCACGCCGCCTGGCTCTGGCATTGTCCAGCTAACGCCGTCCGGCTCCAGCTGCTCGGTCCAGTTCGGCACGAACCGAACGTCGGCAGAGCCGGGATCAGCCCAGAACACGTTCTTGATCGTCACCGACATCGAGGCTGCCCATGACTACCTGCTAGGGCGCGGTGTTGAGGTGAGCGAGGTCTTCCACCTCAGCCCGGATGGCCCGGTCGGCGGCGCCGCTCCCGAGCATGCCAGCTACGGCTCCTTGGCCACGTTCAGGGATCCGGACGGCAACAGCTGGCTGCTCCAGGAGATTACGACCCGACTGCCTGGCCGTGTCGACGCTGCCGCGACAACCTTCGGCTCGGCGAGTGATCTAGCTAATGCAATGCGGCGTGCGGCGGCCGCGCATGGCGAGCATGAAAAGCGCATCGGACAGGCAGACGAGAACTGGCCGGACTGGTACGCGGCGTACATGGTGGCGGAGCAGGCCGGGACGGAACTCCCGACGTGACCGACTACGACGTGATCGTCGTCGGCGGCGGATCGCCGGGTGAGCACTGCGCGGGGGCGCTCGCCGAAGGCGGCCTGCGTGTCGCGCTCGTCGAGCGTGAACTCGTCGGTGGTGAGTGCTCGTATTGGGCCTGCATTCCGTCCAAAACGCTGCTGCGTCCCGGCGAGGCCGCGCACGCCGCGAACGAGGCGGCCGCATTGGCGAAGGTCGACGTCGACGCTGCCCTTGCGTGGCGGGACTTTATGGTCTCGAACTACTCCGATGCCGGCCAGGAGCGCTGGCTAGCTGACAGCGGCATCGACCTGTTTCGTGGCACTGGCCGTCTGGCTGGGCCCGGTGTCGTCGAAGTGGACGGCGTCCGCCATACCGCCGACCACGTCGTCCTGGCGAACGGTGCGGATCCGGCAATCCCGCCGATCCCCGGCCTTCGCGGGCTCCAGGGGATCTGGACGAACCGGGAGGTTACCGGGATGAAGGCTGTCCCGCGCCGGATGCTCGTGCTCGGCGGGGGGCCGGTCGGGGTCGAGATGGCGCAGGCGGTCTGTCGATTCGGTGGTGAAGTCGCGCTCGTCGAGGGCGCTCCGAACCTGCTCCCGCGCGAGTCGGGGCCGCTCGGCGAGGCACTCGCCGAGGTGCTGCGGCGCGACGGCGTCGAGCTGTTCCTCGGTGTCAAGGCGGCCGCAGCGCGACGCGAAGATGGCGAGTATGTCCTCGACCTCGGTGGCAGCGGCGAGTTGCGCGGAGATCGGCTGCTGGTTGCCACGGGCCGACGGCCGCGTGTCGACAACATTGGGCTGGAGTCCGTGGGCGTGAAAGCCGACGGACGAGGCGTCCCGGTCGATTCGCGGCTTCGCGCGAGCGAGCGGTTATGGGCGATCGGCGACATCACCGGCATCTGGCCGCTCACCCACGTCGGTAAGTACCAGGGCGAGGTCGTTGCTTCGAACATCCTCGGCGAGCCGCGAGAGGCTGACTATGACGCTGTCCCGCGGGTCGTCTTCACCGACCCGCAGGCGGCTGCCGCCGGCGCGACCGATGGTCGCTTCAGCGGGACAGCACGGCTGTCGGAGCTCGCGAAGACCGAGACTTACACACGCGCGTACGCCGAGAGCAACGGGTTCTTGACTCTGCTCGCCGACGGTAAGCGTTTGACCGGTGCGTACGCGCTGGGACCCGAGGCTGGCGAGTGGCTTCAGCAGGCGACGTTGGCGATTCGCGCCCGCGTACCGATCGAGGTCCTGCGCGACACGATCCAGCCGTTTCCGACTTTCTCCGAGATCTACGTCGCGGCACTCAAGTCGCTGCGCGGGGAGATCGCGGCCACGCGGCAGCCGGTGGAAATGGCCAGATGAATGCGACGCCGGTCGTTTGCTGATCTGTCGCAACCTCAACCCAAGGAGGAACCATGGTGACCTCGCCCGCCCCTTCGCCCGCGCAACGCGAGCGGGGACTGCTCGGGCAAACCCTCGTGGTGATTGGCGGCAGCGCCGGTATCGGGTTCGAGACGGCCCGGCTCGCGCGCGAGGAGGGAGCCGAGGTGATCATCACGGCGCGTAACCCGGACCCCCTACACCGTGCCGGCCTAGAGCTCGGCGCGAGCATTGCGGCCTTCGACGCCACCGACTTCGACCGGCTCAAGAGGTTCTTCGACGAGCTGCCCGCACCGATTGACCATGTGCTGGTTACCGGCCCAGGTCCTTACTATGCGCCATTCTCGGAGTTCGACATCGAAGAGCTACGCCACGACGTCGATGCTCATCTCTTACTGCCGCTGCAGATCGCTCGGAACTCGGTGGGCAAGGTCCGGCCGAAAGGGACACTGCTCTTCATGGGCGGCACCGGCGGTCGCCGCACGGCGCCGGGCTTCTACTTCATCTCGGCACTCACAGCTGCACTTCCCGCTATGACGAAGAACCTCGCACTCGAACTTGCGCCGGTCCGCGTGAACCTGATCGCCGCCGGATTTGTCGACACACCATTGTCGGCGACGCTCCTGGGCGACCAACTGGACGCGCGCCGGGAGCAGCTCCGGACCACGTTGCCAATCCGACGCGTCGTCGGGCCGGCTGACATCGCTGCGCTCGCGATCCACATCATGATCAACACGGCGCTCACCGGCGCAACCTTCGACATCGACGGTGGTCAGCAACTCGTCGGAGCCTGATGCGGGACGGAGTAGCGATGGGGGACTTTGGCCCAGGCAAGAGGTACGGCTCACCCGAGGTCAGGCGATCGAGTGAGTCCCTCAGCCGCCAGTGAGAAACGCATTGACGTGGTCTGCGAATAGTTCTGGGTACTGGTTGAGGAAGCCGTGCCCCGCGTCCGGATAGATACGTAATTGCGCATTCGGGATGTGGTGCGCGAGCAGGTAGCTGTTCTCGGTGATCATCATTGTGTCGTTGTCGCCGTTCGCGACCAACGTCGGCTGGGTGATCGCCCCAAGACGCGTGAGCTTCGACGGGTCAAGCGTCGCTCCCTCGATTGCGACCGAGCGGTTCTCAGCATCCAGCGCGCTGCCGGTGTTCGGCAGCGAGGCAGAACCCGTCGCTGAGCTCGGTCATCCCACTTGTATTAGTCGCGGGCATGTCGCTGCTCCCTTCCATGGCGACTACGTCTGTTCCGCTGTTTTCGCGCCGTAGTTCCGGGCTTCGACGGCCTTGACGGTGGTT
>Ga0207428_10004355_pt1 | contig 13518 bp, 14 predicted proteins | sample RhiMethybrSRZTD1_FD_187600 | JGI IMG/M metagenome (GOLD analysis project Ga0207428, IMG submission 187600) | Populus rhizosphere microbial communities from Tennessee, USA - Rhizosphere MetaG P. TD hybrid SRZTD1 (SPAdes) (version 3) | ecosystem: Host-associated > Plants > Roots > Rhizosphere >... | reverse complement strand
CGTACGGCGACCCGAAGCGGTCCTTGAGCTCGCGGAAGATCTGCTCGTCGTTGACGATCATCTTCGACTCGAGCTCGCGGAAGAGCGTCCAGGTCTCCTCGAGCCGGCGCACCGCGTCGACCGCGGCTTCCTTCGCGTCCTCCTTGCGCGCCTCGATGTCCTGGTAGGCCTCGCGGACCTTGATCGCCCACTGGACGATCGCGTCGAGGTCCTCCTTCGAGATCTTCCCGTCGGTGCGCAGGCAGAGGTCGTTCGTGAGCTCGCGCAGCTCGTCCGGGCTCGCACCCGTGTCGGCCTGCTCGAGCACTTCACGCAGGAGCCCCTTGCCGAGGTCGCGCGCCTTCTCGAGCTGCTTGACGTCGACGTTCGCGACCAGCTCCTGGTCCTCCTCGTGCACCTCGCCCTTCGGGTCGAGCAGCGCGTCGAGGACGCGGTTGATGTGCTTGGTGATCGCGCCCTTCTTCGAGCCCGTTGCCTTGCCGAGCTCCTTGTGGAGCGGCGCGAGCGCCTCGCGGATCTGGATCGCGACGGTCGCGACGGTCTCCAGCTCCTTGGGCGAGAGCCGCCGGTCGTCCCGGATGGCCGAGTTGCGGACGAGCTCGCGGATCTTCTTCGAGTCCTCGGTGGTGATCTGCGAGGCGACCTCGACGAACATCTTCCCGACGAGCTCGCGCACCTCGTCCAGGGTCGGCATGCCCTGCTCCTCGGCCCAGTTGGACAGGCCGCGGGCCCAGAACTCGTCGTCCTCGTCGAAGTTGCGCTCCTTGCCCTTGGTGAAGTACTCCCGGCGCCGCTTCAGCCGGTCCTCGAGCGCGGCGAGGTTTTCGTCGCGATCGACGTAGATCTGCTCCGACTCCGCCTTGACCTTGTCTTCGAGGTCGTTCAGGTCCTTCTGCCGCGCCTCCGCGTCGACCGAGGTGACGATCGAAGCCGCGAAGTAGAGGACCTTCTCGAGCTCGCGCGGCGCGATGTCGAGCAGGTAGCCGATGCGGCTCGGAACGCCCTTGAAGAACCAGATGTGCGAGACCGGAGCGGCGAGGTCGATGTGGCCCATGCGCTCGCGGCGCACCTTCTGCCGCGTCACCTCGACGCCGCAGCGCTCGCAGATGATGCCCTTGTAGCGGACGCGCTTGTACTTGCCGCAGTAGCACTCCCAGTCCTTGGTCGGACCGAAGATGCGCTCGCAGAAGAGGCCGTCGCGCTCGGGCTTGAGCGTGCGGTAGTTGATGGTCTCGGGCTTGGTCACCTCACCGGACGACCAGTCCCGGATCTGCTTGCTGGACGCGAGACCAATTCGGATCGCGTCGAACTCGTTGATATCGATCAAGGCTCTCCTTCGCCCCGCAGTTACTCGTCTACTTCCACATCGGCCAGCTCTTCGCTGAGCGGGCCGGCCTGCTCTTCGGCTTCTTCCCTGGCGTCTTCGGCCGGCGCGACCTCGACGTCCGCCAGGTCACCGAGCTGCTCGTCGGCCGGCAACCGCACTTCCTGGCCGGTCTCGTCGACGCGCTCCTGCCCTTCCTCCGCCTCCTCGGCGGTGGGCTGGCGCGCCGCCGCCCGCAGCGAGCCCGGCGAGAGGTCGATCCCGAGCTCCTCCGCGGCGCGCAGCAGCTCATCGTCCTCCTCGCGCACCTCGACCTTCTCGCCCTCGTCCGAGAGGACGTTCACGTCGAGCGCGAGCGACTGCATCTCCTTCAGCAGCACCTTGAACGACTCGGGGATCGACGGCTCGGCGATGTTCTCGCCCTTGACGATCGCCTCGTAGGCCTTGACGCGTCCGACGGTGTCGTCGGACTTGATCGTGAGCATCTCCTGCAGCGTGTACGCGGCTCCGTAGGCCTCCAGCGCCCAGACCTCCATCTCGCCGAAGCGCTGGCCGCCAAACTGGGCCTTGCCGCCCAGCGGCTGCTGCGTCACGAGCGAGTAGGGGCCCGTGCTCCGCGCGTGGATCTTGTCGTCCACGAGGTGGAGCAGCTTCAGGATGTACATGTAGCCGACGGTCACCTTCTGCGAGAAGCTCTCGCCCGTCCGGCCGTCGAACATGCGCACCTTGCCAGAGGCATGCCGGCCAACCGGCCGCTTCTCGTCGACCACGAACTTGATCGGCGAGTCCGGATTCTGCTTCGTCCACTCGACGAGCGCACGGTCGACGTCCGCCTCGGTCGCGCCGTCGAACACCGGCGTCGCGATCGGGCTCGCGTCCCCGTTGGCGGAGTCGCCGTTCTCGTGGAAGACGCCGTGCGCCGCCGCCCAGCCGAGGTGCGTCTCGAGGATCTGGCCGATGTTCATCCGGCTCGGCACGCCGAGCGGGTTGAGCACCACGTCCACGGGCCGCCCGTCCTCCAGGAACGGCATGTCCTCGTCCGGCACGATCTTCGCGATCACGCCCTTGTTGCCGTGGCGGCCGGCGAGCTTGTCGCCCTCCGCGATCTTGCGCTTCTTCGCGACGTACACGCGCACGAGCTCGTTGACGCCCGGCGAGAGGTCGTCGCCGGCCTCGCGCGAGAACGTCTTCACGTCGATGACCTTGCCGCCCTCGCCGTGCGGGACCTTGAGGCTCGTGTCGCGGACCTCGCGCGCCTTCTCCTTGAAGATCGCGCGGATCAGCTTCTCCTCCGCGGTCAGCTCGGTCTCGCCCTTCGGCGTCACCTTGCCGACCAGCAGGTCGCCGGAGCCGACCTCGGCGCCGATGCGCACCACCCCACGCTCGTCGAGGTCCTTCAGTGACTCCTCCGAGCGGTTCGGGATGTCGCGCGTGATCTCCTCGTCGCCGAGCTTCGTCGAGCGCGCGTCGATCTCGTACTCGTGGATGTGGATCGAGGAGAGCACGTCCTCCTTGACGAGCCGCTCCGAGATCACGATCGCGTCCTCGAAGTTGTAGCCCTCCCACGGCATGAAGGCGACGAGCAGGTTCGCGCCGAGCGCGAGCTCGCCCATGTCGGTCGAGCTGCCGTCGGCCAGCACCTGCTCGGCCCGCACCCTGTCGCCCAGCCGCACGATCGGCTTCTGGTGGATCAAGGTGCCCTGGTTCGAGCGCATGAACTTCGTCAGCGGGTACTCCTGCTTGCCGTCCTTGGCGTCCACGACGATCCGCTCCGCGTCGACGTCTGTGACGGTGCCCGCGTCCTCGGCGACGATGACGTCACCGGTGTCCACTGCGGCGCGGTACTCGAGGCCGGTGCCGACGAGCGGCGACTGCGTGATCATCAGCGGCACTGCCTGCCGCTGCATGTTTGCGCCCATCAGCGCGCGGTTGGCGTCGTTGTGCTCGAGGAACGGGATCAGCGCCGTCGCGACGGAGACGATCTGCGCCGGCGCGACGTCCATGAAGTCGACGTCCTTCGGCCGCGCAGTAACCGCCTCGCCCTCGCGGGAGCGGCACAGCACCTGCTCGTCCACGAACCGGCCGGTCTTGTCGTCGACCTGCGCGCTCGCCTGGGCGATCGTGTACTGAGCCTCCTCCGCCGCGTCGAGGTAGATGATCTCGTCCGTCACCTTGCCGTTGACGACCTTCCGGTACGGCGTCTGGACGAAGCCGAACTCGGAGACCGTCGCGAACGAGGCGAGCGAGCCGATCAGGCCGATGTTCGGGCCTTCCGGCGTCTCGATCGGGCACATGCGGCCGTAGTGCGTCGGGTGCACGTCGCGCACCTCGATCGGCGCGCGCTCGCGCGTCAGGCCGCCGGCGCCGAGCGCCGAAAGGCGCCGCCGGTGCGTAAGCCCCGCGAGCGAGTTCGTCTGGTCCATGAACTGCGACAGCTGTGAGGAGCCGAAGAACTCCTTCAGCGCCGCCACGACGGGACGGATGTTGATGATCGTCTGCGGCGTGATCGTGTCCACGTCCTCCGTGGTCATCCGCTCGCGGACGACGCGCTCCATCCGGTAGAGCCCGACCCGGAACGCCTCCTGGATCAGCTCGCCGACCGTGCGCAGCCGGCGGTTGCCGAAGTGCTCGTACTCGTCGAGCTCGCCGCGGACCGGGTCGCGCGGGAGCACGATCGCGTCGGCGGCGTAGTCCTTCGACTCGGGGTCGACGCCGAGCATGTCCGGCAGCTCCACGAGCTTCTTGACGAGCGCGAGGATGTCCTGGGTCGTCAGGACACGCGTGTCATCCGGCACGTCGACGCCGAGCCGCTGGTTCAGCTTGTAGCGGCCGACCTTGGTCAGGTCGTAGCGCTTGGGGTCGAAGAACAGCGAGCGCAGCAGGTTCCGCGCGTTGTCGAGCGTCGGCGGCTCGCCCGGCCGCTGCTTCTTGAAGACCTCGATGAGTGCCTCGTCCTCGCGGGTCGAGGGATCCTTCTCGAGCGTGTTGGCGATGTAGATCGAGTCGCCGAACAGCTTCATGATCGCTTCGTTCGAGCTCGTGTCGAGCTGCCAGCCGGTCGAGGGATCCTCGTCCGGAAGTGCCCGCAGCAGCGTCGTGATCGGGAGCTTCCGCTTCCGGTCGATGCGTGCGTAGACGACGCCCTTCTTGTCGATCTCGAGCTCGAGCCACGAGCCGCGCGACGGCATCAGGTTCGCGGTGAAGACCTGCTTCGCCGGATCCTTCGGCTCCATCAGGTAGGCGCCCGGGCTCCGCACCAGCTGCGTCACGATGACGCGCTCGGTGCCGTTGATGATGAACGTGCCCCACTCGGTCATCATCGGGAAGTCCCCCATGAAGACCGTCTGCTCGCGGATCTCGCCCGTCTCCTTGTTGACGAAGCGGACCGTCATCGAGAGCGGAGCCTGGTAGGTCAGGTCCTTCTCACGGCATTCCTGGATTCCGACCGGAGGATCGCCGAACTTGTACTCGCCGAACTCGACGGCGAGCGTGCCGGTGTAGTCCTCGATCGGGGAGATGTCGTCGATCGTCTCCCGCAGGCCCTCCTCCAGGAACCAGTGGAACGAGGCCTTCTGGATGTCGATCAGGTTGGGAAGGTCGAGTACGTGCTTGAGACGTGAAAAGCTCTTGCGCGCGCGAGGCGCAGCGACCCGGGTGGTCAAGTCTGGGTGCCTCCCTTAACGGCTATGAGGTGAACTTCGGAATGCGGACAGGCGAACGTCGGCGCGGAACCGCCAAGAATAGCGAAGAAGGCCTACCCTGCGCAAGCTGCGGCGACCGATTGGTCGCCGGCTGGGCCCCGAACTATAGAGGGTCTGTCGCAGAAGCGCCAGAGGCGCCCTTTCGGACGCCTCTGGGCCGCATCGCTGCCGAGAGCTAGGAGCTCGGCTGGGTCGGCGCAGCCACGGGATGCGCGCCGATCTTGCGTGCCGTCAGGTCGGGGGTGCCGCCGTTCTTCAGGTCGGCCTTGCAGGCCTTCGCCGTCACGTGGACGCGATCGTTCGGGGCGAGCGCGCCGAGGGTCTTGGCGCCCTGCCGCCGCACACGGGTCTTCGCGTCGACGAGGATCGTCGCCGTGCCCGTGGCCTTGTAGGCACGGCCGTGGCGGTTCGAGTGCTTGACCGTCAGCACGAAGGACGTGTCGCCGTCCTGCGGGTCGACGTCGGCTGCGAGCGTGCCGGCCAGCATGACCGTGACAGCCGGCTTGCAGCCGTGGTTCGGCTTCGAGCCCTTGCCCGGGTGGTCCTTCGCGACCGCCGCGGAGGCCGCGACGAGCGCCGAGACCAGGGCGAGCACGAGAATCTTCAACCGCATGTGAGGTACCTCCGTCTGGGGTGGGGGTTCGGGTCGCCCCCAACTGACGGTGTTCTCGGCCGGTTCCTGCGGCGCGGTCGCGCAAATCCCTGAGTCGGGGGAGGAACCCTTACCGGCGGCTTACAAACGAGCCCGGAGAACGCCGAAGGGCCGCTGTCGCGGCCCTTCGAAGTCGCGTGGAGGTCGCGCTACTTGACCTCGACCGAGGCGCCGGCTTCTTCGAGCTGCGCCTTGATCTGGTCGGCCTCGTCCTGCGCCACGCCCTCCTTGACCGGGTTGGGCGCACCGTCCACGAGGTCCTTGGCCTCCTTCAGGCCCAGGCCCGTGATCGCCCGGACGACCTTGATCACCTGGATCTTCTTGTCGCCGGCGCCGGCGAGCACGACGTCGAACGAGGTCTTCTCCTCGGCCGCGGCCGCGCCGTCGCCGCCCGCCGCCGGAGCCCCCGGGGCCGCCACGGCGACCGGAGCGGCGGCGCTCACGCCCCACTCCTCCTCGAGCTTGTTCTTCAGCTCGACGAGGTCGAGGACGGTCATCCCGCCCAGGGTCTCGACGAGCTTGTCGGTATCGGTCTTAGCCATCCTGCTGGCCCTCCTCTTCGTCGGCCGACGCCTGCTCGGCCTCTGCCGACGGCTCTTCGGACTGCTCTTCCGTTGCTTCCTCCGCGGGCGCTTCGGCCTGCGGCTCCTCCTGTGTCGCCTCCGCCTCGGCTTCCGGCTCCGGCTCCGGCTCCGTCTCGCCCTGCTCCTCGAGCTGGCGGATGCGCGCGTCGATGACTCCGACGAGGTCGCGCAGCGGGGCCGTGAAGAGCCCTACCACGGTCGTCAGCGGCGCGAACACCGCACCGGCGAGCTGCGCCCGCAGTACCTCGGCCGGCGGCAGCGTCGCGAGTCGCTTGATCTCTGCGTCCCCGACGACGGTGCCTTCGAGCATGCCGCCGCGGATGACAAGCACGTCGTTCGCCCGCGCGACCTCGTTCAGGACCTTCGCCACGGCGACCGGGTCGCCGTCGGCCTCGAGGAACGCGATCGCGGTCGGGCCGTCGATCAGCTCGAGCACCTCGGTCGTGCCTGCCTGTTCAGCGGCCCGCTTCGTAAGCGTGTTCTTGACCACCGTGAAGCGCGCACCGGCCTCGAGCAGCCGCGTGCGCAGCTCGTCGATCTCGGGCATCGTCAGGCCGCGGTAGTCCGCGACCATCAGGGTCTCCGTCGAGCGGAGGCGCTCGGCCAGCTGCTCGACGACTCGTTCTTTCTCGGATCTCAGCATCGCATTGCCTCTTTTCCGCAATCCGGTGCCTGACTTCAGTCTGGCTCCGGCGTACTTGAACAACGAGCCCGCGCACAGGCGGGCTCGGAGAGGCTGATGCCTTTCCCTCGCTCCGCCTCGACTGGACTTCTGCCTAACGGCTGCCAGTGGTCTTCGGCCGGGGCTCTACGCGGTTACTGCTTCTTCTGCAGGTTCTCCTTCGAGCTCTTCCACGATGCCCCTCGTCCGCGCCGGATCGACGTGGATCCCGGGGCCCATCGTGCTGGTCAGGGTAACAGTCTTGATGTAGCGGCCCTTCGCGGCGGCCGGCTTCGCGCGGACGATCTCCTCGACCAGCGCCGCGTAGTTCTCGAGCAGCTGCTTCTCGTCGAAGCTCTTCTTGCCAATCGTGACGTGGACGTTCGCGCCGCGGTCGGTGCGGTACTCGAGCTTGCCCGCCTTTGCCTCGCGCACGGCCTTGCCGACGTCCATCGTGACGGTGCCGGTCTTCGGATTGGGCATCTTCCCGCGGGGCCCGAGGATGCGGCCGAGCTTGCCGACGACGCTCATCTGGTCGGGCGTCGCGACGGCGACGTCGAAGTCGTCGAAGCCCTCCTCGATCTTCGTAGCGAGGTCGTTCGTGCCGACGACGTCCGCTCCGGCCTCCTCCGCCTCGCGCGCCTTCTCGCCATCGGCAAAGACGGCGACGCGCATCTCGCGGCCGGTGCCGTGCGGGAGCATCAGCGTCCCGCGCAGCTGCTGCTCCGCGTGGCGGACGTTGAGGCCGAGGTTGAAGTGCGCCTCGACGGTCTCGTCGAACTTCGCCGTCTGTGCGTCCTTGAGCAGCCGCACCGCCTCGGCCGGCGAGTAGAGGTGCTCGCGATCGACCTGCGCGCGCGCGTTGCGGTAGTTCTTTCCGTGCTGGCTCACAGGTCCGTTTCCACTCCCATCGAGCGGGCCGTTCCGGCGACGATCAGCATCGCCTGCTCGACGTCGCGCGCGTTCAGGTCGGGCATCTTCGTCTCGGCGATCGACTGCAGCTGCGCGCGCGTCAGGCGGCCGACCTTCTCCCGGTTCGGCTCGCCCGAGCCCTTCTCGAGCCGCAGCGCCTCCTTGATCAGGACGGCGGCCGGCGGCGTCTTGGTGATGAAGTCGAACGAGCGGTCCTCGTAGACCGTGATCTCGACCGGGATGATGCGACCGTTCTCCTGCGCGGTCTGCGCGTTGAACGCCTTGCAGAACTCCATGATGTTGACGCCGTGCTGGCCCAGCGCAGGGCCGACCGGCGGCGCGGGGTTCGCCTGCCCGCCCGGGATCTGCAGCTTGATGAGTGTCAGGACTTTCTTGGCCATACGCGTCTAGTCGATCTTCTTCACCTGGTCGAAACCCAACTCGACGGGCACCTGCCGCTCGAAGATGTCGACCAGCACCTTCAGCTTTTGCTGGTCCGGGTTGACGTCGACGATCTCGCCGTCGAAGTCGGAGAGCGGGCCGGAGGTTACCTTCACGGACTCGCCGAGCGAGAACTCGACCTGGGCGCGCGGCCGCTCGCCGGTGGCGGCGCCGGTGCGCAGAATCCGGTCGACCTCGCCCTGCGAGAGCGGGACGGGCTTCGAGCCCGCGCCGACGAAGCCGGTCACCCCGGGGGTGTTCTTTACGACCGTCCAGGCCTCGTCGTTCAGGTCCATGTTCACGAGCACGTAGCCGGGCAAGATCCGCTTCTCGGTCTGGACCTTCTGGCCGTCCTTCGTCTCGACGACCTGCTCCGTGGGGACGACGACGCGGCGGAACCGGGTCTGCTGCGCCATCGAGTCGATCCGGTGCTCGAGGTTCGTCTTGACCTTGTTCTCGTGCCCGGAGTAGGTGTTGATCGCGTACCAGCGGAACATGCGCGTCAGCCTCCGAGCAGGACGTGCTGGACGAAGCGCCGGAAGAGCTCGTCTGCGAGGAACAGGTAGACGCCCGTGATGAGGCAAGCGATGATCACCACGGCAGTGCCCTGGACGAGTTGGTGCTGGCCGGGCCAGTCGACCTTCTTCAGCTCCGCCCACGACTCGGAGACGAAGCGCTTGCCGCCCTCGCCCGGAACGTGGCGGCCGTCGGCCTGTGCCGGGGCAGGCGTCGGGCGCACCTGCTGCTGCTGCTGCGGCTGGCGCTGCTGTGGTGAGCGCTCGAGCGCGGCGCGGCTCTCGGCTTGCGCGGCGCGGCGGGCGCGGCGCTCAGAACGGGTCTGTCGGGCCACTTAGCGGGTCTCCCGGTGCACAGTGTGCCTGCCGCACCAACGGCAGTACTTCTTGAACTCGATCCGATCCGGCGAGTTCCGCTTCGACTTCTGGGTCTGGTAGTTGCGCCGCTTGCAGATCGTGCAGGCGAGCGTGATTCCGACTCTTACTCCGGTTGCCATAGTTGTTCCTAGCTGCTCCGAATTCCTTCGAGGAGGTAGCGGCGGGAGGACTCGAACCTCCGACACGCGGATTATGATTCCGCTGCTCTAACCAACTGAGCTACGCCGCCGCGCGCCGCTGAGTGTAGCGGACGCAACGCGAAGCGTCCTCTGCGGTTCCGCGGCCGTCACCCTCGACCGGGTTTAGCGGCATTGCGAGCACCGCCCTGGCGCGCGACCTCTTTTGGATTTCCCCATCGCTAGGCTCTCGCCGTGGCTGCCATCGAGGCCGAGGGACTGCGGCGGACCTACAAGACGCATACGGGGACGGTTCGCAGGAAGGCGAAGGAGATCGAGGCCGTGCGCGGGATCGACTTCCAGGTCCTCCAGGGCGAGCTCTTCGGGCTGCTCGGCCCCAACGGCGCCGGGAAGACGACGACGATCAAGATGCTGATCACGCTGCTGATCCCCACCGCAGGGACGGCGCGGGTGCTCGGAATCGACGTCGTGAAGAACGCCAACGAGGTACGGAAGCGCATCGGCTACGTCTTCGGCGGCGAGCGCGGCGTCTACGAGCGCCTGTCCGGGTACGACAACCTGCGCTACTTCGCGGAGCTCTACGGCGTCCCGCCGGCCGAGCAGAAGCCGCGGATCGAAGAGCTGCTCGAGCTCGTCGGGCTGCGCGGCCGGGAGCACGAGCGCGCGGAGGGCTACTCGCGAGGGATGAAGCAGCGGCTGCACGTGGCGCGCGGGCTCCTGCACGACCCGGAGGTGATCTTCCTCGACGAGCCGACGATCGGCCTGGACCCCGTTGGAGCCCGGGACGTGCGCGCGACGATCGCGTCGCTGACCGAGGCCGGGAAGACCGTGCTGCTGACGACCCACTACATGTTCGAGGCAGACGCGCTCTGCGACCGCATCGCGGTGATCACGCAGGGGGAGATCGTCGCCGAGGGAACGCCCGCCGACCTCAAACGCGGCGTCGGCGAGGGCACGGTGGTCGAGGTGGAGGTCTACGGCGTCGGCAACGAGACGGTCGAACGTGTGCGGGGCCTCGGCGGCGTGACCGCGGTCGCGGTCGAGGAGCGCGAGCAGGCGCAGGTACTCGTCGTCCAGACTGGGCCGGGGGCCGAGCTCACACAGGCGATCCTTGGCTGTCTCAACGGCTCCGATGTCGGGCGCATCTCGCACCGCGAGCCGACGCTCGAGGACGCCTACGTGGCGCTGGTGGCCGAATGAGGTCGCTGCGCTTCGTGTTCGTGAGCTGGAAGCTCCAGTTCAAGATGATCATGCGCTCGCCGTTCGACGGGATCGGGAATGTGATCTACCCGCTGTTCTTCGCGACGACCGCCTTCTTCGTCTTCCGCGCCGGCTCGAGCCCGAGAACACTCATCTACGCCTCCCTCGGCGCAGCTGTCATGGGGATGTGGTCGTCGGTCAGCACGTCGGCCGGCTCGGCGATGCAGCGTGAGCGCTGGTGGGGGACGCTCGAGCTGCTCGTCGCGGCACCGCGCCACTTCTCGCTCATCCTGTTCCCCTCCACGCTCGGCCTGGCGACCGTGGGGATCTACAACCTCACCGCGACGCTCCTCTGGGGCCGCTTCGCCTTCGGAATCCCGCTGACGATCGAGCATCCGCTGCTGTTCGGGTTCTCCGTCGTCGGCACCGTGCTCGCGTTCGCCGGGCTGGGGCTGCTGTTCGCGGTCTCGTTCGTCCGCTTCCGAGCCGCCTGGGTGCTCGGGAACTTCTTCGAGTACCCCGTCTGGCTGATCTGCGGCTTCCTCGTGCCCCTTTCCCTGCTCCCGGACTGGGTCCGCCCGATCTCGTGGGTGCTCGCGCCGACCTGGGGCATGAACGCCATCCGCGAGTCGGCGCTCGGCGGCACACCGCTGCCCGACCTGCTCCTCTGTCTCGGCCTCGGCGCGGTCTACGTCGCCTTCGCCGTGCTCGTGACCAACCGGGTGCTCTACGACGCCCGGGCCCGCGGCTCCCTCTCGCTGACCTGATCGTCTCGGCCCGCATCTTCTTCGTCGGCGGCGTGACCAGCTTCCGGGCGCTCTTCTACTGGCTGACGCCCTGGATCTACGTGCCGACGATGTTCATCTCGCCGCTCTTCCAGATCCTGCTGTTCGCCTACATCGGGCGGTCCGCAGGCCTCGAGTCGGACAAGTTCTACTTGATCGGAAACGCGTTGCAGTACGCCTCGATCCCGTGCCTGTTCGCCATGTCGCAGGCGATCGGCGGCGAGCGCTACCAGAACACGCTCAGCGCGATCCTGGTCAGCCCGGCGCCGCGGATCCCGCTGTTCTTCGGGCGGTCGCTGCCGGTGGTGCTGAACGGCGCGTTCGTCGCCGCGGTCGCACTGCTCACGGGCTCGCTCGTGCTCGGCGTCCACCTCCCGACGAGCTCGCTGGCCCCACTGCTCCTCGTCGTTTTGATCGCAGCCCTGTCGTGCACCGGCCTCGGGCTCGTCAACGCGGCGCTCAGCCTGAGGATCCGGGAGAACGCGGTTCTCTCGAACGTGATCTTCGGCTTCCTGCTGATCTTCACCGGCGCGAACGTGCCGCTCGACTCGCTTCCCGGCTGGATGAGCACCGCGGCGCAGGGGATGCCGTTCACGCACGCGATCGAGGCGGCCCGGCAGCTCGCGGACGGCGCGTCGCTCGGCGACGTGGCCGACCTGCTCGGCGCCGAGCTGCTCGTGGGCGCGATCTACGGGATCGCAGGGTACGCGCTGCTGCGCTGGTTCGAGACCCTCAGCCGCCGGCACGCCTCGCTGGAGCGGTCGTGACCGTGCGGGCGCGCGACCTCAACTGGATGCAGGTCGAGGAGTACCTCGCGCGCGACGACCGTGTGGTGCTGCCGATCGGGTCGACGGAGCAGCACGGGTACCTCTCGCTCGAGACCGACAACATCCTCGCAGAGCGCGTCTCGGCCGAGGCCGCGGAGCCGCTGGGCGTGCTCGTCCTGCCCGCGCTCCCCTACGGCCTCACGCCGAACTTTGCGGCCTACCCCGGCAGCCCGACGCTGCGGCTCGAGACGTTCATCGCCGTGCTGCGGGATCTCCTCGACTCCATGCACGCGCAGGGCTTCCGCCGCTTCCTGGTGGTCAACGGCCACGGCGGCAACCTGCCCGGCAACGCCCTCGTGCGTGAGTGGGTCGGGTTCCACCCGGACGCGAAGGCGCTGTTCCACAGCTGGTGGTCCAGCGCCCGCGTCGCGGTCGCGGCGCGCGAGGCGGGCGCCGAGCCGAGCCACGCCAACTGGTCCGAGAACTTCCCCTGGACGCGCCTCGACGGCATCGAGCTTCCGAGCGAGGCCAAACCGCCGCTCGACTTCGCGGCCTTTCGCGCCGCGAACCCCGAGGAGCTGCGCGACCTGCTGGGGGACGGCGTGTTCGAAGGCGACTACCAACTCCCCGACGACCAGGTCGCACACATGTGGCAGGCGGGGGTCGAGGAGGTGCGCGACCTGCTCGAGAACGGCTGGCATTGACCGACCCGCTCGAGACGTTCCGCGAGTGGTTCGAGGAGGCGCGGGCCGCAGGTGTCGAGTTTCCGGAGGTGATGACCCTCGCAACCGCCGACGCGGAGGGCAGGCCCTCGGCGCGGATGCTGCTGCTGAAGAGCGCCGACGAGCTCGGCTTTACGTTCTTCACCGGCTACGAGAGTCGCAAGGGCCGCGAGCTCGCGGAGAACCCGCGCGCCGCGCTCGTTTTCTACTGGCGCCCGCTCGGACGGCAGGTGCGGGTCGAGGGACCGGTGCGCAGGCTCTCCCCGGAAGAGTCCGATGCGTACTGGTCAACGCGCCCGGTGCGCTCCCGCGCGGCGGCGGCGGCCTCGCGGCAGAGCGAGCGAATCGAGAGCCGCGAGGCGCTCGAAGCCGAGTTCGAGCGACAGCTCGCCCTCGGCGAGCCGCCGAGGCCCGAGCGCTGGGGCGGCTACGTGCTCGAGCCCGAGGCGATCGAGCTCTGGCAGCATCGCGACGACCGCCTGCACGACCGCATCAGGTTCACGCGCGCGCGCGAGGGCTGGCGCGAGGAGCTGCTCTCGCCCTAGCTAGGCGAGCTCCTCGATCATCCGCGCCAGCTCGTCGGGCCGGTAGCCGTGCTGGCGGGCGAAGTGGAGTAGTTCACGCGCGCGCGCGAGGACCGCGCCGTGCTCGGGCGTGCCGGCGACGGTCACGCCGCGGCCGCGCCGGAACTCGAGCAACCCCTCGTCCCGCAGCATCCGCAACGCGCGGAGGACGGTGT